>CXWL01005483.1_pt2 | contig 50052 bp, 48 predicted proteins | sample 590931 | NCBI WGS metagenome assembly CXWL01 (sample SAMEA3498368, study PRJEB10139) | groundwater metagenome | biome: water well; material: biofilm material | place: Germany | collected 2015-04-27 | reverse complement strand
CATGCCGCCGTTTCAACTCGAAGCCCCATTCAAGCCCTGTGGTGACCAAGTCCAGGCCATCGACAAGTTGGTGGCAGGGATTCTGGCAGGACGTAAACACCAAGCGCTGCTTGGTGTCACCGGGTCCGGCAAAACATTTACCATGGCCAATGTGGTCGCGCAGGTGCAGAAGCCTACGCTGGTGTTGGTCCATAACAAGACACTAGCCGGTCAGCTCTATCAAGAGTTCAAACAGTTTTTTCCCCACAACGCGGTGGAGTATTTCGTCAGCTACTACGATTATTACCAGCCGGAAGCCTATATCCCCCAAAGCAACACGTATATCGCCAAAGACGCATCTGTTAACGATGCGATCGACCAGATGCGGCATGCGGCAACGTCCGCATTGCTTCAACGGAACGATGTGCTGATCGTCTCGTCGGTCTCCTGTATTTATGGTCTGGGGTCGCCCGAGGTTTATCACGAGATGGTGATATTCCTTGAAGAGGGAATGGAAATCAGGCGGGAGCAGATTCTGGCGAAACTGGTCGACATTCAATATGCCCGCAACGATGCGGATTTTCATCGCGGAACCTTTCGTGCGCGCGGCGATGTCATTGAGATTTTTCCGGCTTCGAATGATGCGGTGTCTGTGCGGGTCGAGTTGTTCGGCGACGTGGTCGACGCGATTCACGAAATCGATCCGCTCACCGGGAAGTCGCTCAGGAAGCTTCCGAAAGTCGCGGTCTATCCCAACACGCACTATCTCATTGCGCCGGATCGGTACGAGCGGGCGATTACAGGAATCGAAGAAGAACTGGACGAGCGCGTGGCCTATTTCAAGAAGCAGAATCGGCTGGTGGAGGCCCAGAGAATCGCGCAGCGCACCAAGTTCGACCTTGAGATGATTCGGGCAATGGGGTATTGCCATGGTATCGAAAACTACTCGAGGCATCTCAGCGGTCGCGCGCCCGGTGAGCAGCCTCCGACGCTCATCGACTATTTCCCCAAAGACTTTTTGCTGATCGTCGACGAATCCCATGCGACGATTCCCCAAGTAGGCGGGATGTACGAGGGCGACTATTCGCGGAAGCGCACATTGGTTGAGTACGGATTCCGGTTACCCTCGGCGATCGACAACCGGCCGCTCAAATTCGCCGAGTTCGAACGTACTCTCAAGCAGGCGGTGTATGTCTCTGCAACGCCAGGCTCCTATGAGTTGGGGCATGCGGCTGGAGAAATTGTCGAACAGATCCTTCGCCCAACCGGTCTGATGGATCCGGTCATCGACGTGCGCCCGGCCAAAGGTCAGGTGGATCACCTTCTCGGCGAAGTACGGACTGAAACGGCCCAGGGCGGGCGCGTGCTGATCACCACACTAACCAAGCGGATGGCGGAGGACTTGAGCGAGTACTACCACGATCTCGGCATCAAGGTGCGGTATCTGCACTCCGACATCAAAACCTTGGAGCGGGCCGAGATCATACAGGATCTACGGCGCGGGGTGTTCGATGTGCTGGTGGGGATCAATCTCCTGCGCGAAGGACTGGATCTCCCCGAGGTTACCCTGGTGGCGATTCTGGATGCGGATAAGGAAGGGTATCTGCGGTCCTATCGGTCGTTGATTCAGACGTCAGGGCGGGCAGCGAGAAACGTGCGGGGCCACGTGATCTTGTACGGGGACACCATCACCGATTCGATGCAGATGGCGCTCACCGAAACCGAGCGCCGGCGTACGATTCAGGCTGCGTATAACTCCAAGCACGGCATCGTACCGACAAGTATCAGGAAGGACGTGCTGTCGCTCGAATATGCCACGGCGGATTTGGATGCTGTACAACTGGATTTGGCTGCGGAGTCGCCGGCTGTCTACGGTACAGAGGAAGCGACCGAACAGATCATCAAACGGCTTGAAACGGAAATGAAAGCCGCAGCCAAGGAGTTGGAGTTTGAACGGGCTGCAGCCCTCCGCAACCGGATTCGAGTCTTGAAACTGAAGGACTTAGAGCTGAAGTCGGAAATCTAGCGGGTTGTCCAGCGATCCGTAAAAAGTGAAACGTAAAACGTGAAAGGTATCGAAGAATGAATGCTCGGCAGTCCTGCGTTTCACCCCTCACGTCTTACTTTTTACGGATTTTGAGATGATGCGAGAACGATGCTGGCGGGATTTTTCAGCATCCTACTACACGTTTTTGTACAGATAGATGCCAAGAAACATTCCAATGAGACTAAGGAGGTTGATCTTTAGTTCGAAGCCCAAGGTGAGCTTGATGAGGACTAAGTCGATGGTGAACGGCGGGTTGATGCCGGGGCTAAAGTTGGTAGTGAAGATCGTTTGGATTGTGCCATGTGGAGCCATCACCCGGAGGATCTCTCCCAATACCCCGCCCAATAACCCGCCGATAAGTACGAAAACCAGCAGAACCCAGTATGATTTTCTCACAGCAACCGCCTTAGAATTCGCATAACCCTCTGTGAAGTCTCATGGAAACGATGGCAGGACTATTGGGACCATAGCGAAAGGCCTAGGACATGTCAATAAAATGTACGTCTCCGGTTCCCTTGACTTCATCTTGACTCGTCCGTTAGACTCCCCGATGCTCTTTTGCTAGAGTTTTTGAGGTGATCGGAGATTTTCGACTAAGGCTTCGATTGCCTTTTTCTTTGTGACGTTATGCTGGATTCGCTCAGCCAAAAATTCGAAAACATTATCAAGAAGCTACGCGGTTCTGGAGTGCTCACCGAACAGAACATCGCGGAAGCCTTGAAAGAGGTTCGCCTCGCACTGCTCGAGGCCGACGTCAACTTCAAGATCGTCAAGGACTTCATTGAACGAGTTCGCGTGAAGGCCATCGGGCAGGAAGTCCTCCAGAGTTTGACCCCTGGTCATCAGGTCGTCAAGGTCGTGTGGGAGGAGCTACGGGAGATGATGGGCCGCGAGCGAGCCGGTCTGGCTCTGGCTTCGAATCCCCCCACAGTCGTGATGATGGTGGGGCTCCAAGGGGCAGGAAAGACGACGACGTGCGGCAAGCTCGGGCGGTACTTTAAAGCCCAAGGGAAACGGATTCTCCTGGTTGCAGCCGATCCCCGTCGTCCGGCAGCCGGCGACCAGCTGGCGAGTCTGGGGCACGATCTTACGATCGACGTGTATCGAGCCGATCAGGCACAGGCTGGTCAGTCCGATGTTGTTCGCATCTGCCAGGACGGTGTGGAACGAGGACGGGACCAGGGGTACGATCTTGTCGTGCTGGACACAGGTGGACGTCTTCACATTGACGACGAGTTGATGGGGGAACTGGCGGCGGTGAAGGCTGCAGTGCGGCCACAGGAAGTGCTCTTGGTCGCAGATGCTATGACGGGCCAAGATGCGGTGGCGATGGCGAGCCAGTTCGATCAACGGATCGGGCTAACCGGCATCATTCTCACCAAGGTTGAAGGCGATGCCCGTGGCGGAGCGGTATTATCTATCCGGGCGGCGACCGGCAAACCGATCAAGTTCTTGGGTGTGGGCGAAAAGCTGGATGCGCTGGAGTTGTTTCATCCCGATCGGATGGCTTCGCGTATCCTCGGCATGGGCGACGTCCTCTCGCTGATTGAAAAGGCGCAAGAGACCTTTTCACGTGAGCAGGCAGAGGATACGCAAAAGCGGCTGATCGGCAACACCCTTACGCTGGAGGATTTTCGCGACCAGTTGAAACAGGTCAATCGTCTGGGTTCCATGGATCAGATTTTAGGGATGTTGCCTGGAGGTCAGAAGCTCAAGGGGGCGATGGAAGGGCAGGTGCCGGAGCGAGAGATGAAACGAGTCGCGGCGATGATCGATTCGATGACGGTGCGTGAACGGCGCGACCATACGCTTATCAACGGCAGCAGGAAAAAGCGGATTGCCCGTGGTAGTGGTACGAATGTGCAAGAGGTGAATCGGTTGATTAAACAGTTTCTCTCGGCGAGAAAAATCGCCAAGGTCATGGCAGGGTCAGGGGGGCGCCGGCAACTTGCTCAGCTTATGCGCTCCAGGTAAGGGTTGATACCATCATCAGGGTGTTTCGTACAGGAGGAGGAATCTAGTGGCTGTTCATTTGAGATTGACGAGGACAGGACGACACAAGCGACCGCTCTACCGCGTGGTGGCAGCGGACTCACGGAAACCGCGCGACGGGCGCTTTCTGGAAATTCTCGGGATTTTCGATCCCTTGAAAGAGGCGGGACTGCCGGAGCTGAAGCAGGAGCGGGTATTGAGCTGGTTGCATCAGGGGGCTCAGCCGACGGTTACAGTCAAAACGTTGCTCCGTCGATGTGGCGTCTGGAAGCAGTTTGAAACAGAGAAGGCGGCAAAGAAGAAGGGCGCCTAGGACGTGAAAACTGCCCAGGAAGATTTGGTGACGATCGGGAAGATCGAGCGTCATTTTGGTGTCCGGGGCGAGTTCAAGGTGCGATCGTTGAGTGATGTGCCAGGCCGGCTGGATCGCTTAAAGCAGGTGCAAGTGTTGGAGCCGACTGGTCGGACTGTGGAGAGGATCGTGACTCACGTCCGGCGCGCCGGTTCGACCTATATCATGGCTGTTGCCGGTGTAACGACGCCGGAGGAGGCCGTCATGCTGCGGGGGGGCTTGATCCAAGTGCCCCGCACCTCAGCGTCGGCCTTGGCAGCAGATGTCTATTTTGAATGTGATCTCATTGGAATGAGAGTCGAGGACGAGCAGGGTGTCGAGGTAGGTGTATTGGAAACGATTTTGGAGATACCCGAGAATCGCCTCTTCGTCGTCCGCAGGGGGACGGAGGAGGTTCTTATTCCTGCCGCGAAGAGCTTTGTGACCTCGGTAGATCTTACGCGCCGTCGGATGACGGTTCGCGGGATCGACGATTTGATCGAGGATCGCCATGCGGTGTGACATCCTGACGCTGTTTCCGGACATGGTGACGCCGGTGCTCGGCCAAAGTATTCTCAAGCGGGCGCAAGAAAAGGGTCTTCTCCATGTTCGGGTGCGCAATTTACGCGACTACACGCTCGATCGCCACAAGGTGGCGGATGACGTGCCCTACGGTGGAGGGGCGGGGATGGTGATGAAAGCCGAGCCTATCTTGCGCGCAGTGGAACAGATTCAGGCCGACTATGCACAGGCCGGCGAACAGATTCGCCTGCTGTTTCCCTCTCCGCATGGTCGCCCGTTCACGCAGGCTTATGCGCAAAATCTGGCGGCTGACCCACGCCGGCTTCTGATCCTCTGCGGCCACTACGAGGGCATCGACGAACGAGTGCGGCTGGTCTTGAATCCGGAAGAGGTTTCAGTCGGGGATTATGTGTTGACCGGAGGCGAGTTGCCGGCGCTGGTACTCATCGATGCCGCAGCCCGTTTGGTTCCCGGCGTATTGGGCGATCCGGAGTCGATTGTGGAGGAGTCGTTCACAGATGCGTTGCTCGAATATCCGCACTATACGAGACCGGCAGAGGTTCGGGGGGTGCCGGTCCCGGAGGTGTTGCTGTCAGGACATCACGAAGCCATTCGCCTGTGGCGTCGCAAGGAAGCACTGAAAAGCACATGTCAGAGACGGCCGGATCTGTTACAAGATCGGGTCTTGAGTCTCGAGGATCAACAATTGTTAGACGAACTTACTCGTGAAGGCGTGGTGGGCGCGCCTGTTCGATGTGGGGAGGAAGGGGTGGTTTCATGAATCGATTGGAGCGGATACAACAATCTTTCACGAAGAAGGTGGCGCCAAACTTTGAAATCGGCGACACGGTCCGCGTGCATGTGAAAGTGGTTGAAGGAGAAAAAGAACGTATTCAGGTGTTCGAAGGTGCGGTGATCGCTCGCAAAGGGTTGCTGAACACGGAGACCTTCACGGTGCGAAAAGTCTCTTATGGTGTGGGGGTGGAGCGAATTTTCCCGCTTCATTCGCCCATCGTCACGCGCGTTGAGGTCATGCGCCAAGGCAAGGTGCGCCGGGCCAAACTGTATTATCTCCGAGGGAAGAAGGGCAAGTTTGCCAAGGTCGAAGATCGAGAATTCGTTGCGAGTGTGAAGGGACAGACCGGGGCCAGCCGTAAGGCTGAAGAGCCGGTCGGGGCTGCCCCATCAGCTTCGAAGTCCTAGCCGCTCCTGGCTCCGTCGCCCGTAACCGTCGGGTTTCCTTTCAAGGGTTGTATTACGGGGCCACATCGTGGGACCTACCGACGAATTTGAACTGGAAGCCAGACGGCGAGGCTATCGCTGCATCGCCGGCATGGATGAAGCAGGACGGGGCCCTTTGGCGGGCCCTGTTGTCGCGGCCGCGGTAATCCTGCCTACCCGTTGCCGCCTGGTCGGCGTCGATGACTCCAAACAAGTCTCCGAGTCTGAGCGATCGCGTCTCTATGAGGTGATTCTTCGGCGGGCCCGTGGGGTCGGTATTGGGGTCGCCACAGAGCGGGAGATCGACCGTCTCAATATCTTAGAAGCGACCCGCCTGGCCATGCGCCGCGCGCTGGATTCATTGACCCTTGCGGCGGACTGTATCTTGATCGATGCAGTCGTATTGTCGCATCTTGCCATTCCCTCACGCTCTATCATCAAGGGTGATACATTATCTATTTCGATTGCGGCTGCATCGATCGTGGCCAAAGTCACACGCGATCGTATGATGGTGGAGTACCATCGGATCTATCCTGAGTATAACTTTGTGTCCCATAAAGGCTACGGGACGGAAGAACATTTGCAGCGGCTCATGCAACATGGTCCCTGCGCGATTCATCGGCGCACGTTCGCGCCGGTCGCGAAGCTCTTGGGTGAAAGTAGTCAAAGGGCATCTCTCTCTCGTATTGGCCTGGGCGAATCTTCACGGATGAACTGGTGACCATTCCTGACCCTCGGAAACTGTTCGGTCAAGAAGGGGAATCGGCGGCAGAGCGGTATTTGCGGCATAAAGGGTATCGGATCGTGGCTCGCAATCTGCGCTCGCGCGTGGGTGAGCTGGATTTAGTGGCGGAAGACGGTCAGGTACTGGTCTTTGTCGAGGTGAAGGCGCGTCGGACTGACGAATTTGGCGGAGCCATTTATGCCGTTCATCAACGGAAGCAGGAGAAGGTCATCCAGTTGGCGGCTCAGTATTTGGCCCGCCACCATATTAAAGATCGGCTCTGTAGATTTGATGTCATCCTGCTGCAGGGCGGAGAGGCGGCTGTTTCACAGATCGAGCATATTCAGAATGCGTTCGAAGTGTCAGGAGACGATCTCCGTTGGTAGACTCCGATGATTCAATTAACCCACGTCTCAAAACAGTACGATCAGCGGCCGGCGCTCCAGGATGTTACTTTTGAGATCGGCAAGGGCGAATTTGTCCTCCTGATGGGGCCGAGTGGAGCGGGCAAGTCTACGCTGTTGCGGATGCTCATCGGGGCTGAACGGCCCGATCATGGGGAAATCGTCGTTCACCAGAAAAACGTGACGATGCTCAAGCCGTCCGACGTTCCCTATTTGCGCCGAAAGGTGGGAACAGTGTTTCAAGACTTTCGGCTCTTGCCGAAGAAGTCCGTTTTCGACAATGTGGCGTTGCCCTTGCTGGTACAAGGGGTATCGTCCGTCGACATTCGTCGGAAAGTCACTGAGGCGTTACGGGCGGTCGGAGTCGAACACAAGCGGGATCAGCTTCCTGCGGGCCTTTCGACAGGAGAGCAGCAGCGGGTGTGCATTGCGCGCGCAATTGTGAACGGCCCGGTTGTGCTGTTGGCGGATGAGCCGACCGGGAATTTAGACCCTGGCCTGACGTCCGAAATCATCGAACTATTTAAGCTCATTAACGCTCGCGGCACGACGGTCGTGGTGGCTACGCACGATCCTCTGGTTATGGCGCAAGTGAACCGGCGGGTACTCACATTGTCGCAGGGGCGGTTGCTGCCGGAGCAGCGGGTGATGGAATGAGAACATTCTCGTATCTCCTTAGAGAGTCCTGGATCAATATGTGGACCAATCGGACGACGACGATAGTCGCCATTCTAACCACGACCTTTACGCTGGCTTGCGTCGGCGTCTTTCTGTTGCTTTATGTCAATTTGCGGGCGGCAGCCGGATGGCTTCAAGACGACATCAAAATCATGGTGTATCTCGATGAGCGGCTCGGCTCCGATTCAGTTGCCGGAGTAGAGCAGCATTTGCGGGGCGATCGTGCCGTCGCCTCGTTGCTGTTTATTTCGAAAGAGCAGGCGTTGGGAGAGTTCAAAGCGCAATTCCCTTCAGAATCGCACCTGCTCGATGGGCTGGGCCAGAATCCCTTGCCTGCCTCCTTCGTGGTGGCGCTCAGCCAGGCGTTTCGCTCCCCGGACGCGGTCAAGCGATGGGCGGAGCGAGTCAGACAGGTTCCCGGTGTCGCCAAGGTCGACTATAATCAAGACTGGATCGATGCCCTGGCCACGGTGGTTCGATCGATTGAATTAGTTGCGATCGGCATCGGCGTCATTCTCTCGGCTGCTGCCGTGACCATTATCGCCAATACCATTCGACTCACACTCTTCACCAGGCGGGATGAGATTGCCATCTTGCGTCTCATCGGGGCGACGACCAGCTTTATCCGCATTCCCTATCTGCTGGAGGGGGCGGTGCTCGGCGCCTTGGGCAGCGCGCTCTCGCTCGTCATGCTCAAGGTCATGTACGAATTGTTTCGGCAGCAAATGCGAACGACCGGACGATTTGCCGGGCTCGAGAATCTCATGGCATTCTTTCCCCCATCGGTTTGTCTCGCCTTGGTTGCGGTGGGGATGGGGCTCGGCTTTGCAGGCAGTTTCGTCTCGATCCGGCGTTTCGGCGAGGCCAAGGCATGAGGTGCTGGCCTCGCTTCAGGGCCGGAGTCGTGATCGGGGGGCTGTTGGGACTGTTGGGTATTTGGGGACCAGCGGTTGCAGTTGCCGATCCGATCACGGACAAGATTGAAAAAGAACGCAAAACCCTGGAACAACTCAAAGGTCAAATCGAGGAGACACGCAAGCAGGCCGATCAAGCGGGGAAACAACGAGAGTCCCTCCTGCAGGGGATTCAGACACTCGATCAACGCCTACTCCACTACCGGCAAACGCATCAGGAGATCAGCCGGAAGTTGCGGAAGAAGGACCAAGAAATAGAGGAAATCAATACACAACTCGCCGGTTTGCGTGCTAGTGTGCGAGAACGTCAAGATGCCATTCTGGCTCGCCTCCGGGTCCAGTACATGGAGGGCCGCTTTGGGTATTGGAAAACCTTGCTTGCCTCGGACTCGTACGGCGATTTCCAGCGCAGGCTTCAATATCTCTCGTCTGTTTCCGAACGGGACTATGCTCTAATGGAGACTTTTCGAGGCGACATGACCCGTATGGAAGAGGCAGAGCGGCAACGGGAAGAAGCCCGGCTCGGGATGTTGTCGTACAAGCAGAGTACTGAAAAACAGCTAGCGGAGATGCGCGCAGTCAAGAAAGAAAAGAAGGTGTATCTTGCCAAGATCACTCATGCCAAAGAGTCTTACGAAAACGCCCTCCAGGAGTTAGAACGGTCTGCTTCTCGCATCGACAGTCTGTTGCGCGAAATGGAGACTCGTCGTCGCGCGGCGCTGGTTCGGCCCCCAACCGGGGGAATCGTTCCCCGCGGAGTAAAGGGTGGACTGCCCTGGCCGGCCGATGGGAACATCGTGTCCTTCTTTGGCCGGCAGAAACATCCGACCTTCAATACCTACGTGCAACGGCGAGGCATTGAAATAAAGACTTCCGAGGGGAGCGCCATTCATGCCGTGATGCCCGGGTCCGTTGTCTATGCAGACTGGTTGAAAGGGTATGGACTCGTTATAATCCTTGACCATGAGAACGGATTCTTTTCGCTCTATGCCCACGCATCCAAGATCCTTGCAACGGTGGGAGTGCAGGTGGGAGCAGGGCAGGCAATCGGTGAAACCGGCGATACGGGCATGACGGGTGAAAATACTTTATACTTTGAGTTGCGCCAGGGAGCGGAGCCGCTCGATCCTCTCCAATGGTTGGCGAGGCGGTAGAGGAAAGGACGTTATATATGGAACAGAATCCCCAACGACGATTCTGGATGATAGGCCCCATGGTGATGGTGGCGTTGGTCGTGGGCGTCCTGCTCGGTAAGGGGTGGGAACGGACGGGGCATGCCACAGAAACCTACGAGGAGCTGAAGACCTTCTCCGAGGTGCTGACCCAAGTACAGAGGAGTTATGTCGACGAAACGAAGGTGAAGGATCTCGTTCAGGGCGCCATCCGCGGGATGCTATCGACCCTCGATCCTCATTCGGCCTATATGACGCCGGAGATGTACAAAGAAATGCAGGTTGAAACGAAGGGTGAGTTTGGGGGGGTCGGCATCCAGATCGGAGTGAAGGAGAACCGTTTGGCTGTGATTGCGCCTATCGAGGGTACGCCGGCTTACCGGGCCGGGATCAAATCAGGCGATTTCATTACCAAGGTGAACGATGAAACGACTAAAGATCTGACGTTGATGGATGCGGTTCAGAAGATGCGTGGCCCTAAGGGTTCGAAGATCAATCTGACGATTCAGCGGGAGGGAACGCCTGATCCTCTTCAATTTACGCTGGTTCGCGACACCATTAAGATTGAAAGTGTGAAGTCGAAGGTGTTGGACAATATCGGGTACGTCAGGCTGACGCAATTCCAAGAATCCACAGGGCGGGATTTGAGCAAGGTGCTCAAGCAGTTCAAAGACCAGAAGCTCCAATCGACCATTCTCGATCTCCGCAATAATCCCGGCGGACTGCTGACATCGGCAGTTGAGGTCTCCGAGCAATTTCTTCCCGGCGGGAAACTGATCGTCTATACGAAAGGGCGTGAAAGCAAGAAAGACGAGTGGATCGCCAAGGGGAAAGATCAGATGGACGATTCCCCTATGATTATCTTAGTCAATGAGGGGTCGGCCAGCGCATCTGAGATCGTAGCCGGCGCCTTGCAAGACTACGGGCGTGCAGTAATTGTCGGGACGACCTCCTTTGGCAAGGGGTCGGTGCAAACGATCCTCCCATTGGGAGATGGGTCAGGGCTCCGTCTCACGACGGCGAAGTACTACACCCCGAAAGGGCGCTCGATCCAATCGACCGGTATTACGCCGGATATTATTGTGAAAGCCCAACCACCGACCATTGTCGCCAAGGCAGGCGAGGCGAAGACCAGTGAAAAAGAAGGGGACCAGAAGCAGGCCAAGCCTGCAGTCACGCCAGGGAAAGATCAACCGGTTCAGAATGGCAAAGGGCCGGAAGAGGGAACGCCGAAGAACGGTGCCACGCCTCAGGCTCCTCCAACTGAGATCTCTGCCGATTCCTCACTGGAGCAGGATGTGCAACTCCAAAAGGCAGTCGAGATGTTGAAGACCTGGAAGATCTTTAAGGAGCTTCCCCGGGCTTCGTAATCTGGGACGGCTGCTCTGCCCGCATTGCTCATGAAGCTTCTTCTGCAAGCGCGGATATGCGGCTGCGACGGGCAGTCTCGCCGTTCAGCCATTCGATATACTGCATGAGTATGCCTCATAGTTTCACGACTCCGAGTGCCCGTCTCGCTTTGCGTCTGCGCGCTTTCGTGACGAATCTTCATGAGTAATGCGGGCTAAGGCGGTGATCGCCTCCAGCAGCGTATCTTCTGATCCGGAGAACCCCGGTATCGTACGCAGCATGTGCGATCGCACCAGCCGTTCCAGATCAGTCAAGGTGGTGATGTGCAGGCGGGTATAGAGGTACGCCACGAGCGATTCGGATAGCCCCGGGAGCTGAGTCCAGACCTTCACGGCGTCAGGAAGTGGCGTTCTTAAAGATTCATACGATTGGATCGTTCCAGTCCTCAGAAATTCTTCGACTTTCTCCGCCAAATCCTTGCCGATTCCTTCAATATCTTCAAGTGCTTGCCGTGCGGCGACAGCTGAAATGTCTTCCTCCAAGGCTTCGATGGCATCCGCTGCCTTCCGATAGGCTCTGACCCGATAGGGGTTGGCTCGCTGGGCGGCCAATCGTTCCGCCATCGACCGAAAGATGGCGGCAACTTGTTGGTTGTGTTGTGGGGTGGATATCATAGGCTGTACTGGCGCTATTCTGACGCGATCGGGGATGCAGGGCAAGGGGCCAAGGCAGGATCTGGGGAAGGGTTCGTTCAGCAATGACCAGGCAGCATGCCATGGGGGGGGTTCATTGACATTCGGAATTCTGGTCCCCTAGGATGATGAACGATGGCAGAGGCGATTCAGATCCAGGTAAACGGCGAACAGCGTGACTGTCGGGCTGATGCTACCGTGGGGGATTTGCTGCGTGAACTCTCGATCAAGACGGAGCGTGTGGCGGTGGAGCTGAATTTGGAAATTCTCGATCGCAAGGAATTCGATCACCGAAGTCTGAAATCGGGAGATCGAGTGGAGATCTTGAGTTTCATCGGCGGCGGATCATAGAAGCTGAGCCGTTGACGAGTGCATCATTGAATACCTTCTAAGAGGGCATCATGACAGGCGATCGACTGATTATCGGGGGCTATGAGTTCAAATCCAGACTCTTCGTAGGGACCGGGAAATATAAGGACTTTGCCGAAACTAAGAAAGCCATTGAGGCGTCGGGCGCCGATGTGGTGACGGTGGCGGTGCGGCGGGTCAATATTACCGACCGCTCTAAAGAAAACCTGCTCGATTATATTGACCCGAAGAAGTACACCATCCTTCCCAACACGGCCGGCTGTTACAACGTAGAAGATGCGCTTCGTTATGCCCGTTTGGCCAGAGCCGCCGGTGTGTCGGATTTGATCAAGCTGGAAGTGCTTGGTGATGAGAGAACGCTCTTTCCCGATACGGTCGGATTGCTCGAAGCAGCGAAGATTCTCGTCAAAGAAGGCTTTATCGTGCTGCCCTACACGAACGACGATCCTATCGTGGCCCAGAAGCTTGTCGACATCGGCTGTCCCGCTGTCATGCCGTTGGCAGCGCCGATCGGGTCGGGACTCGGTATCCGCAATCCGTATAACTTAAAAATCATCATGGAAATGGTCAAGGTGCCGATCATCGTCGATGCCGGGGTCGGGACCGCTTCCGATGCCGCGCTGGCGATGGAATTGGGGGCGGATGCAGTATTGATGAACACAGCCATTGCCGGGGCCAAAGATCCCATTGCCATGGCCGAGGCGATGAAATATGCGGTGCTTGCAGGCCGGTTGGCCTACAAAGCCGGACGAATCCCGAGAAAACTGTATGCGACGGCCAGCAGCCCCATCGAAGGCATGCTCTAGCAGAATGCTGAAAACGTCCGCCAGCTTCGTTCTCGACTCATCGAAATCCTCAACGTACCCCCGTGGGTACGCCTCCGGTTTCGATTCACCTGCGGCCTTGCTGGACGAACGTTTTGAGCATTCTGCTCAGCACTCAGCACTCAGCACTTCTGATTCACTGTTTAGTCGATGCTGACACTCTCCAGCCGGCTTCTTGTCGTCACGGATCGCCATCAGACCAACGGGCGTCCGTTGGTTCCCCTTCTGCAACGAGTGCTCACAGTTGGGATATCAATGGTGCAACTCCGTGAACGCGATTTGCCTGTCAGGGAGCTGGTCACGCTTGCGCGTGAGCTGCAGGCTGTCGCGGCTATGCATAAGTCCCAACTCCTCATCAACGATCGAATCGACGTTGCATTGGCGTTGGATGGAGTCGGCGTCCATTTGCGCAGCAACAGTCTGCCGGTTCCCGTCGCACGACAGTTGTTGGGAGCAGGGCGTCTGCTGGGCGTTTCCGTGCATTCGATAGAAGAGGCGAGGCAGGCGGAGTTGCAGGGCGCAGACTTCATTGTCCTTGGTCCGATCTATGAGACGCCGTCCAAACAGATGTTCGGTCCGCCGCTCGGCATTCGCGTTCTTGAGAACGCATGCGGAATGGTCCGTATCCCGATCATCGGAATCGGTGGTGTGACGGCGGTGCGCGCGCGTGAGATGCGACGCGCCGGGGCATTCGGTGCGGCGGTGATTACGGCAATTCTCGGTGCGAACGATGTGGAGTCGGCGACGCGCGACTTACTCGACGCTGTGACGGCTGTACCATAATGTGCGAAACACGCGACCATCACGCTGCAGAATGCTGTCGTCCAGTTGACCACCCTGGGAACGGATGATAGAATCCGCGCAGACAAGGACTTCTCGATTCAGTAAAGTATTTCGCATATTTCGAGCGGTGCCATGGACGGCAAGAAAGAAAGTCCGAGTCGATTCCGGTCTCTCCGAGATTCCGTCACGCAGATCACGAAGCGGTTGACTGAAGGAGAAGCGGACGTGGCACAACGCAACGAAGAACATATCCGCGAAGTTGAGAAGCTTCGTGTGCAGATTCAGTCGATGGAAGATGAAATCCGCCGGCTGTACCAATCCCGCTACCAGCTCGACCAAGCGACCAAACAGAACGAAAAGCTCGTCTCCACGCTCCAAGAAGCGAAGGCGCAGATCGAAGCCTTGCGCACCGAAGTTGAGAAACTGACCGCGCCTCCCTCCGCCTACGCCATTTTTTCCAGCCTCAATGACGATGGAACAGGAAATGTCTATGTGTCGGGACGGAAGATGAAGGTCAGTGTGCATCCGTCGATCAACGTGAAGACGATCCGCAAGGGGCAGGAAGTAGTCCTCAACGAGGCCTTGAACGTCATCGAAGTCAAGGGCTTCGATATCCAGGGCGAAGTCGTGCGGCTTAAAGACGTGTTAGAAGGTAATCGCGCGCTGGTAACGCTGCATTTCGACGAAGAAAAAGTTGCTGAGCTCGGTGATCCTCTGCTGGCTGAACGGTTGAGCGTCGGCGATCATCTGCTCTATGACCCTCGCTCCGGCTATGTCGTCGAAAAATTGCCGAGATCCGAGGCGGAAGAGTTGGTTTTGGAAGAAGTGCCCGATGTCGACTATGAGCATATCGGCGGGTTGCAACATGAACTGGAACAAGTCCGGGATGCGGTGGAGCTGCCGTTTCTTCATCCGACCATCTTTTCAGAGTACAAGCTGAGCGCCCCCAAAGGGGTCTTGCTCTATGGACCGCCTGGGTGTGGGAAAACCCTGATCGCCAAGGCCGTCGCGAATTCGATCGCCAAGAAGCTCGGTCATCTCACCGGCAAAGAAGTGCGGAGTTATTTCTTGCATGTAAAGGGGCCGGAGCTGCTCAATAAGTATGTCGGTGAGTCGGAACGCCAAGTCCGTGAAGTCTTCAAAAAAGCGAAGGAGCGAGCGGAAGATGGCAACCCGGTCATTGTGTTCTTCGACGAAATGGACGCTCTCTTCCGAACGCGAGGCACCGGGATCTCGTCCGACATCGAATCGACGATCGTCCCGCAGTTTCTCTCGGAAATCGATGGGATGGAACGGCTCCGCAATGTGATCGTGATCGGAGCCAGCAATCGCCAGGATCTGATCGATCCGGCGGTTCTCCGAGCCGGACGGTTGGATGTGAAGGTGAAAGTAGGCCGGCCCGATGCGGTGGCAGCCAAGGATATATTCTCGAAGTATCTGAGCATCGACCTGCCGTTTGATGAAGAAGATTTGAAACGGCATAGCGGAGATACCAAGGCATTGGTTGAGCAGATGACTGATCTCACGGTCGGGGCGATGTATGCTTCATCCGAGGAGAACAAGTTTATCGAAGTCACCTACGCGAACGGTGAAAAGGAAGTGATGTATTTCAAGGATTTTGCGAGCGGCGCGTTGATCGAGGGGATTGTATCCCGCGCGAAAAAGTTCGCCGTCAAGCGGGCGATCGCCAAGGAAGGTCGTGGCCTTCGGTCAGAGGATCTAATCCGCGCCATTCGGGAGGAGTTCAAGGAACACGAGGACTTGCCCAATACGACCAATCCCGACGACTGGGCAAAGGTCTCCGGGAAGAAGGGCGAGAAGATCGTGCATCTGCGGACGATCAGCGGAGGCTCAAACGACTCGCGTCAGATTGAAACCGTCACCACCGGGCACTATCTCTAACACGTCATACCCATGCAGGAACCTACCTCGCCTACGATCCCCCGTGTATTGGGGACAGAAACAGAATTCGGTATTGCGTCACGGGATCCTGCCGCCTCAGACCCCGTCTCCAATTCCATCGCTGTTATTGGACATTATCCTGGCCTCCCTGCTCCCTTGGCTATCTGGGACTATGAAAACGAGAATCCGCTGCTCGATGCGAGAGGGTTCGAGGTCGAGGGGGAGAGAGAACGGCCCAATCCCGAATACAATCGCCAGCTGAATAAGGTGCTGGCCAATGGGGGGCGCCTCTATGTGGACGGCGCTCATCCTGAATATTCCACCCCCGAATGTACCAACCCGAGAGAAATCGTGGCTTTCGAAAAAGCCGGCGAACGGATACTTGCCCAGTGTCTCGCACAGATGACACGCGCCACCGGGCGGGACCATTGTGTGCTGTACAAGAATAATTCTGACGGCAAGGGGAACAGCTACGGCTATCATGAAAGCTATCTCATGTCCCGCGCAGTTCCCTTCGAACGCATTGTGAAGATCCTCGCGCCGTTCTTTGTGACGCGGCCTATTTTTGCTGGGGCAGGAAAGGTCGGCGCAGAGAATCAGACCAACCCGGCGGAGTATCAGATCTCGCAACGCGCGGATTTCTTCGAGTGCCTCGTCGATCTCAATACGATGGTCCGCCGCCCCATCGTCAATTCACGCGATGAACCCCATGCGGAGTATAGTAAGTATCGCCGACTGCACGTGATTGTCGGCGATGCCAACATGGCGGAACTATCGACCTACCTCAAGGTCGGCACGTTATCCATTGTCCTGGACCTGCTCGACGCCGGAGCAGACCTGCCGCAGTTCGAATTGGACGATCCGGTTCGCAGCATTAAGCAAGTATCGCGCGATTTGAGCATGAAGGAAACGATCAAGCTGGCCGGGGGGCGCTCGACGACGGCAGTGGAGATCCAGCGAGCCTATTTGAAAGCCGCCATGGGATACTATGCCTGCCGCGATCTCTCCCAGGTCACGAAAGATATTCTTGTTCGCTGGGAAGACGTGCTGGATAAGTTGGAGCAAGACCCCCGGCTCTTGGCTCGCGAGTTGGACTGGGTGGCAAAGCGCCAGATGATGGAATCCTATATGGAGCGCAAGGGCTGTGGATGGGACGATCCCAGAGTGCGCCTGATGGATCTGCAGTATCACGATGTCCGCACCGACAAGGGCCTCTACTTTACCCTTGAGCGCAGCCACCTGATCGAGCGAGTCGTGCAGGATGTTGAGATCGAGCGAGCGGAGTTCACCCCGCCTGCTGGGACACGCGCCTATTTCCGCGGGCGATGTGTCAGCAAATTTGCGAAGTCGCTCTATGGGGTCAGTTGGACCTCGGTGCTCTTCGATGTCGGGAACAACCAGGTGAAGAGAGTGCCCTTGATGGATCCGCTCCGAGGCACAGCTTCATTGACGAGCGATCTCCTCGATCAGGTCGAGACCGTCGACGCATTGCTGGCGAAGCTTAAGGGCTGATGAACAACCTTCCCCGCGATTGACAATATGAAATTGCCATATCTCCCCAACCACGACGACCCGAGTTTCTTTGACTTTTTGACTCAGCACCATCCCGCGCTCACTCCGGCCGGCCGCAGCGGACTTCTGCAGGCTCAGGCCTCGCTCGAACCGATGCGAGGGGGCAGTTCCATGAACGTTCCCCATGCCACCACGGTGCTGGCGATCAAGTATCAACAGGGTGTGGTGATTGCGGGAGATCGGCGAGCGACGGAAGGATTTCAAATCGCCGAACGCCGGATCGAGAAAGTTTTCAAGATCGACGAGTATTCCGCAATGGCGATCGCCGGGGCCGCCGGCCCCTGCATCGAAATGGCCAAATTGTTCCAGGTGGAGCTGGAACATTACGAAAAGTTAGAAGGTGTGCAACTGTCTTGTGAGGGGAAGGCTAATAAGCTGGGACAGATGGTCAAGGCCAATTTGCCGATGGTCTTTCAGGGGCTGGTCGTCATGCCGCTCTACGTCGGTTACGACCTGAAACGTACTGAAGGACGCATCTTCAAATACGATCTTGCAGGTGGCCGGTACGAAGAGTCCGACTATCATGCCATAGGGTCAGGAGGGAAGGATGCGCGCAATACGATGCGGGAGCATTTCCTCAAAGGACTTGCTGAGCCTGATGCCCTGAAGTTGGCTTTGTTGGCTCTCTACAATGCCGCAGACGATGACGTAGGGACGGGGGGGCCGGATCTCGTGCGGGGCATTTATCCCACGGCGAAGATCGTCAACGCGACCGGCATTACCGATGTGTCCGAACAGCAGATCCGCAGTATCTACGATGGGTTGATTGCGACCCGCCGTTCCAAGGAGAATTGAGCATGCCGATGCCCTATTACGTCTCGCCCGAGCAAATGATGCAGGACAAGGCGGAGTATGCCAAGAAAGGCATCGCCAAAGGCCGTTCGATCATCGCGTTCGAGTATGTAACGGGAATACTCCTCGTTGCCGAAAACCCCAGCGCCTCGTTGTACAAGATCTCAGAGATCTACGACAGCATCGCCTTTGCCGGCGCAGGCAAGTACAGCGAGTTTGAAAATCTCCGGAAGGCCGGTATCAGGCACGCGGACCTCAAAGGATTCATGTATAGCCGGGAAGATGTGACAGCCCGCTCTCTTGCAAACGGCTACTCCCAAAGTCTCGGCACCATTTTCAGTCAGGAGATGAAACCGTTGGAGGTGGAGATTCTGGTCGTGCAGGTTGGGCACAACGGTCAGCCCAACGAGATGTATCGTATTTCCTTTGATGGCAGCATTATCGACGAACGGACGTTTGCGGTCATCGGAGGTAAGTCCGAGGCGGTGCAGGCCCTCCTCAAGGAAAAGGGCCTGACCCAGCCACCGGAACTCCAAGTGGCCCTCGCTCTCTGTATCGCCACGCTCGAACAGATTGGGAATCAGAAGCTCTCGCTGGAGAGCCTCGAAGTGGCGATTCTGGACCGCACGCGCGACGGCAGAAAGTTCCGCAGGCTAGCGCCGACCGATACCAAACAACTCCTCGCACCCTGACTGGTTCATTTGGTTTATCTTGTTTATTTGGATGAGCCAGATAAACCAAATAAACTAAACAAACCAGATCAACCAGACAACCGCTACCGGAGGATCCTGCACTTCTGTTGAAGAAGGCAGGGCCGGCTGCTATTCTGTTTGCACCAGCATGTTGCAACCCAGTCCCCTGAAAAGACGGATCTTCGGTTTGGAGAATGAGTACGGTCTCATTTTTTCTCCGAACGGGCGCGTGTATCTGCCCATGGAGAAAGTGTTGGGGTATATTTTCGAAGGGCTCATTCCCAACAGCTGGCCTTCCAACGCCTTTCTGGTCAACGGCGCTCGATTTTATCAAGACACCGGCTGCCATCCAGAGTACTCCACCCCCGAGTGCGACAATATTCTCGATCTCGTCATCCACGATAAAGCCGGTGAGCGGCTGCTTGAGGCCTGTCTGCCGGCGGCTGAAGAACGCTTGCGGGAAGAAGGTCTGTCCGGGGAAATCTACATTTTCAAGAACAATACGGATTCACTCGGGAATACGTACGGGTGCCATGAAAACTTCCTCATGCGGCGCGACGTCGATTTCTGGAAAGTCACGGAGCAACTCATTCCCTTCTTCGTCACGCGGCAGATCTATAGCGGAGCGGGCAAGGTGCTCAAAGTATCCGGCAAGCCGCAGTACTTCATCTCGCAAAGGGCGCAACACATTCACGAGAAGACCTCCTCATCGACCACCTCCTCGCGCAGCATCATCAATACCAGAGACGAGCCGCACGCCGATGCGGAACGTTACCGACGGCTCCATATCATCGTCGGGGATTCCAACATGTCGGAGTTTGTGACCTATTTGAAGGTCGGCACCGCAACGTTGGTGCTGTCCATGATCGAGGAAGGGTACGGAGTCCAAGGAATGGAGTTTGAGGATCCGGTCAAAGCCATTCGGGAGATCTCGCGCGATCCCACTCTGAAGCGCAAGATTAAGCTTGACGATGGCCGTCAGCTGACGGCGGTCGAAGTGCAACGGGTCTACCTGGATCGAGCGCAGGAATACTTGGCTCAGCAGGAGCATGATCCGATTCTCGACGATGTGTGGCAGCGATGGGCTACGGTGCTGGATAAACTCGAAGAGGACCCAATGCAGCTCGTGCGCGAAATCGATTGGGTGACCAAGCGCTATCTGATCCAGTCCTACATCGACAAGAAGGGGTGTGGCTGGGACGATCCACGGGTCTTCCTGCTCGACCTCCAATTTCATGACGTCAAACGGACTCGCGGGTTGTTCTATCTGATGGAATCCCGGGGGCTGATTGAACGAGTGGTGGAGGAGGAAGCAGTGCAGCGGGCCATGTCGACTCCACCACAGACCACGAGGGCAAAGGTGCGTGGCGACTTTATCCGCTTTGCCCGCGCGAAGAATCGCTCCTATACAGTCGATTGGACCTATTTGAAACTCAATGGCTATTGGGAAGAAACCATTCTCTGTATGGACCCCTTCAGTTCCGTGAATCGGAGGGTGGATGAGCTGCTTTCGCAGGTGGGAGGGCTACGGTTCTACCGATGATGACGGCGCTCAAAAAGAATCCTGTACGGATCTCACGGCTGGACCGAATGCTGATCACGTCCGTGTTGTTGCTCTCCAGCATCTTTCCAGTCGAGTTGTTTTCCAGCACGACTCCTGCGCCGATGGGCCACGATGGGCAATACAGCGGCAGGCAGGGGCAGGTGTTGGTGATCAAGGTAAAGGGTGAAGAACAGGCGACGGAGGTAAAGGGCACATTTCTGAAGCGGACGATTCCATTTTTCAGGGAGTTCAGGTCTGGCGAGCCGTCCGGTTATCTTGGGTTGCTCGGGATCGACATGCAGGACGAGCCTGGGACCTATGAACTTGCCGTCGAAGTGAAACAGGGCGAACAGGTAAAGCAGTTGAGTTTCAATGTCCTGGTAGCTAAAGAGAAGTTTACGATCGAGCATCTGAAGTTGCCGAAAGACAAGGTCGATCTGGATGAGAAGGCCTTGATACGGTGGAAAACCGAGCAGGAACAAGTCAGGGAAGCGCTCACAGAGAACTCACGTCTTAAATTGTGGCACAGCAACTTCGTGGAACCGGTAAGTGGCAAGCGCACCGGTATCTTTGGCAGTGTGCGGATCATGAACGGCCAGGCGCGCAATCCTCATAATGGAGAAGATATCGGCGCACCGATGGGAGCCGATGTCGTGGCGACGAACGACGGAATCGTTCGGATCACCGTCGATCATATTTTCTCCGGCAAAGGCGTCTTCGTCGATCATGGTCTGGGGTTCTATACGATGTATTTCCACCTGTCGGAGATATTGGTCAAGGACGGAGACTTGGTTACAGCGGGACAAATCATCGGCAAGGTCGGGGCGACCGGCCGCGCCACAGGCCCGCACCTCCATTGGGGTGTCAAACTCAACGGCGCCCGCGTGAATCCCTATGCGCTGCTTGACCTGCCGTTCAAGAACGGTGCGACACCTCCTACGACCGCGACGATTCCCACTCCTGAAACCGCGCCGATTCCATAAGCTGTTCGAGTTAGGGCATAGTCAAGAAACGCGAGTATGCCAGGGCTCACCCGCTCCCACGACTCCCGTTGACAAGAGGTGTGACCAACATCGGCGCTGCGCGCTACGAGTTGATCAGTGCGCAGGCGGGTTAGCTCTTTGTGCGAAGCTTGGCTGTGAGATCTTCATAGATAGATTGGCGATGGCCGACGACGATGAAGCGAATCACCCGCGCCTTGCGGTCGACCGCGTAGACGATTCGAAAACGGCGGACACGATACTTCCACAAGCCGTCGAGCTCGCGCATGAGGGGCTTCCCACATTCCGGATCGATCGCAATGTTACGAACAGCCGCTTTGATGGAGGGTTTTAGGTCGGGATGGAGAGAGCGGATCACCTCAGCCACATGCGGAGGGATATTGGGACGGAAGGGATTCACGCAGAGCGACGCTTTTTAGCGGGGGTGAATGGCTCACCGAACACATCTTCAAAGGAGAGACCCTTCTTCCCCGCCTTATAGAATGCCTGGCTCCGTCCGATCTGTTTCATCAGGACAGGATCGCTCAATACATCCAGCGTCTCTTTCAGGCGTGCATACTCATCGACGTTGATCAGGATCGCAGCCGGGCGGCCGTTCTTCGTGACCACGACCTCCTCCTCACGCTCCTGCACGCCCGCCACCAGCTCAGGCAACCGCGTCTTCACCTCCGATAGGGATAATGTTTTCGCCATAGCCCACCTCACTCCATCATGACCACAATTCTGGTCATGAGAATGCCCCATTGATTGTGAGGTCGTCAATCGCAAGTGGAAAACAGTCGTTGGGCGCAGCGGAGTTGGACTGGCCTGGGTTGCATCACGCCGAGCGATCAGAAAAGACTGCCGGTCCAGGTGGTTTCCTCTTTGACGGAGCCGCCGATGGCCTTGCCGGATTGGCGCGCCTGTTCCAGGCCGGCGCGGGCCAGTGCATCTACACGCTCGTTATCTGGGTGACCAGCATGGCCTTTGACCCAGCGCCATTCAATGGTATGGCCGGCAGCCAACGCATCCAGGCGCCGCCACAAATCTTCATTCTTCACGGGCTCTTTGCTTGCCGTTTTCCAGCCGCGTTGCTTCCAGCTGTGTATCCATACGCTGATGCCCTTCTGCACATACTGCGAATCGGTGTAGATCAGCGCTTCTACCGGCTCTGTGAGCGACTGCAGGGCCTCAATGACGGCGAGCAACTCCATGCGATTGTTCGTGGTCGCCGGCTCACCGCCGCACAGCTCTGTTTCGATCTGGCTCACGCGTAACAGCGCGCCCCATCCGCCAGGTCCAGGATTGCCGCTACAGGCGCCATCAGTATAGATTTCAATCAAGAGTTCATCGTCTCCATGTTGGGCAGGACGGCCCCTAAAAACCTTCAGCCTATCTACCTGAGTAGTTACAAGTGGACAACATATACGACGCGCATGAAGGGCCTGTCACTCTTAAAAAAGACCCCCGGCACCTTTGTTTTGTCCTGTTGCGAGATGAGTTCGGTCAAGGTAAAGCAGGGAAAGTAGCAGACCGCATTTCTTGACACTAGTTGCACAAATCGTCGACGCCATAATTTAAGACACCTTCAATGCTTCCCGCTTTTACCCTGGTTTGCAGGAAATTGGCAATCGACTGAGCGGTTAGAATGCTGTAAGAAATTGGGTAGTTGATCTTCTTGTAATCGTACCCGTTCTCATTTTTTGGAAAACCTATAAGGAGATGCCCTGCGGTTAGTCCCAATCCCAGTGGTGATAGGTGAGTGGCATGACATATATTTTCATAGGTGGCCCAGCACGTTTTGGTGAAATCTGAAGATTCAAATAGGCCTTGTATTGTAGCAGGGTAGTGCCAGTGCTGAATTGCGTTTGGGTCCTTTTGTTCTAACTTCTAGATGCGATTCCAATTCGGGATGCACTTTTGAAGTTCACTGAATTCTTCTTGCGAAATCGGACAGCTTTCTGAAAAGTCTTGGCTTGAGATTTGTCCTGCTCCAAATAGTTTCTTCCTTTCGCGGTAGTGCGGATATTTCGCACGCTTTTGAACTCTACATATTTCTCCAGTTTTCTATCCCGCTTAGGCGGAACGCAGTAAATATGTTCGAGTGCTGAGTAGAGCTCAAGAATGGATCGCGTATGGTGGTAGGCGGGAATAAGTGCGCCATTTCGCATGGTCCCGATCATCGCAAACATTTCGCTTGTCGTTCTTGTTCGTAGATCAGACAGAAATATGCGTTCGTTGCCACTCTTAAGATCGAGGGATTTGTTCTCAAGGGCGTAGCAAAATCTAAGCGCGATTTCTTCTAGGATTGGAAGTTTGGAATTGCCTAAACAAGCATTGATCTCTTTCAAGGCTTCTGGATAGAGCTTGATGAATTGTGGGAAGGGAGGAGACATTGCTTTTGATAGCTCTCAGATGGGTAATGAAGTTAGAAACTACGCGAAATAAGATACAGGCTACTTTTCTATGTCGCGAGTGTCAATGCGAGGGTATTGAGGTGTAGTTAGCACATCATCTGTCCGGTTTAGGGTGGCCCCTCAAGGAGGGCCACTATGACATGGGCACGGGTGCTACAGGAGGTGAGACAGATGCGGTTTGAAGAGCTGTAAGGGATAAAAACAAAGGGGTCGGGAATCATTCCTGATCTTGCGCGAGGCTACGTGATCCTGTCGTGCTTGGCCAGCCGTGCGAAAAATTAAACGTCAGGTTTGTGTTAATGCATTTACCGATCTCTTCAGATCCATCCAGGGCTGTGTCGGCGGCTGAGCGCACGTTGCCGAAGGAGCGGGGTGCCCACTGAGGCTTGGCCGAGAAGGAAAGCTGGAACTGACTGAAGCTCTGCGATCGTCAGATCGCAGCTGAAGGAATTCCAGAAGGTTTCCGCTCGGCCGAGCCCGGAAGGGCCGCTCCGAGAGGCACGGAAGCGAAGCCGTCCGACACTGCCTATTCCCGTCTCGCCCGACAATTCGTGTGCCTGCCTGGCAAAGACGTGAGCCATCTCCCGTAATCGTAATGGCGCTGTGTGGATAATCACTGTCTCTCTCTTGCTCCTGGTTGAGTCGTCGAGTACATTCTCCTTTAGATTTATTTTTCTCTTGGAGCCGTGATCATGCAACCGTCGGCCACACATATCGATGTCGCCCGTATTGCCGACAACTTACGCCGCACTGTTGAGCTGACGGAGTTGGGACTGGCCTTGCGCCTGGCTGTTCTTCAGCAGAACGACCCGCATGGGACGAGCAGCATGACGCAGGTGATGCATGAGATTCGACTTGCCAAAGAGCAGGTATGGCTCCAGAGCCGATCCTAATCTCGCTCCCCTGATCTCGTTACCCACTTCATCATCGTGGCGTCTCATACGCATTGGCTGAAGACTAGGCCTATGTTGACCATTGGAAGAAGACGCTCGGACTCGGTGACTGATAGCAAGTAAGAAAGGTAGCCGGTTACTTTCCCATCCCGCCCAGTCCTCCGAGTAGTGGTATCAGCGCGTCTTCGCCTGGGCCTTTGCCGTTTTTCATATCGGTCTTGATCTCATCGAATAACTGATTGGCTTCAGGCCCGAGTGAACGGATGGTCTGTTCGAGGCGACCCGACATAAGTTCCTGCTGAACTTGCGCCTCGGTGAGTTTGCCTGCCTTGATATTCTGATCGATCAGTTGGGAGAGTTGCTGGAGTTTCTTGTGGAGATCCGGTGGGAGCGAGTTCGGGATTCCAGCAGCATTTCCGGAGGGATGGTCTTCGGTTGACTGAGCCCACACTGGAGCAACGGCGATGAGACTCACAGCGATGACGAACCAGCGGGCATGTTGTTTCATGTTACCTCAAGAGGGGAAAAGGTAAGATGTGAAAGGTGAAAAGTAGGGCTGCCGAGTGATCTTGCTCGGAAACCTTTCACCTTTCACGGTTAACGTTTCACGATTCGATGCTTGCCGGAGTCTTGTTGAGCACCGTGGCGGTGGCTCGGGAGAGGGCTTCGTCGTGTGCATGGTCGTGGCTATAGACGCGGAATTGGACTAAGCGGGTCGGTAGCAGGTCGAGAAACTCTTCTAATGGGTCGGTCGAGATAGCTTTGGTGCTGGGGTCGTAGACATAGAGAGGGTTGCCGCGGCGGTCTTTCGGGTCTGGCCTTGGGTCGAGCGGCGCCATGTCGACGCGGAATTCCACTTTTTGTAACTGCGCCGGCAACGCTTTTCTGATCAGCTCTTGGAAGTGCTCGTGGCTGGGAAAGTCCATGCCTCGTTCCTGGCCCTTCTCTTTGAGCACGGCGCTGTAGGCCATCTTCCATTTCACATCTCGTCCGAGAATCCGCTGCCATTCTGCGCCCAGGCGCCGCTCGGCGGCGTGGCGAGAAGTTTTCCATCCCCGAACCTGTTCAAGCAGGGACCAGTCGGTCAGCGTCAGGTACTCGTCCATTCTCTTGCGGGGATCGTGGGGAAACAGGAGCTTCATGGTGTCGCAGAAGATGTCGCGGAGGTGGATGTCGATCGCGCGAGTGGTTCGATGGTAGTAGACGTTGGAGTAGAGATACATGCGGGTATTGAGGAACATCTGTAGGGCAGGCAAGCCCGTCTTGTGAATTGTAAACCCCTTGTCCGTGACGATCGTGTAATGAATGAGTCTGGAGAGATCGACCGGGCCGACTGCCACGCCGCACATATAGGAATCGCGCAGGACATAGTCGAGGTTGTCGGCGGTGTAGCTGCCGGAAATGACCGGCTGGAGCATGTTGAGCCATCGCGGAATGCGGGAGTTGTCCTTGGTCTTTTCCTTGAGAATCACATGCGCGATCTGATCTGGGTTGAGTTCCTCGCCCTTGGCAAAGGGGCCGGACGGGCTACGTCTGATTTTGCGGATAATCGGGCCAAGATGGTCGCGAATAATGACCTGTCCGAGTTTTTCGTGACTGGCGCCGAAGGCATGCAAGTAGTTGTCGTCGAAGAAATGGCAGAAGGGGCCGTGTCCGATGTCGTGCACGAGCGCTGTGACGCGGAGAAACTCTTCGACATAGTTCGCCGACGGAACCTCTTTGACGGCTTTCTTGAGAAACGGATAGAGGTGCCGTGCGAAGCGGCCTGCCACATGCATGGTGCCGAGCGAATGGACGAAGCGAGTATGTTCCGCTGAAGGGTAGACCCATCGAGCGCTTTGGAGTTGATAGATGTACCGGAGGCGCTGGACCCAGGGAGAATCGATCAGGTCCTTTTCCGTCCGTTCCTGTGGGTCCTCAACGGAGAAGGGGACAGTAAAGGAGACATATTGGTGGATGGGATCGGCGATCAGCGCCGACCCATCATAGGGAGCATTGGATTGATGACTGATTTGAGACATGGCGCGCGATCATCTTAACGTATGTCTTGAGGGGGCGGCAACTCAGTCCCGGCTAACGGATGCGACTCCCGATATTTGGCCACGAAAAAATAGGCGAGTGGATAGGCGAGGAGCGAGCCGAGGAAGCTTAAGACCAACCCGCCAAGAACGAAGGGTGTGGCATAGGGCATGACCTGTTCGTAAATTGCGCTGAAACTTAGATCTTGCCAATCAAAGGATGGGCTGTCGGATCGTCCGAGCAAGAGTGCGCCGACCCAATAGGTGGCGCCGAGGATAGGGACTACGGTCCAGGGATTATTGAGAAACGCGCCTGCCATGAGCGCAAGAAAGTTGAGCCTTAATGCCCAGGCGAAGAAAAATACCATGGCGGTGTGTAGTCCGTAGAGCGGGGAGAAACCGATGAAGACTCCAACGGCGAAGGCCAGCGCTGTTCGCTGCGGTGACTCCTGTAAATGAAGAACCTGCCTCAGTAACAATCGAAATGAAGGGATCTTGGCCATGGTTGTCGTGGGTGAAGTCGGTTAGCCCGCAGAATTCATGATGGTTCGTCGCGAAATCGTTGAGCCGCGTCGCGAGAGCGGCGCGCGGAGCCCGGAGGACCCGAGGCGTACTCGTGCAGTACGTGGAGGGTCCGAGGGGCGAGCCCGCCGACCGTAGGCTCGTCGGAGCAGCGGATCGACGATTGTAGTAGAAGCGTTCATGAATCCTGCGGGCTATGTGAAATGTTCGTAACTACGGTTTGCCAACCGATGGCGTGTGCCATGAGGGGACAGGGCCTGTATCCCGAAGTGGTGGGGGTGAATGCGCCCGATACAGGTCAAGGAGAATCCATGATCGCCGGCTGATTGCTCGAGTCGAAGGCGCTGCCGAGGCGATACAGTAAAGAGCAGTTCATAATCTTCGCCGCCGGTGAGGGCAAGGTCAGCAGGGTCGAGCTTCCGAAAGGCGGCATAGGAACGGCAGGCCGGCGATAACGGAAGTGCGCCAAGGTCCAGCTCTACCCCGACATGGCTCTCCTCGCAGATGTGGCGGATGTCGCCGGAAAGGCCATCGGAAATATCGATCGCGGAGGTGGCGAAACGACGGGCACTCAGCCACTTGCCTTCCGCAACACGTGCGGTCGGACGGAGGTGCCGCCTGATAAGAAATTTCCGGTGTCTCGCTGAGAATGCCTCATTGCGCCTATGGCGGTTTGTAGGGGACGGCGGTTCGTTCAAAATCTTTAAGCCGGCCAATGAATCGCCGATCGTGCCGGTTACGTAAAGGTAATCACCGATTTGGGCTCCGGTCCGGAAGAGAGCCCTGCGGTGAGGGACCATTCCGGTCACTGTCAGGCTGAGAAACCAACCGCCATCCGAAGCCGATGTATCTCCGCCGATGAGGGCTACATGGTGCGGGCGGCAGGCGGTCATTATTCCTCGGTATAGCTGATGAACCTGGCTGCTGGTGCCGCTGCGGGGAATGGCTAAGGCGACGAGCACATGTTGGGGTGTGCCTCCCATCGCCGCAATGTCGCTGAGGTTTGCTGCGGCGGCGCGGAATCCGATATCGGCCATCCTGGCGGTTCGAAGGTCGAAGTGGATCCCTTCTGTTAAGAGATCGGTCGTCAGCACGGTCCATTGGCCTGCCTGTGACGCGATGACAGCGGCATCGTCGCCGATCCCTCGAATGACCGATGGTACCCGGCGGCTGTGCCGTCGGTGGAGCGTGTGGATGAGGTCGAACTCGTGAATCGTGGGACGGGCCTTCGTGCGGACCGTGGAGGCCATGTTAGCAGGTTCCTAAAAAACCATTGTGGGGTATTGGGGAATCAAAGACAAGCATGCCCAAGATGACGAGGAAATGCCATTGCAAGATGCTCAAAATGTCTGTCCAGCAAGGCCCTTCCAATTCTTTCTACCTCTCTTAGGGGAGCAGCCGAAGCTGCCCTTTACTGCGCGCATCGAACGAGCACCGTTTCATCGTGCGCGTTCTGCGAGCAAGACGGGCACCTGGCCGCTCCCCCCCCCCGGCTGGCGGACTTTTTCAGCATCCTGCTAATGAAGTTGTATGGGAAGCGTTTCCACGCTGGCAGCATGTATTGGAAGCGAGCGAGCGGCTCGCCCAGTCTTCGTACGCGCAGCATGTTTCTTTGAGGTTGGCTGCGGCTGGGGAGGTTTGCCGGTTAGACGTGTGAGTTTCGAGTCCCGCCGGAGCGCCACCTTCATGACGTCGTCCATCGTGTCGGCAAAGACGAGCTGGATGCCCTTCAAAATATGCTTGGGAATCTCGTCGAGATCCTTTTTGTTCCGTTTCGGAAGAATCACGGTCGTGAGTTTGGCCCGCTTGGCCGCCAAAATCTTTTCCTTCAATCCTCCGATGGGGAGCACTCGGCCTCGGAGAGTAATTTCGCCGGTCATAGCGAGGTCTCGGCGTACAGGGATTTGGGATAACGTCGAGGCAATCGCAATGGCCATGGTAATGCCAGCCGATGGCCCATCCTTGGGAATCGCTCCGGCCGGTACGTGGATATGGAGGTCTTGCGTGGTAAACACATCGGGATTGATGCCGAGGGTATGCTCGCGCGACCTGACGTAGCTCAAGGCGGCTTGCGCAGACTCCTTCATGACGTCGCCCAGTTGGCCGGTGAGGGTGAGTTGTCCCTTGCCCTTCATTGCCGTGGCTTCGATGTAGAGCACATCGCCGCCGGATTCGGTCCAGGCTAAGCCCGTTGCCACTCCTATCTCGTCAATCGTCAATTCTTCTTCTGGCACGAACTTCGGGACGCCGAGATATTTGTGCAAGTTGGCAGGATCGACGGGGAAACCCACGCCTTTGCCTTCCGCCACTTTCTTCGCCACCTTGCGCATGACGTTGGCAATCTCGCGCTCGAGGTTCCTGACACCGGCTTCACGTGTATAGTTGGCGATGATTTGACGCACCGCAGGCTCAGCGATGCGGACATGTTTCTCGGTGATCCCGTGTTCGTTGAGTTGCCGGGGGATCAGGTATTTCTGGGCGATCCCTAACTTCTCTTCTTCGGTATAGCCGGGGATCCCGATCACTTCCATCCGGTCGCGCAAGGCGGGTAAAATGGGGTCGATCAGATTCGCCGTCGCAATGAACATCACGCCGGTCAGGTCGAAGGGCACGCCCAGGTAGTGATCCGTGAACGAGTTGTTTTGTTCCGGGTCGAGCACTTCAAGCAGGGCAGCGGAAGGATCGCCGCGAAAATCCATCCCGACCTTGTCGACTTCGTCCAGCATGAAGACCGGGTTGTTGGTGCCGGCCTGTTTCATGCCTTGAATGATGCGGCCGGGGAGTGCGCCGACGTAGGTGCGCCGATGACCGCGGATTTCGGCTTCATCACGGACGCCGCCGAGGCTGATGCGGACAAATTCGCGGCCGAGGGCGCGGGCGATGGACTTTCCCAGTGAGGTCTTTCCGACGCCCGGGGGGCCGACGAAGCAGAGGATCGGACCCTTCATTTTTTCTTTGAGCTTCCGCACGGCGAGATACTCGAGGATCCGCTCTTTTACTTTTTCCAGGTCGTAGTGGTCCTCGTTGAGGACCTTAGCCGCGGCTTTGAGGTCGAGGTTGTCCTTGGACCTCTTGGACCAGGGTAATTCCACGATCCATTCGATATAGGTCCTGACGGTGGCGGACTCGGCGGTATCCGGGTGCATCTTCTCGAGGCGTTTGAGCTGCTTTTCGGTTTCCTTCAGCACCTTCTCCGGCATCTTCAGTTCGACGATCCGTTTGCGAAACTCGGTGATTTCTTCCGCGCGTTCGTCGAGCTCGCCCAGCTCTTTTTGGATCGCTTTGAGTTGTTCGCGAAGAAAGTATTCGCGTTGGGTCTTGTCCATCTCCCCCTTGGCTTGCGCTTGAATCTTCTGTTGCATGGAGAGGACTTCGATCTCCTTGCCAAGAATTTCGCTGACGTGCCGAAGACGCTTGATCGGATCAACGACCTCCAGGACTGCCTGGGTGATTTCGACTTTGAGGCCAAGATTGGATGCCACCATGTCGGCAAGACGTCCGGGGTCTTCAAGATTTTCGATGACGATCATCACGTCGGGGATCAAGACTTTGCCGAGACTCACGATCCGTTCGATCTGCTCCTTGACCGTCCTCATGGCGGCTTCGGTTTCAAGGGCGGCGCTCGCCGACTTGTGTTCGATAAGCTTTTCGATACGCACGGAATAATAGGGTTCTGTTTGAATGTAGCCTGTAATCTTGGCTTTCGAGAGCCCCTGCACAAGGATTTTGATTCGCTCGTCCGGTAGTTTCAGCATCCGCATGATGATGCCGACCGTGCCGACGGCGTGGATGTCTTCCGGCGAAGGATTCTCGACATCTAAAGCCTTTTGCGTCGACAGGAAGATCATGCGATTGCCGGCCAACGCGGCTTCGATCGCCTTGATCGACATCTCTCGTCCGACAAACAATGGAAGGACCATATACGGGAAGACGACGATGTCTCGGACCGGCAACAGCGGAAGCTGGTCGGGAATTTCGACGTTCTGGGGGGGCTGTAAGTCTTGTTCAATCGGGTCGTTCATGAGAACTGGTGTCCTTGTTTCTTTGGTTTGTTTGGTTTATTTGGTTGAGGAACGGGATGAACAAGACAATCAGATGACCCTTGGCTCTTTAATTGATTGGACCAACCAAATGAACGAAACAAACCGCATCAACCAAACAAACAGGGCCTGTCAGGTTTTTCGCGAACGTGTCGCGCGGCGTTCGTGGGAAGGCCACATCCGATTCTGCAGATACTCGCTGAAGTCCGGTCCCAGAGAGGGATTCTTGAGCGCGAACTCGACAGTCGCGATAAGAAATCCCAACTTGTCTCCGGCATCGTATCGTTTCCCCTGTATTTCCAGCGCAAACATCGGGGACTTTCTTGCCAATTCCAGCAATGCGTCGGTCAATTGGATCTCGCCGTTTTTCCCAGGCTTGGTCTTTCGCAAAATGGAGAAAATGTCCGGGGGCAGAACATAGCGGCCGATGACTGCCAGATTGGACGGGGCTTCCGCCGGCGCCGGTTTTTCAATAAGACCTTCGACTCGATGCAGCCCTGCAGACACAGTTCGAGGCGATACGATTCCATAGCGGTTGACCTCATGCCGGGGTACTTCCTGCACCCCGAGGACCGCGCCGTGTCGCTTCTTGTAAGCATGGATGAGTTGCGCGAGGGCTGGAACCGGGGCATCGATGATTTCGTCGCCGAGGATGACCGCGAAGGGTTCGTCCCCGATCAACCGTTGGGCGCAGAGCACTGCATGGCCGAGTCCGAGGGCCTCCGACTGACGGACATAGCAGAAGTTTGCGAGCGTGGAAATGTGCCGCATCTGGCTTAGGAGTTGTCCCTTGCCGCTGCCCTTGAGATTTTCCTCCAGCTCGACGGAGCGGTCGAAATGGTCTTCGATCGCGCGTTTGCCCCGCCCTGTGATGATGATAATGTCTTCGATCCCGGAGGCGACTGCTTCTTCTACCGCATATTGAATCAGCGGCTTGTCGACGAGCGGCAACATTTCTTTAGGGGAGGCTTTCGTCGCGGGGAGGAAGCGAGTCCCTAGTCCTGCAGCGGGAATCACAGCTTTGCGCACTTCGAAGCGTGACATGTTTGGATACTATGTGATGGGGTAGATGATGTCAAGGAATGTACGCACTGACGCCTTGCAGAAGCGAGGCGGGCGAGGTTGACGCGAAAAGCGCGATTCGAACTTCAGACCTCGATCCTTCTACCGTCTCGCGCGTCCATTGAGCCGCGTCCCTTGTGCCGTGATGAAAGAGCATGGGTTATTAGCTTTACATTCAAATACTTGCCCAATATAATCCGAGAGTTTTGCGCATATATTACTGTGAGCGAAGGTGGCTTCCGACTACAGGAGCCTNNGGCTCCGTTGGCTCTTCGTTATGACGCTCGGTGCCCTCGTCGTCGGGTTAATGCCGGTGCTGGCGATTGCTGTAGAGCAAACAGGAGTCAAAGTGACGGCGATTGAGATTCGAGGGAACAAGCGGATTGAGCTGCCGGCGATCGTCGGCCGGTTGACTTTGAAGCCAGGCGATCCCTATACCCCTGAAAATGTCCGTGGGCAGATCAAAATTCTCTACGAAACCGGGTTCTTTGAAGACGTGCAGATGGAGACGCAATCGGGGTCGGGCGGGGTGGTCTTGGCTTTTATTGTCCGTGAGAAACCGTTTATAACCGAGATCGTGTTCGATGGGAATAAAGCGCTGAGCGACGAGAAACTCAAGGAGAAAATTACAATCAAAAGCCAAGCTTTTCTCGATCAGCCGCAGGCCAAGGAAAGTGCGGAGAAGATTCGTCTGGCTTACCAGGGAGACGGCTACTTCAATTGCAGGATCATCCCGGTCGTGCAGGACTTGGGTGAGGATCGGAAGCGCCTGACATTTTTGATCATAGAAGGGGAGAAGGCCCGCGTGAGAACGGTCAATTTTGACGGCTTGCACGCGGCGACGAAAGAAGAGATGTTCAAGGTGATGGCGACGAGGGAATGGATACCCTGGTACGGCCTCATCACTCAGCTGAAGGTTCCCTCGGCTCTCTCGGATGCCGGCGTGTTGAAGCGGGAAGAAATGAATGCCGACGTGGAGCGGATCAAAGAAGTCTTGCTCAACAAGGGATATCTGAACGTCCGGGTCGGCTTGCCGACCGTTGAACTCAGCGATGAGAAAAAATGGTTCGTTGTGACCTATCCGGTGATGGAGGGGGAGCCCTTCACCATCGGAGAAATCGGATTTCGAGGGAATACGGTCTTTGAAGATCCGGAACTCCGACAGGGGTTGAAGATGAAGGAGGGGGAGATCTTTCAGCGTCAGAAACTCCGGGACGAGGTCACGCGGTTGAACGATCTGTATGGGAGCAGGGGCTACTCGTTTGCCGATGTATCGCCCAACGTCATTCCGAACACGGCGGAGCGGACTGCCAGCGTCATTCTGACCGTTAAGGAAGGGGAGATGATGCGGATCCGTCAGATCAACATTCACGGAAATGAGAAGACCAAAGACAATGTGATCAGGCGTGAGATCCGTGTCGATGAACAGGATGTCATCGATACCCCCGCGTTGAAGCGGAGCTTTCAGCGTCTCAATAACTTGAACTTTTTCGAGACGGTGGAAATCCTGCCGGCGCAGGTCGGCGTGGACAAGGTCGATTTGAACGTCCGCGTGAAGGAAAAGCCGACCGGCCAGTTCAGCGTCGGTGGTGGATTCAGCACGTTGGACCAGTTGGTCGCAATTGCCGATATTACAGAGGGAAACCTTGGTGGGAACGGCTGGATGGGACGAATCCGCGGCCAGTTGGGTGCGCGACGGCAAATAGGGCTGGTGACGTTTCGTAACCCCTATGTGAACGACTCATTGACCTCCCTGCAGCTGGACGTCTACCGCACGGCGACGAACTACATTACCTATTTTGAGACGAAAACCGGAGCCAGCGTCACGTTAGGCCGGTATCTCTCTGAATATACCTCCGGGAGCGTGAGTCTGTTCGCAGAGGAGTTGAATTTTAAGAATCCCGCGGCAGGCATTTGTCCTGATCGATTTCCTCTCGTGTGTAGCCAACTGGGCAGCCAGTCGACGACCGGGTTCCGGACTACCTTGGCACGCGACACGAGAGACTACTTTATGGATCCCCGCAACGGGTGGCGGGCTGCTGTGGGCTTCGACTTGGGGACACCCTACCTGGGGGGGACCAATAACTTTTATAAATACCATCTGGATGTCATCAAGTATACGCCTCTGCCTTTCGATATGCGGTTCGCGATCCGCGCGCGCTACGGCGCGGCAGTCGGCATTGAGGGGGAACCCATTCCATTGACCGAGCGATACTTTGTCGGCGGTATCAATACGATTCGCGGGTTCAAGTTCGGGCGCGCAGGCCCGGTGACCACCAGCAATTCCTTACTCGGCGCAACGAAACAGTTGATTTTCAATAACGATCTTATCTTTACGATTTCCTCCGATGCCAAGTTGAACGGGGTGATCTTCTTCGACTATGGAAAAGGCTTTGACGACAATGAGGAAATCTCGACGAAGTTACGGAAAACGGTCGGGTTAGAAGGGCGATGGATTTCACCTTTCGGCCCTCTCCGCGCTGCGTATGGAATTAATCTGGATCCCAGACCAGGGGAAGCCAAAGGGGCCTTCGAGTTTACCATCGGGACATTATTCTAACAGGCTGCGGGAAAACTCGATGTGCACATATAAAGCACCGTTGAAATATGACAGAAGGAGCGATGACTCCAAAAACCTGAGGATGCTCAAAAAGGCCGTCCATCAAGGCCGCAGCGAGCGAAGAGGCGAAGAGGTATAAACCGCACTTCGTGTGGACCGTTCGCCGATCGGATGAATCTTGGCGAACGGAACCCTCACCTACAGTGCTTCTGACATCCGGTATCTCATTCGGTACGTTGAGCCTCTGAGCGAAGCGAGAACGATGCTGGCGGACTTTTTCAGCATTCTGCTAATGGATGGCCTAGCTTCCGTGAAGCGCATCTCAAGAGCGGCAATAGATTTTTTCAAAAAGGCGTTCGGGAGCCTGACGATTCCAAAGAGCAGGTATCAGCATTGTGTATAGCGGCGGCTGTTGGCCATGAAAGTGAGGTAGCAGTGTGGATCAGGTAGATGTCGTTATTATGTGGAAGAGGTGTTGTATAGGGGCTTTATTGGCGGCGTTTCTCGTCGTTTCCGGCTGTGCTGCCGGGAAGTCCAATGTCGAGGGGAAGATAGGAGTTGTCGATCCGGCTCGTATCCTCAACGAGACGACTACCGGCAAGAGAGCCAAGGAGTCCCTGAGCGTCTTCTCAAAGAACCGCCAGGCGCTGATCGAGATGGATGAAAAAGAACTCCGCCGCATGGAGGAGGATTTTGCGAGGCAGGCCAGTGTATTGAGCCCGACTGCGAAGCGAGAGCGCGAAGAGCAGTTTCGACGGCGGGTGGCGGAGTATCAGCAGAAAGCGGGCGAGATGAATCGGGAGGTTCAAGAGAAGCAAAAAGACGTGCTTGAAAGTTTCCGTGACAAGGTCGGGCTCAGTGTGGGGAAAGTTTCAAAGCGCCTCGGATTACAGATTGTCGTGGATAAAGGGAAAGGTGGCCCCACTCTTTATAGCGATGAGGGGCTCGATATTACAGGTCAGGTCATTGAGGAATTCAATCGGGAATATCCATAATCAGCGCGAGGAGCGAGACTCGCGAGAAAAGCGGGACGGGCACACATAGAGAATGTTCAATGGTGAATGTTAAATGTTGAATTGTCGGAGCTAGCGGGGCGGGGAAGATTTAGAGATTTGCTGAATTTCATCCTGCGAGTCGCGCTTGTCGCGCACGTCTTGCTTGGCTCGCTCATGTCTCAGGAGCAGAGGAGGATTCGATGGAACGAAGTGGCGTAGCCGGTCTGATCGGTGCAGCGGTTTTGTGGTTGGCAACCGTGTCGCCCGGGTTGTCCGATGAAATTTTGAAGGTTGCGGTGATGAACCAACAAACGGTGGTCGAACAGTCGAAGGCCGGCAAACGCGCCTTCGAAGAACTGAAGGCCTATTCTATGACCAGGCAGAAGATCATCAACGCCGACGATCAAGAGCTGAAAGAATTGCAACTGGCGATTCAAGACGGGAAGTTATCCGACAGCGCGAAGCAGGAGAAGCAAAGTCAGTTCCAGGCTAAGTTGGATGCCTATCAGCGTCGGATCACCGACTTCAATCGCGAGGTTCAGCAGAAACAGCGTGAAATGGTGGCGGAATACTCAAAGAAAGTGCAAGCAGCCGCCCAAGCCGTAGGGGAAAAGAATGGGTTCGCTGCGGTCATTGACAAGGGGAGCGAGGCGGCGCTGAAGATTGTCATCTATCATCAGCCCGCATTGGATCTGACCGATCAGGTGGTGAAGGAGTTCGATCGACAGAATAAATAGTGGGAGAGGATGAGGGCTGACGAGCTTCTGTGCTCGCGCAACGCGCGGCCTCAGAAGGATGGGGAGGGAGTGGCCATGTGCCTTCTTGCTCGCAGAACGCGCACGATAAGAATGTGCTCGTTCGATGCGCGCAGTAAAGGGCAGCCTTGGCCACTCCCTTCAAGATAGGTAGAGAGGCTTGGAAGGCCCTCGCGCGGGCTAATGGCACGTCTCGGCGTGCCAGTGGGTTGTGGAGGGTGAGAAGGTTGCGCGCAGAGGAAGCTCGATCAGCCCCCATCCCTGGGGAAGTAACGAGCAAGCTTGGAAGGATCATTGAACGAGAGCGCAGTAGGGGGCCAACCCAGGCCACTCGCTTAGAAAGAACAGAAGAAAGCATAGAGGAGGCTTTGCTGATGTCCGTAATGGAGCAAGCAGAAATTCAGTCCATTTTGCCGCACCGGTATCCCTTTCTTCTGGTCGATCGGGTGCAGGAGTTGATTCCTGATCGGCGGATCGTCGGAATCAAAAACGTGACGATCAATGAACCGTTCTTTCAAGGGCATTTTCCCGGGCGTCCGGTCATGCCTGGGGTATTGATTCTCGAAGCTATGGCTCAAGCCGGTGCAATTCTGGCGTTTAAGTCGCTAGGGAACGTGATGCGCCCGGTAGTGTATTTGACCGGCATCGATGGCGCGAAGTTTCGCAAACCAGTCGTGCCTGGCGATCGGTTGCGGTTCGAAATCGACGTGGTCAAGAAGCGGGCGCCGTTCTGGAAGATGCAAGGCAAGGCGTTTGTCGACGATGAACTGGTCTGCGAGGCTGAAGTGACTGCCTTGGTGACCGAGGAGAAAGACGTAAAACGTGAAGCGTAAAACGTGAAGCGTAAGGTATCGGTTGAAGGGGTGTGAAGCGATTCACGAATAACGATTGACGATTAACGTGAACGGGAGGTTACGAGTGCAGATTCATTCAACAGCGATTGTTCATCCCAAGGCGGGTCTTGCCGATGATGTCGAGGTTGGGCCATTTTGCGTGATCGGTGAACATGTTACGATTGGAAAGGGAACCAGGCTGTTATCCCATGTGACGGTCGATGGATGGACAGAGATCGGTGAGCGGAATGAGTTGCATCCCTTTGCCTCGATTGGCGGCCCCCCACAGCACCTCGGATACAAGGGGGAACCGACCAAGGTCGTCATCGGCCATGACAATATCCTTCGCGAGTATGTCACCGTCAATCGCGCAACAGTGCAGGGCGGAGGGGTGACATCGCTGGGCTCAAAGAATTTTTTGATGGCCTATGTCCATGTGGCGCATGATTGCAGGGTTGGGAGCCACCTCATCATGGCCAATGCGGCCAGCTTGGCGGGACATATTACGATCGGTGATCATGCGATTATCGGGGGTCTAACCGGTATCCATCAATATGTGCGGATTGGATCCTACTCCATGGTCGGTGGTTGTTGCGCCATCACGCAGGATCTCCCCCCGTTCTTGCGGGCTGCAGGCGGCTATCGCGCGCGCATGTATGGACTGAACTCAGTGGGGTTGCGTCGGCACGGTTTTTCCGGCGATCGGATCGCCGTGTTGAAACGGGCCTACGACATGCTGTTCCGCTCGGGACACCGACTTGCCGAAGCGGCCAGGCTCGCCAAGGCCGAGTTCGGAGACCAGCCCGACGTCATGACGATCCTGGGGTTTCTGGAGGGGACGAAGCGCGGTATTTGTCGATCGGTCGGTAAAGATCAAGAGGATGAGGAGTAAGCGCCGTGGCATTCCTGCCTCACGTCACCGATGGCGAACGGATTGGGCTGATTGCCGGCAACGGACGTTTCCCCATCATCTTCGCGGATAATGCCAGAAGGCTCGGCTATCACGTATCGGCTGTGGCGCATGAAGGCGAGACGGAACCGGAGTTGGCCGGCCATGTCGATCGAATCCACTGGATTAAGATCGGTCAGCTCAACAAGCTCATCAAGGCGTTCAAGGAAGACGGGGTCCACCAGGCCGTGATGTTGGGTGGGATCAAAAAAACCCATGTCTTTACCACCATCCGTCCTGATTTTCGCACCTTGGCTTTGGCGACTCGTCTGGCGCTCTGGAAGGACGACGACATTTTGCGCGAATTTGCCAAAGAGCTCGAGGGCGAAGGCATTGTCATCTGTGAATCGACGTTCGGGCTTGAGGGGATCCTCGCGGAAGAGGGAACGTTGACCGCGCGGGCTCCATCGGAGAAAGAGTGGGAGGACATCCGTTACGGGTGGGACGTGGCGCATGAGATTGGACGCCTCGATATCGGGCAATGTGTCGTGATCAAAGATCGTGTGGTTGTGGCAGTCGAAGCGGTCGAGGGTACGGACGGAGCCATCAAGCGTGGCGGCGAATTGGCCAAGGAAGGGGCGACCGTGGTCAAACGATCGAAACCGCAGCAAGACATGCGGTTCGATCTCCCGGCCGTGGGGCCCCGGACCATCGAGGTGATGGCCTCGGTCAAGGCGTCGGCGTTGGCCATTGAGGCCGGTCGGACCATCCTGTTGGATCGCGAGATTGTGTTGGAGAAGGCGCGGTCTGCCAAGATTGCAATCGTCGGGATCAAGCAGAAGTGATGGAGCAGCAGTATGAGTAATGCATTCCTGACAAAGACGCGAGCCGGCGCACCTGTTCTCTTTCCATCGTCCCAGCACTCAGCGCTCAGCACTCCGTACTCTCGGTATGTTCAATGACACCGCTTCGAGCAGGCGTGATCGGCGTCGGACATCTCGGTCAGCACCATGCGCGGCTCTTTGCCTCTTTGCCGGGAGCGCAACTTGTCGGCGTGACGGATCAATCGATCGAGCGGGCGCAGACGATCGCGGAACGGCATGGCGCGCGCGTCTTCCCTTCGGCGGATGAGTTGTTAGCGCATGTCGATGTCGTGAGTGTGGCGGTGCCTACGTCAGGCCACTATGCCGTGGCAAAAGCCTGTCTCCAAGCAGGCAAACATCTGTTAGTCGAAAAGCCGATTGCCGTGACGCCCGGCGAGGCGCAGGAGTTGGTGCAGCTCGCCAAGCAGCGGGGCTGTTGTCTGCAGGTCGGCCACAGCGAACGATTCAATCCGGTNNGCCCGAATTCAATTTCAGAGCGGCTGCGTGGCCAACCTGACTTCCAGCCGTGTATCGACGAATAAGATGCGCCGGCTGCGCCTCTTCCAACGAGACAACTATGTGTCGATCGATTTCCAGAGCAGACAGGGGATGATTTGCCGGCGCAATGCCAAGGCCGGGGAGCGACCGACCGTCGAAGTGTCGCATGTGCAGGGTGGAGACGAAGAGCCCTTGAAACTCCAGCTTGAATCGTTTCTTCATGCCATTACCACCGGCACGAGACCGGTGGTGTCGGGTGAAGATGGCGCGGCTGCAGTGGGCGTGGCGCATCAGGTTTTGCAAGCCATCGCGGCCTTTGCATCTCGCCAAGCGGAAGGGGAGGGGTAAAGGGATACAGGGGGTAAGGGGATAGTAGTCGAGATAGTGGGATATGGAGGTAGCGGGAACGCGAGGCAAAAAATGCGCAGACTCTTATTTCTCTGCAAAGGCACCCCTGTACCCCTGTACCCCTGTATTTCTCTATCCTTATTAGAATGAGGATTCTGATCGTAACAGGCGAAGCCTCCGGCGATCTCCATGGGGCTCATTTGGCCAAAGCGATCTTGGCGCTCGATCCGACGGCCCAGTTGGTGGGCATTGGCGGGGCTGCGATGCGAGCTGCTGGTGTCAGTCTTGTGCCGGGGGTTCCGCAACTGGATGTGATGGGATTGATCGGGCTGTCTGCCGTTCGCGCCATCGTTCAGCGGGTGCGCGCCATTCGGCGAGTGTTGAAGGCAGAGGCCTGGGATCTTGTCGTGCTGATCGATAATCCCGGATTGAACTTTCATTTTGCCCGTGTGGCCAAAGCCGCCGGTCGGCGAGTGCTCTATTACATCGCCCCACAGGTGTGGGCCTGGCGGCCAAAGCGAATGAAGTGGATTCAACGCCGGGTGGATCATGTCGTCGTCATTCTCCCCTTCGAACAAGAACTGTATAGGCGCGCAGGAGTTCGGTGCACCTTCGTCGGCCACCCACTGCTCGATTCGGTGGCGCCGCATTATGATCGCGCGAAGCTTCGGAAGGAGTTCGGCCTAGGCGAGTCCGCCCGGGTCATTGGATTGTTGCCGGGAAGCCGAAAGAGCGAAGTCGAAATGCTCTTACCCGTGCTCCTGAGTGCCGCTGCGCAACTGGTCGCGGCCGAACCGGGAACGCAGTTTATCCTGGCGCAGGCCTCCTCAATTGACGATAATCTAATCCAGGCCCTGTTGCAGCGCAGCCCTGTGCCGGTTCGCGTGGCGCACGATCAAGCCAGCGAGGTGATGGCCCTGTCCGATGTGTTGCTCATTGCCTCGGGGACCGCGACATTGCAGGCGGCGGTGGTGGGGACTCCCATGGTGTTGTTGTATAAGACGTCGCCGGTAACCTATCGGCTGGCTCGGTGGCTGATCAACGTCAAGTGGATCGGGCTCGTAAACTTGGTGGCAGGCCGGTCGATCGTGCCGGAGCTGATTCAGGATGAGGCGACGGCCGAGCGATTGTGCCAGGAAGTCTTATCCCTCTTGCGCAATCCCTCGGCGTATAATGAGATGAAAGTGGGGTTACGACAGGTTCTGCAATCGTTGGGGGAACCGGGCGCATCCCGCAGGGCGGCGCAGGTGGTACTGGCTGAATGTCGACTCTAGATCGCATCATACGGTTACTCCGCTACGTGAAACCCTATCGATCGCGGTTGGGTTCAGCGTTCGTATGCTCAGGGTTGGTAGCGGCTTCTTCCGCCGCCTACGCCTGGCTCGTCAAGCCGGTCCTCGACGAGATCTTCATCAATAAGAATGAGAGCCTCTTGCTGGTGCTCCCGCTCGCGCTTTTTGCCGTGTCAGTGCTCAAGGGTGTCTTTAGCTACGGGCAAAACTATCTCATGAGTTATGTCGGGAATCGGGTGATCACCGATGTTCGACAGGAGCTGTTCGGGAAACTCATCCGACTGCCGATTCCCTACCACGATGTGAATACGTCGGGACGGTTGGTCTCCCGCGTGGTGAACGACGTGACGTTGATGGCCAATGCCGTATCGGGAGTCCTGAAAGATGTAGTTTTGCAGGGGCTCACGTTTCTGGCCATGATGGGCGTGATATTTTATCAGGAATGGCGGCTGGCTGCCCTCTCGGTGATCGTCATTCCCTTGGCTGTGATCACGACGCTGCGGATGGGGAAGCGGTTGCGATCGTTGGCGGTAAGCGGTCAGGAGCGGATGGGGGATATGGCCTCCACACTTCAGGAAACGTTATCGTGCATTCGCACGGTCAAGGCCTATGGACGCGAAGAGTCGGAGGCAGCGCGATTTCAACAGAGCAACAGTTCTTTTCTCCGTACAACGATGAAGGCGACTCAAGTCTTCTCCCTCGGGTCGTCGCATATGGAAGTGATCGGTGTCGTAGGGGTCGCGGCCATTATTTGGTATGGCGGGTTTCTCGTGATCAACGGCTCGATGACGCCGGGAGCGTTTTTTTCATTTCTGGCCGCAATGTTCATGGCCTATACCCCGATTCGCAAACTGGCCAACTCCAACAATCAGGTTCAACAGGCGTTGGCTGCGGCGGAACGGGTCTTCGACGTCTTGGACCTCAGGACCGAGCAGGATGCGGAGAAGGGCCGGTTGGAGTTGCCGCGGATTGCGCAGTCGGTGCGGTTCGACGATGTGACGTTTTGTTATGAGAGTCAGGGCGTATCGGCTCTCACCGACATCAATCTGACGATTCGCGCCGGAGAAATGGTGGCCCTTGTGGGCAGCAGCGGCAGCGGAAAGACGACGTTGGTCAATTTGATTCCGCGTTTTTACGAACCGACAACTGGCCGCATCCTCATCGACGAGGTTGATATTCAGTCCTACACCCTCCGCTCGCTCCGATCGCGGATCGGCATGGTCTCGCAAGATGTGGTGTTGTTCGATGACAGCATTCGCAACAACATCGCTTTTGGGCGAGAGGACGCGACCGACGACGACATTATCCGGGCGGCGCGATTGGCCTATGCCCATGATTTTGTCGAGCGTTTTCCGCAGGGGTACCAGACAGTCGTGGGCGAGAAGGGGGTGAAACTCTCCGGCGGAGAACGGCAGCGCTTGGCCATTGCCCGCGCAATCTTACGCGACCCTCCCTTGCTTATCCTCGATGAAGCGACATCGGCGTTGGACACAGAGTCTGAGCGGGTCGTTCAGCTGGCCCTTGCCAATTTGATGATAAATCGAACGACCGTCGTGATTGCCCATCGGTTGTCTACGATTCAACAAGCCGATCGGATTATAGTGCTGGCCCGAGGGTCGATTGTCGAAGTTGGGACGCACGATGAGCTGCTTCGCCGTGGCGGACAGTATCAGCGGCTCCATGCGATGCAGTTTCAGGATGTGCCGGATGCGTAATCTGTGATGAAGCGACTTGAGAAGTGGATGAAGCTCTCTCTGCTCCCTCCGATCGGAGCCGCGGTGATTCGAGGGTTGGGGCAGTCGATGCGGATGGATTCGCAGGGCCACGAGCAGGTGGATGCGTTGTATCGTCAGGGCGGGCATATCATTCTTGCTTTTTGGCATGCGCAGCAACTGATGGTCCCGACAGGCTATCGTGGACCGGGGGCCAACGTGTTGATCAGCCAACATCAGGATGGTGAGATCATTGCGCGGATCATCTCTCGATTCGGGCATCGGGCGGTGCGTGGATCGAGCACTAGAGGCGGGGCGCTTGCTTTGCGGGAGTTAATCCGTCTTGGGCGATCAGGCGCCGATCTTGTGGTGACTCCCGACGGACCCAAAGGGCCTCGCCAGGTCGCGAAGCTTGGGGTGGTCCAACTGGCGAAAGCGACGGGGCTTCCAATTGTCCCGCTGGCCTTTGGTTGCTCAAAAAAAAACTCTTCGCGAGCTGGGATCGGTTCATGGTCCCATATCCATGGTCCCGAGGGCTTTATCTGTGGGGCGCGCCCATCTGGGTTTCGCGGGATGCCGATGAGCAGACCTTAAAGGGGGCATGTCTGGAGCTTGAAACGGTCCTGAATCGATTAACGGATCAGGCAGAGGGGGCCGTGAAACGTGATACGTGAAATGTTAAACGTAAGGGGTCCAGGGGCTTCGTTTTACCGTTCACTTTTCACGTCTCACGTTTAACGCGCAGCCATGTGGCGTCTCATCTACAATATAGTGCTGCTGGTCCTGTCGCCACTGATTCTGGCGATCTTGCTGGCCAAGCCGCGATGCCGTCCAGGACTGCCCCAAAGGCTCGGGTTGACAGAGGGCTCATTTGGTTTGTTTCGTTTGTTTGGTTTATCCCAACAAAGTAAACCAAATCAACCAGACCAACCAAGCAAACCAAATCAACCAGTTATTTGGATTCATGCCGTCTCTCTCGGTGAAGTGATGGCGGTGACGCCGCTGGTCAAGGAGCTTCATCGCCGTCATCCCGGATGCCGCCTAGTGGTCTCAACTGTTACCGAGACCGGGCGGGAAGCCGTGGAGCAGCGATTGTCCGGCGTGGCAGAGCACTGTTATGCGCCGCTCGATTTCCCCTGGGTTGTTTCCCGCTTCATCGAACGACTCCAACCCCGGCTCTATCTGTTTGTCGAGACGGAACTCTGGCCGAATCTCTTGTGGCACCTGCGTCGTCGTAAAGTGCCGACGGCGCTCGTGAACGGACGGCTATCGAGCAGGTCTTTTGCGCGGCAGCAGTGGACGCCCATTCGATCATTCTATCGGACCATGTTGCAGACGCTCAGTCTCTGCTTGATGCAGTCGGACCGGGACGTCGACCGTATCGTTGCACTGGGAGCAGAGGCCTCACGAGTCAGGCGAACAGGAAACATCAAATTCGACCAGCCGATACCGGCTGTCGCGGAGGGCGGGACGATCAGGGCCGATCTCGGACTGCAGGACGCAGAGCTGCTGTTTGTCGCGGGCAGCACCCATCCAGGAGAAGAAGAGATTCTTGTGGAATGTTATCGGGCGCTCGTGGCGCGCTGTCATTCAGCGGTGTTGCTGTTGGCGCCTCGGCACATTGAACGAGCAGAGTCGGTGGAGGCGATGGTTCGAGCGCGAGGGATTGCTGTGCAGCGACGGAGTACGATCGGGCAGGCTGGCGCATTGGGGTTTGACGGCCCCCGTGTCGTGGTGCTCGACTCGCGAGGTGAATTGGCTGCGATGTACCGGGAAGCGGTGGTGGCGTTCGTGGGAGGCACACTCGTTCCCATTGGCGGACATAATCTACTGGAACCTGCTCAGTGGGGGAAGCCGGTGTTGTTCGGTCTCTACACCGATCACTGCGCGGAGATTGCAGACCTCTTGATCCAGGCTGGAGGGGGCAGCCGAGTTCTCCAGGCTGAGGATCTCACACGACAGGTATTGACCCTCTTTTCTAATCACGAAGAACGGGAGCGGATGGGCCAATCGGCTCGTCAGGTGGTCGAACAGAACCAGGGAGCCTTGCAACGGACGCTGGAAGCGGTCGAGAGACTCATGACGCCGAAGCAAGGTATAAGCGGGTCCTCTCTCGCCGACCGGCCGCTTCCCCTCATGGCTGGGCGTTAATATAAAAAAGTGGCAACTGCTCAGGTAGATAGGCTGAAGGGTTTTAGGCTGAAGGCTGTTAGGGGGGATGCAGGTCTGTCTGGTCATCTGGTCTGTCTTGTCTATCTGGTTGGTCTGGTTTATCCGGTTAGTGTGGGGCAACAAAAGTACACGAGACAGACCAGATAAACCAAATGAACAAGATCAGCCTCCAGCCTGAACCCCTGAATCGATACACACCGTGTTAAATCCTGGGACAAAGGTCAGATGGTGGCTTATGTGGGCCGCGATTCCTTATGGGGTGATCGCATGGCTGCGCGCGCTCCTGTATCACCGGGGTTGGTTCGATCAGCGGCGGTTGCCTGTGTATGTGGTGAGTGTCGGGAACCTCACACTTGGCGGGACCGGGAAAACTCCGGTGGTCATTGCGCTGGTCGATTGGCTCCTCGCGCAGGGGAAACGAGTGGCGATTCTCAGCCGTGGCTATCGACGGACAAGCACGGCGCAGTATCTGTTGGTGTCGGATGGCGACCGCCTGCTGGTAAGCCCCGACGAGGCAGGGGATGAACCGTTTTTGATGGCGCAACGTTGTCCCACGGCAATCGTTGCGGTCGGCGCCGATCGTTATGAACTTGGTGACTGGGTCTTGGCTCGATTTCCGGTCGATTGTTTGGTGCTTGACGATGGATTTCAGCACCGAGGCCTTTATCGCGATGTGAACCTCTTACTGGTCGATGCCACGGATGTGGAGGGGCTTGGGGCTCTGGTACCGGCAGGCCGGCTCCGGGAACCGCTACGGGCGGCGGCGCGGGCGACGGCGATCGTGGTTACAAGAGCAGACGTGCCGACTCAGGTCACAGGAGTTTGTCGCAAGCTACGGGCAGCGCTCGGTTCAATGCCGGACCCGATCCAGGCAGTCTTTCGTCCTGAAGGGCTCGTGTCGGTGACGACCGGCGCCTCGCAGCCGTTGTCCTGGTCCAAGGGAAAGACTGCGGTTCTGTGCAGTGGCGTGGGGAATGCCGGATCGTTTCGCGCGCTCGTCGAGCGAATGGGGATGAGGGTTTTGGGTGAAGTGGCCTATGTCGATCACCATGCCTATGCAAGCCAGGATGTCGAACGGTTGAGGGCCAAGGCGGCTGAGCTGCAGGCTGAGCTGATCGTGACAACGGAGAAAGATGCCTGTAAGTTGTCCGGACTGCTCCAATCCACCGATAGCTGGTGGGCAGTCCGACTGGCTACGTATGTGACTGTAGGGGAAGATCGATTACGGCAGGTGGTGCTGGGTGTTGGTGAGAAGGTGAGGCTGAAGGCTGAAGGCTGAAGTTCTTGGAGACGTGTGGATAGAGACGCCATTAGAAAAATTCTTGTGCGTGGACCCAACTGGCTTGGCGATGCAGTGATGTGCGAGCCTGCAATCCGTGGATTGCGAAGGCTGTTTCCACAGGCTCAGATGACGCTGTTGGTGAAACCCGCCGTGGCCGATGTTTTTTCCGGCCATCCGGCAGTGACGAAGATCCTGACCTATGACAGTCAGGGACGCCATGAGGGGCTCACTGGGAAATGGGCCTTGGCTGGAGAGTTGCGGCAGCAGGGCTTCGATCTGGCCGTATTGTTTCAGAATGCATTTGAAGCGGCCTTCCTGACTTTCCTGGCAAGTGTGCCTCGGCGTTATGGGTATGCGACAGATGGGCGAAGTCTGCTGTTGTCCGATCCGGTCGCGGTTCCGGATCGCCGCTCGCTGGTCCATCAAGTCCGCTACTATTGGGATCTGTTGAAGCCGTTGGGTCTTACGGGCGATCCTCCCGCGCCGGAACTTGTCGTGTCTCCTGAGGAGGAACAAGCGATGGCGGGGCGATTTATCAAGGGCGGATTAACCGCCACGGATATCATCGTCGGGATTAATCCCGGCTCAACCTATGGCGGGGCGAAACGCTGGTTGCCTGAACGGTTTGCTGAGGTCACGGAACGCCTCTCCCGTACGACTCCCGAGTCTCGTGAACGGCAAGTCAGTGTGGTGATTTTTGGAGCCAAGGGGGAAGAGCGTTTGGGCCAGGACATGGCTGCGCTACTGTCGTCCCGATCTTTGGTGTTGTCCGGGGCGACGACGATTCGGGAACTCATGGCGGCGGTGAAACGGTGCGACGTGTTGCTCACGAATGATACTGGCCCCATGCACATTGCGTCCGCGTTCCAGGTGCCGGTCGTCGCGATCTTCGGGCCGACCGATTGGCGTACCACCTCGCCATTTGGGGGCGCTCATACCATTGTACGTCAGCCGGTCGATTGCGCGCCCTGTATGTTGCGTGAATGTCCCATCGACCATCGATGCATGACAAGAGTAACCGTTGATCAGGTCTATGAGGCGGCAACGAAACAGGTAGCTGGTCTCTCTGGTTTGTCTGGTTCTTCTGGTTCAAACCAAATAAACCAAATAAACAAGATCAACCAAACAAACCTTCTCGAAGGTGTCACCGTGTTTCTTGATCGAGATGGGACGTTGAACTACGATCCAGGTTATCTGAGAGTCGCTGCCGACTTGAAGTTGTTGGCAGGGGTGGGGCCGGCCCTCGCGCGATTGAAACGGGCCGGCGCAAAACTGGTGGTCGTTACCAACCAATCCGGTGTCGGCCGTGGGATTATTACCCTCAAGGATCTGGAAGCCATTCATGCCAGATTGCAAGGTCTGTTAGAACCGGAGGACGCGGCATTGGACGCGATCTATTTTTGCCCCCACCATCCTGACGATGGCTGCCGTTGTCGAAAACCGAATGTCGGGATGGTGGAACGGGCCCAGTCGGAATTGCAGCTGGATCACCGACGGTTTTATTTGGTTGGCGATCATGCGCGAGACATACAATTGGCACAGAGGGTGGGCGCGAAGGCTATTCTTCTCACCGCAACGCCGATGGACGCGCAGTCGTTGGAGACACTCAAGGCTAAGCAGGCCATGCCGGATGCCGTAGCGAAGTCGATGGCTGAGGCAGTGGACTGGATTTTCACCGATGCGAAGACGCATCTCAGGTAGATAGGCTGAAGATGTTTAGGGGTTCAGCATGCGGGATTACACAAAACGAGAATTCATCCTTTGTGAGATAATTCATAACCTTCAGCCTTCAGCCTAAACACCTGAGCCCCTCATGCCAGACTATCGCCATATCCTATTAATTAAGCCGAGTTCACTGGGCGACATCGTCCATGCGATGCCGACCTGTGCGGCAATCCGTCGCGCCTATCCCAATGCTCGATTGACTTGGTTGGTCAAACGCCAATGGGCTGGTCTCGTTGAGCGCATCGAGGGGGTAGACCGGGTCTGGCCGGTAGAGCCGTCGCTCACGGGGTGGTTATCCCAGGTGCCCCCTCTTCGGGCAGAGCGCTTCGATCTCATCGTGGATCTCCAAGGCCTCTTTCGGAGCGCCGCGATCGGGTGGTTCGCAGGGTCTCCTCTGCTTGTGGGGTTTGCCAATGGGCGAGAGGGGAGTCCTTGGTTCTACTCAAGGGCCGTGCCGGTTCCACAGTTGGAGATGCACGCGGTCGATCGCTACCTGCTTGTGGCCAAAGCCGTGGGGGCGGTGGGGGCCGTGGCGCCTGAGTTTCGTTTCCGTATTTCGCAAAGCGATTATGAGGAGGTTGATCGTCTGTTGAGCCGATCCGGTGTGACGCCTGGAACGAGCTGGGCGGCGATGAATGTCTCTGCCCGGTGGCCGACTAAGCGGTGGCCTGCTGCATCCTTTGCCGAAGTTGGAGATCGGCTGCAGCAAGAAGGATATGGCGCAGTGGTGCTGATCGGTGGTCCTGACGAGCGAGCGGATGTTGCCGCAGTGAGCAAGATGATGAAAACTTCTGTGATCGACTTGGCTGGAGCCACGACGGTGGGGTTGTTACCGGCGCTCCTGAGCAGGGCATCGTTGCTGATTACCAACGATTCCGGCCCGATGCATATTGCGGCGGCGGTCGGTACACCGCTGGTGGCCTTGTTTGGGCCGACGAGCGTGGTTCTGACCGGCCCCTACGGAACAGGTCCCTATGATGTGTTGACTGGGAAAGTACCCTGTCGGCCTTGTCTCAGTCGGACCTGTCATAATGCTCAGCCGTTAGAATGTCTGCAAACTGTGTCGCCCGAACGGGTGCTTCAGGCGGCTCGGTCGCAGCGGTCCCTACCCCGCATAATTCACGAAAGTTCGTGACGAAACCGCCGAACGCCAGGCGAGTCCGCCCGCCATCAGGCGCGTCGTCACCGCGCTTGCGAGGTCGAGCGCTCTTGTGTGATCCTGGCGCGAAGAAAGACTACCGCTATGAGTTTAGATTGTCGTATCGGCGGGTACAGTAGAAGTCTTCGTGAGTAATGAGGGTTAAGTTGGTTCCCCAATGAACGTTCTCCTCGCCAGGCCTGACGGGATCGGCGATGAAATTTTATGTCTGCCGGTCGCTTCAGCTCTACGCCGCCTCCTGCCGGAGGCACGGATCACCTTTCTCTCCAGCGAGTATGCGGCCCCGCTCTTGGCTCACCATCCGGATCTCGATGAGGTATGGACGGTCTCAGGCCGTGAATCTCCGCGCGAACTGGTATCGCTGTTTCGCCGGGCCATCGATGCGGTGATCTTCCTCAAGCCGTTCAAGCATTTGATGTGGGCCGCGTTCCGGGCGCGAGTTCCCATTCGAGTGGCGACAGGGTACCGTTGGTATAGTGTGCTGGCAAATCGTCGGATCTACGAACATCGGAAAGATTTCTCCAAGCATGAAAC
>CXWL01089223.1_pt1 | contig 50059 bp, 56 predicted proteins | sample 590931 | NCBI WGS metagenome assembly CXWL01 (sample SAMEA3498368, study PRJEB10139) | groundwater metagenome | biome: water well; material: biofilm material | place: Germany | collected 2015-04-27 | reverse complement strand
CGAATAGGTTTCTGGATAATTCCCATTTCTATCAATCAGTTACGGCATTCTTGCCCATTTTTTATGCAATATCCGGGCTAAGGCCAGGGCTAACGCAATTTGTAACGCCCTGTGTAATCTTGTTGTAACGCTTGGGCTAACGGCGGCGGCGCTGGCGGTGACCCGTGCGGCAGCTTGGCCGTCTCGCCCTTGTGGCGCTCGATCTTGGGAAAGCTGATCGCAGGTGCTGCGTCGCCACCAGCCCGGCGACGCAGCACCTGCGATCAAGCGACGCGCCTGACATGCCAAGCAGGAGCCGTCCTCGCTGTGCTGGTCGTCGGCGTTCATGGCCAGTACAGGCCGCCGATTACCATCGGGCTCGACAGAGTTGGCAGGTCGCACAACTGCGCCACGCCATCGCCAGCGCGCGCCACGCGCCCGGCGGCCCCGTCGCCGAACTGAAGCAGCCCATGAGATCCATGATGCAGCAATCGGCATCAAGGACGCTGGCGATGGGAGGCGGAACGGTGCACGCGCAACTTTCCCCTGTTTTTTGGTTAAGTTTCCCGTAGGTGTCCCAAGTACAGAAATCCGTAGTTTATCTTTCTTCAAGCTTTACCTTGACCTAAGGATTTTGCGTTTGCTAAATTTTGACATTTTGATATTGATTGTTCGCTCACCATTTTCTCTGCTGGCTGAGCTTCGTATCCGCCGTGTCGGCGTTACCGAGCGCCAGAAGCGAGCTTCGCCGTAGGCAAAGTTCGCCGGTCGGAGCCGGGCCGGTAGGCCTTGGCCGCGTGCGGCCAACTCCGTAGCCCGGCGAAAGCGTGGCGCGAACTGCTGGCTGCGGCGCACGCCTTTGTTTCGACGTTCTGTGGGAGACGCCTCAACTCGCCCAGAAAATAGAATCCGAGCCGTTACAGCGTAACGCGACGCAGACCGAAGTATTGGTCCCACCGGGCCGAGTCAAAGTCGATCCCCTCGGAAATCTGGTGATCTGCCGCCAGCACCAGGCGTTCGATCACATCCCGTTGGTCGATCTGATGATGTCGTGCGAGGCGGTTGATCGCAAGGGCGGCGCGGGTGCTGTGGTCTAATTTTTCCGGACACCTCAATGGGTTGATAATCCATCAACTGAGGAAAAGTAAATGGCAAGGCAACCCCCTGTGCATGAAATTCGACACCAGCCTGAAGCTGTGTGTTTCGGCCGCTTCTGCATCGATAGCGAATCTCTCCGTCATTCTTCCGATAGGAGTTCAATGTATGCCTGATAGCTGAAGCTGCGATTTTTGCGTTGACCAGTCATTTCCGTTACGATTCCCAGCTCAGTGAGTAGCCTGACTGCAGCGTTTGCTGTCGGGAAGCTGGTGTCCAAATGTTGGCGTGCTCGCTCGACTGTAAAACGCGGCATCATCGGCAGCATCTCAAATAGGCGGTACGCTGCAGATCCGGCTTTTGGTGCGGCGAGCAAGCGACGGCGGTCGGTCGTTACCAAGGTAGCGACTTCGACGATGCTGCGTTCGGCTTCGCCGGCCGCTTGCGCCACTCCTTCGAGAAAGAAGGCGATCCAAGTTTCCCAGTCGCCCTCACTGCGGATTTTCGATAGCAGGCGATAGTATTCGTTCTGATGGCGTTTCAAGTAGCCGCTTAAGTAGAGCAGAGGTTCTTTCAGCAAGCCCCATTGTTCCAGGAGAGCGGTGATCAGCAAGCGGCCAATCCTTCCATTCCCATCGAGGAAGGGGTGAATGGTTTCGAATTGTGCATGCAGCAGGGCAATGCGTACCAAGGGAGGCGATGCTGTTGCCTCTGCATGGATAAAGCGCTCCAATCCGGTCAACAGTTCGGCGATGTGGTCCGGCGGAGCTGGCACGAAGACTGCGTTACCGGGTCGGGTACCTCCGATCCAATTCTGTGATCGACGCAATTCGCCAGGTTGTTTGTTAGCGCCACGCGCGCCATTCAGCAGGATGCGATGGGCATCGCAAATCAGGCGCACGCTCAGGGGCAGACCACAGTCGTCACGCAGGTTATCGCGCACCATACGGAATGCTTGAATGTAGTTGGTGATTTCCTCGACGTCGTCCCGGTTGTTTAACTCCAGTCCAGCTTCCTGATCGAACAAGTCGGTCAAGGTCGCCTGCGTGCCCTCTATTTGCGAGGTGAGCAGCGCTTCCTTTCGGATCGCGCTGTAGAGCAGCCAGTCGACCGATGGTACCAGGCCTGATACAGCGGACAGCCGGGCCAGCGCGAGTTCGGCCGCGCGGTTCGGAAGCTCGTACGTGGCAGGTGACAGCGGAGGGTTCGCCGGGGGCAGTGGGAGTGGGACGANNTGTAGACCGCCGATCGAACTTCGCGCATTGGGCAGCCGGCTAAGACCGGCTAGCCCAGCTTTTGCGTAACGTGAAGATCTAGCACTCACGCATTTATGAGGTCTGAAGAGGTAACGCGCGATCGGCCTCGGCCAAGAATACAAGGGTCGAAGCCGTCATGTGCAGCATGTAAGCCACCATGTGGTCTGGAACGGGGGTACGCGTCTCTGACCTGCAAGTGTCCGTCACCGTATTGACGCGCGTCACCCAGAACCTCGTTCCAGATGTGAATGATCTGCACTCGCACTGTGTCAGGTAGCTCGTCATAGACAAAGACATCGTGTTGGTCGCCGCGGAGCCTCTGTTGCCGTTGAGAGTACAGTTCCATAATCACATTAGTTTGTTCAGTACGCTGACGATTGCCCAAGTTGCTGCTACCCAAAACGCTACCCAGCGAGTAGATAACAAAAAGCCCAACCTGAAAGGCTGGGCTAAGTGCTTGATTCTGTTGGTGCCGACTGCCGGTTTCGAACTGGCCACCTGATGATTACAAATCAACTGCTCTACCAAATGAGCTAAGTCGGCGTGAGGGCCGAATTATACCGCTATTTGATGACCGTCAGCGTTGGCCTGCCGCCTTTTTTGGGCGGGTCATTATTATCGTCGGGAATTTGCGACAGCTCGGGAGCCGGCTTTTCCGGCGCGGCGCTCGGCACCGCGGACAAGGCCGGCGCCGCGCTTGCCGGGCTCTCGGCGGCCGGCGCCGCGGCGCTCTCGGCGGCGGTGCTGCTGACCTCGAACGCCATGCCCTGGCCGTTCTCGTTGGCGTAGATCGCCAGCACGTTTTGCACCGGCACGTAGATCTCGCGCGAGACCCCGCCGAAACGGGCGTTGAAGCGCACCGCGTCGTTGTCCATCTTCAGGCCCGAGGTGGCGCCGAAGCTGATGTTGAGCACGATTTCACCCTTCTTCACGTATTCCATCGGCACCGTGGTCGCGGCGTCGACCTTGACCGCCAGGTAGGGCGTGAAGCCGCTGTCGGTGCACCATTCGTAAATGGCGCGCAGCATGTAGGGTTTGGTTGAGATGTCGGGCATGTTCTGGGATAAGAGTGATACGAGGGATGCGCAGCTTGGATGCGCGCTTGCACGCTAGTCTACTTGGATTCGCCGACCGGCGTCGCCGGCCGGCGTACAAGCACGCTGCAATAATTAACGGCGCATGACCTTTTCGGACGGGGTCAGCGCTTCGATGTAGGCCGGGCGCGAGAAGATGCGCTCGGCGTACTTCATCAGCGGCGCGGCGGTCTTCGACAGTTCGATGCCGTAGTGGTCCAGCCGCCACAGCAGCGGCGCAACGGCCACGTCCAGCATCGAGAATTCGTCGCCCAGCATGTACTTGTTCTTCAGGAACAGCGGCGCCAGCGTGGTCAGGCGGTCGCGGATTTCGGCGCGCGCCTTGTCATGGCTCTTGTCGTTGGCCTTGGCGCGCTCGCTCTCGAGCACGTGCACATGGACGAACAGCTCTTTCTCGAAGTTGAACAGCATCAGGCGCGCGCGGGCGCGCATCAGCGGATCGGCCGGCATCAGCTGCGGGTGCGGGAAGCGCTCGTCGATGTATTCGTTGATGATGTTCGATTCGTACAGGATCAGTTCGCGCTCGACCAGGATCGGCACCTGGCCGTACGGATTCATCGTCGAGATGTCTTCCGGCTTGTTGAACAGGTCGACGTCGCGCACTTCGAAGTCCATGCCTTTTTCGAACAGGACCAGGCGGCAGCGTTGGGAGAATGGGCACGTGGTGCCAGAGTAGAGAACCATCATTTTTATAGTTCCTTAGAAACAAAGGGGGCGAAACGGCTAGCGGCTCACCCCAAAATGATCGCCCGCGAACGCGGGCGATGACTGACTTACTTGACTTCTTTCCAGTACGAAGCCGACAGGCGCCATGTCAGCAGCGCGAACACCGACAGGAACAGCAGTACCCACACGCCCAGGCGCTTGCGCGTGCCCTGGGCCGGCTCGGCCATCCACTCGAGGTAGCCGACCAGGTCGGCGGTCGCGGTGTCGAACTCGGTGGCCGTCATGCTGCCCGGCGTGACTTGCTCGTAACCGGCGAACTTGTGCACGGTCTTGGTGGCATCGTGCGGGTCTTTCTCTTCAACCATCTTGACCGTGCGCACGCCCTGCTGTTGCCACATGGCATGCGGCATGGCGACGTTCGGCAGCACCATGTTGTTCCAGCCGGTAGGACGGGTGTCGTCCTTGTAGAAGCTGCGCAGGTAGGTGTACAGGTAGTCGCCGCCGGTGCCGGCCGGGGAGGCCTTGGCGCGGGCGATCACCGACAGGTCCGGCGGTACCGCGCCGAACCAGGCCTTGGCGTCGGCCGGCTTGAGCACCGTGGTCATCAGGTCGCCCACTTTTTCACCAGAGAACAGCAGGTTGTTCTTGATCTGGTCGTCGGTCAGGCCCAGGTCCTTCAGGCGGTTGTAGCGCATGCTGACCGCCGAGTGGCAGTTCAGGCAGTAGTTGACGAACAGCTTGGCGCCGTTTTGCAACGACGTCAGGCTTTCGCGCGCCGGCGCCTTGTCGAGCGGGAAGCCGGCTTCGCTGGCCAGTGCCAGGCTTGGCAGCAATGCCAGGATAGCGAGCAGTTTTTTCGGAAAATTCATGTAAAAGGTCCTTTTGCGCTTGGTGTGATGTCGTCGATTAGTGCGGCTGGAACGTCACACGTTTTGGCACCGGCTTGAAGGTGCCCATCGCGCTCCACCATGGCATCAACAGGAAGAAGCTGAAGTACAGCAGCGTGCAGACCTGCGAAATGATGCCGCCGATCGGGCTCGGCGCCTGGGTGCCGAGGTAGCCGAGCACGACGAACGACAGGCCGAACACCAGGTACACATACTTGTGCCAGTCCGGACGGTAGCGGATCGACTTGACCGGCGAATGGTCCAGCCAAGGCAGGCCGGCGATGATCATCACCGACGAGCCGAACAGCACCACGCCCCAGAATTTCGCGTCGAGGATCTGCGGCAGCATGCCGATGATCATCAGCAGGCCGACCGCGGCGATGACCGCCTTGGTCTTGAACGACAGGCGCGACTTGAGCCAGATGAACACCACGTAGGCGGCAACCACGGCCATCATCACGTACATGAAGTCGGCGGTAGTGGCGCGCAGCACCGAATAGAACGGCGTGAAGTACCAGGTCGGGGCGATGTGCAGCGGGGTCTTGAGCGAATCGGCCGGGATGAAGTTGTTGTACTCCAGGAAGTAGCCGCCCATCTCAGGGGCGAAGAAGACTACCGCGCTGAAGATCAGCAGGAACACCGATACGCCGAACATGTCGTGCGCCGTGTAGTACGGATGCGACGGTACCGCGTCCAGCGGATGGCCGTCCGGTCCCAGCGTGTCTTTCACTTCGATGCCGTCCGGGTTGTTCGAGCCGACTTCGTGCAGCGCGATCAGGTGGGCGGCGACCAGGCCCAGGATCACCAGCGGAATGGCGATCACGTGGAACGCGAAGAAGCGGTTCAGGGTGGCGTCGGAGACCACGTAGTCGCCGCGGATCCACAGCGACAGGTCGGGCCCGATCAGCGGAATCGCGCCGAACAGGTTGACGATCACCTGGGCGCCCCAGTACGACATCTGGCCCCATGGCAGCAGGTAGCCGAAGAACGCCTCGGCCATCAGCGCCAGGAAGATGGCGAAGCCGAACAGCCAGATCAGTTCGCGTGGCTTGCGATAGGAACCGTACAGCAGGCCGCGGGTCATGTGCAGGTACACCACGATGAAGAACGCCGATGCGCCGGTCGAGTGCATGTAGCGCACCAGCCAGCCCCACGGCACTTCGCGCATGATGTATTCGACCGAACCGAAGGCCAGGTTGGCATCCGGCTTGTAGTGCATGGTCAGGAAGATGCCGGTGACGATCTGCAGCACCAGGATCAGGGTCGCCAGGATCCCGAAGATGTACCAGAAGTTGAAGTTCTTCGGGGCGTAGTACTGGCCCCACTGGTCATTCCACAGCTTGGTCAGCGGGAAGCGGTCGTCGATCCAGCCCACCGCTTTTTCAGCGACGGGAGCGTTGGCGGGGAACTTGGTTTCTTTAAAAGCTGCCATGGTTATGCCTCGCCTTTCTCGTCTTTACCGATTACGATCCTGGTATCGGACAGGTACATGTATGGCGGAACGTCGAGGTTGGTCGGCGCCGGCTTGTTCTTGTAGACGCGCGCGGCCAGGTCGAAGGTCGAACCGTGGCAAGGGCACAGGAAGCCGCCGTTCCAGTCGTCCGGCAGGCTTGGCTGGGAGCCTTCGGCAAAGCGCGAGGACGGCGAGCAGCCCAGGTGCGAGCAGATGCCCACCACGACCAGCACTTCCTTGTGCTCGGCGCGCGAACGGGTTTCGTTCTTCGCGTACTCGGGCATGGCGAGCTGGTAGCTCTTGTCCGATTGCGGATCGGCGACCTTGTCGTCGTTCTTGGCCAGGCTGGCCATCATCTCCGGCGTGCGGCGCAGGATCCAGACCGGATTGCCGCGCCATTCGACCACTTTCATCGTGCCCGGCGCAACGTCCGAGATATCGACTTCCACCGGCGCGCCGGCGGCCTTGGCCCGCTCCGACGGCTGGAATGTACTGACCAAGGCACCTGCCGTGGCTAAACCGACAACACCGCCCGCCGCGCACGTGGCGACCAGCATGCCGCGGCGGCCTGGATCGACCTGTTTTTCGTTACTCATACCAACCCCAATCAGTCAAAATGCGAAATCTTAAGAAGCCGTACAGAGCTTCTAGCAACCTTAAATTATAAGGGAAGCGGCAGGCGAATTAAAGAAAAAATGTTGCAGTTGCCCCATCCCGGCCCATTTTCGGGCCGTTCGCGCGCATAAATGCCGCAATTTCGGGCCAGAACGAATCGGCGACGCGGCTGGAACCGCAAGTCCATGTTTGGCTTCGAAGGGCTTCCATGTATCATTGTGATGCAATTTTCATACACCACGGGAGAGCGCGATGAGCATGATGGGCGAATTCAGGCTGTTTGCAATGAAGGGCAATGTGGTGGACCTGGCGGTCGGCGTGATCATCGGCGCCGCATTCGGCAAGATTGTCGACTCGCTGGTCCAGGACATCATCATGCCGCCGATCAGCCGCCTGTTCGGCGGGCTCGACTTCGCCAATTACTATATTCCGCTGAACAACCAGGACTGGGCGCTGCCGCTGGTGGAAGCCAAGAAGGCCGGCGCCGTGCTGGCGTACGGCAACTTCCTCACGGTACTGATCAATTTCATGATCCTCGCCTTCATCATTTTCCAGATGGTGCGCTTCATGAACCGCCTGCGCCCGCCCGCCGAAGCGGCGGTCGCGACCCCGGAAGACGTGATCCTGCTGCGCGAGATCCGCGATTCGCTGCGCAGATAGGCGCGCTTGAAAGGCTGATACACCGATGCGACGCTTCTGGCTGCTGTTTGCGCAAACCGTCACGATAGCCCTCGGGCTGTACGTGGTGCTGCAGGCCATGCGTCCGGACTGGCTGGGCGGCGTGGCGCCGCGCCTGGTGGCCAGCGGCCCGGCCAGCCCGGTGGCGGTGCTGCAGGCGCCGGCCCACCCGGCTGCGGGCAGCTACCGCGAGGCGGCCGGGCGCGCGATGCCGGCGGTGGTCAACATCCTCACCAGCAAGGCGCTGCGCCCCAACCATCCGCTGCTGCGCGATCCGTTCTTCCGCAAGTTCTTCGGCGAACGGGTGCCGCGCGAAGAGCAGCAGTCCAGCCTCGGCTCGGGCGTCATCGTCAGCCCCGACGGTTACATCCTGACCAACAACCACGTGGTCGAGGCGGCCGACGAGATCGAGGTGGTGCTGGCCGACGGGCGCAAGGCGCCGGCCAGGATCGTCGGCACCGACCCCGAGACCGACCTGGCGGTGATCCGGATCGAAGCGAAAAACCTGCCTGTGATCGTGCTCGGCCACGCCGACCAGGCGCGCGTGGGCGACGTGGTGCTGGCGATCGGCAATCCGTTCGGGGTCGGCCAGACCGTCACCATGGGCATCGTCTCCGCGGTCGGGCGCAACAACCTGCACATCAACCAGTTCGAGAACTTCATCCAGACCGACGCGGCGATCAACTTCGGCAATTCGGGCGGCGCGCTGATCGACACCAGCGGCAACCTGATCGGGATCAACTCGGCGATCTATTCGCAGACCGGCGGCTCGGTCGGGATCGGCTTTGCGATTCCGGTCAGCACCGCCAAGTCGGTGATGGATCAGATCATCAAGAGCGGCCAGGTGGTGCGCGGCTGGATCGGCATCGAATCGCAGGACATCACGCCCGAGCTGGCGGACAGCTTCGGGCTGGGGCGCCAGAGCGGCGCGATCATCGCCGGCGTGGTGCGCGACGGCCCGGCCGATCGCGCCGGCATCCGTCCCGGCGACATCCTGCTGACGGTGCAGGGCAAGGGCGTGGCCAACACCAACGAAGTGCTGACGCTCATCGCCCAGCTCGCGCCGGGCCAGAAAGCCAGGATGACGGTGATGCGCAAGAACCGCGAGTCCACCCTCGACGTGACGGTCGGCAAGCGTCCGCGCGCGGGCGTGGAATAATCCCCCTTTTCCTATTACTTTTCCTGGAAGCAGATTCATGCATTTGCGCGACCTGAGCCAGTTCCTGAGCGAGCTGAGCGAGAACAACAACCGTCCCTGGTTCGTCATGAACAAGCCGCGCTACGACATCCTGCGCGAGGAGTTCCTCGCCGTCGTCACCGAGCTGATCGCCGAGCTGGCCAGGTTCGACCGGCAGGTCGCGGCCTGCAATCCGAAGAAGGCGATGTTCCGCATCAACCGCGACATCCGCTTCTCGCACGACAAGAGCCCGTACAAGACGCGCTTCTCGGCCGCCATCGCCCCGAGCGACAAGCGGCGCCCGAGCGCGGCCGGCGGGCCGACCTATTATTTCCACATCGATGGCAGCGGCAGCTTGCTGTTCGGCGCCGGCGAATACCTGCCGCCGCCGGCGCGCCTGAAGGCGATCCGCGAGCACGTGGTCAACGATGCGACAGGTTTTGCCAAAGTACTGAAGAATAAACCGTTGCGCCAGACTTTCGGCGACCTGCAGTTCGAAGACACGCTGCGGCGCCCGCCGAAAGGATTCGACCCCGGCCACCAGCACATCGAGTACCTGAAGCTGAAGAGCTTTTTCGTGTGGACCGAGGTCAAGCTCGCACTCAATGCGCCGGAGCGGCTGGTGCCGGAACTGGCGCGCGGATTCAAGGACGCGTTCGCGCTGGTCGCCTGGCTGCGCGCGGTGCGGGAAACATTCGACGAAGCAGGCGAGGGCGCTTCGGGACCGGCTTAGCACAAAGGGAATCATCATGGCATTGCAACACGCAGCATCGGGAGACAAGATCGCGCTGGCGCGCGGCGACGACGATATCGCCTTTTTTACCTCGGTCGCGCTGGCCAAGACGCCGCACATGGAGCTGATCCGGCTGGTGCTGCCGAAGGAGCGGCCGATGCCGGTGCACAAGGTGGACGGCGAGATGACCTTGCAATGCCTGGAAGGGGCAATCGCGGTGGAGGCGCACGGCCGGACCGTCACGCTGAAACCCGGCGAGATGCTGTACCTGGCCGGCGGCGTGCCGCACTCGGTCAGCGCGCTCGAGGACGCGGTGGCTTTGATGACGATCCTGCTGACCCACGCGCACTGCGCGCAGGCGGTCGGCGAACCGCAGGGCGCGCTGGCCTGAGCCACGGCGGCGCTCGCTCAGGCCGATTCGCCGCGCGGATCGCGCGCCAGCAGTTGCGCCACCATCGCCTTCGGATCGTCGCCGTCGAATAGCACGCCGGCCACCGCATTGGTGATCGGCATGTCGACGCCGAGCCGCGCCGCCAGTTCGCGCACCGCGCGCGCGCACGGCACGCCTTCGGCCACATGGCCAAGTTCGGCGACGATGGCGTCGAGCCGCTTGCCGCGCGCCAGCTCGAGGCCGACCCGGCGGTTGCGCGACAGGTCGCCGGTGCAGGTGAGGATCAGGTCGCCCATCCCGGTCAAGCCCATGAAGGTGCCCAGGTTGCCGCCCAGCGCGGCGCCGAGCCGGGTGATTTCGGCCAGCCCGCGCGTGATCAGCGCGGCGCGCGCGTTCAGGCCCAGCCCGAGGCCGTCGGCCACGCCGGTGGCGATCGCCAGCACGTTCTTGACCGCGCCGCCCACTTCGACGCCGACCAGGTCGTCGCTCGAATAGACCCGGATATTGCCGCCATGGACCAGCGCGACCACCTGTTCGCGCAGCGCGGCCGAGCTTGATGCGACCGTCAGCGCGCACGGCAGGCCCTTCGCCACTTCCTGCGCGAACGACGGGCCGGACAGCGCGGCGCCGGCCACCTGGTCGCCCAGCACCTCGCGCACCACCTGGTGCGGCAGCAGCCCGGTGCCGCCTTCGAAGCCCTTGCACAGCCACACCACGTGGGCGACCTTGTGCGGTTTGAGCTGCTCGAGCAGGGGGCGCAGCCCGGCCACCGGGCAGGCCGCGATCAGCAGCGACGGCGCGCCGGGATCGGCGACGTGCGCCACCGCGGCGTCGAAATCGGCGCTGATTTTCAATCCCGGCGGCAGCGCGAAGCCGGGCAGGTAGCCGCGGTTTTCGCGCTGCGCGGCGATCTGCTGCATGGCGGCGGCATTGCGGCCCCACAGCAGCACGTCGTGGCGCGCGGCCAGCGCGATCGCGACCGCGGTGCCCCAGGCGCCAGCGCCGAGCACGGTGATCTTGCCAGGTAATTGTTTGTTATTTTGCATGGAACCCCAGGGGGTGGTGGTTCAACTTCAAATGCCCCAGACGTCGGCGGCCTTGATGAAGCCGGCGATGCCGTCCTTGTGGCGCACCTTGAGCCAGGTGCTCGCTTGCGGATCGACCAGTTCGAGCAGTACGCCCTTGTCGGCCGTCATGAGGATCGGGCTGGCGTCGTCGCTGCCGGAGCGCACCTTGGCGTTCGGCGTGCGCACGACGACGTTGCGCCTGGCGCTGAGCAATTTCGCTTCGGTCCAGGCCATGTCGCCGCTGGCGTCGCGCACCTTGACCCAGTCGCCGTAGCCGAGCACGATTTCGACCGGCATGCCGCGCGGCGCGACAAACAGCTTGCCGCCCTTGACCGACGGCGCATCGTACAGGACCACCGGGGCCGCTCCCACCGTTTTGAAATCGAAGGCGCCGGCGCCGGCCTGGGCCAGCATCAGCAGCGCACCTGCAATCGCGCGGGGAAAGTTCATCGAGGAGCCTGTCGCTTGGGTTGGCGCGGAAGGCGGCCGGACGGCCGCTCCCGCGCTTGTCGGACGTACTGCCTGGCGGCGGACTTAGTTGACCGTGCTGTCGGCAGGCGCTGCGGCCGCCTCAGCCATCGCCTGTTGGCGCTGCTGGTAGAACACTTCGAAGTTGATTTCCGCCAGGTGCACCGGCGGGAAGCCGGCACGGGTGATGATGTCGGCGATGTTGCCGCGCAGGTAAGGGTACACGATGTTCGGGCAGCCGATTCCCAGCAGTGGATCCATCTGGTCCGCAGGGATGTTGCGCGCTTCGAAAATACCGGCTTGCTTGCCCTCAACCAGGAATGCAACCTTGTCCTTGACCTTGGCGGTCACGGTGATCGTCACGGTCGACTCGTAGATGCCGTCGGCGATCGCCTCGGCGCCCACGTCGAGCGACACTTCGATGGTCGGCGCTTCCTGCTCGAGGAAAATAGCCGGGGAATTCGGCTGCTCCAGCGACATGTCCTTCAGGTAGACGCGTTGGATTTGAAATACGGGTTGCAGGTTTTCGTCAGACATGGAACGCTTTCGTTGAGAAATAAGAAGAACGGCGGTCCGCCGTTCCTACATGTGCTTGGGATCAAACGCGACGGCAATTGTATCAAAACCGATGTGCTTGCAATAGCTTTGCCGAAGGCCTATGGGTTTTTTTAATCAGACGCCATTTAACAAGGGATCGAGCCGTCCGGCCTGATCGAGCGCATACAAGTCGTCGAAACCGCCGACGTGGGTGGCGCCGACGTAAATCTGCGGCACCGTGCGGCGGCCGGTCTTTTGCATCATCACGACGCGCTGCTCGGGATCGAGGTCGACCCGGATCCGTTCGATGTCGGTGATGCCCTTCGCTTCCAGCAGGCGCTCGGCGCGCACGCAGTATGGGCAACTTGCGGTGTGGTACAGGACTACATGGGCGGGTGCTGTCATAGTGACTCCTTGAATTATTTTGCGACGGGCAGGCCCGCGGCTTGCCACGCGGCCAGTCCGCCGTCGAGGCTGACAACGTCGTCGAATCCGGCCGCGGCAAGTTGCCGGACCGCCTTGTCGGCGCGCGCACCAGCCTGGCACACGACCACCACGGAACGCGCTTTCGACTTCTCGAGTTCGCCGATCCGTGCCGCCAAGTCTGCCAGCGGTATGTTTTTCGCGTCGCGCAAATGCCCTTTGGCAAATTCTTCCGGGGTGCGCACGTCGACAACGGTGGTCTTGCCGCGGTTGATCAGCTGGGTCACCTGCAGCGCCGAAGCGCGTTTGCCGCGCGGCTGCAGGGCCGGCCACAGCAGGGCGCCACCCGACAACACCGCCAGCGCAACGATAAAAATATGGTCAATAATGAAGTTCACAAAGGTTCCAATGGGCTAAGTCAATCCGCGCATTATAAAATAGAAGCTGGAACCGAATAAATTCGCCGCGTTTTGCTGTCCGCGCCCGTTCACTCACTTTAAGAAGCTTATGTACAAAATCGTATTCATGCGTCACGGCGAATCGACCTGGAACCTGGAAAACCGGTTCACCGGCTGGACCGATGTCGACCTGACCGCCAAGGGCGCGGCCGAGGCGATCAGCGCCGGCAAGGTGCTCAAGGACGCCGGCTTCACCTTCGACCTGGCCTACACCTCGGTGCTCAAGCGCGCGATCCGCACCTTGTGGCTGACGCTGGACGAGATGGACTTGATGTGGCTGCCCGTGGTCAACGACTGGCGCCTCAACGAGCGCCACTACGGCGCCCTGCAGGGGCTCGACAAGGGCGAGACCGCCGCCAGGTACGGCGACGCCCAGGTGCTGGTGTGGCGCCGCAGCTACGACACGCCGCCGCCGCCGCTCGACGCGGGCGACGAGCGCACCTCGTTCCACGATCCGCGCTACGCGCGGTTGCCGAAGTCGGCGATTCCGCTGACCGAATGTCTGAAAGACACCGTGGCGCGCGTGATGCCGGCCTGGGACGAGGAAATCGCCCCGGCCATCCGGGCCGGCCGCCAGATCCTGATCTCGGCGCACGGCAACAGCCTGCGCGCGCTGATCAAGATGCTCGACGGCATCAGCGACGCCGACATCGTCGGCCTCAACATCCCCAACGGCCAGCCGCTGGTGTACGAACTGGACGCCGATCTGAAGCCGATCCGCCACTATTACCTGGGCGACCAGGAAGCGATCGCCGCCGCCGCCGCCGCGGTCGCGAACCAAGGGAAGGCAAGGTAACTTTTGCAGCAAGCAATGAGGAAGTACGCCAGCCGGGCGCTGTGTTGCGGCGCCCTGGCGCTGGCCGCGAGCGGCGCCATCGGCGCCCCCAAGCCCACCGAACGCAGCAAGCAGAAAGCGGCGGCCGAAGTCAGCCGCGCCGGGATCCAGCAAAAGCTGTCGGCCCTGAAGCGCGACATCAGCCGCACCGAAAGCGAGAAGGAAGACGCGGCCGACACCCTGGCCGAGTCGGAGGAAGCGATTTCCGACGCCGCCCGCGCGCTGCGCGACCTGGCCGGCGAGCAGGACGGCACCAACGCCAAGCTGCGCGAGCTGGCGGCCGCCGAGGCAAAGCTGGGCGCGACGGTCGAGGCGCAGAAGCAGCAGCTGGCCACGCTGCTGCGCGAGCAGTACAAGGCCGGCAACGAAGATCGGATCAAGCTGCTGCTGTCGGGCGACAACCCGAACCGCATCAACCGCGACCTGCAACTGATGGCGTATGTGTCGCAGGCCCAGGCGCGCCTGCTGGCCTCGCTGCGCGGCAACCTGGCGGCGGTCGAAGGCAACCGCGAGCAGGCCGAGAACGCCAAGGTGGAACTGGAAGAAATCGCCCAGGAGCAGCGCGAGCAGAAAGCCGTGCTGGAAAAGGAGAAGGGGCGCCGCGCCGCCTTGCTCGGCTCGCTGTCGAGCCGGCTGTCGGCCCANNGGCCGCGGCGCGCCAGAAGGCCGAGCGCGAACGGCTGGCGCGCGAGAAGGCCCGCCCCGGCGCCAAGCCGGCCGCGCCGTTCAAGCCCGACCCGATCGACGCCGACGAGCCGAAGGTGGCGGCCCAGCCGGCCGAGCCGAAGCCAGGCGTGGCCCGGCCCGACCCTGGCGCGGCGCGCCCGGCCGACATCGCGCTGGCGCCGGCCGCGCCGGAGGGCGCCTTCGCCAGCCTGCGCGGCCAGTTGCGCGCGCCGGTCACGGGCAAGCTGGCGGCGCGCTTCGGCGCGAAACGCGGCGAGGCCAGCTGGAAAGGGGTGTTCATCAAGGCCGACGAGGGCGCCGACGTGCGCGCGGTGGCCGGCGGGCGGGTGGTGTTCGCCAAGTGGATGCGCGGCTTCGGCAACCTGATCATCGTCGACCACGGCAGCCAGTACCTGTCGATCTACGGCAACAACCAGACCTTGCTGAAACGCGAGGGCGACGCGGTCAAGGGCGGCGACCCGATCGCCAGCGCGGGCAACACCGGCGGCAATGAAGAATCGGGTCTATACTTTGAACTCAGGCACCTGGGCCGGGCGTTCGACCCCGCCAGCTGGATCAAATTCTAAGGCATCAGCATGAAGAAATTTACCATTGGCAAGTCAGGGGACCCGGTCCGCACCATCGGCCTGGTCGGCATCGGGCTGCTCGCCGGCGTGGCCCTGTCGCTGCAGTTCCCGGCCGTGGCCCAGAAGGCGGCCGGCGTGCCGCTGCCGCTCGACGAGCTGCGCCAGCTGGCCGACGTGTACGGGCTGATCAAGTCCGACTACGTCGAGCCGGTCGAGGACAAGAAACTGCTGTCCGAGGCGATCAGCGGGATGGTCGCCTCGCTCGACCCGCATTCGCTGTATCTCGACAAGAAGGCTTACAAGGAAATGCGCGAGAGCATGCAGGGGCGCTTCGTCGGCCTCGGCATCGAAGTGTCGATGGAGGACGGCTACGTCAAGATCGTCTCGCCGATCGAGGATTCGCCGGCCTACCGCGCCGGCATCAAGCCGGGCGACCTGATCACCCGGATCGACGGCGCCCCGATCAAGGGCCTGGCGCTGGACGACGCGATCAAGAAAATGCGCGGCGCGCCGGGCAGCAAGGTCACCCTGACGATCGCCCGCAAGGGCGAGGACAAGCCGCTGTCGGTGGCGCTGGTGCGCGAGGAAATCCGGGTGCACAGCGTCAAGGCCAAGATCGTCGAGCCCGGCTACGCATGGCTGCGCATCAGCCAGTTCCAGGAGCTCACGCTGGACGAGCTGGCGCAGAAGGCCAACGCGCTGTACGCCCAGGACCCGCACATCAAGGGCCTGGTGCTCGACTTGCGCAACGATCCGGGCGGGCTGTTGCCGGGCGCGATCGGGGTCTCGGCGGCCTTCCTGCCGAAGGAAAAAGCGATCGTCTCGACCATCGGCCAGTTGCCCGATTCGAACCAGACCTTCTACGGGCGGCGCGAATTCTATGCCGGACGCAGCAACGGCGATCCGCTGGCCAAGCTGCCGGCCGGCCTGAAGACGGTGCCGATGGTGGTGCTGGTCAACACCGGCTCGGCCTCGGCCTCGGAAATCGTCGCCGGCGCGCTGCAGGATTACAAGCGCGCCATCATCATGGGCAGCCAGACCTTCGGCAAGGGCTCGGTGCAGACCTTGCGCCAGTTGTCGGCCGACACCGCCGTCAAGCTGACCACCGCGCGCTACTACACGCCGAACGGACGCTCGATCCAGGCGCGCGGCATCGTGCCCGACATGATGGTCGACGAAACCGCCGACGGCGACGGCCTGAACGGCTTGCGGGTGCGCGAGGCGGACCTGCAAAAGCACCTGGGCAACGATGCCGACAAGGCGCCGCTGGCCAGCGCCAAGCGCGACGAGCTGGAGGAAGAAAAGCGCATCGCCGCGGCGATGAAAAACCGCAAGCCGCTCGAATTCGGCGGCAAGGACGACTTCCAGCTGGCCCAGGCGCTGAACCATTTCAAGGGTTTGCCGGTCAAACTGGCGGCCGATCCGGCGCTCGAAGTCGCTGAGCCGAAAGACGGGCGCAAGCGGGTTGCACCCGAAGCGCCGCCCGAACTCAAGGGCAAGGCCATCAAGAAATGACCGCCCGATGACCGACGACCAGCTGCTGCGCTATTCGCGCCACATCCTGCTCGACGAGATCGGCATCGAAGGCCAGCAGCGCCTGCTCGCGGCCAGCGCGCTGGTGATCGGCGCCGGCGGGCTCGGCTCGCCCGCCGCGCTGTACCTGGCGGCAAGCGGGGTCGGGCGCATCACCCTGGTCGACGACGACGAGGTCGACCTGACCAACCTGCAGCGCCAGATCATGCACGCGAGCGAGCGCATCGGCCAGCCGAAGGTCGATTCCGGCCGCCAGGCATTGCTCCAGATTAACCCCGGGATCGAGGTGGTCGCGCTGCGCGAACGGGCCGCCGGCGCGCGGCTGGACCAACTGGTGGGCGCCGCCTCGGTGGTGCTCGACTGCAGCGACAACTTCGCCACCCGCCACGCGGTCAACCGCGCTTGCGTGGCGGCGCGGGTGCCGCTGGTGGCGGGCGCGGCGATCCGCTTCGACGGCCAGCTCAGCGTGTTCGACCCGCGCCGCGCCGATTCGCCGTGCTACGCCTGCCTGTTCCCCGAGGCCGGCGGTTTCGAGGACGCCGCCTGCAGCNNCGATGCAGGCGGCCGAGGCGCTCAAGCTGCTGATGGGGATCGGCGCCTCGCTGGCCGGGCGCCTGCTGCTGCTGGACGGGCGCGCGATGGAGTGGACCAGCATCGGCGTGGCGCGCGACAGCGCCTGCCCGGCTTGCCATAAGGGCTAGCCGACACGGCAATGCGTGGGCGCCGCCCCGCGCGCTGCCTTACAATGGATCACGGCGGCCTGGTGGCCGCTGCGGCGAATCCGTCTTATACTCTGCTCTCCTTTCCGACCTACCGTACAGACACATTATGCATATCGACTCCCGTTCCAAATCCCCACGATTGATCCGGCAGCGCCTGGCGCGCGGCTTCACGCTGGTGGAAATCATGGTGGTGGTGGTCATCATCGGCATCCTCGGCGCGCTGGTCGTGCCCAAGCTGATGGGCCGCACCGGCGAATCGCGCGTCACTGCCGCGCGGGTCGACATCTCGACCCTGATGCAGGCGCTCAAGCTCTACAAGCTGGACAACCAGCGCTACCCGACCACCGAGCAGGGCCTGCAGTCGCTGATCGCCAAGCCGACCGCCGGCCCGTCCGCCAACGGCTGGAAGGCCGGCGGCTACGTCGAGAAGCTGCCGAAGGATCCGTGGGGCAACGGCTACCAGTACCTGGCGCCCGGCATCCACGGTGAAGTCGACCTGTTCTCGCTGGGCGCCGACGGCCAGCCGGGCGGCGCCGGCGAGGACAGCGACATCGGTTCGTGGGATAACTAAGCCATCAAACACCGCCAGGGAGTTTCCTTGCCCGTCATCGACGCCGGTCGCGCGGCCCGCGGCTTCACCCTGGTGGAGCTGATGGTCGTGATGGTCATCATCGGCATCACGCTGGGGCTGGTGTCGCTGAACGCGATCCCCAGCCCGCAGCAGCACCTGCAGAACGAGGCCCAGCGCCTCGCCCTGCTGCTGCAGCTCGCGCGCGACGAGGCGATCGTGCGCAACCGGCTGGTGGCGTTCGAAGCCGACGGCGAGCGCTACCGCTTTCTGGTGCGCAACGAAACGCGCTGGGACCCGGTCGCCGGCGACGACCTGCTGCGCGAGCGCACCTTCAAGAACGCTCCGGTGTCGCTGCTGATCGATCCGCCCGGCGCCGGCGCCGGCAATCCGCTGCGCATCACCTTCGGGCGCGAGCCGGTCGACAAGCCGTTCCTGCTGACCCTGTCCAGCGGCGACGCCCGGGCGGCGATCCGCGCCGACGGCGTCGGCCACTTCGTGGTCGAATGAGCATGCGCCCGTTCAAGTCGCGCGCGGCCGGCTTCACCCTGCTCGAGGTGCTGGTGGCGCTGGTCATCGTCGGCACCGCGCTGGGCGCATCGATGCGCGCGGTGGGCAGCCTGGCCTCGAACAGCGCCGGCCTGCGCACCGCGATGATGGCGACCTGGTCGGCCGAAAACCGGCTGGTGCAGATCCGCCTGGCGCGCGAATTCCCCAGCGTCGGCAAACGCAGCTTCGACTGCGCCCAGGGCGACCTGAAGCTGATGTGCGAGGAGGAAGTGCTGGTCAGCCCGAATCCCTTGCTGCGCCGGGTCGAGGTGGGCGTGTACGACATGCAAAACCCGGAACGCCGCATCCTCAAGCTGGTCCAACTCGTGATGAGGCCGCAATGAGGCGCGCGCGCGGCTTCACCCTGGTCGAGCTGCTGGTGGCGATCAGCATCCTGGCGATGGTGGCGGTGCTCGGCTGGCGCGGGCTGGACGGCATCGTGCGCGCGCGCATCGCGCTCACCGATCAGATGGAGGTCACGCGCGGCATGCAGCTCGCGTTCGCCCAGATGCAGAGCGACTGCGAGCACATGGCCGACACGGCGCTGCTCGACAGGCGCCCGTTCATGCTGGCCGGCAACGACCGCCTGACCCTGGTGCGCACCAGCTACGTCGAAAACGAGCCGATGCGCCTGCAGGTGGTGGCCTACCGGATCCGCGACGGCATGCTGACCCGGCGCGAGTCGGTCGGCACGCGCGACCTGCTGCAGCTCGACGTCCTCTGGAAGGCGGCCATCAGCGACGCCGACACCACTGCGCCGGTCACCTTGCAGGCCGGGGTCACGGGCATGCTGATCCAGGGCTGGGAAAACAACCAGTGGCGCCAGGGCCCGCCGCTGCCGCCGGAGCAGCAGGTGCTGGCGGTGGTGCCGACCGGGCTGCAGGTGGCGCTGCAGGTGCGCGGGGTGGAGGCGCCGATGGTCAAGGCTTTCCTGCTGGGGGGCATATGAAGACCTTGCAACGCCAGCGCGGGGTGGCGGTGATCACCGCCTTGCTGCTGACCACGCTCGCGGTGACCATCGTCGCCAGCCTGTTCTGGCAGCAGCAGGTGCAGGTGCGTTCGATGGAAAACCAGCGCCTGCACCTGCAGACCAAATGGATCCTGCGCGGCGCGCTCGACTGGGCCGGGCTGGTGCTGCGCCAGGACGGGCGCGACAACAGCTATACCTCGCTCGACCAGGTGTGGGCCACGCCGCTGGCCGAAACCCGGCTCGACCAGTACATCGAGCGCGAGCGGGTGCAGGGCGAAGTGTTCGACGCGACTTTGTCGGGCAGCATTATCGACGCCACCTCGCGGTACAATCTGTTCAACCTGGCGGCGCAGCGGGTGCCGGACCCGATCCAGGTGGCAATCTACAAGCGCGTGCTCGCCAACCTGAAGCTCGATCCGGCGCTGGCCGAACGGACCGCGACGGCGATTGCCGGCACACAAACCGTGCAGCCCACCACCGAGCCGCCGAGCGCCGACGCGCCCAGGCCGGTGCCGGGCGGCGCGGCGCCGGTGAGGTTGACGCAGCTGGACGACTTGCTGTCGATTCCGGGGTATACGGTGGAGGTGGTCGCCAAGCTGCGCGACTTCGTCATCGTGCTGCCGGAACAGACCATGGTCAACGTGAACACCGCGGCGCCGGAAGTGCTGGCGGCGGTGATCGAGCAATTTTCGCTGGCCGAGGCGAATTCGCTGGCCGCGCGGCGCAAGAGCGCCGCCTGGCGCGAGTTGTCGTATTTCACCACCGACCTGCACGGCAAGGTACCGGTGGCGAATGCGGTGGCGGTGCAGAGTAGTTACTTCCTGGTGCGCAGCCGGGTGCGGCTCGATCGCGCGGCGCTCGACGCCGAAGCGCTGATCAACCGCGGGGCCGATGCGCGCAGGGTCACGACCTTGGTGTGGGTACGGCAAAACTAGAAGAAAGCGAGACCGTTTGACTACTTTATATATCCGGCTACCGGCGCGGGCCGACGGCGAAGGCGCCTTGTCCCGCTTCGCGCTGGTGACCGACAGCGGCGCCATCGAGCAGCAGGGCGAAGGCGTGCTGCGCGGGCTGGGCGACCTGGTCGCGGCTAGCCGCCGCGTGCTGCTGCTGCTGGCCGCCGCCGACGTCACCATGCTGCATGTGAAGACCCCGCCGCTGTCGGCCGCGCGCCTGAAGGCGGCGCTGCCCAGCCTGGTCGAAGAGCAGGTGCTGGGCGACCCCGCCGAATGCGTGCTGACCGCCGCCCCGGCCCAGTCGGCCGACGGCATGCGCAGCATCGCCGTGGTGCAGCGTTCCTACCTCGAGGCGCTGGTGCGCGCGCTGCTGGCGCTGGGCGCGCGCACGGTCGGCGCGCTGCCGGCCCAGTTGTGCCTGCCGCTGCAGCCGGGCCACGTCAGCGGCGCCATCGGCCATGCCGAAATCACCCTGCGCGACGGCCTGTACCACGGGCTGGGGCTGGCCATGGCTGCCACCCCGGAAGTGGCGCTGCAGACGGTGCGCGCGCTGGCCGGCGACGCCCCGCTGACCTTGTATGTGCCGGCCGACCAGCTCGGCCAGTACCAGGCGCTCGCGCTCGACGCCGGCCCGGCCATGACGCTCGAGGCCGACGAATGGCCGCACTGGATCGCCGGCTCGAAGACCACCACGCTCGACCTGGTGCCCGGGCTCGGTTCGGCCGGCGCGCGCGCCACCGACTGGCAGCGCTGGCGCTGGCCCTTGCGGCTGGCCCTGCTCGCGCTGATCGTCAACCTGGCCGGCCTGAACCTCCAGTGGCTGCGCATGCAGCGCGAGGCCGATGCGACCCGCCTTGCGATGCTGCAAACATTCCGCGCGGCCTATCCGAAGGAAACCGTGATCCAGGACCCGGTGGCGCAAATGCGCATGAACAACGCGCGCGCCAGGGCCGCCAGCGGCCAGGTCGGCGCCGATGAATTCACCTACCTGGCGGCGGCGTTTGGCGAGGCCGCGCGCGCGCTGCCGCGTCCGCTCGGCGTGGCCGCGGTCGATTACCGCGAACGCACGCTCAGCGTCAAGGTCAAACCGGAGTCCGCCGATCCCGGGGTGATCGGGCAGTTGCAGGCCGGCCTGGCCGTGCACAACCTGAGCCTGGCCGAATCGGCGCCCGCCACCTGGCAGGTGCGCGGCACCGGAGCGAAACCATGAGCGCCGTCAGCAGCATCGCGCAATTGCGGGAACGGCTGGCGGTGGCCTGGCTGGCGCGTACCGAGCAAGAGCGCAAAGTCCTCGCCGCCGGCGCCGCCGTGGCCGCGCTGGCGCTGGTCTACGCGCTGTTCGTCGGCCCGGCCGTCAGCGCCCGCGCCCAGCTCGAGAAAGACTTGCCGCAGCTGCGCCAGCAGGCCGCCCAGCTGCGCGCCATGGCGCTCGAGGCCGGTGAACTGGCGCGCCAGCCGGTGGCGCAGGTTGCGCCGATGACGCGCGAGAGCCTCACCGCCAGCCTGGCCGCGCTCAGCATCACGCCGCAGTCGCTCAGCATGACGGGCGAATACGCCCGCGTCCAGCTGGCCGGGGTGTCGTTCGCCAACCTGGCCGGCTGGCTCGACGCGCAGCGGCGCGAGAACCGGATCTCGGTGCAGGACGCGGCCATCACGGCGCAAACCGCGCCCGGCCAGGTCGACGCCACCTTGACCTTGCACCAGGATGCAGGCGTGGGGGCCCGGTGAACCGAGTCGTGCTATGGTGTGCGGCGATCGTGCTGGCGGCCGGGCTGACGGTGCTGGTGTTCTTTCCGGCCGCCTGGCTCGGGCCGATGGTGGAACAGCAGACCGGCGGCCGTTTGACTCTGGGGGACGCGCAAGGTACGCTGTGGCGCGGTTCGGCCTTTATCGGCGGGGCCCCGGGCGCCGGCGGCGCGGTGACGCCGCTGTTGCCGGGCCGCTTCGCGTGGCGCCTGTCGCCGCTGGTGCTGGCCGGCCAGGTCGCGCTGCAACTGGAAAATCCGCTGGCGCTGTCGCAGCCGGTGCGCATCGAGGGCGACTGGTCGCAGTGGCAGGTCAGCCCGGGCGAACTGAAATTGCCGGCCGAGGGCCTGGCCGGGCTCGGCGCCCCGCTCAACACGCTGGCGCCGAGCGGCACCATGCGGCTGTCCTGGAGCACGCTCGAACTGGCGCGCCAGCAGCAGACGCTGGCGGTCAACGGGCGCACGGTGCTGGCGATGAACGACATGGGCTCGCGCATGTCGCCGGTCAAGCCGCTGGGCAGTTACCAGCTGGCGATGGACTGGCGCGGCCAGCAGGCGCAGCTGAGCCTGAGCACGGTGCGCGGCGCCTTGCTGCTGTCGGGCAGCGGCTCGCTCGAGCGGGGGCGCCTGCAGTTTTCCGGCCAGGCCGCGGCCGCGGATGGATATGAAGCAACGCTGGGCAACCTCCTGAATTTACTGGGCCAGCGCCGAATGGTGGGCGGCAAGAATATTATCGCGTTAGAGTTCAAATAATGAAAAAACCTGCAGGCAGTACCTTCCCCGTCCCGGCGCTGCGCCGGCTCGCCGCCGGCGTCATGTTGTGCTGCGCGGCCGCTTCTCTGACGGCCCCGGCGGTGGCGCAGGAGCCGGGGTCCGGCGCCGCGCTCAACTTCGTCAACGCCGACATGGAGTCGGTGATCAAGGCGGTCGGCCATTACACCGGCATGACTTTCATCATCGACCCGCGCGTCAAGGGCACCCTGACGCTGGTGTCGGAAAAGACCCTGACCAAGTCGCAGGCCTTCAGCCTGCTGACCTCGGCGCTGCGGCTGCAGGGCTACGCGGTGGTCACCGGCGACGGCTTCGCCAAGGTGGTGCCGGAGGCGGAAGCCAAGCTGCAGTCCTCGCCGACCCAGGTCGGGGTGGGCGGCGCGCGCGTCAAGGGCGACCAGATCGCGACCCAGATCTTCCGCCTGAGCTACGAGTCGGCGGCCAACCTGACCGCCGTGCTGCGCCCGCTGATTTCGCCGAATAATTCGATCATGGCCAACCCGGGCAACAACAGCCTGGTGATCACCGACTACGCCGACAACCTGCGCCGCCTGTCGAAGATCATCGCCGCGCTCGACGCGCCGGTCAGCGGCGGGCTCGACGTGGTGCCGATCCGCTACGCGATCGCCAGCGACATCGCCACCATGGTCAGCCGCCTGATGGAGCCGTCCCCGGGCGGCGACTCGGGGCGCGTCTCGGTGCTGGCCGATCCGCGCACCAACGCGGTGATCGTGCGCGCGCCGTCGGCGGCGCGCGCCAACCTGGCCAAGTCGCTGATCGCCCGGCTCGACCAGCCGACCGCGGAAGCGGGCAACGTCCACGTGGTGTACCTGAAGAACGCCGAGGCCACCAAGCTGGCGCAGACCCTGCGCGCGGTGGTTTCGTCCGACAGCTCGGCGCTGCCGACCCAGGCGCAGGGCACCGCCGGCGGCACGGTGCAGGCCGGCGCCGGCATGGGCGGCCAGCCTGGCCAGTCCCAGCAGGGCCTGGGCGGGGGCGGCAGCACGCTCAGCGCGCAGAGCCCCGGCCAGGGCGGCGCCGTCCCCGGCGGCGCCGGCGGCGCCGGCTTCATCCAGGCCGACGCGGCCACCAACACCCTGATCATCACCGCCAGCGAGGCGGTCTACCGCAACCTGCGCGCCGTCATCGACCAGCTCGACGTGCGCCGCGCCCAGGTCTACATCGAGTCGCTGATCGTCGAAGTGACCGCCAACCGGGCCTCCGAATTCGGGGTCCAGTGGGCCGCGGCCAGCGGCGACGAGAACAGCAAGTACCGGGTCGGCGGCCTGCAGTCGTTCTCCTCCGGCGCCAACAACCTGCTGTCGGTGGCGACCAAGGCGGCCGCGCCGCCGGCCGGATTTTCGATCGGCTTCTTCAAGCAGGTGGGCGACCAGATCGGGCTCGGCGCCCTGGCGCACGCGCTGGAAACCGACGGCAACGCCAACATCCTGTCGACCCCGAACATGCTCACGCTCGACAACGAACTGTCGACCATCAAGGTCGGCCAGAACGTGCCGATCATCAGCGGCCAGTTCACCACCCCGGCCGGCGGCAGCAACGCCAACCCGTTCCAGACCATCGACCGGCGCGACGTCGGCCTCACGCTCAAGGTGCGCCCGCAGATTTCCGAAGGCGGCACCATCAAGATGGCGATCTACCACGAGACTTCGAGCGTGGACAAGTCGACCCTGACCGCGCCGGCCGGCGTGACCACCAACATCCGGGTGATCGAAAACAACGTGATCGCCGACGACGGCCAGATCATCGTGATCGGCGGCCTGATCGAGGACACCGAAGGCGACAGCGAGGAAAAAGTGCGCGGCCTGGGCGACATCCCGGTGCTGGGCAACCTGTTCAAGTACAAGACCCGCTCGCGCCAGAAGACCAACCTGATGATCTTCCTGCGCCCGGTGGTGGTGCGCAGCAAGGAGCAGAGCAACGCCCTTGCGGCCGACCGCTACGACTACATGCGCTCCTCCGGCCTGGCGGCCCAGCCGAAGGACGATACGATCCTGATCCGCGACCTGGGCGCGCCGGTATTGCCGCCGCTGACCAACGGCCAGCCGCCGCCGGGTGGCGCGATGGCGCCGCTGCCGCCCAAGCCGCTGGTGGTGCCGGTCCCGGTGCGCCCGGGCGTCGCCACGCCGCCGGCGCCGCTCGACCCGGCCGGCATGTACCGGCCGGTGCAGAAATAGTGAGGTTGGTCCATCATGAGTAACCTGTTGCCTTACGCGTTCGCCCGCGACTTCGGGGTGCTGGCGCGTACCATCGACGGCAGCGCCGAGGCGGTCGAAGTGTGGGTTTCGGGCGCCACCGCGCCGGCCGCGATCGCCGAAGTGTCGCGCCGTTTCGGGCGCGTCGCGCTGCGCCGCATGGAGCGGGCCGAACTGGAAGCGGCGATCGCCACCGCCTACGCCGGCGCCGGCGGCGACGCCTCCCAGGTCGTCGACGAATTCGACGCCGACCTGGACCTGACCAAGCTGCTGCAGGACGTGCCGGCCATCGAAGACCTGCTCGAGTCGTCCGACGACGCGCCGGTGATCCGCATGATCAACGCGCTGCTGACCCAGTCGCTGCGCGAAGGCGCCTCCGACATCCACATCGAGCCGTTCGAGCAGACCTCGGTGGTGCGCTTCCGGATCGACGGCACGCTGCGCGACGTGGTGCGCCCGCGCAAGGCGATCCACGCCTCGCTGATCTCGCGCATCAAGATCATGTCGCAGCTCGACATCGCCGAGAAGCGCCTGCCGCAGGACGGCCGCATCACCTTGCGGATCGGCGGCAAGCCGGTCGACGTGCGCGTCTCGACCCTGCCGACCGGCCACGGCGAACGCGCGGTGCTGCGCCTGCTCGACAAGGAAGCCGGCCGGCTCGACCTGTCGCACCTGGGCATGAGCCCGGCCCTGCTGCCGCAGTTCGACCGCATGATCAACCAGCCGCACGGGATCGTGCTGGTGACCGGCCCGACCGGCTCCGGCAAGACCACCACCTTGTACGCGGCGCTGTCGCGCCTGAACGCTTCCACCACCAACATCCTGACCGTCGAAGACCCGATCGAGTACGACCTGCCCGGGGTCGGCCAGACCCAGGTCAACGCGCGCATCGACATGAGCTTCGCCAAGGCGCTGCGCGCGATCCTGCGCCAGGACCCGGACGTGATCATGATCGGCGAGATCCGCGACCTGGAAACCGCGCAGATCGCGGTGCAGGCCTCGCTCACCGGCCACCTGGTGCTGGCCACCCTGCACACCAACGACGCCGCCGCCGCCGTCACCCGCCTGCTCGACATGGGGATCGAACCGTTCCTGCTGTCGTCGTCGCTGCTCGGCGTGATGGCGCAGCGCCTGGTGCGCAAACTGTGCGAGCACTGCAAGCAGCCCGACGGCCAGTACTGGAAGGCGGTCGGCTGCGACAAGTGCGGCCACACCGGCTACCACGGACGGGTCGGCGTGTACGAACTGCTCGAGACGACCGACCGGATCCGCGCCCAGATCCACAACCGCGCCTCGGAAGCGGAGATCCGCGTCTCGGCCCAGGCCGCCGGCATGAAGACCATGCGCGAAGACGGCGAGCGCTTCCTGCGGGACGGCACCACCACGCCGGCCGAGCTGCTGCGCGTGACCAAGGACTAAGCCGCCATGCCCGCATTCCGCTACGAAGCCGTGGACGCCGGCGGCGCCACCCGCAAGGGGGTGGTCAATGCCGACAGCCCGCGGTCGGCGCGCGCCGACCTGCGCAGCCAGGGCCTGACCCCGCTCAGCGTGGACGCCATCGCCGCCCAGCTCGACGCGGCCGGCGTGGCGAAAAGCCGCGGCTTCGGCGAGCGCCTGTCGCAGGTCGAGCTGGCGCTGTTTACCCGCCAGCTGGCCAGCCTGCTGGAAGCCGGNNATCTACCGCGCGCTGATCGCCTCGGGCGAGCAGATCGGCCAGCTGGCGCGCGTGTTGTCGCGCCTGGCCGACTACATCGAACGCAGCAACGCGCTGATCCAGAAAGTGCGCCTCGCCTTCATCTACCCGGGCATCGTCACCGTAGTGGCGTTCGCCATCGTCATCTTCCTGCTGACCTACGTGGTGCCGCAGATCGTCTCGGTGTTCGCCAACACCAAGCAGAAGCTGCCGCTGCTGACGACGATGATGCTGGCGGTGTCGAACTTCACGCGCGCCTACGGCATCTACGTCGCGCTGATCGTGATCGGCGCCTTCATGGCCTGGCGCCGTGCGCTGAAAAACCCCGACCTGAAGCGGCGCTTCCACTCGTGGCTGCTGGACGCGCCGGTGTACGGCAAGTTCGAACGCAGCATGAATACCGCGCGCTTCGCCAGCACGCTGGCGATCACCACCGGGTCCGGCGTGCCGATCCTGCGCGCGCTCGACACCAGTCGCGACACGCTGTCGAACGTGGCCATGAAGGAGCTGGTCGAGGACGCCAGCGCCAGCGTGCGCGAGGGCGTCAGCCTGGCGCGCGCGCTGTCGGCGCAGAAGTACTTTCCGCCGATGCTGATCCACATGATCCGGGCCGGCGAAATCACCGGCGAGCTGCCGGCCATGCTCGAGCGCGCCGCCAGTGCCCAGCAGGCCGACCTCGAGCGGCGCGCGCTGACCATCGCCGGTCTGCTCGAGCCGGTGCTGATCCTCGTGATGGGCGTGGTGGTGCTGCTGATCGTGCTGGCGGTGCTGATGCCGATCATTGAAATCAACCAGCTGGTGCGGTAACCGAAGGATATCGATGAAGCGTTTGCCCATTCTTTTGAGCCTGTTTGCCCTGGTCGCGCTGTCGGCCTCGATCGCCTACTGGGTGCTGCAGCTGTACCAGCCGGTCCAGCGCCCGCTGGCGGCAGCCACCGCGCCGTCGCAGCCGCCGCCGGCGATCGACGCCGCCGCCACCCTGTTCGGCGGCCAGGCCGCCGCCGCGGTGGCCAGCAACTACCAGCTCACCGGCGTGGTCGCGGCCGGCCGCGAGAGCGTCGCCATCCTCGTCGCCGACGGCGGCACCCCGAAGGCGCTCAAGCTCGGCAAGGAAATCGCCGCCGGCGTCACCGTGCAGGAAGTCCATCCGCGCTACGTGGTGCTGTCGGAGGGCGGGGTACCGAAGCGCATCGAGCTGGCAGTCGAAAACAAGGCCGCCGGCACGCCCGTGTCGCCGCTGCCGCAGCCGCAGCAGTTCCAGCCGCAGCCGCAGCAAGCGCAGCAACCGCAGCCGGCGCTGCAGCCGTCGATGACGGGACAGCCGCCGCCGGCCGCGGTGCCGCCACCACCGGCGCCGGTCCAGATGCCGCCGCCGACGCGCGCGGTCAGTAATCCCAACAACCCAAACCAGCTTCAGTAAGCGCGGCGTGACGATGCCGCCCTTCGCCATGCCGCTGCGCGCCTTCGCCGCTGCATGCGCCTGCGCGCTGCAACTGGCGGCAGCCGCGCCGGCGCTGGCCGCCGAGGATGCGGCGCTGCCGGCCGCCCGGCCGCGCATCGCGCTGGTGCTGTCGGGCGGCGGCGCGCGCGGCTTTGCCCACATCGGCGTGCTGCGCGTGCTGCGCGAATTGCGCGTGCCGGTCGACGTGGTGGTCGGCACCAGCATGGGCAGCGTGGTCGGCGGCGCATACGCTGCCGGCGCCTCGGTGGCTGACCTCGAACGGATCGCCCGCGAGACGGACTGGGAGCAGGTGGTGGCCGACCGGCCGCCGCGCGACGTGCTGTCATTTCGCCGCCGCGAGGAAGACGTGCTGCTGCCGTCGCGCATCGAATTCGGCGTGCACCGCGACGGCGTCTCGCTGCCGCCGTCGGCAGCCGGCAATGCCGCGCTCGAGCAGGCGCTGGGACGGCTGCTGCCGGCCGGCACGCGCGACCAGCCGGTCAGCCAGCTGGCCTTGCCGTTCCGCTCGGTCGCTTCCGACCTGCTGACGGGCGAACCGGTCGAACTGGTCGACACTCCGCTGTTCCTGACGATGCGCGCCTCGCTGGCGGTGCCGGGCGTGTTCGCGCCGGTGCGGATCGACCACCGGCTGGTGGTCGACGGCGGCCTGGTACGCAACCTGCCGGTCAGCACCGCGCACGCGATGGGCGCCGACGTCGTCATCGCGGTCAATGTCGGCACCCCGCTGGCGCCTGAAAAAGAACTCGGCAGCGCGCTCGGCGTGGCCCAGCAGATGCTCAACATCCTCACCGAGCAGAACGTCCAGCGCTCGCTGAAGGACATGCAGCCGCAGGACATTCTGGTCGCGCCCGACCTCGACGGCATCACCTTCCTCGACTTCAAGGACGCCGAAAAGGCGATCAGCGCCGGCGAGCGCGCCGCGCGCGCGCTGGCGGCGCGGCTGGCGCCGCTGGCGATGGCGGCCAAGGACTATGCGCTGTTCGAGAACCGCCGGCTGGCGCCGCCCGCGCTGGCCGACGCGGCGCTGACGCTGGCCAAGGTCGACGCCAGCAGCACGGGCCGCATCAACCCGCAGGCATTGGCGGTGCAGTCCGGCCTGGCAGTGGGCAAGCCGGCCACGCTGGCGCAAGTACGGCACGCCGCCGACACGCTGTATGGCCGCGGCGACCTGGCGCGCGTCGAAACCGACATCACCGACTTCGACGGCAAGCGCAGCGTGCTGATCCGCGCCACCGAGGCGCCCTGGGCGAGCAGCCGGCTGCGCGTCGGCCTCGAGCTGGCCAGCGATTTCGACGATGCCAACAGCTTCGCGCTGAAGCTGATGTACGTGCGCACCTCGCTCAACAGCTGGGGCGCCGAAGTGCGCGCCGTGATGGGTATCGGCGACGCGCGCGACCTCGGCGTGCAGTTCTGGCAGCCGCTCGGTGCCGGCTCGCAATGGTACGTCGCGCCGTCGCTGCAATACGGCTCCTCGTCGCGCGACCTGTTTGCCGCCGGCCGCAGAACCCAGCGCCTCGGCTACAACGTGCGCAGCGCCAGCTTCACGCTCGGGCGCCAACTGGGCAGCTGGGGCGACCTGCAGGGCGGGGTGACGCGCCAGAGCGCCGGCACGCGCGTGGCGATCCCGGAGCAGGCCGACAGCTCCACCGAACGGCAGTACGACACCACCCAGTTCGTGCGCTACCGGGTCGACACGCTCGACTCGCTCGGCTTCCCGAGCCGCGGCGTGCTGCTCGACGCCGCGCTGGAACGCTCGCCCACCGGCGGCGACAACGGCAAGTCGCTGGCCCGCTCGTCGGTGATCGGCATGGCGGCGGTGCATACCGAGAACTGGGCCGGCCACGTGTACGGCGAGTGGGCGCATGCCCAGAGCGGCGCCGCGCCGCTCAGCCTGGGCGGCTTCCTGCGCCTGTCGGGCACCGCCGCCGATTCGCTGCAGGGACGCACCATCGTGTTCGGACGGCTGGTGCTGGCACGCCGGGTCGGCGCATTGCCGGTGACCTTGGGCGGCACCGTGCGCGCCGGCTTCTCGCTCGAGACCGGCGGCGGCTTCGGCCAGGAAGTGACGATCCAGAGCAGTTCGCGCAAGCAGGCCGGCAGCGCCTTCCTGTCGGTCGACACCCGCTTCGGCCCGGTCTACCTGGGCGGCGGCGCCACCCGCGACGGCAACCGCACGATGTACCTGTTCCTCGGCCCGATCTGGTAAGTTCGTTGGTGACGTTCGATGCGGTTGTCACTTGACAACCATGAATTGCGCTCTTATATTGGAGACGTCGATGGCTCGTCCAGTACATCCCAAAAAAGAGGTCGAGGCAGCGTTGAAGCACGCGGAAGAGCAAGGCTGGCGCGTGCGAGTGGGCGGATCGCATGCGTGGGGAAAAATCTATTGTCCCTACAACGACGATCAATGCCGCTGCGGACAATACTGCATCACCAGTGTGTGGAGTACTCCCAGAAATGCCGCCAGTCATGCCAAAGCCCTGAGGCGCGTTGTCGACAACTGCACCACGCACAAACTGCACACGAAGTCCGATTCGGAGTGACACTCATGGAATACATCTTCACACTGAAATACCGGCTGGCTGAAGGCGCTGGCGATGTGGATGACCTTGTCGAGCGTTTAGGTGCCGGCGGCTGCGACGATTCGTTGATCGGAATTGGAACGCCAGGCCGAATCGCGCTCGAATTCACGCGAGACGCGCCTGACGCGAGAACGGCCATGGTCAGCGCCCTGCAAGACGTCAAGCGCGCCATCCCGACCGCCAGATTGATCGAAGCATCTCCCGATTTCGTCGGTCTTTCCGACGTTGCCGAACTGGTCGGGGTCACCCGCCAAAATATGCGCAAGTTGATGGTCAGTTCGAGCAGCTTTCCAATGCCTGTTCACGAAGGAAGTGCCGCGATCTGGCACCTTGCCGATATCTTGTCGTGGCTCGATGCAAAAGGGAATTACAATTTTGAGAGGTCAATCCTCGACGTCGCCAAAACGGCAATGCTGCTTAATTTTGCGAAAGAGTCGCGCCAACAGGAATCGACGATTCCTCACGACATTTGGGAACTGACCGCCTAGTTCCAACTGATATCCCGGCCGGCCAGCGAGAGGTTCCTCGTGGAGCGCCGGTGTGCGTGCGCCAATTTTGGAGTACATTATTTTGTGTGCAGTGGCATGGCAGCCACGCCAATCTTTCCTGAAAAAATGAACGATCCATCAGCCGGTTCGGCAAACTCGGAGCGAGTTCGCGATCAAGTCTTCAGCGCCAGGCTGGAGGCCATCGAGGCGCGCATGGATGGTCGCATTGCGTCCCTTGAAGCAGCCATCCATGCCTTGATCCGGCGCATGGAGGAGAAATTCGCCGAGTTCGACGCCCGCTTTGCCCATATCGACGACCGCTTCGCTCAGATCGATGCCCGCTTCGTTCAGATCGACAACCGCTTCGCTCAGATCGACAACCGCTTCGCTCAGGTCGACAACCGCTTCGCTCAGGTAGCGGCGCGGATGTCGACCATGGAAGCGGCTCTTGGGGGCATGCAAAATTCGATTGGCGGACTGAGGACGACGATCATCGTCACCGCCATCGGCGCCGTGATCGGCGTCGCGGCCTTCAATGCCACCGTGCTGAACAACATGCTGGCGTCATTCGAATCCGGCCGGAATGTCAGCGCGGCGCAAGCGCAGATTCAGCGGCAGGCAGAGGAAACCGCGGCGCTGCTGCGGCAAATTCAGCAAGGGCTGCCGGTCCCGGCGAAGAAATAGGCGGCGCTTCCCGCGATCAGGCCTGGCGGCGCATCTCGGTGAATGCTGCAAACTCCCACGAACGAAAGCCGAGCAGCAAGGTGAAACCGTCGCGCTCGCTGGGCGCGAGCCGGCGGTCGTGCTGGTGCAGGCGCGCCAGTTCGGCGGCCAGCTGCTGGATCTTTTGCAGCAGTTCGCGCGCGCTCGGCAGCGACAGCCGCGCCGGCAGGCACATCAGGGTTTCGCCGGGGCCGTCGAAGTGGCCGCTGAAGAAGTCGCCCACCACGTGCTCGCGCACGTACTGCTGCACCGGGCCGTCGGCCAGCCAGTGAAAGGCGTTCGACACGCGCAGGCTGTAGCGGTTCAGCGGCTTCAGCTCGATCACGCCGAGCCGGTCGAGTTCGGCCAGGAAGCCGATGCATTCGGTCTCGCTGATGGCGTAGGTCTCGATCACCTGTTCCAGCGTCCAGTGGCCGAGGCAGCAGATCGCCACCAGCAGCAGCTTCGGCTTGGCGATCAGCGCCTTTTCCTGCGCCGCGGTGAGGGTGTCGGCGTGCGGCTGGACGTCGGCCGCGCGGCGCAGCACGTCTTCCAGCGCGATGCCGCTGGCGCTGCAGATCTGCGCCAGCCGCGACAGCGCCATGTCCTTCTGGCCGAACATGCGCTTGACGCTCGATTCGCTCATGCCGATCCGCTCGGCCAAAGCCTTGTAGGTGATCGATGCGGCGCGCAGCTCGGCGCGCAGCACCTGGAGTACCAGCTCGGGTGAGCTCATGAATATCCTTTGGAAAAATCGGAATGTACCGGAATACGGTACCGAATGTACAGGCTAACGGTGCTTTGCACAAGAGAATGGCAGCCGAGGGCGGAAGCGGGGACACTGTTTGCATGGCCTGATCGCGGGCGCCCGAACGGCGCCCGCAGGCGGCCCACCCATCTGCTATCATCGAACCATGATGATTCGACACCTCCCCCGCATTACCTGTATCGCAGCGAGCCTGCTGGCGATGCATGCCGCCTGCGCGCAGGAACAGCCCACCGCCAAGGGCGTGGCCGACCTCGAGCAGGCCAAGCGCGAAGCGGTCGCGGCGGACCGCGCCATCCGCGCATCCGCACCGCCCGAAAAACCGAAAGAGCCGGCGTTGAGCGGCGATTCGGCCTCCGAGCGCTTCGAGAAGGCAGCCGCCCCCGCCTTCGTCGACCGCTCCAACACCCGCATCGTCGACCAGTACCGCTCGGCCGACGGCGTCATCATCGAGCGCATCACCTACGGCGGCAAGAGCTACTGCGTCGTCAGCAGCACCGTCAACTACGTGCCCGGCATCCTGCACGACAGCAGCAAGGCGCGCGAAGTGACCTGCCCGCCGGCGAATGCCGGCTGGGTGCGCAAATAAGCCGCCCTTCCTAGTCTTCCGCTACCAGCTTCGCTTTCGCCAGCGCGCGCTTTTCGGCCTGGCGTTGCGCGGTGGCGCCCTTGGTGTGCGGGCCGGCCGCGCGCAGCTTGGCCGCCACCGCCACCGGGTTGCGCGGCTTGCCGAACCGCTGCGACGGCTCGATCTTCACTTGCATCTTCTGGCGCGTTGCCAGCGCCTTGTTCGCCATCTGATTCTCCCTTACAGCACGTAGCGCGACAGGTCTTCGTCCTCGGCCAGCTTGTCGAGCCGCGCGTTGACGTAGGCGGCGTCGATCGACACCACTTGGCCGCCCGATTCGCTGGCGGTAAACGACACCTCCTCGAGCAGCTTCTCCATCACCGTGTAGAGCCGCCGCGCGCCGATGTTCTCGGTGCGCTCGTTGACCGCGAACGCGATCTCGGCCAGCCGCGTGATGCCTTCCGGCGCGAACGCGATCTTGACGTTTTCGGTCGCCAGCAGCGCCTCGTACTGGGCGGTTAGGCAGGCGTCGGTGCTGGTCAGGATGCGTTCGAAGTCGGCGATCGACAGCGACTCGAGTTCGACCCGGATCGGGAAGCGTCCCTGCAGTTCCGGAATCAGGTCGGACGGCTTGGCCAGGTGGAAGGCGCCGGAGGCGATGAACAGGATGTGGTCGGTGCGGATCATGCCGTACTTGGTGTTGACGGTGGTGCCCTCGACCAGCGGCAGCAGGTCGCGCTGCACGCCGGCGCGCGAGACGTCGGCGCCGCCCACTTCCGAGCGCGAGGCGATCTTGTCGATCTCGTCGAGGAAGACGATGCCGTTCTGCTCGACGTTGGCGATCGCCTTCTGCTTCATCTCGTCCTCGTTGATCAGNNCTTCTTGCGGGCGCCGCCGATGCCGGAGAACATGGTCTTGATCTGCTCGGTCATCTCTTCCATGCCGGGCGGCGCCATGATCTCCATCTGCGGGCCGGCGTCGGCCACTTCGATGTCGATCTCGCGCTCGTCGAGCGCGCCTTCGCGCAGCCGCTTGCGGAAGGTCTGGCGGGTGCTGTCGCCGTCCTTCGCATCGCTCGCCGTCGCGGCGACGTTGAAGCCGAAGTCGCGCGCCGGCGGCACCAGGATGTCGAGGATGCGCTCCTCGGCCGCTTCCTCGGCGCGCACGCGCACCTTCTTCGCCTCGCTGGCGCGGGTCTGCTTGATGCCGATGTCGATCAGGTCGCGGATGATGGTGTCGACGTCGCGCCCGACGTAGCCGACCTCGGTGAACTTGGTNNGGCGCGTCGGCCAGGCGCGCCAGGCGGCGCGCGATCTCGGTCTTGCCGACCCCGGTGGGGCCGATCATCAGGATGTTCTTCGGCGTGATCTCGTGGCGCAGCGGCTCGGCCACCTGCTGGCGGCGCCAGCGGTTGCGCAGGGCAATGGCGACCGCGCGCTTGGCCTTGGCCTGGCCGACCACGTGCTTGTCCAGTTCGGAAACGATTTCCAGGGGTGTCAGGTTCATGGGGGTTCGCCTCGCGCTTAGTCGAGCGTTTCGATGATGTGGGACAGGTTGGTGTAGATGCACAGCTGGCCGGCGATGGTGAGCGACTTCTTGACCACCTCGGCCGGCGACAGCTCGGTGTTTTCCTGCAGCGCCTTGGCGGCCGACTGGGCGTAGATGCCGCCCGAGCCGATCGCGCCGATGCCGTCCTCCGGCTCGAGCACGTCGCCGTTGCCGGTGATCACCAAAGTCGATTCGTGGTCGGCCACCAGCAGCATCGCCTCGAGCCGGCGCAGCACGCGGTCGGTGCGCCAGTCCTTGGCCAGTTCGACCGAGGCGCGCATCAGGTTGCCCTGGTGCTTCTCGAGCTTGCCTTCGAAGCGGTCGAGCAGGGTGAAGGCGTCAGCGGTGCCGCCGGCGAAGCCGCACAGCACCTTGCCCTGGTACAGCTTGCGCACCTTGCGCGCCGTGCCCTTCATCACGATGTTGCCCAGCGTGACCTGGCCGTCGCCGCCCAGCGCGACCTGCTTGCCGCGCCGTACGCATAAAATAGTGGTGCCGTGAAATTGTTCCATCATCCGCCTCGTAGTGTGACCAACTACCAAACAATGGGGTTGCTGCGCGAAATTGCAAGACGGCGGGCGCGGGACGGCCCAGCCCTTACTTTAGTACTTGTGCGGGAACAGGCGCGCCACTTCGGCGAAGCCCATCAGTTTGAACAGGGCGGCGACCAGGTGGTTGACGTCGCGCAATTCGACCTTTTTGCCGGCGGCCGACAACAGGCGCAATCGCTTGTGCAGCGCCGCGGCGGCGCCGTAGTCGATCCGCGCCAGGCGCGAACAGTCGAGCACCACCGGCTGGCACTGCGCGGCGTAGGCGTCGATGGCGTCGAACAGCTTGTCGGCGCCGCCGTCGATCAGCGCCGGCAGCATGAAGCGGTCCGAGCGCGACGGCGCGGCGGCGGCGGCGTTGGCGACGTTCGCCGGCGCCACGAACGACGGCGGCGACAGCTCGTAGGTGACGCAGTAATCCATCGCCGTTTCTTCGAAATCCTTTTCGCGGTTCAGCAGCTGCAGCAGTTCGAGCAGCAGCAGCCACGGCGCCTCGCTGGCGTCGCGCGCGCCGATGGCGATGCCGGCGCGGATCGTTTCGGCCAGTTCGGCGGCGCCGGCGACGATCAGTTCGCGCCCGCCGCCGCGCAGCAGCGCCAGCGCCGCCAGCAATCGCGCGCAGCCTTCCGGCGTCACTTCCTGGACGCGGCCGAATTCGAGCCGGGTGGCGCTGCTGCTGGCGGCCAGTTCGAGCAGGCGCTGCAACTGCGGCGCGATGCTGTCGTCGAGCCGCGGGCCGAACGATTCGGTCGGGGTGACGCCGGCGAAGGCCTGCTCGGCACCGGCCTGCGGCAGCGGGTTCCAGGCCGGCGGCGAAGTCTCGAAGCGGCTGGCGTAGTCGATCGCGATGTTGTCGAAGGCGTCCTGTTGGCCGCTGCCCTGGTACAGGTCGAACAGCATCCACCAGACGGTGCGTTCATCCTTGCCGACCTCGGCCAGGCTGTCGACCAGCATCTGCTCGGCCACCTGCAGCTGGCCGTTGGCGAACATGATGGCGATTTCCTCGATCACCGGGGCGGTCTCGGGCAGGGCGGCGGCGTCCGGCGGCACTTCGTCGGCCAGCAATTCGGTGGTGGCCAGTTCCAGCGCCGGCAAGGTGTCGCCGGCTTGCGCCTCGGCGGCGATCTGGGCATTGGTACGCGGGCGGCGCGCCTGGCTGCCCCAGGCCGGCTCCGGCTCGTTGAAGATGTCGAACGCCATGGCCGACTCGATGGCGTCGATCTTGGCGGCGGTGGCGCGGGCGATTTCGCGCTGGCGCGCGCGCTCGGCCTCGCTGTCCATCAGGCGCGACGGCTCGCCGGCGCGCAGCCGGCTGTCCGGGCCGCCGTCAAGTGGTCCGTTTTTCTTCTTGAGGAAAGAGAAAATACCCAAGTCAGTTCCTGTGTGCGTGTGCGGCGCCAAGCGAGACGTTAGCACGCCGGGCGGCGCGCGGGGGCGTCTGGCTGCCTGCGGTGCAGCATAGTGTATCCCATGGGCAAGCTTTTGGCCCGCACGGCAGATCCGAAAAACAAAAAAGCATGCGACAGCGGCGCATGCTTTTCGGTCTGCCCAGCGCTGCGCTTCAGTCGCCGTACAGCTTTTGCTTGAGCTCGCGGCGCTGCTGCGCTTCCAGCGACAAGGTCGCGGTCGGGCGGGCGATCAGGCGCGGGATGCCGATCGGCTCGCCGGTTTCCTCGCACCAGCCGTAGTCGCCGGCGTCGATCGCGGCGATCGACTGCTGGACCTTTTTCAGCAGCTTGCGTTCGCGGTCGCGCGTGCGCAGTTCGAGCGCATGCTCTTCCTCGATGGTGGCGCGGTCGGCCGGGTCCGGCACCAGCACGGTTTCGCGCAGGTGCTCGGTGGTCTCGCCGGCGTTTTTGAGGAGGTCTTTTTCAAGCTGCTGCAAGCGCGCCTTGAAAAACGCCAGCTGCGCCGGGTTCATATAGTCCTTCTCATTCATCGCCCGGATTTCGTCTTCGGAAATGAGATGGATTTCTGTGCTCGCGGCGGGGGTGGATTTGGTTGTTTTGGTCATGACTTCACTTACCTTCGATACGACAGAGGTTTTCATTTTATCAGCTAACTCGGCCGCGTCACCTGGTTCTGCAACGGACCTTGCGGGCGAGTTCACTACCTTGGCGGCTGGCCGCGCCGCCGCCTTCTTGACGACGGCCGGGGCCGCGTTCGCCAGTGCCGGGCTGGCAGTTTTCCTGGCTGGTTTGCTTACGCTTTCCTTCATGGTGGCACCCCAATGTTTTAGTCAGTCGTCTCGCAAAGGCGATGCACGAAAGTTCAGGCGTGCGTCGTAAAACCGGGATAGTTTATACCAAACATTGCTCCAGACCGCGGATAAAGACATCTTTTGGTAAATTTTTGCCAATAAAAACCATTTTGCTGCCACGTTCTTCGGTTTCGCCCCATTTTGCGCCCAGGTCGCTGCCCATGATCTGGTGCACGCCCTGGAACACCACCTTGCGCTCGGCCCCTGCCATCAGCAGCACGCCCTTGTAGCGCAGCATGCGCGGGCCGAACACGTTGACCAGGCTGCCGAGGAATTCGTCGAGCCGGGCCGGATCGAACGGCCGCACGCTCTTGAACACGAAAGCGGCGATGTCGTCGCTGTGGTGGCTGTGGTGGTGGTCGTTGCCATGGTCGCACGCTTCGGTGTGCACGTGTTCATGCTCGTGGTCGTGGTCGTGTGCTTCGTCGGCGGTCAGGAACGCCGGGTCGATGTCGAGCTTGTCGTTGAGGTTGAAGCCGCGCAGGTCGAGCACCTCGGCCAGCGGCGCGCGGCCGAAGTCGGAGTGGCTGATCGGCGCGCGCGGGTTGATCCGCTTGATGCGCGCGGTCAGCTCGGCCAGTTGCGCCGCGTCGACCAGGTCGGCCTTCGAGATCAGGATCTTGTCGGCGAAGCCGACCTGGCGCTGCGCTTCCTCATGTTCGTCGAGCTGCGCCATCGCATGGCGCGCGTCGACCACCGTCACCACCGCGTCGAGCAGGTAGTGGGCGCCGACTTCCTCGTCGACGAAGAAGGTCTGCGCCACCGGGCCCGGATTGGCCAGCCCGGTGGTCTCGATCACCACCCGGTCGAAGGCGATCTCGCCGGCGTCGCGCTTTTGCGCCAGGCTCGCCAGCGCCACGATCAGGTCGCCGCGCACGGTGCAGCAGATGCAGCCGTTGTTCATCTCGACGATCTGCTCGTCGCTGTGCTGGACCAGGATCTCGTTGTCGATGTTTTCCTGGCCGAATTCGTTTTCGATGACGGCAATCTTCAGCCCGTGATCCTCTTGCAGGATGCGGTTGAGCAGCGTGGTTTTGCCGGCGCCGAGAAAGCCGGTCAGGATGGTGCTGGGAATGAGTGCCATGTCGATACCGTGAGGGAAGGCCGCAAGGCGGCTGAAAAGAATCGAGCGATTATGCCGGATTTCCGGGTTTGCCACCTGCGGGCGTGCCGTCGTTCGGCGTCAGCTTGATGCAGATCATTGGGCGCGCCGGCCTTATTTGGCCTTCGCGCGCGGATGGGCCTGGTCGTAGACGGCGGCCAGGTGCTGGAAGTCGAGCGCGGTGTAGACCTGGGTCGAGGCGATGCTGGCGTGGCCGAGCATCTCCTGCACCGCGCGCAGGTCGCCCGACGACTGCAGCACGTGCGAGGCGAACGAGTGGCGCAGCACGTGCGGGTGGACCTTGACGGTGGTGCCGGCGCGGGCGGCGTGCGCCGCCAGGCGCAGCTGGACGACGCGCGGCGACACGCGGGTGGCGCGGTTCGACAGGAACAGGGCATTGCCGCCGTCGCGCGCCGGCGGCCGCAGCGCCAGCCAGGCGCCGATCGCCGCTTGCGCATGGCTGCCCATCGGCACACGCCGCATCTTGCCGCCCTTGCCGGTGACCACCACTTCGCCGGCGTCCATGTCGAGCCAGCCGAGCGGCGCCGCCGCGCCCGCCGCCGGTTTCGCGTACGCGACGTCGAGGCCGGCCAGTTCGGACACCCGCAGCCCGCTCGAATACATCAGCTCGAACATCGCGCGGTTGCACAGCGCGAACGGTTCGGCAATGTCGCGCAGTGGCGCGCCGGACGACACCAGGTGCACGGCGTCGTCGACCGACAGCGCCTTCGGCAGGCTCTTGGCGCGGCGCGGCGCGCGCACGCCGTCGACCGGGTTGGCCGCCAGCGCCGTCTGCTGCGACAGCCAGTCGAAAAAGCCGCGCCAGCTCGACAGCTTGCGGGCGATCGAGCGCGCGTTCAGCGAACGTGCGTGCAGCTGCGAGGCGAAGCGGCGGATGTCGGCGTGCGCGATCGCCTGCCATGCAGCGGCGCCGGCCATGGCGTCGAGTTCGAGCAGGTCGCGGCGGTAGGCGGCGATGGTGTGCGGCGACAGCTGGCGCTGGGTGGCCAGCTGTCCGAGGTAGCGCGCCAGCCACTCTTGCTGTGCGGCGCGCCCGTCCATCGTCAGGCGCGCAGCGCGGCCAGCGCGGCGCTGGCGGTCTCGCCGATATGGATCAGGAAATCGGTCGCCATGTCGGCGCCGAAGCGCCGCGGGTCGGGCGAGCCGAGGATCAGCAGGCCGAACGCGGTGCCGCCGCTGCGCAGCGGCAGGATCACGGTCGACTGCACCGCGGCCGCGTCGTCGAGCCAGCGCACCGCCTCGAAATCGTGGTTGCTGCCGCAGTAGGGCGCCAGCAGGCTGTTGGCGAAGATGCGGGCGTCGTCCGACACGCCGTGGGCGCACCACAGGTCGGCATGGCTGCTGGCCAGGTCCCACAGGCGCAAGGTGGCCTGCGGCACGGCGAACTGGGCGCGCAGGCCGTCGAGCAGCGCGCGCGGCAGGTCGGCGCCGTGGCGCGCCTGCAGCAGCGCCTGGGTCCAGGCGTGGAACTTGTTGGCGATCGCCGTATTTTCCTGCGCCAGGCGGATCAGTTCGCTCATCTGCAGTTCGAGCGCCTTGTACTTGTCGCGCATGACTTCCATCTGGCGTTCCTGCAGCGAAACAGCCTTGCCGGTCAGCGGACTCGACAGCTTGACCTGGCCCAGCAGGGCGGCGTGCTGTTCGAAGAACTGCGGATGGTCGACCAGGAATTGGGCGACGGCGGCGGGGTCCAGGGTGTCGGTCATTGATTTCTTTGCATGAAAATGGATGAGTGCAATTCTACCCGACCGGCCAATAAAAAAGACGCCCGCAGGCGTCTTTTCGTCGAAGCAGGTGCCGATCAGAAACGATGGCGCATGCCGACCTGGAAGGCGCGGGTGTTTTCGCCCGGGGTCTTGGCGAAACCGCCTGGCGAACCGGCCGCGCCAGGGATGTACTGGCCGTCGTTGGTGTTGTGGATCTGCGCCACCACCGTGTAGATGTCGGTACGCTTCGACAGGTTGTAGTCGTAGCCGAAAGCGACCAGGCGGGCGTCGCTGTCGGATGTGGTACGGTCGTTCTGCTGCGCGATCGACACCATGAAGCGGCCGGCGCCCATGCGCAGGTGCGCGCCGATCTGGTAGCTGGCGGCATCGACCTGGATATTCGAGGCGATGTTGTCCCGGAACACATCCTTCAATCTACCCGCCAGCAGGTTGGCGGTGGGGCCGCCCACCGCCGGCGTTAGTTGGGCGATCACTAGCGGGTTGACCGAGGCGTTGTAGCCGTTGATGTAATCGTTCAGCAGCACGGAGTGGCGATTGCGCTGGTCATGGTAGCCGGCGAACAGCTTGACGTTGCCCATGGTGTAAGAGCCGCCGATGGTGCTGGTGACCAGGCTGACATTGTCATTCTGGTCGTAGCCGCGGTTTTGCGCGATGCCGACATCCCAGCCGTTGGCCTTGTAGGTAGCGCCGGCGCCGAGGAACTTGTTGTAGCGGTTCAGGTAACCCGAGCCCTTGACGCCGTACATGAACGACGCACCGAAGCCGGCCGGGGTGGCGATGCGATACTGGATCGACTTCGACGAGCGGATGTCGGCGCCCAGCACGCTGAAGCCGGCGTTGCCGCCGGTGATGCCGCCCCAGGTGCCGGCCGTGCCCGATTCGAACACGTCGGATGCGGCGAACACTTCATAGCCAGGGGTGTACATGCGGCCCATCAGGATCGCGCCGCCCGGCGTGATCAGGCCAACCATCGACGTGCGGTCGAACAGCGCACCTTCGGAATTGACCGCTGGCGCGCCCTTGACCTGGAAACCGGTCTGGACGCTTTTCAGCAAAGCTGCGGCCGTTGGCCCGGCGGCGCCGCCGAGTGGGGCGAGGGCGGTTGTGAAACCGGCGCCCATGCCGTGGGTCAGGAACAAGCCTTGCTCATCCGACAGCAGGGTCGGCTTCTGGCCGCCGTTGTCGAGTTCGACGCGCGCTTCGAGGTTGAAGATGGCCTTGTAGCCGCCGCCGATGTCTTCGCTACCCTTGAAGCCGAGGCGCGAACCGTCGGCGATACCGCTCACCAGACGCAAGGTCTGGCCGCTCTGCTTCATCAGGCCGGCGTCGGCGATACCGTACATCGTCACGCTCGACTGCGCCATCACGGGGGCGGCGAAACAAGTAGCGATCACAGCGGCCAGATATTTTGTTTTCATTGCATCTCCAAGGGATTGTATTTTTTGTATAAAAAACGAACGCACGTACTAATTCGCCAATAACCAATATGCCATCGATCTTGCTTCTTGTACAGGAAGGCAGGGGCGAAGCGGCGCTGCGGGTTGCGTAAAAGACACACCGTCGTCGCTGCCGGCGCGCCCCATGCAACAAGGGCGAGGATGGTTTCCCATCCCCGCCCTTGTCAGGTCTATCGCAAAGCAGAGGAAACCCTCTGCGTCAGCTTAGAACGCGTGGTTCACACCCAGCGAGTAGATGTTGAGGGTGGTCGAGATTTTGCTCGGTGCCACTGGACCGTTGCGGCGCGAAGCGTCTGCGTAGACGTAGGTGCGCTTCGACAGGCTGTACTCGTAACCGAGCGAAACTTGCTTGGTCTTGGTGAAGCCGTCCGGCGACTTCTGGCCGTAACCTGCCAGNNTCCTGGTTCTGACGCTGGTACGAAGCCATCACTTTCAGTTCTGGCACTGGGTAGATCGCGCCGGCGATCGACCACAGGCGGGTCTCGACTGCGTTACGCTCGGTTGCCACCATCAGTGCGGCAGGGCCGTTCTTGTAGGTTGCCGAGATCGAGAACGGGTTGGTCGACGCTTCAGCGCCCAGGGCGTACACGCTGGCCGGTGCTGCGCCGATGGTGCGCGGCGCGGTCGCAGGCGTGGTCACTGGCGTTGGGAAGTTAGCGGCCGTGAAGCCGTTGTTCTCTTTGGTGCCGATCGTGGCGTTGACCTGGAAGCCAGCGAATTCAGGCGAGTTGTAGAAGAAAGCGTTGGCGAAGCGGTTGCCCGAATTGCTCGGCGCGCCCAGTGGGTCGCTGCCCGAACCGAAGGCGGTCGCGTAACCGGCCACTTGCAGGTCGGTCTGGAAGCCGGCTGGCGTTGGCAGGCCGTGCCATGGCTCGAAGGCGGTGATCGATTCCTGGAATGCGGTCAGGCCGCGGCCCAGGCGCACCATACCGAAGTCACCTTGCAGGCCGACGCGGCTCTGGCCCTGGAACAGTGGGCGGACGTTCGATTCCACGGTGCCGGTGTCCGGCTCGTAGCGAATTTCCAGTTGGAACAGGGCCTTCAGGCCATTGCCCAGCTCTTCAGTACCCTTGAAGCCGAGGGTGTTGTTGGCGCGCTTGCCGATGTTCAGCGTCTGGTTGGTTTGCTTGGTGATGCCGGCATCAACGGTGCCGTAGATCTGCACTGCGGTTTGTGCTTGTGCAACACCGGCGATTGCGCCCAGAAGTGCCAGAGCCAAAGTTGATTTTTTCATGTATCAATCCTTAAAAAGTAAAATCGGGAGAATCCGTGAGCATTGAGATTTTTGATTTTGCTGAACACTCGGATGTGGTGAACCTTAAATGCTTGCTGCCTCAAGAATGCCGGGTTGGTCAATTATGAGGGGTCACCTTGGTCGAAAGCCAATAAAACAAGCTGAGCTGTTGTATTTTTGAAACGCGGCAACATTGCGGCACGCCATTTCTTTGCTTATTCGACCATCTTTCCCATGGCCACTGCCTGGTGGTCGACATGCGCGCCAGCTACGCGCGGAGCAAGCGCCGCGTGGCACCAGGCGACACGGCGCAGCAGCGCCATGCCCTGGATCGCATCGGGCGCCGGTTCGAAGAGATTGATTGCGGGCCGGGCGGCCCTGCAGGGAATTAATGCCAGCGGGGGGCGCACTGGCGGCCCTGTCTTACAGCGTCACTTCGCCCTCGAACACCGTCACGGCGGGTCCGGTCAGCCACACCGGCGCGTCGGCGCCGGCCCACGCCACCGACAGTTCGCCGCCGCGCGCCGACACCCGCACCGGCGAATCGAGCAGGCCGCGGCGGATACCGGCCACCACCGCCGCGCAGGCGCCGGTGCCGCAGGCGAGCGTTTCGCCGGACCCGCGTTCGTAGACGCGCAACTTGATGTGGTGGCGGTCCACTACTTGCATGAAGCCGGCATTGACCCGCTTCGGAAAGCGCGGGTGATGCTCGATCAGCGGACCGGTCTGCGCCACCGGCGCCGTGTCGACGTCGCCGACCACCTGCACCGCGTGCGGGTTGCCCATCGAGACGAGCGAGAACAACAATGTCTCGCTGCCGCCCGGTTGCTCGATCGACAGCGGCCACAAGGTGTCGTCGCCCTCGGCCCGGCCAGCCAGGCCGGCGCTGTCGAACGGCAGCGCGGCCGGATCGAGCCGCGGCGCGCCCATGTCGACCGTGACGCCGCCATCGGCTTCCAGGCGTGGCGCGATGATGCCGTTCATGGTCTGGACCCGGATCGACGGCTTGTCGGTCAGGCCTTTTTCGGTGACGAAGCGGACGAAGGCGCGCGCGCCGTTGCCGCACTGTTCGACTTCGCCGCCATCGTTATTGAAGATGCGGTAGCGGAAATCGCAGCCCTCGGTGTCGCCCTTCTGCACCACCAGCACCTGGTCGGCGCCGATGCCGAAGCGGCGGTCGGCCAGCCGCGCCCACTGCTGCGCGCTGAGGTCGACCTGCTGGTTGATCGCGTCGACCACGATGAAATCGTTGCCGGCGCCGTGCATCTTGGTGAATTTGAGTTTCATGAAAAATAGTATATCGGGTTATCGGGCGTACAGCGACGCCTCGCCTTCGGGCCGCGTCTTGAAGCGCTTGTGGGTCCAGAAATATTCGGCCGGCGCCTCGCGCACGCGCTCCTCGATGAAGGCGTTCATGCGCCGCGCCGCCGCCACCATGTCGTCGCCCGGGTAGTCCTGCCAGGCCGGATAGAACTTGACCTTCCAGCCGCGATAGCCTGCCAGGTACGTCGCCACCACCGGGATCACCTGCGCGCCGGCCGCCGCGGCGATGCGCCCGGGCGCGGTCAGGGTCGCCGCCGGGATGCCGAAGAACGGCACGAACGGCGCATCCTTGTCGCCGAAATCCATGTCCGGCAGCATGAAGTAGGGCAGGCCGTCGCGCATCGCGCGCAGGATCGGCTTGATCCCTTCCTTGCGCGAGAACAGCTGCACCGGGCGAAAGCGCGAACGGCCGCGCCGCAGCACGTCGTCGAAGGCGCGGTTCTTCTGCTGCACGTAAATCGAGCACAGGCTCGACTCGAGCATCACCGCCACGCCGGCCACGTCGAGGCTGACGAAGTGCGGGCACAGCAGGATCACCGGGCCGGCCGCGATCGCCGCCAGCGGCACCGCCGGCTCGACCTCGATCAGGCGCCGCAGCCGGGCCGGGCTGGCCCACCACAGGATCGCGCGCTCCCACACGCTGCGCGAGTAGGCCTGGAAATGCTGGCGCGCCAGCACCACCCGCTCGGCCTCGGACAGCTCGGGCATGCACAGGCGCAGGTTGGTCAGCGCGATATGGCGGCGCGCGCGCAGCAGCACGAACAGCAGGCTGCCGACCGCTTCGCCGAAGCGCCCCAGCAGCGGCAGCGGCAGCCAGTGCAGCAGCCACATCAACCCCAGCAGGAGCCTCATGCCGCCGCCTGGGCGTCGGACGCGGCGACGCCGTCGGGCTGCTTGTAGCGGTTGTAGCTCCAGAAATATTGCGCCGGGCAGCGCGCGATCAGGCGCTCCATGGCGCGGTTGATCGCGCTGGCCTGCTCGACGGCGTTGCCGGCCAGGCTGCCTTCGAACGGCACGAAGCGCACCACGTAGCCCTTGCCGGCGGCGAGCCGTTCGGCGTACACCAGGATGACGGCCGGCTCGCCCATCTGCGCCAGCTTGGCCGGCAACGTCATGGTGTAGGCGCTGCGCCCGAAGAACGGCGCCCACACGCCTTCGCCCTGTTGCGGCACCTGGTCGGGCAGCAGGCCGATCGGCTGGCCCTTCTTCAGCGCCTTGGCGAGGATCCGCACGCCCGACATGGTGGCCGGCGCGAGGTGCAGGTTATGGCGCGACCGGGCGCCCTCGATCAGCGGTTTCAGCGCCGCCTTGCGCGGCGGGCGGTACATCACGGTGATCGCCGTGCGCAGCGCGATCTGCTGCGCGGTGATTTCGAAACAGCCAAGGTGCGGCGTCAGGAAGACGATGCCGCGGCCGGCGTCGAGCGCGCCCTGCACCAGCGCATAGTTCTCTTCGGTGGCGTGGCGCGCCACCCGTTCCGGCGGCGCGCACCAGACGAACGCCAGCTCGACGATCGCCTTGCCCGACTCGGCCACCGCGCTGCCGAGCGAGGCGCCGAAGCCGGCGCCCTCGAGATTGGCGCGCAGGCGGCGCCGATAGGACGGCGAGGCGAGGTACACCAGCCAGCCGAGCGCGGCGCCGAGCAGGTGGAGTAGCCGCAATGGTAAGATTGACAATAAGCGAAATAAAATGACGAGCATGATTGATCGACGTTCAGAAAACGCCGGGTGACTGAGCCAAAATTTTGTAAGGAGCGTAAAATACCACGTTGTAGGATCCGCCGAGTTAATAGACAACTTGCGAAGCGGAATATAAATGTCGCTAAAGCGTCGCAGGCGAGAGCCCTTACTGCGACAATATATTCACAACAGTAACGGGAGCTTCAATGTCCAATGACTACCTTTTCACCTCCGAATCCGTTTCGGAAGGCCACCCCGACAAAGTCGCGGACCAGATTTCCGACGCCATCCTCGACGCCATCCTGACCCAGGACCCGTCCGCGCGCGTTGCCGCCGAGACACTCTGCAACACCGGGCTGGTGGTGCTTGCCGGTGAAATCACCACGCACGCCAACGTCGATTATATTCAGGTGGCGCGCGAGACCATCAAGCGCATCGGCTACGACAACACCGACTACGGCATCGACTACAAGGGCTGCGCCGTGATGGTGTGCTACGACAAGCAGTCGCCCGACATCGCCCAGGGCGTCGACGAAGGCGCCGGCATCGACCTCGACCAGGGCGCCGGCGACCAGGGCCTGATGTTCGGCTACGCCTGCGACGAGACGGCCGAGCTGATGCCCGCCGCGATCCACTACGCGCACCGCCTGGTCGAGCGCCAGTCGCAACTGCGCAAGGACGGTCGCCTGCCGTGGCTGCGCCCGGACGCCAAGTCGCAAGTCACGCTGCGCTACGTCGATGGCCGCCCGGTCGCGGTCGATACCGTGGTGCTGTCGACCCAGCACGCGCCGGAAGTGACCCACAGCCAGATCGAAGAAGCGGTGATCGAAGAGATCATCAAGCAGGTGCTGCCGCGCGAGTGGCTGGTCGGCACGCGCTACCTGGTCAACCCGACCGGGCGCTTCGTCATCGGCGGCCCGCAGGGCGATTGCGGCCTGACCGGGCGCAAGATCATCGTCGACACCTACGGCGGCGCCGCGCCGCACGGCGGCGGTGCGTTCTCCGGCAAGGATCCGTCCAAGGTCGACCGCTCGGCCGCCTACGCCGCGCGCTACGTCGCCAAGAACATCGTCGCCGCCGGCCTGGCGCGCCAGTGCCAGGTGCAGGTCAGCTACGCCATCGGCGTGGCCAAACCGATCAACATCACCGTGTATACCGAAGGCACCGGCGTCATTTCCGACGAGAAGATCGCCAAGCTGGTGATGGAGCATTTCGACCTGCGCCCGAAAGGCATCGTCCAGATGCTCGACCTGCTGCGCCCGATCTACCAGAAGAGCGCGGCGTACGGCCACTTCGGCCGTGAAGAGCCGGAGTTCACCTGGGAGCGCACCGACAAGGTGGCGCTGCTGCGCGCCGAAGCCGGCCTGTCGTAATCCGTAGTTGGTAACAATGCATGTTCAGCATGGGGCCTCGCCTGCGCGAGGACCCATGCTGAGATTGCTCTGGCCCTCGGCGCCATCCATGTTCTGTGATAAACTCCTGCGTTCCGAGGAGCGTTGCGACGAATTCATTTTCGCCAGGCTCGGAATCTTCTGCAACCGCGCTCACGTACCTTTTTCTAACTGAAAGGAGGGCGTGATGAACGCCGTACTCAAAAACCTCAACGACTACCACATCGCCGACATCAGCTTGGCCGCATGGGGTAACAAAGAAATCAAGATCGCCGAAACCGAAATGCCGGGCCTGATGGCAATTCGCGAAGAATTCGCCGCCAGCCAGCCGCTCAAGGGCGCGCGCATCACCGGTTCGCTGCACATGACGATCCAGACCGCCGTGCTGATCCAGACGCTCGAAGCGCTGGGCGCGCAAGTGCGCTGGGCCTCGTGCAACATCTACTCGACCCAGGACCACGCCGCCGCCGCGATCGCCGCCGCCGGCACCCCGGTGTTCGCCGTCAAGGGCGAGACGCTCGACGAATACTGGGACTACACCCACCGCATCTTCGAGTGGCCCGGCGACGGCGTCTACTCGAACATGATCCTCGACGACGGCGGCGACGCCACCTTGCTGCTNNCACCTGGGCACGCGCGCCGAAACCGACATCTCGGTGCTGGCCAAGCCCGGCTCGGAAGAAGAGATCTGCCTGTTCAACTCGATCAAGAACCACCTGGCGAAAGACGCCACCTGGTACTCGAAGCGCCTGCCGGCCATCATGGGCGTGACCGAAGAGACCACCACCGGCGTGCACCGCCTGTACCAGATGCACAAGGAAGGCAAGCTCGCGTTCCCGGCCATTAACGTCAACGACTCGGTCACCAAGTCGAAGTTCGACAACCTGTACGGCTGCCGCGAGTCGCTGGTCGACGGCATCAAGCGCGCCACCGACGTCATGATCGCCGGCAAGGTCGCCGTCATCGCCGGTTACGGCGACGTCGGCAAGGGCTCGGCCCAGGCCATGCGCGCGCTGTCGGCCCAGGTCTGGGTCACCGAAATCGATCCGATCTGCGCGCTGCAGGCGGCGATGGAAGGCTTCCGCGTCGTCACCATGGATTACGCTGCCGAACACGGTGACATCTTCGTCACCTGCACCGGCAACTACCACATCCTCACCGAGCAGCACATGCTGGCCATGAAGGACCAGGCCATCGTCTGCAACATCGGCCACTTCGACAACGAGATCGACGTCGCCGCGCTGAAGAAGTATGAGTGGGACAACATCAAGCCGCAGGTCGACCACGTCATCTTCCCGTCCGGCAAGCGCATCATCCTGCTGGCCGAAGGCCGCCTGGTCAATCTCGGTTGCGGCACCGGCCATCCGTCGTACGTGATGAGCTCGTCGTTCGCCAACCAGACGATCGCCCAGATCGAACTGTTCGCCAACATCGACAAGTACCCGGTCGGCGTCTACGTGCTGCCGAAGCACCTCGACGAGAAAGTGGCGCGCCTGCAGCTGAAAAAGCTCAACGCCCAGCTGACCGTCCTGACCGATGAGCAAGCCGCTTACATCACCGTCAGCAAAGAAGGTCCGTACAAGCCGGATCACTACCGTTATTAATTAGTACCCCGCAATTCCCGGGCGCGGCGATCCCGTGCCCGGATTTCCCGAATTACAAAATTTAAGGGTTCCCATGCGACTGTTACTGACCTGGATTATCAACGCCGCCGCCTTGATGGCGCTGCCTTACCTGATGCATTCCGTCACCGTGACCGACATCGGAACCGCGCTCATCGCGGCCCTCGTGCTGGGATTGGTGAACACCCTGATCCGGCCCGTGCTGGTGCTGCTGACCTTGCCGGTGACGTTCCTGTCGCTCGGCCTGTTCATCCTGGTGATCAACGGCTTCCTGTTCTGGGTGGTGGCGCAAATGGTAGGTGGATTCCATGTCGAAGGATTCTTGTCGGCGATGCTCGCCGCGATCCTCTACAGTGTGATCTCGTGGGCGCTCTCCACCCTACTGTTACGAAAAAATGGAAACTAACAATTTCAGCATCGAGTTTTACCCGCCCAAGACGGCGGAAGGCGCCGACAAGTTGCGCGTGGCGCGCGCCAAGCTGGCGGCGCTGAATCCGAAGTATTTTTCGGTGACCTTCGGCGCCGGCGGCAGCACCCAGCAGGGCACGCTCGACACGGTGCTCGAGATCATCGCCGAGGGCCACGCCGCGGCGCCGCACCTGTCGTGCGTGGGCGGCTCGCGCGAAGCGATCCGCGCCATCCTCGCGCAGTTCCAGTCGCATGGCATCAAGCGCCTGGTGGCGCTGCGCGGCGACCTGCCGAGCGGCTACGGCGGCGGCGGCGAACTGCGCTACGCCAGCGAACTGGTCGAATTTATCCGCGCCGAAACCGGCGACTGGTTCCACATCGAAGTG
>CXWL01005310.1_pt1 | contig 50066 bp, 38 predicted proteins | sample 590931 | NCBI WGS metagenome assembly CXWL01 (sample SAMEA3498368, study PRJEB10139) | groundwater metagenome | biome: water well; material: biofilm material | place: Germany | collected 2015-04-27 | reverse complement strand
TGTGCGGGAAGTTCGACTGGCCGAGGACGTTCGACAGGTAGCTGAACTGGTCGGCGCGGTAGAGGATGGTCCAGATGTCGCGGTAGAACCACGGTCGGTGGTCGGGGTTCCACTGCAGGCGACCGGCGCGCCAGAAGGTGAGGGCGGCCTGATCCTCGGGATCGATGCGTTGGGGCGCGTTCCAGGTGCCGGCGGTGCCGTAGAGGTCGGGGCGGGCGGCGAACTGGGTGACGGCGACGTCGGCGACGACATCATCCATGGTCACCATGTCGAGGATCTGCGGCACGTAGGCCGGGTAGCCGACGACTACCCAGGCGGGGGACTCGACGTCGATGAAGCGCGGGCGGCCGACCTGGCTCGAGTCCATGGTCAGGCGGGCCATCACCGAGCCGTCGGCGGTGTCGTCGAACCAGCCGTCGTTGTTGGCATAGGTGTCGATGCGCGGCTGCCCGAACTGATCGCCCTGCCAGGAGCCGGAGGAGCCGTGGCCGCCGAGCACCAGCAGGCGCCCGGCGTCGTCGGTGAGGATCTCGCCGAGGGTGTCGATCGAGGCCGGCTGGAGCGGGGGCGGGAAGGTCGCCGCGTAGACGCCGCCGCCGTCGCGCCCGAAGGTGGCGCGACGGCGGTCGTGGAGGTCGACGTTGCGCGGCCCGGGGTCGATGATCAGCCGCTGGCGCGCCTCGTCGCCGGTGACGCCGGCGTTGCGCCGCGGGTGGTCGGGCGCGTAGCCGTGCTCGCCGGACAGCTGCTCAAACTCGTACCAGGAGGCCTTCTTGTTGGCGAGGTAGACGCGCCACTGGATGTCGACCAGGGTGCCGCGGTTGCCGCCGCCCTCGATCGGGTCGCCGATTCGAAGTGGCCGCCCCTCGGGGCTCGCGTCGTCGTAGACCCAGACCGCGAACCGCGCCGCCTGGCGCTTGATGCGACCCTCCGCGTCCTTGAAGGTCTCGACGCGGACGGGGGTGCCGTCGGGCGAGAGCAGCGGGTTGCCCTGCGCGTCGCAGTCGATCGGCAGGGCGGCTGGCTCTTCAGGGGAGATGCAGAAGGCGTCCGGGCTGTTGCCGAGCCGGGCGATGCCGATGCCGGGGTGGATGCGGTAGATGGGAATCATGGCGTCGTCGCTCGTTCAGTCGAGAAAGTCGAGCGAGACGCCGTCGAGGCGGAGGAGCTCGCGGTCTTCCTGGTAGTCGGCGCCGATGACGACGAGGGTGATCTGCAGGCTGGTGGCGCCGGCGGCGAGGAGGGCGCGGGCCGTCTTGGTGACGTCGACGCGGTGGTTGCGGGGGGTGTTGTGGCTGCGCGGGCGCAGGTCGTAGGGGCGGGCGTGGCGCGGCGGCAGGTCGCAGTGGCCGGGGCCTCCGTAGCAGGGGCCGTGGCCGAAGATGGCAAGGTAGCCGGCGTAGTTGGGGTCGTCGATGGGGGTGCCGGCCTCGGCGCCGGGGAGGTTCAGGAAGACGCGGACGAAGCAGGAGCGCGGCAGCTGGGGCACGCGGTGGAGACGAACTTCGGCCTGGCGGAAACCGGCGCGGACCGCTTCGGGGAGACCGATGGGAGCGGAGACGAAGCGCCCGACCGGCGCCGCCAGGCCGACTGGAAGCAAAGTTGCGGACTTGACGTACTCGTAGCCGAAACGCGACATGTCGAGGGTGTCGCGGAGGGTGTAGCTCCAGGGGGTGAGGACGTCGTCGAGGTCGACGGGCTCGCCGTTCGGGTTGAGCTGCTGCCACTCGTGCCAAAGGCGGTCGACGTTCGAGTGGATCGGCCAGAAGACGGGGTCGTAGGAGGCGGTGAGGTTGCTGAACATGTCGCCGTACTGCGGCTGGCCGTAGAGGTCGTCGCGGGTGTGGAAGCGACGGCCGTCGACGCGCACGCCGCGGTTGCGGTCGCCGTGGAGGTCGGCCTCGAAGTCGGGCGCGCCGGGGCACTTGGCCGGGTTCATGCCGCCGGTCCAGATGTGCATGGTGTTGTGCGGGTTCTGGTCGAGGAAGCCGAACGAGTCGTTGTAGAGGCTGCCGCCGCCGAAGTCGCGGAAGGTGCGGAGCGACAGGATCTGCGCGACGTCGTCGGCGCTCGGGTAGTGGTAGTGAATGACCTGGTTGATGGTGGCGCCGGGCGGGCAGTACTCCGCCGGGTAACGCAGCGGGTACCAGAGCGCGTTCGTCGCGAGCAGGGCGTCGATGAAGCGCCTGCGGTGCTCTCCGGTGGCGTAGGTCGGGCCGATCAGGCGGGCGACGTCGGCGAGGAAGGTGGTGCCCGAGGTGTAGAGCTTCCGCGGCAGCACCATCTCCTGGCGCAGGATCGCGGCCTCGGGCGCCGGCAGCGGAGGGTCGGCGTGCTCGAGGTAGGTGAGGGAGGCCTTGGTGAGGAACGCCTTGAAGGCCGGCGGGATGATCCAGCCGAGCTCCGGCTTGGCCGGCCGGTAGGGCGCCATCGTCCAGTCCCAATAGGGGATGGTGACGTCGGGGCAGACGTCCTGGAGCGCCTGCTCGAATTCGTACAGGTAGACGCGGTGCCAGGGCAGGAAGCGCTCCCACCCGTGCTGGCAGTGGTTCTGGTGGATGAGGGCCAGGTTGTTGTAGCTGCGGCGGTCGGCGGGCCACTTGTTGAGGCGGTAGAGCTCGCGGAAGGCGTAACGCAGCTTCTCGAGCTGGGTGTCATCGAGGCAGTCGACGTTGAGGCGCTGCTTGACCTCGCCGCGGGCGGCGCGCAGCTCGTTGGGCGAGCCGGCGTGGGCGGCATAGGTGAGCACGTCGGCCGGCAGGTTGGCGCCGGCCGCGGCTGCTGATGCGGCCCCTGACGTGGACACTGCAGGCGCGAACGTGACGAGCTCGGGCTCGGCGGCGAGCGTGCCGAGGTCGTAGCTCGCGAGGTCGTGGTCGTCGCCCGGGCAGCCGTCGTCGATCCAGTCGGCGATGTAGGCGATGTCGTCGTCGGCCATGGTCTGCCCGCCCCACGGCAGACGTGGCAGGCGCGAGCCGTCGAAGGGCGCCAGCCCNNAGCCCGCGGAGACCCAGGACGAGGCCCGAGGCCTCGCCGCGGCCGGCGTGGGTGTCAGCGGCCGCCGTCGCGCTGCCATGCCCGCAACAGCAGCTCGCGGCGGGCTTGGGCGCCGACACCGGCGCGATCATGCGCACGCCGTGCACCTCGACGGTGAGCAGCTCGGCGAGCGGCAGCCGCCAGAAGCGCCCGCCGCCGCCGTAGTCCGCGGTGCTGTCACCGGCGGCGCGGTCGAGGAGGTCGCGAACGCGGTGGAGTCGGCTGGCGGGTGGCTGGTCAGGCATGACGTTCTCCAGGTCACCCGTTGGCGATTGGCGGCGCGGGGGCGGCAGCGGTGTCAGCAAGCTTTTTCGACTTGGCTCGAGCCTCGTCGGCCAGCGTCTCGGCGCGGTCGGCCTGGGCCTCGACGGTGCGTCGCTCTCGGTCGACCGGGTTGCGGATTCCGAGCTTGGTGTAGATGTTGACGATCCCATCGCTGCCGCCAGCGATGAGCAGCGCTGACAGAATCCGCCCGCCTAGGCTGGGCGTCGCCTGCGGGTAGCCGAGCGCCTGCAGCAACGACGAGACGACATCGAGGTCGTACGACCAGAAGACGATGAACGCGAGGAGCACCGTGATTGGTGTCTTGAAACCACGCCCTTCGAAACGTGCGAGGAACACGCGCCAGTTGAAGAGCGGCGTCAGCGCGGCCTCGAACACGATCGAAAGTACGAAGAAGATGAAGAGAACGGATCCAGCCTTGGAAATATTGGGATGGGTCGGCTGGCCTGCCTGCGGAGCGGGCGCCTCTGGCGCTGGCGCCGCGGTTGCTGGGGGTGCGACGGCTTGGCTCGGTGTGCTCCCGACCGCTGGCGTTTCGGCGACTGCACTGACGCCGAGGCCCGCCAATAGGAAAGCAAGGAAGAGCACCAAGGCGCACGCCGGAGAGGAGCCCACACGCCGAGTTGGCGGCATGACCATGTTTCGGCGTTGCGGACGAAGTGTCTCGCGCACGTCAGTGCCCGCCGCCATGGCTGGGCAGGTCCTGCGGCCCCTGCTCACCGACGACCTCGACGACCTCCATCATGCCGAGGTCCTCGTGGTCGAGGATGTGGCAGTGCAGGACGAACTGACCGATGTAGTCGAGATACTGGGTGTAGATGTTGATGGTCGGTGCGGGCGTGCCGGGTGGCGACTTGCGGGGCGGCGGCGGGACGAGAATCGTGTCTTTCCACACCAGCTCGTCGGCGCCCAAGGGATCCTTGCGTACGAGCTCGAACGGGTTGACGTGGATGTGGAAGACGTGGGGCACTGGCGGGATCGCCTGGGCGGCGGGCACGCCGGGCGGGTCGCCGATCGTTCGTAACGCCCACATCTCGGTGGCACCGAGACGCAGGTAGCGAACGTGCGCCGGGTTGAACGCCGCGTAGTTGACCTGGAAATAGTTCCTGCCGTCGTTGGGGTCGAGGTCGCTGCCGAGCTTGAAGTTGACCTCTTGGACGCCATCGGCCGTTTTGCGCAGGTCGACACCGGCGAACGGGTTGAGCGGCGCCATCTCGGCGCTCGTCGGCAGCGGCATGTCGAGCGGTGGTCCCTCGACCTTCACCAGGGCAAGCACGTTCTGGTCCTCGACGACCCCGCGCAGGCCGACCTCGGGCACGAACGAGGCGGCGGCCTCGGCGGCCAAGGCGCCGCTGTCGAAACCGGCGGCTGCCTGGCCGCCGGCAGGGGCGGCGAGGAGGCTGAGCGAGCCGACGCCGGCCGACCCGGCGTCGAGCAGCTGGTAGGTGCCTGGCGTGGCGCTGGCCTTGACCAGGACGTCGCTCCTGTAGCCGGGCTGGAGCTGGACGACCTGTCGTGGGCTCCAGGTGTCGACGCGGCCGAGGTAGATGCCGTCGAGGGCGATCTCGTGGAGGGCGTGGCCTTCGAGCCGCAGGTTGATGGTCTCGCGGAAGGCGGCGTCGATCAGCCGCCAGCGCTGCACCTCGCCGGGGCGCATGGTGATGACGGGCACGATCTGGCCGTTGATCGTCGTCCGCCGCTTCGAGCTCTGCCAGGTGCAGCTCGACTTGCCGGCGGCACAGTCTTGTGGGCTGGTCGAGCCGTCCGGAAAGAAAGCGGTGATGTCGTCGACGCGGCCGTGGGTGTCGTAGAGGATGGTCTGGAAGACCATGACCTTCTCGCCACGGTTGGCCTCGAGCAGGGAGCGCGGAATGGTGGCCGGATCGTCGTCGACGATGAGGGCGCCGGCCATGCTGCTGCCGACCTGGATGGCGGTCGAGCCGTGGGTGTGCGCGTGGTACCAGAAGCTGCCGGCCGGGTGGTTGCTCGGCAGTCTGACCTCATAGGGGAAGCTCGACTGCGGCGGGATGGCGAGCAGCACGTTGTCGCTGTTGCCGGTCGGCGATACGTGCAGGCCGTGGGTGTGGAGATTGGTCGTGTTGTAGGAGTGCGGCCGGGTCTCGATGTGGGCGTTCGAGGCCTCCTGGTCCAACTGCTCGGCGACCATGTCCGGCGTCTCGACCGGCAGCAGGTTGTCGAGGAGGACGTCGAGCACGCCACCGGCGGGGACGCGGAGCGTCGGGCCGACCAGCTGGCCGTTGTAGCTGCGGAGCGTCAGCGGGCAGCCGCCGAGCGAGGTGGTCGCCGGGTTGGTGTAGCTGACCGCGAGCGTCGTCGTCAGGTGGCCGCCGGGAGCGCGGATGTCGGGCGGGTTGCGGAACGGCTGGTTGCCGTACTTCTGGACGTCGATGTCGACGAAGGCGCAGGGCCCTGGTGGCAGGATCTGAGCGGCCAGGCTGGTGGTTGCCGCGATGAGGACGATCACCGAGAAGGTCAGGCGAGCTTGGTTCATGTCAGGCCCCCGAAGTTGGGTTTGGACAGCAGAGGTCCGTGGTGGCGAGGGCACAGCATTCGGGCAGCCGAGCTGTTGAAGAGCGGCGGGCGCGGACCGCCCAGATGGCAGCGGCGAGGAACAGGGCGGCGCCGACGAACACGACGAGCCTCGAGTCGACGAGGAAGCGGCCGAGGAAGATGGTCGCCGCCGCCACCGCCGCGAGGGTGCGGAGGGCTCCCGCGCGAGGCATGCCGGTCGGCGGCCGGAGCGCACCCACCGCTAGAGTGAGGAGGAGGGCGGTGAGGGGGGCCAGCCAGGGGCTCTGCGTCAGCGCGGCGAGACTGCTCGCGCCGAGGGCGCTGCTCCAGGCGAGGAGGCAGAGCGGGCACTTCGGTAGCAGTGCCAGGAGGAGCGGTGGCAGCGCCAGCGCTCCCCTCGTTGGTTCGGCGACGAGCAACTTCCAGCTCACACCCACCTCCGGACTGAGAAAGGTCTCAGAGGGAAAGGTGCCGCTCGCCGGCCGGATCTGACAATCCGGCGAAGAAAATCCGGAAAATTCTCTGCGCGACGGTTCTACGTCGGCGGTTCGGGAGCGCGGTAGAGACTCGGCGCGCCCTCAGCTTGCGTGCCGACGCTGCCAGAACGGGCGGTCGGGCCAGCGCTGCTCGGCGGCGTAGACCTCGTGGCGGGTGGCGAGATAGCTCGCGTGCTCGCTGGCCACGAAGTTGCGATAGCGGTCGAGGCCGCTCGGGCTCGTGGCTGTGCGCTCATCCGAGCCGAGCTCGTCGGCAATGGCGTAGGCGGCGAAGATGCCGCCGCGCAGCGCCTTGACGACACCCTGCGACGAGAGCGGATCGAAGATCGTGGCAGCGTCGCCGACCGCGAGCCAGCCCGGGCCGGCGACGGGGTCGAGACGTCGGGTCGCCGCTGCCCGCGCCAGCAGTCGGCCGCGCGGACGGGCATGGCTCAGGCTGGGTGCGACCTCGTGGGTGGCCGCCAGCGCGCGACGCCAGCCCGGGAGCTCGGCCAGCTGGAGCCGGGCGGCGATGTCGCCGTCGGTGAAGCAGCAGGCCACCCGTCGGCCACCTGGCAGGCCGGCGGTGTACCACCAGCCGTCGGCGAACGCCTCGACGAGGATGCGGGGATCGCTCGCTGCGGGGTCGTCGAAGAAGCGGGCGAAGCCAACCAGCCGATCGCTGGCTACGGGGTGCGCGCCGCAGCGACGAGCGACCACGGCCGCGCCGCCGGTGGCGTCGACGACGAAGCGGGCCGCGAGCATCGGGCCGCGCGAAAGCGCGAGTCGCCAGGCGCCCGCGTTGCCGGTCAGCTCACGGAGGCGTCGCCGTCGCCAGAGCGCGGCGCCGCGTCGGGCCGCCTCGGTGGCGAGCAGGGCGTCGAAGGCAGCGCGATCGAGGTGCCAGCCGGCGCCACGGCCGGTGAACAGGTAGTCCTCGACGACCGGGCTGTCGCTGCCCCAGGCGGCGCGGCTGCCATGCACCGCGCGGGGCGCCAGCGCGGCGAAGGCGTCGGCGACGCCCAGGTGCTGCAGCAGCTGGCCGGCGAGTGGCGGTAACGTCTCGCCGAGGCGGGGCGCGGTGTAGGCGGTGGCCTCGATCAGCGCGACGCGGAGGGCGGGAGCATGGGCGCGCAGCGCGAGCGCGGTTGCGCTCCCCGCCGGCCCACCGCCGACGATGGCGACGTCGACGGCGTGGCGCGTCGGCGGATGTCGGCGGCGCGGCGGAAGGCTCGCGGACATGGATGTCAGGCATCGTACGCGGGATTTCTCGCGGCGCGGAGCGCTGGCCAGCGACGACCGCGGCCCTCCCCCGCGACGGAGGAGGGCCGGGACGCGGCCGGCGATTGCTCGCGCGCCGTCAGTTGGCGAAGTTCATCTTCGAGATCGGCAGGATCTTCTGCCACTCGAGGCCGCCGTACTTTTCCAGTTGGCCGTAGCGCAGGTTGGGGTAGTCCGAGTAGACCGGCGCGTTGTACTTGAAGATGTTGTCGATGAGACGACCCGGGAAGAGCACGTAGTTGTCGACGCCGTCGATCTTGGCGTCGTGCAGGTCCCAGAGGGCGGCGGCCACGCGTAGCTCGTTTTGCGCCGGAGTCTTGCAGACGTTGCTCGGCAGGGCCTCGCCGTAGTAGCCGGTGCCCCAGTTGCCGGCGAGGCTGACTTGGTCGATGGTCGACCACCAGGAGAGGAAGTGGGCGAAGCCCTCCGAGAGGGCGAGGCCCATGCTGGCGCAGTTGGGCCACACGTGGTACCCGCCGCTGCCTGCCGGCATGCCGCCCCACTGCTGGTACATGAGCTCGTGGCCGAGCTCGTGGCGGATGGTGTGGAAGTCGACGCCGCCGTTGATCGCGGCGACGTGGACGGTGCCGTTGAGCGAGCACGAGCCGCAGTCGTCGTTGATCGGGAACACGATCTTGATCGGATTGGTGCGCAGCGGGCTGGTGGTGGTCTTGGTGGTGAGCTTGTCCCACAGGTCGTAGGCGTTGCGATGCAGCTCGCCGACGCCCGGTGCCACCGACTGGTTGAGGTCGATGTAGTGCGGCCCGTAGTTGTAGGTCACCTCGTCGGTGGCGAACTGCGGCAGGGCGACGTAGTACTTCTGGTTCTTGTTGTTGACCAAGTCGAAGTAGCGATTCGAGAGGTAGATCGTCACCCGGGTGTAGCCGGCGAGCGGCACGGTGCCGGAGACGCTGTACTTGGCGTCGGTGCCGACGGTGCCACGGGCTCCGGTGTCGACCCACTTCGAGCCGTTCCAGTAGTCGAGGGCGGCGCGCCAACCCCAGGCCGAGCGGACGTTGCCGTTGACGTCGATCCAGCGAAACTCGCCCTTGACGGTGAGCTGCTGCGTCGCCTTGGGAACGAGCGGCGGCGGCGCCGCGACGCGCTCGGTCGGCATCTGAGCGTGGGCGGCGCTCGCCGCCAGCTGCTCCTGCGGGCCGCCCGGGATGCCGGGCTGGGCGAGGTAGCCGAAGCCGAGACCGGGCAGGCGCTGGCGACCGGCGAGGACGAACAGCGCCTGGTAGGTGCCGAGCGTCCCCTGGAGGCCGCCGGCGGCGTCCTGCACGACCGCCATGTGCGCCTCGACGACGCTGTCGGGCAGCGGCAGGAACTGCCGGTTGGTGACCTTCGCGCGCAGGAAGACCGGCTGTTTACCGGCCTTGGTGGCGGCGCCCGAGATCACGATGCTGCGGCCTTCGCCGCGCGTCAGGGTGAGGCTGCGCGGGGTGACCTCGAGGCTCAGGCCGTCGCGGACGAGTGGTTCGAAGGTGACGTGCACCAGCTCGTCGTAGCCGTTGGCGAGCGACGCGGTAAGGGCGACTCGGCTGGCGTTGAAGGCCCCGGAAGGCTGATCCAGGCGGGCGACGACCAGGCTCTTCGAGGTGGTGGCGTGGGCCGCGCCGACGACGGCGGCCACGGCGAGGGCGGCAAGGATCAGGGGCGTGCGGGTCGTGCGTTGCATGGGCTCTGCCTCCGTATGGGGCGGGTCGGACCAGCCGACCGCTTGCCTTCACGTACGGCAAAGCCGAGGACGAGGGATCACGCTCGGCGGGGGCGCCCGTCGGGGTCGCCGCGAGACGGTCAGTGCCCTCAGGCCCGGCCGCGGGCGACGACCTGCAGCAGTGCCTTGCCGTAGCGCTTGACGATCGCCGCGCCGATGCCGCGGACTGCCAGGAGCTCGTCTTCGGTCGTCGGTGCGGCGGACGCCAGCGCCTGGAGGGTGCGGTCGCTCATGATGTTGAAGGCTGGCACGCGGCGCTTGCGCGCTTCGGCCAGGCGCCAGGCCTCGAGCGCCGGCACCAGCTTGCTGGCGGGTGTCGGCCGGGTCGGGCCTGTCGCAACTGTCCGGGTGGCGGCCGCCGCCCGCTTGCTTGGGCGACGTGCCTTCTTCTTGCCGGCTGCCGGTGGCGGTGCCGCGGTCAGCCTGACGGCGCTCGCCGCGGGCGCCGCCGTTGGACGGCGACCCTCGCGGGTGAGGAAGGCGCGCTGGAAACGGATGGTCTCTCCGTCCTTCTCGAAGCTGTCGTCGTCGACGCGGATCAGTCCGGCGCGCGCCAGTCCACCGAGCAGCCGTTCGAACGCGTTGCGGTCGAAGCCGCCGTCGCCGCAGACGGCGCGGAACAGGGCGCCGGCGGCCTGGCCGTCGCGCTGGCGCAGGGTTGTCAGGGTCCGGGTGATGGCGGCGGCCTCGGCCGTCGTCGGCTGGCGAAACGGGCGGACGACGCAGGCGTCGGGCGCGCACACGTCGCACAGGCCACAGGCCTGGCCGCCGTCTGCCTGGTCGCCGAAGTGGCGGACCAGGTGCAGCATGCGACAGCCATGGGTCTCGGCGCAGCGGCCGATCTCGTCGAGCTGGGCCAGCTTGCGGTCGCGCTGGGCACGGTAGGGGGTGGCCCATTCGGCTCGGCCGCGGCTGATCGTCTGCTCGGCGTCGACGCACGCGCCGCCGTGAATCCATAGCTTCTCGAGCGCCTTCTCGAACACCTCGGGAGCGAGCCGTGAACGAGCCTGGAGGTGCTCGCGCGCCTGGGGGGCCGCCGTCAACAAGCGGTAGATGCCTTCGAGCACGGTCGGCTCCGGGTAGTCGCGGCCATGGAAATACTCGTGCGTGCGGCGGTCGGCGTAGGAGTAGAGCAGGATGGCGCGCGACGGCTTGCCGTCGCGCCCGGCCCGGCCGATCTCCTGGTAGTAGCCCTCCAGGCTCCCCGGCAGGCCGGTGTGGATGACGGTCCGCACGTTCGCCTTGTCCACCCCCATGCCGAATGCGATGGTGGCGACGATCACCTCCAGGCGACCCTCGAGAAACCCGCTCTGCACGCGATCCCGCGCCTCGGCGGACATCCCCGCGTGGTACGCCGCGGCCGGCAGCAGCCCGCCGAGCTCGCTGCCCAGGGCGTCGGCCTCCTTGCGCGTCGGGGCGTAGATGATCGCCGGACGGCTGGCCTGCTGCAGGAGAACGCGCCGCACGGCGTCGTGGCGCTCGGTCGCTGGCAGCTCGACGACCTCGACGGCGAGGTTGGTGCGGCGGAAGCCGTGGATGAACCGCCCGCGACGCTCGAGGCCGAGCTGCTCGGCGATGTCGTCCTGGACGCGCGGCGTGGCCGTCGCGGTGAGCGCCACCACCGGCGCCGGGCGCAGCAGCGGCAGGCGTTCACGGAGCAGGCGGTAGTCGGGCCGGAAGTCGTGGCCCCATTCGGAGATGCAGTGGGCCTCGTCGACGGCGACCAGGGTCGGCTTGCGGCGGGCCAGCATCTCGGGAAAGCCGGGCACGCTGAGCCGCTCGGGCGCGATGAACAGGAAGTCGAGCCGGCCGTCGAGGTAGTCGCGACAGACCCGGCGTGCGTCGGCGCGATCGCGCCCCGAGTGGATGCGCTCGGCCCGCAGGCCCAGCTCGACCAGTTTCGCCACCTGGTCCTCCATCAGCGCGATCAACGGCGAGACGACCAGCGTCGTGCCGCCGCGGGCCAGGCCGGGAAGCTGGTAGCACAGGGACTTGCCGGCGCCCGTGGGCATCACCAACAGGGCGTCGCTGCCGCTGGTGATCGCCTGGCAGACGGCCTCCTGGTGCGGGCGGAAGGCCGACAACCGGAAGTGCGACTGCAGGATCTCCGCCAGGCTGCCCGCCGGCACGGGCCTGCCGACGGTAGGGGGCGACTCCGCGGTAGCCAGCGGCGTGCCCCCAGCCGCCGCCGTCCGACGATCGTCGGACGCCCCGGATCGGCGGGCGGGGCCGCGCGGCGGCGTGGCTGCCGGCGTCTCCGGCGCTGGGCCGCTGGCCACACCCTGTGGGCCGAAGATGCTCGCTACGACCTCGCGCACGTAGGCCTCGATGCGCCGCATGAACCCCGCGAGGTCCGCCTGGCCGCGGTGGATCTGGCCGAGCTGGGCCTCCCACTCGCCGGTCATCGCCGGGCTCTTCACCTGCGGGTGCACCACCTCGATCAGGCGGATGCCGCGCTCGGTAGCCACCAGGCTCTTGCCCTGTCGCTCGACGTAGCCGCGTCGCAGCAGCGTCTCGATGATCTCGGCCCGCGTCGCCGCGGTGCCGAGGCCGTGGTCCTGCATCGCCGCCGAGAGCTCGCGATCGTCGAGGGTGCGTCCAGCCGTCTCCATCGCGGTCAAGAGCGCCGCCTCGGTGAAGCGGCGTGGCGGGCGCGTCTGCTTGGCCACTGCCTCGGCGGCGGTCACGGTCACCGACTCGGCAGCGACGAGCCCGGGTGGCAGGTCCTGGACCTCGTCTTCGGCCTTGCCCTCGCCGTCGCCCCGGGCCGGTGCGGGCCGGCTGATCTCGAGCACCTTCCAGCCGACCTGGTCGATCGTCGTGCCGGAGCTGTGGTAGCGGTCACGTACGCCGTCGTTGGCGATCGCCGTGATCACGTTGGTGACCGAGAACAGATGGTCGGCGTGCCACGCCGACAGCAGCCGCCGGCAGATCAGGTCGTAGATCCGCTGCGCGTCGGCGGCGAGCGCCAGCCCGTCGGCGGCGACTGGCGTCGGGATGATCGCGTGGTGGTCCGTCACCTGGGCGTCGTCGACGTAGCGTTTCGACAGCGGTCGGGTCGCCGTGCCCGGCGCCAACAGCGCCTGGTAGGGGCGCTCGATCGCGCGCACGACGTCGCCAAGGGTCGCCGCGACGCTCGACGACAGGTGGCGGCTGTCGGTGCGCGGGTAGCTGATCAACTTGTGTTGTTCGTAGAGCGTCTGGGCGAGCTGCAGCGTCTTGCTGGCGGCAAAGCCATAGAGGCGGTTGGCGTGGCGCTGGAGCTCGGTGAGGTCGTAGAGCTGGGGCGGCGGGGTGCGGCCGGGCTCGGCGCGCACGGACTCGACCTCGGCGTGGCCGCTGCGCGCACGCGCCGCGATCTGGCCTGGGCTGTCGGGTGCAGCGGTGTCCGTCTGCAGGCGCGGCAGCAGGCGCTTGGACTTGGCGTCCGGGCGCTCGCCACGGAACCAGGTGCCGCGGTAGGTCTCACCGGAGGCGCGCTCGAAGCTGGCGACGACCTCGACGTAGGCTTCGGGTACGAAGCGGCCGATCGCCAGCTCGCGCTCGACCAGCAGCGCGAGAGTGGGCGTCTGCACCCGGCCGACCGACAGCGCCTCGCCACGCGCCAAGCCCTCGCCGAGCGCCAGCGTGTACGCCCGCGACAGGTTCATGCCGACCAGCCAGTCGGCCTGGCTGCGCCCGCGGGCGGCGTCGGCCAGCGGATCGAGGTCGTGGCCGTCGCGCAGGGACGCGAAGCCCTGCCGGATCGCATCGGGGGTGAGCGACGAGATCCACAGCCGGCTGGTTGGCTTGTGACACCCGGCCGCCTGGTAGATGTAGCGGAAGATCAGCTCGCCTTCGCGGCCGGCGTCGGTGGCGCACACGACGCGCTCGACCTGCGGGTTGGCGAGCACCCTACGCACCGCCTCGAACTGGTCACGGGTCGACTCCGACACCACCAGGGGCCAGTCCGCGGGCAGCATCGGCAGCTGCGCGCGCTGCCAGCGTCGCCATTCCGGCTGGATCTCATGGGGCTCGGCGAGGGTTACCAGATGGCCGATGGCCCAGGTGACGATGTAGCCCCTGCCCTGCAGGCAACCGTCGCCGCGCTGCCGCGCGCCGAGCACGCTGGCGATGTCGCGGCCGACGGCTGGTTTCTCGGCGACGACGGCAATCACACCGCCCATTGTCGCCTGGACGGTGGGAATCCTGCGCGACTTCGCCGCTAAGTGGACGTGGCGGCGTCGAGCGCCGCCCATCGAGAGCGACGAAGCCGAGGGGTCGAAGTCCTCCTACGGCGCCCAGGCCGACGCCGTGCCCGACTCGAAGCCGTCGCTGAAGAAGGGCACGCTCTGCTTCCAGAAGGTGAGCAGTTGGGTGAGGGCTGCCGGGGTGTTGACCGGTGGGTCCTGATTGGCCTGGTCCTTGGTGTTGACGCCGTGGCAGGAGGCGCAGACGCGGACTTCGCCGGGTTGGAAGGTGAGCCAGTAGCGCTCGCGGACGACGGGGTCGCCGGCTTCGTTGACGAGCTGCCAGGTCATCGCGCGGTGGGCGGGGACGAGGGCGGCCAGCGAGCCGTCGGTGGCGATCTCGACGGAGCCGGCGGGGGCGCTGCCGTCGGACGGCGGCGGGTGGGGCCCGCCGTCGTGCATGGTGCGGGCGAGGACGCGGCGGCCGGGCGTCGGCGGGTTGTGGGTGCCGCCGATGCCGCGCAGGAGGTCGGCCTGGAACAGCTGCAGATAGTCGACGTCGTAGATGGTGCCGGTGGCGCCGGTGGTGGTGACGCCGCCGGGGACGTGCAGGTTGAACGGTTGCTGACGGTCGGCGCGGTCGCGGGTGGTGACGTTCCGCGAGACGATGAGGGCCAGGTCGTGCTGGGTGAGGTAGGCGCGGAACGCGTTCTCACTGACGCCGGCGGCGACGAAGGCCTGCGCCTCGGGAGCGGCGAGCGGCGGGTGACCGGTGATCGGTGGGGCGGCAGCGGGGGCGGGCACCTCGACCGGCTGGAGCTCCCACATCGCCACGGCGTTGTAGAAGATGTGGACGTCGGGGCTCCAGAAGTCGAGCGTCTTGACGATGCCGCCGCCAGGGGTGAGCGGCGCGCCGTAGGTCTTGTAGCCGGCACAGGGCGCGACGGCGTCGACCAGCGGGCGCAGGCGGAAGTCGTAGCGGGCGTCGGGAAAGGCGGTGTCGTTGTCGCCGGTGCCGTCGTTGCCGGACTCGCGCGTCTCCGGGTAGGTGGTGCCGCCGATCACGCGTTCGCCCGAGTGCGAGACGATGACCGTGCCGGCGGCGTCCGAGAGCACCAACGGGTTGCGGTAGAGCCCGGAGTGGCAGGCGGCCGGCGGGGAGTCGTTGTCGAAGCCGCGAGTCTCGGGGTCGGTGACGTAGGTGACGGTGACGTTGTCCGGGTTGGCGCCGGGGGCCAGGGAGAACTGCACCACCTGGCCGCTGGTGTGGGTGCCGAACTCGCCGGCGTCGATGCCGATGTAGGTGCCGTGCTGGAGCGGACGCTCGCGCAGGTGGAACAGGTTGACGATCGAATTCTGGTTCGGTCGCAGCGGGCAGCCACCGCCGCCGCAGGCCAGGTACTCCATGTTGGGGTCGCAGGAGGGCTTGATGCTGGGCTCGAAGTAGGTTGCCAGCTCGTGGCGGCCGACGTGGTTGACGGTCTCGAGCTCACTGCCGTCTTGGTTCATCATCCAGGGAAAGAACTGGTTGAAGGTGTGGCCGACGTCGCACGGGCCGAGCAGGTCGAGGCGCGACGATCGCGGCTCGGGGAAGACCTCGGTCTGGTTGGCCAGCGGTACGGAGTTGGCCGCCTCGCTCGACCAGTCGTAGGTGCCGTAGGTCGGCGTGGTGTGGTCGGCGTCGGCCTGCTGGTCGCGCTGCAGGTGGTCCCAGCGCGTGAAGATGATGCGCCCGTAGCTGTCGAGGATCGGCGTGAAGTCGCCCGATGGCGAATGGTCGAGGAGCTCGAGGCCGCCGCCGGGGATCGCCGGGTCGATGGACCAGATGCCCGACACCACGGCCGCCTCCTCGTACTCGTCGCGCTGGGGGTAGAGGTGGGCGGCACCGTTGCGCGGCCGGTCGCTGGTGAAGGCGATACGCCCGCTGGGCAGGCGCACCGGTGTGATGTTGTTGAACCCGACCGGCTGGTTGGGCACCAGCTGGATCACCGGCGTGGCGTTGCTGGCGATCACCTGGTCGAGATTGGTGAGCTCGTAGATCCGCCAGTAGTAGGTGGTCACCTGGTAACGCTGGGTGGGCGCGCCGATCACCATGCTGAACAGGACCTTGCTGCCGGTCCAGTCGACGGAGGGGTCGCGCACGGCGATGGCGTTCGCGCCTTGGAAGCCGCTGGCGACCCCAAAGCCGGCGAGGGCGGTCAGGTTCTTCAGGGTGTCGTTCGGCATCAGCAGCCAGAGGTCGCCGCCGCGGCCGACGGTATCCATCGGCGGCAGGTGGTTGCCGAAGGTGGCGGCGGCGGTGCCGAAGTCCCTGGGGATCGGAACCTGGGTGACGAAGACGATCGGGCGCGGGCGCTGGGCCGCCGCCGGGGCGGCGAGGGCAACCACGGCCAGCCCGCCGGCGGCCAGCCCGCAGAGGGTGCGCGTCAGGTGGCGGGCAAGGGTCGCGCGACGGCTCGATGGGTGGTGGGGCAGGCGGGGCTCGGCCATGGGCAGGTCTCCTGGAGCGGGCAAGGTGGCGCGTCGTCCGACGGGCGAGGTGGCTCGCTCAGAGAAGCGCAATACCGGGAAGAACGAGGCCAGGCCGTGTGTGGGCAAGCGGCGGCGTCGGCCGCAACCAGCGGGCCGCAGCCCGCAGGTGACGTCAGGGATTACGGCGCGCGACGTCCGCCCAGAGGTCCGCGACCCCGAGCTCCGAGGCCCAGCGCTCGATCTCGCCGCGATCCACCTCGCTGCCGCTGATGCGAAGGATCCCGGCGATGTCGCGCAGGTGCTTGTCCGAACCGCCGTCGCGGAAGTACTGGAGCTTTTTCAGGATGACGTGCTCGGGCCTGGCGATTCGTGCCGCGCCACCGGGTGCGAGCTCGATCGTCCGGGCGGTGGCCAGGCGGGCGCGGTCGAACGGGCTACGCGAGGCGATCATGAAGTCGATCTTCAGGCCGGCCGCCGGCTGGATGACGTTGAACTGGCCGCCAGAGCGGATCGCCCGGCGGGCGGACTCGGGCTCGAAGTAGAAATCCGGCGGGCCGAACGCGCGCGTCAGCATCGGTACCTTGGCGAGCGGAAGATCGACGACGACGTCGATGTCGTTGGTGAAGCGCGGCTCGCCATAGAAGATCGACGCCACCGAGCCGGTCACGAAGTAGTCGATGTCGCTTTGGCGGAGGGCCTCGACAACCAGGCGGAGCAGCTCAGACTGATCCATGCGAGATCCGGCGGGCGATCTCGCGCGATCGCTCCTCGGTCGTCCAATCAGGATGGGTGGCGCGCAGGTGCGCGTCGAGGAGGAGCCTGGCCGAACGCATCATGCCGAAGGCGATCTCCAGGCGCTCGACGCCGGACTTGGCGGCGAAGATCTCGGCCATTTGGTCGTCGACCACCTCGTAGACGGGGAGGCGGTTCGGGTCGAGGGGTGGGTGCGGGGCCACAGCGGCATGCTAGCCGTTGGACTCGGGCGCGCCAAGGAGAGGCTACCCAGGGCTGGTCCTGGGTGGCACCGCGCTGCGGGTCTATACTTTCGGTATGCGCCAAGGTCGCTCGAGGCTCCCCTGCCGCGTGATCGCACTGGTGATCGGGCTAGCCATGGCAGCCACGGCCGCCCGCGCCCAACCGGCCGCCATGGTGGCCGACATTCAGGCGCCCGAGGCGACGCTGTTCCCGCTGCCCTGGGTGGGCGGCGCGGCCTTGGCGACCGCCTGATCTTCCGGCTGGTGCGCGACTTCCGGCGGAACGAGCTCTGGGTGACCGACGGGACGCCGGCCGGGACCGAGCGGCTGGTGGTGGTCGGGACCGGTGGCTCGAGCGTGGCCGAGCAGATTCGGCGCGAACCCTGGTACGAACAGCGGCTCGGGGCGGCCGGCGAGAGCGTCGTGTTCGCCGCCGACGACGGAGTGACCGGCAGCGAGCTGTGGCGTTCCGACGGTACGCCGGCAGGCACCTACCTGGTTGCCGACTTCGCTCCGGGGCCCTTCGGCGGTGCGCCAGCGGCGTCCTATCCGGACAGCTTCCTCTCGCTCGGTAGCCGCAGCCTTTTCAGCTATGCGGTCTATGACCCGCAGCAAGGCCAGAGCAACTGGTCGCTTGGTGTGTCCGATGGAACCGGGCAGGGCAGCGGGGAGCTGGCGGCCGGGGGGTGGATCGAGTCCTCCGTGGCAGTCGGTTCGGAGGTCGTCCTGTCGGCCGAGGGGGCGCTCGTCCACAGCGACGGTACCAGCAGCGGAACCCAGGTGATCCCGTGTGCCTGCGGCGGGGCCTACGACCTGGTCGCAGCGGCCGGCAAGGTGCTGTTTACGCCAGACGGTGGGAGCGGAAGGGGGCGTGAACCGTGGGTGTACGACCCGGAGACCGGCACGACGCAGCCGCTTGCCGATCTTGCTCCCGGCCCGGATGATTCCAACCCCGACTTCATCGGTGCCGGCCCGTCCTGGGCGCTGTTCGCGGTCGACCTGCCGCCTGCCGGTCGCGCGCTCTGGCGGACGGACGGCACGGCGGTTGGCACGTCGCTCCTCGGCCAGCTCGACGCAGCGGAGTCGTCGGCCGGCAACCCACACGGGCAGCACGGGGTGCGCAGCGCGCTTCTGGAAGGGGACGTGCTCTTTGGTGCCAGCGACGGCATCGCGGGCGAGGAGCTCTGGCGCAGTGACGGCACGGTTGCCGGCACGGTGCAGGTGGCCGACCTGCGGCCGGGGCCGCTCTCCTCGGAGCCGCGCTGGCTGACCGCCCGGGGCCCGCGGGTCGTCTTCTCCGCGGACGACGGCGTGCATGGGCGTGAGCTGTGGGTGAGTGACGGCACGGAGGAGGGCACCGCGCTGCTGCGCGACCTCTGGCCCGGGCCGGACTCGGGCGTGCCGCAACGCCTGGTGGCCGTCGACAACGTCGTCCTCTTCGCCGCGACCGACGGTGTCCATGGCCTCGAGCTGTGGCGGACCGACGGCACGCCGCAGGGAACGCTCATGGTTCAGGACCTCGCCCCCGGCCCGGTCGCCGGCGGGCCGCTCGCCTTGACGCGTGTCGGCGACGGCGTGTTCTTCCTGGCCAACGACGGCCAGCATGGCTTCGAGCCCTGGCGCCTGTCGCTCGAAGCGCTCGGCCGCCTCGAGCTGTTCGCCGACGGGCTCGAGTCGGGAACGGTTGGCCGCTGGAGCTTGGTCCCGTAGGCGCGGAAGGTCGTCCTCGCCCTCCGCCGCCAGCTCGTCAGTGATCTTGCCGCAGCGCGGCAAACCGGCTACCATGACGGTGCGGGCCGGTCGCCAGCGGCCCCGACGCGGAGGACCCGATGGCCAGCGCGCTCGAGTACCGCCAGCACCTGCTGCAGAGCTACCCGGACGTCTACACGCCTTCGGCGCGGGCCGCGCTCATGGCCTTGGCGCCGCTCGACGCCGAGCGTCGCCGGCTGATGGCGGAGCGCATCGCCCGCCGACGCGCCCGCGCTGTGCGCGGCGAGGGCATCGGCTTCCTCGACCCCGCGACGCAGATCCCGTACACCCAGCTGACCGTCGCCGACGCTCGCGCCGGCAACTTCGACGGCAGCGACATCCCCGCCGACCTGCAGCGGCAGTGGATCCAGGGCACCGGCCCGGCGACCAAGCCCCATGCGTCGGTCGAGAGCGGGCTGCGCAACGTCGCCTATGCCCTGTTGTCGGGCGCCGACGGCTGGATGTTCGACGGCGAGGACGCGCTGGGCCAGATCGCCACCATGGCGCTCGACAACCAGCGCAACCTCGAGCTGGCGATCGCCCGGGCGCCGCAATTCCTGGCCGTCGCCCAGGAGGTGGCGGTCGAGATGAACCGCTGGGCGGAGGGTTTCTTCGGCCGGCCGATCATCGCTGACTGGCTGCGCCAGCTCGACGTCACGACCCGCATCTTCCGCGCCCGCGGCCTCCATCTCGACGACCGGCATGTGCGCTGGAGTGACGGCCAGGGGTTTTCGGCGTCGCTCGTCGACCTTGCGCTCTACGTGGTCAACAACCACGAGCGCCTGCGTGCCGAGGGCCGTTCCGTCGTGCTCTACCTGCCGAAAATCCAGACCGCCGGCGAGGCCGGGCTGTGGAACACGATGCTGGTCGCCCTGGAGGAGCATCTCGGCCTGGCCGTCGGCACGATCAAGGCGTACGTGCTCGTCGAGCAGATCGAGGCGTCGTTCCAGCTGATGGAGATCCGCGCCGCGCTGGCGCCGCACTTCGTCGGCTTCAACACCGGCCGTTGGGACTACATCAACAGCGTGGCCGATGCCCTGGCCTGGGACGCCGCCTTCGTCAACCCGAACATCGACGCCGTCGGCATGACCTACGGCTACATGCGCAACTACGAGGACCGCGTGCGGCGAGCGGTCAACACGCCTGATCGCAACGGTCGCTGCGCCCTGTGGCAGGGCGGCATGGAGCCCAACATTCCGGTCGGTTCGGCGGCGGGTGTGGCCGCCGGAATGACGCGTGCGGTCGCCGGCGGCGAGCGGGAGCAGCTGGCTGGGGCGAGTGGCAAGTGGGTCGCGCACTGGAAAATGGTGCACATCGTCCGACCGGTGTGGGAGAAGGTCGGCGACGACAACCAGCTCGGCCGGACGTTCCCGGCGCTCACCTACACCCCGGCGGACGCCGCCGGCCTAACCTTGCTCGAGCCCGCGCCACGCACCGTTCGGGGGGCCCGCGACCTGCTCAGCGTCGCGCTCCAGTACGGCAACGCCTTCGCCCAGGGTTTCCAGGCGGCCGCGCTCAAACCGGCCGACTTCTTTGGCAACGACGACGTCCTCTATCTGATGGAGGACATGGCGACAGGTGAGATTCGGCTCAGCATCCTGTGGGAGTGGCTGCACAAGCAGGCGCCCTTCACGGCGGACGATGCCGAGGTGGGGGTGCGGGCCGGCGATCTGTTGTCACCGGAGCTCTTCGCTCGTTTGCTCGCCGAGGAGCACGCGAAGCTGCTTTCCGCCAGCGATCGCGACGTCCACGACGACTCGAAGGCGACGACGCTGCCGATCGCCCGCGCCATCGTCGAGGCCTACGTCACCACGCCGGTGAAGGCGCCCTGGTACATCGACCTGCTCAATCTCAACCTCGACAATCACCAGCTCGGGATCGCCCAGGAACGGATCGCCCGCTACCTCGAGGCGTTCGCGGCCGACGGCACCCGACTCACCCAGAACCTCGATTTCACGGCGCCTGCGGGCGCCGCTCCCGCAGGAGCCGCCTCATGACCGCGTTCGAGAAGGAAGTCGCCGCCACCCAGGAGTACTTCGACAGCGCCCGCTTTGCCGGCGTCATCCGTCTCTACTCGGCGCGCCAGGTGGTCGAGCAGCGGGGGTCGATCGGCCACGACTACACCGTGGCGCGGGAGGCGGCGACCGGCTTTTACGCCCGTCTCCGCGAGCTGTTCGGCGAGAAGAAGAGCGTGACCACCTTCGGTCCCTACTCGCCGGGCCAGGCGGTGACCCTGAAGCGGATGGGTATCGAGGCGATTTACCTCGGTGGCTGGGCGACGTCGGCCAAGGGCTCGGTGACCGAGGACCCCGGGCCTGACCTCGCGAGCTATCCGCTGTCGCAGGTGCCGGACGAGGCCTCGGGCCTGGTGCGGGCGCTGCTCACCGCCGACCGCAACCAGCAGTACCTGCGGGCAAAGATGACCGACAAGCAGCGCGCGGCGTCGCCGGTGGTCGACTACCGGCCGTTCATCATCGCCGACGCCGACACCGGCCACGGTGGCGACCCGCACGTGCGCAACCTGATCCGCCGCTTCGTCGAGGTCGGCGTGCCGGGCTACCACATCGAGGACCAGCGGCCGGGGACCAAGAAGTGCGGTCATCAGGGTGGCAAGGTGCTGGTGCCGTCGGACGAGCAGATCAAGCGCCTCAACGCGGCCCGCTTCCAGCTCGACGTCATGAAGGTGCCGGGCCTGATCGTCGCGCGCACCGACGCCGAGGCGGCGAACCTCCTCGAGGGCCGCGCCGACGAGCGCGACCAGCCGTTCATCCTCGGCGCCACCAACGTCAGCCTGCCGTCGTACAAGACCTGCTACCTCGCCCTGATGAAGCGTTTCCATGACCAGGGTGTCGGCGAGCTCAACGGCCACCTGCTCTACGCCGTCTCCGACGAGGAGTACAAGGCAGCGTATGCCTGGCTGACGCGCAAGGGCCTGCTCCAGGCGATCGACGACGGCGCCGCATCGCTCGCCGGCAAGGATGCTGCCCCTGATGCGGTGTTCGACAAGGTGGTGTCGCAGGTGCTCACCGCCTGGGAGACCGAGGCGGGCCTCGAAACCTATGGCGACGCCGTGGCCGAGGTCCTCGAGTTCCGAGCCAGCGAGGGCGAGCAGCTCGAGGTCACCCCCGAGGCGTGGCGCAAGCTCGCGCACACCGCGTCACTGTGGGCGGCCAAGGAGAAGGCACGGTCGTTGGGCGTCAACATCATCTGGGACTGCGAGCTGGCGAAGACCCCGGAGGGCTACTACCAGGTGCGCGGCGGCGTCGAGTACGCGATCGCCAAGTCGCTCGCCGCGGCGCCCTTCGCCGACATCCTGTGGATGGAGACGGCGAGCGCCAACCTCGCCGAGGCGCGCGAGTTCGCCGAGGCGATCCACGCCGTCTTCCCCGACAAGATGCTGGCCTACAACCTGTCGCCGTCGTTCAACTGGGACTCGACCGGCATGAGCGAGGACGACATGCGCCGCTTCCCGGAGGAGATCGGCAAGCTCGGCTTCGTCTTCAACTTCATCACCTACGGCGGCCACCAGATCGACGGCCTCGCCGCCGAAGAGTTCGCCACGGCGCTGCGCCAGGACGGCATGCTGGCGCTGGCCCGTGTGCAGCGGAAGCTCCGCCTGCTCGAGTCGCCGTACCGCACGCCGCAGACCCTGGTCGGCGGTCCCCGCCTCGACGGCGCGCTCCTCGCCTCGTCGGGTCGCACGGCGACCACCAAGGCCATGGGCAAGGGCTCGACGCAGCACCAGCACCTGATCCAGACCGAAGTGCCGAAGAAGCTACTCGAGGAGTGGCTCGCGCTCTGGGGCGAGCACTACCGCCTGCCCGAGCCGCTCAAGGTCGAGCTCAAGCCGCACCGCGCGGGCTCCGAGCTTCTCGAGATCTCGCTGCATGGCAAGAGCGGCGACAAGCTCGCCAACGTCGTCTTCAACCCGATCCACGATCGCCTCGGGCAGAGCATCCTATCGGTCCGTGACCAGAACACCTTCGGCGACGCGCTGCGGCAGAAGCGGTTGATGACGCTCATCCACCTCTACCTGGTGCACCGCTACAAGGCCGACGCCGTCCACTACGTCAGCCCGACGGCCGACAACCAGTACCAGACGACGAAGATGAAGGAGCACGGCATCTTCACCGAGGTGACGACCGACGTCGGCCAGATCATCGTCGCCGCGGTCAACGCGCCACGCATCGCCGCCCTGCTCGAGCCTAACCGGGTCGAGCTCGGCAAGCTGATCCGCAAGGAAGCCTGAGGCCGCGGCGGCCCGGGCCGCCCTCCGGATGCCAGACCCCCGACGTCCAGAGTCTGGACGTTCGGGGCCTCGGCTTCGCCCGCTGGCTCCGCGAGGCTCGACATACGTGCTCGTAAAGTATTTATTTGCTTGCACTTGAGCCGCACCTGCCGGAAGCGCTCGGGACCTGGCACCGCACCTGCTCCTAGGTTCCGTCATAGGCGACCGTGGCGTTTTGCCATTCTGGTCGAGGCCGACGGAGACGAAGATGAACGCTTGGGAAGAGTCCATCGAGGGCGCGCTGGGTCGGCCGTTTCCGCGTTTCGAGGCGCCGAACGTCGCGGGTGACCCGACGACCGTGCCGGTGCGGCGCGCCGCGCTCGGCTACCTCGTCCTGCTCCAGTTCGTCCCCGGGGACGACGTCGCCGCCCGCTCGTGGCTGAATCCCGGCCGTGCGCTATTCACCCGGCTGCCGGGCGTGCGCGCCTTCTGGGTTCTCGCGTTCGAGTCGTCGAACCCGTTCACCCGCTGGGCCGCGCGCCGTCGCCTGGGTCGCCTGGTGCAGGACTCGGCGCTGCGCCGCATCACCGTACCCGTCTTTGGTCGTGCCGCGGCCCTGCGCCGGGACCTTGCGCTGCCAGCCGGCGAGAGCGTCTTCCTGCTGGCGGTCGACGCCGAGGGTGTGGTGCGCGAGGCGCAGGCCGGTGCGTGGAGCTTCGAGAAGGAGCGCCTCCTGGTATCGCGGGTCAACGGCACGAGTTACCCGCGGAGTCGCGCCGTCGCCTGAGCCGCGGTCGCCGCCCGGGCTACACTGGCGGCGATGGCTCTGCGCCCCAAGCTCGCCCGAATTCTCTGTACGGCCATCACTGGCGCGGTGCTTTCGGGCGCCCTGGCGTTGAGCGCCGGCCGGGCCGCGCAGCTCGCGATCCTGCCGGACCTGGTCATCGAGGCGCCGCCCGACTCGGCGGCCCTGACGGCGCTCGCCGCGCGGCTGCGCGCTCTCGACCCGGAGATCTTCCGCCCGGCGGTCGTGCTTGCCGGCCTCACCGACCCTGGCCCGCCGATCGTCGTCGCCCTGGCGCCCGAGGGCTCGGTGGCGGCGCGGGCGGTGCCGTCGTGGGTGGCCGGCTACGCCGATGGCGAGCGCGGTTTCGTCGTGCTCCTACCGGCGCGCACCCCGGACTATCCCGACCGCAGCTTCGAGACCCTGCTCCAGCACGAGGTCACCCACGTCCTGATCGCCCGCGCCGCCGGTGGTCGGCGGGTGCCGCGTTGGTTCGACGAGGGGCTGGCGATGGCGGCGAGCCGCGACCCCGATCTCGAGGACCGCTATCGCGTCGCGCTCGCCGTGCTCACCCGCGGCAGCTTGCCGCTCGCCGCCCTCGACGACGCCTTCACCGGTGATGCCGCGACGGTGGCCCGCGCCTACGCGCTCGCCCGTGACCTGGTGCGCGAGGTGCGCCGCTCCTACGGGTCGGCGGCGTGCGCCGCGATCCTCGCCGGCCTGGCAGACGATCGGACCTTCGAGCAGGCGTTCGTTGCGGCGACCGGCACGACGCTCGTCGCGGTCGAGGCCGCGTACTGGGAGCGCCGGACGCTGTGGGACCGCTGGGTGCCGATCATCAGCAGCACGACGCTGCTGTGGGGAGGCATCACCCTGCTGGCGATGGCCGCCGTGCGTCGCCGTCGCGCGCGCGACCTGGCGGTTCAGGAACGATGGGTCGAGGCCGACGGATTGCCGGTCGTGGCCCCTGACGTAGGCTCGCCGGAGTCGTCTCAGAAGGAGGAAGACACATGAAACCGAACGATCAGAGGCCCGTCGCGGGCCTTGCCGTCGCGCTGCTGCTCGCGCTCTTCGCGCAGGCCACATGGGCGCAGGATCCTGCCGTGGTCAACCCGAAGACGGTCCAAGTCAAGCTGGTCAACGAGCAGGTTCGGGTGCTCGAAGCGCACCTCGAACCCGGTGACAGGGAGCTGCCGCACGCGCACCCGGCGTGCGTGATCTACGTCGTGGCCGGTGGCAAGGTGCGCAACCACGCCGCCGACGGCACGGCCACCGAGTCCGAGCTGCGTGCCGGCGACGTCGTCTACCGTCCAGCGCTGACGCACTGGGCCGAGAACATCGGCGACACGTCGATTCACCTCATCCTGGTCGAGCTCGCGCCGCCGCAGTGAGGCGCAGAACGACCGGTCAGCGGGTGGGCATGGACGGCGACCCGGGCCACGGCGCCAGCAGCGGACGCTTGGGGTGGCGGTCGTCGCCGGAGGAACGACCGCGGGCGTGGCGCCAGAGCCAGGGCAGTAGGTAGCGTCGGCCCCAGTCGAGCTCGGCGGCGAGGCGCTGGCGTCGGCTTCTGTCGGGGGCTGGCGGCAGCGGCTCGGCCCAGGCGGCGTCGGCGCCGGGCAGGCCGAGCGCGTGGGCGAGGGCGGCCGCGATGCGGGCGTGGCCGGCGGCGTTGGCGTGCAGCCGGTCCGGATGCCAGAGCCGCGGGTCACCAGCCACCGGATGGGCCGCGAAGTCGACCACCAGCGCGCCGGTGCGCGCCGAGACGTCGCGGATCGCCTGGTTCATCGCCCGTACCCGCGGTGTCAGGCGGCGCGCCATCGGCATCACCGAGGTGAGGTCGGGGAGCGTGAAGCTCAGGACGGTGGCTCCGCCGGCGATGAGGGTGGCCTGCATCAGCTCGAGATCGTCAGCGAAGGCGCCGGCATCGAACTGCCGCGATACGGCGTCATTGGTGCCGGCGAAGAGGGTGGCGAGGTCAGGCCGCATCGCTGCCGCCGTCGCCAGCTGCTGGTCGCGGATCTGGCGCGTGTTGCGCCCGCGCACCGCGAGATTGGCGTAGAGCAGCGACCCCTGGACAGCGAGCAGGTGGTCGGCGAGCCGGTTCGCCCAGCCGCGGTAGCCGCCCCGGCCGTCGGGGTCCTCGAGCCCCTCGGTCGAGCTGTCGCCGATCGCGACGTAGCGTGGGAAGCACGGGGGGTTCTTCATCGTCAACTCAGCGGGTTGGTCCAACGCAGGCCCGGGAAGCGGATGAAGTCCGCGTCGTTCGAGCACAGCTCGGCCTGATGCTCGATGGCCAGCGCGGCCAGGTGGGCATCGGTTGTCAAGGTGCCTGCCGCACGCGCCGCGATCAACAGTTGCTCCAGGAGATCGAGATGACGAGAGCCCGGGCCGAGCACGACCACCTGTGGGCGCGCGAGCCAGGAACGCAGGTGGCCTATGGCCTCCGCCGGCGTCAGTGGGTCGGCCAGGACGCTGCGGCTGGTCATGAGTCGAAGGTAGCCCAGCATCACGACCCACGGCAGGCCCACCGGGATGCTGCCGGAGAGAGCCTGCTCCCACCAGGCTCGAGCGCGGTGATGATCCGGTGCGTCGGAGTTGTAGGCGTAGACCAGGAGGTTGAGGTCGGGCAGGATCAACCGACGGCCACCGTGCGCACGACTTCGCTCAGGGTTTCCTCGTTCTCGAGCTCGTCGTTGAGCTGATTGAGGCGACGGGGGTCGACTCCGGCCCGAAAGCCGCAGGCCTTGGGCACGACCAGGAACGGCGGCACCACCGCTGGCTTGTCTGCGGTCTGCAACCCTGCTCGCAGGGTGTCGTTGACCACTTGCTTGAAGCTCAGACCGCGGCGGCGCGCAGTGTCCTGAAGCTGGCGGGCGAGGTCGTCATCCACAGTCAGGGTGGTTCGCATGCAGGCATCATGATGCCTGCCAGGACAGGCGTCAAGATGTTCGAGGCATGGGGCGTAGCGAACTCGGCGCATGCTCGGAAGCCAGCGCGGCCGCGATTTCTCGACTGCGGGTGGCCTGCGGCCACCCTTCGCTCGAAATGACAGGTGCCATGGGGCCACCCCACCCCGCCATCTCGACCGGAGGGCGGCCGTCAGGGCGCCCGCAGTGAAGAGATCTCGAGGTAAGGTCAGGGCTCACCCTTGGCGAAGTCGTCAGCCGTGATCTGGCGGATGGTGAGGTTGCCGCCATGCTGGAGGATCTCGGGCCGGCCGTTCGGCCCGCCGACCCACAGCACCGTGTGGTCGCTGCCGCCGACGTCGATCACGCGGGCGTTCTCGATCCGCAGGCGGTGGCCGTAGCCGCCGACGGTGACGCGGTCGCAGCTGCCGCGCAGGGTCAGGTCATGGCCCGAGCCGCTGATCGCAAAGCTCTTGCCGGCGCAGTCGTAGCTCTCGCGCAGGCCGGCGCCGTTGATGCCGACCACTTCGCTCGAGTAGGTGACGCTGTCGGCATGGCCGGCGACGACGGCGCTGGCGCCGGCCGCGGTCAGTGGCTGGCCGTCGTCGCCGACACCGGCTGGGTTGCCCCCCTGATCTGGCGCCGTGCGCGCCGCGACTTTGACCACGCGGTTGTTCATGCCGCCGTCGGTGACCTTGGGCTCGCTACCGGTCAGGGCGTAGACCCACTCGACGCGGAGATTGAAACCACTGAGCTCGACCTCGCGCAGGCCGTCGGCGTGAACGCTGTGGCCGGTGCCGATGAGGGTGAGCTTCTCGCAGGCGCCGGTGAGGGTGACGTCGTTGTTCTTGCCGCTGACGACGACCCGAGGCGTAGCCTTGCAGTCGATCGTCTGGTGGGCGGCTGAGCCCTGAATCTCGACGCTGTCGGCGGCACCAAGGGCGGCGGCGAGAACGAGTGGCAGCGACGCAGTCAACGACACTGCCAGGAAACGACGGCGGGGTGTGGTCATTGCGGGTCGGTTTCCATGATCGCGTTCTCAGGGCGCGAGCGCTGGCTGCGAGCCGGCGCCGGGGACGGCTGCCGGCCAGTTGACTGCCACCTCGAGCGGCGCGCTCCGGGCGTCGACGTCTTGCATCACAGCGAGGAAGCGGCCGTCAGGGTGTACCGCGAAGCCGCCCCAACCGAGCCCCGGAAGGGTGAAGAGCACCTCTGGCGGCGACACCGCCAAGACCGGGTCGCTGGAGACCCGCGCGGCGAACAGGCGCTGGTCGCGCGAGGTGAAAAACAGCTCACGACCGTCGGCGCTCCAGCCGCCGAGCCAGCCGGCGCCCTCGGTCGACACCTGCACTTCCTTGCCCGAACCCGTCAGCGCTCGCACGTAGACCTCGGCGCGGCCGGACTGCTTGTTCATGACCGCGAGCAGCGAGCCATCGGGCGACAGCCGAGCGGCAGGGTAGTCGAGCTCGGGGTGCGTCGAGACAGCTTGCGGCGGCTGGCTGCCGTCGAGGTCGAGGCGCCAGAGGCCGAAGTTGCCGAGTGAATTGCGCTCACTGAAGACCAGCCAACTCCCGTCGCGGCTGACGCCTTGCGTGGTCTGAAACGTCTTGCCCGGGGTCAGGTCGTGTTCGGCGCCCGAAGCCAGGTCCCGCAGCACGAGGTGCGGAGCGCCGCCGCGTGAGGCGGAGTGCACCAGTCGCTTCCCGTCAGGGAGTAGGTAGCCGGTGATCTCGGTGCGTGGGTCGGTGGTGAGCCGCGACTCGCTGCCGTTCTCGAGGTCGAGCAGCCACAGGTCGTAGGTGCCGAGGTCGGACAGCAGGCGGGCGACGGTGCCGCGACGACCGTCGCCGGCGATTGTCACGTCGAGGTTCTGGCCCGCCTGGCCGAGATCGCCGAGCCAGCGGCCCTTGCGGTCGAACCAGGCGAGGTGGTTGCGGTCGCCTTGGGCCGCCCAAACCAGGTTGCCGCTGCGGGAGGTGGCAAAGGCGGCCGACATCGTCGATCGGAACGACTGGACGGCTGGCGCCAGGCTGAAGGGGGCCCCCGCGAGCTCGCCACGGCTGGCGTCGAAGGCCTGGGCATAGAGCACGTTGTCGCGAGCATAGAGCAGGAAGCCTGGGTCGACGTACTCGACCCGCGAGGACACGGGCGCCAGCTCGCGCCGCTGGCCATCGGCAGTGAACAGCATCAGATGCGGCTGTCCGTCGGCGTGCATCTCCGAGTAGAGCAAGGTCTGGCCGTCCGGCAGGAACCACGGCCAAACGACGCGAACACCGCTGGCCTTCTCGTCGGGCTCGACGATCACCTCCGAGACGCCGCCGCCGACGGCCACCCGCCGGATGGCGTCACCCATCACCGAGCTGAAGGCGATGGCATCCCGGCCCCAGGAGCCCGAGAGCCCCGAGCCGGTGACGGGGACGTCGCAGATCTTCACCGGCGCGGCGCCGCCGAAACCGACCCGCGACAGGCCGCCCTTGGCGAAGAATCCGATCTCTCGACTGTCCGGCGACCAGAACAACGAGGTTGCGCCTTCGGTGCCGGGGAGGAGGTGGGCGCTCGCGTCGGCCAGGGGGCGCAGCCAGAGTGACGGTGTGCCGCCCTCGTCGACGGCGACGAACGCCAGGCTTTTGCCGTCGGGCGCGAAGGCCATGCTCTGCGTCTCGACGGTCCACCGAAACCGCATCTGGCTTGGCGGTGCCAACTGGAAGCGCAGCGGCGCGCGGCTCTGGGCAACCGTGGTGAAGGTGGTCGAGCGGTCGATCACCAGGCCGATCAACAGACCGGTCAGGAGGGTGGCGGCAAGTCCAGCGGCCAGGCGCAGGCTACGGCCAGGCCTTCGCGTTGGCACGGCCGACCCCGTGGCGGACGCCGTCGCCGACGCCGCCGGGTCTACGGCGCGCAGCTCGGCGAGTTGGAGACGCAGATCGTGGGCGGTCTGCCAGCGCTCGTCGGGGTCCTTGGCGAGACAGTGCGCGATCAGGCGGTCGAGAGCGGCCGGCGCGAGCGGCAGGCGGGCCGAAACGGGCGGCGGGTGGTCGCGGAGGATCGCCGAGATGATCGACGCCGGGTTGGCGCCGCTGAACGCCTGGCTGCCGGTGACCATCTCGTAGAGCACGGCGCCGAGGGCGAAGATGTCGGTGCGCGCGTCGACGGCCTTGCCTTCGAGCTGCTCGGGCGACATGTACTGGAGCGTGCCGAGCAGAGTCCCCTCGGCGGTGAGGCCCTGCGCCCGCGTTGGGCCGGTGGAAAGACCGACCGCGGACGGGCCTGGCGGCAACAGGCGGGCGAGGCCGAAGTCGAGCAGTTTCACCCCGCTCTTGGTGAGCATCACGTTGGCCGGCTTGAGGTCACGGTGGACGATGCCCTGGCGGTGGGCGCGCTCGAGCGCGGCGGCAATCTGGCCGGCAAAGACCAGCGCCTGGTCGCACGGCAGCGCGCCGCGCTGCAGCCGCGCGGCGAGCGTCTCGCCGTCGAGGAGCTCCATCACCAGGAACTCGACTCCTTGCTCGTGGCCGAGGTCGTAGAGCGCGCAGACGTGCGGGTGCGACAGCGACGAGATCGCCCGCGCCTCGACCTCGAACCGCTGCCTGGCCTCGACGTTGGCAGCCAGGTGGGGTGGCAGGACCTTGATCGCCACCGCACGGTCGAGCCGGGTGTCACGCCCGCGGTACACCTCGCCCATACCGCCCGCGCCGAGCGGGGCGATGACCTCGTAGGGGCCGAGACGGGTGCCGGGGGCGAGCGCCATCAGCGCGGACACTACCGCGGCTGGCATCACGCTCGCTGGCGGGCCCGCGCTATCCTGCGCGGCGCAGCGAGTTGGGTACCGCCCCGGGGAGAAGAGAGCATGGACTTCACCGTCCCGCCGCAGGTCGACGCGATGCGCGGCATCGTCCGCGAGCTCATGGCCCGTGAAGTCATACCGCTCGAATCACGGTTCCTCCACGAGGGCTTCGACGCTCTGGCGCCGGCGCTCGGGGTCGCGCGGGCCAGGGCGCGGGAGACCGGTCTGTGGGCGGCCCACATCCCGACGTCGCTCGGTGGCGCCGGGCTCTCCCTGGTGGAGTTTGCGCACCTGAGCGAGGAGCTCGGGCGAAGCCCGCTGGGGCACTACGTGTTCAACGTCCAGGCGCCGGACGTCGGCAACATGGAGCTGCTGCTGAGCCACGGCACTCCGGCGCAACGGGAGCGCTTCCTGCGGCCGCTGGTCGCTGGCGACATCAGGAGCTGCTTCACGATGACCGAGCCGGAGCACGCCGGCTCGAACCCGGTGTGGCTCTCGACGACCGCCACCCGCGACGGCGACGCCTGGGTGATCCGCGGTCACAAGTGGTTCGCCTCCTCGGCCGACGGCGCCGCCTTCGCCGTCTGCATGGCAGTCACCGATCCGGACGCGGCCGACCCCTACCGGCGCGCCAGTATGATCCTGGTGCCAACCGACACGCCTGGCTTCGAGCTGGTCGGCAACCTCTCGGTGATGGGCCACCGGGGCAGTGGCTGGGCGAGCCACGGCGAAGTCGCCTACCACGGCGCCCGCGTGCCGCTCGATCACCTGCTCGGCCCCGAAGGTCATGGCTTCGCCCTCGCGCAGGAGCGTCTCGGGCCGGGCCGCATCCACCACTGTATGCGCTGGATCGGCATCTGCGAGCGCGCCTTCGACCTGCTTTGCCAGCGCGCTGCGACGCGTGAGCTCGCCCCTGGCAAGCTGCTCGGTGACAAACAGATCGTCCAGCAGTGGATCACCGAGTCGCGGGCGGAGATCGAGGGTGCCCGCCTGATGGTGCTCCACGCCGCGTGGCGGATCGAGCAGGACGGCGCGTCGGCGGCGCGCGAGGAGATCTCGCTGATCAAGATCACCGTCGCCCGCACGTTGCAGCGTGTCGTCGATCGCGCGATCCAGGCCCTGGGCGGTCTCGGGATGACCGACGACACCCCGCTCGCCTTCTGGTACGCCCACGAACGCGCCGCTCGCATCTACGACGGCGCCGACGAGGTGCACATCGAGTCGGTGGCGCGACGGATCCTCCGTCGCTACGGTGCGGAGAAGACGCGCCAGGAGGGTGTGCAGCGGGAACCAAAGACTGGATTCCCGCTTTCGCGGGAATGACCAGGGGGAGGGCATGGCTCGCGAGGTCGTCATCCCCGCGAAAGCGGGGATCCCTTTACCCTTCCTAGGGCGCCCACGTCGCAGCGAACAAGCCCTGCTGGCCGCTCACGATGAAGCGGTGGGGCGTCGTCGGGTCGGCCACCAGGCGCTGGCACAGCAGCAGCTCGTAGGCACTGAGCCCACCGTCCGCCGGCTGCCAGGTGAGGCCGCCGTCGGTCGATCGCAGGAGCCGGCGGTCGACCAGAGTGTCTAGCAGGGCGAGCATCTGAGCGGGAGCGCGGGGGTCGACGGCGAGGGCGCGGAAGGTGCCGTCGACGGGCGCCCCGATCGCTTGCCAGCTGGCGCCGTGGTTGCGACTGACGGCGAGCTGCGAGCCGCCATTCGGATTGCCGTCGGTGAGCGCGCCGTAAGCAGCGCCGTCGGCGGCGAAGGCCACCGGCTCGACGGGTAGCGCGCTGAAGCTCCGACCACCGTCGGCCGAGCGCCAGCTATCGCGGCCGAGGACGACCAGCTGGCCGTTGTGCAGGTCGGTGACCAAGCCGTGGGCGACGACGACGCGCGGCAGCGTCGGGTCGACGACCAGGTCGTCGAAGAGGCGTCGCGGCGCGGGGTCGGCACCGCGTAGGTCGGCAGTCGTCCAGTGGCGGCCACGGTCGGCGCTCCAGGCGAGCCCCCAGCCGGCGGCGAGCAGGCTGTTGCGGCGGGGGAAGGCGAGCGACAGCACGTCGCCGACGTCGACGCCGATCAGTGGGTCCCAGGTGGCGCCGCCGTTGCGACTCGTGCCGAGGCCCTGACCGCCTCCCTGCCAGAGGAAACCAGGGCGCACGGGATCGGCGGCGAGGTCGTAGAGCAGCCCAAACCCGCCGTCGGTGATGCGGTCGGCGAGGGGCCGCCAGGCAAGGCCGGTGTCGTCGCTGGCGAATGCCCGGCCGCCGACCAGAGCCTGGATGAGGCCAGGCCGCCGGCGGTCGAAGCGGACGTGATTGGCGGCGAAGACGGCGAGATGGCGCAGGCCGGTGACGACTCGCGTCGTCCAAGTCAGGCCGGCGTCGTCGCTCACCGCGAGCTCGGTGTCGCCCTGAGCGACGACGCGGCCCGGTCGGCCGGCCAGGAGCAGCTGCGCGACGGCGCCGTGAACGAGCCCCCTACCGGTAACCTGCCAGCGGGCGCCGCCGTCATCGCTCGAGACGATGCTCGGCTCGATGCCAAACGGGCCCGAAACGTAGCGGGCGCCCCAGACCCGATCGGCATCGTCGGGGTCGACCAGGAGCTGACCGATGCCGACGAAGTCCTCGGCGGCGTGGACCAGGCGGAAATTCGCTCCGCGGTCGTCGCTGCGATAGACCAGCCGGCCATCCGCCACGTAGACGACGTCGCCAGTGGCGGCCGGGGAGTAGATGACCTCGGGGCCGCCAAAGGCGAATCGCTCGACGAAGCCATGGCCGCCCGAGTCGCTACGCCAGAAGTGAGCTCCGTTGCCAGCGTAGACCGCTCCCTCGGGGGTGGTCACGAGGTACCAGGTCGGGCCCACGTCGTCGACGGCAGCCCAGTGCACCCCGCCGTCGACGCTCCGCCAGATCGGGCCGAGGCCGAGACCGGCGAACAGCAGAACCGGCGGCGAAGTGCCGGGCGGTGACGTGTCCGGGACCACGGCGAGGAGGCACTGGTAGGGCAGCGGGCCGGCGGCCGGGAAAGGCGCGAACGACGGGTCACTGATCGGCTGCCAGCGGCGGCCGTGGTCGTCGCTCCGGTAGATGCGACGCGGTCCGGCGGCGAAGATGCGACCGGGGATGCTGGCGTCGGCCGCCAGGGCGCTGACCTCGGCACTGCGCGGCAGTCCGCTGGCTGACCAGCTCCAGGAGCGCCCGGTGTCACTGCTGGCGTAGAGGTCGCCGCCGACGGTGACGGTCAGCAGGGTGTCCGGCCGGCTGGGGTCGGTCAGCGTCGCGAAGAGGGACGTCGCTGGTGGCCCGAAACGTTGCCAGCGCTGGTCGGCGGCGACGAGTGGCGCCGTCGCCAGGCCGGCGCCGAGGAGGCTGGGGCCGAGGAGGGTGGCGCCGAGGAGGGCGGCGACCAGCAGTCGTCGGCAGCGACGGGGGCAGGTAGCAGATGTGCTCACGAACGGTTTACGGCCGCCGCGGCCGGACCGTCCACGGGCGAGCCTCCCGGCGCCTCACAACAGCTCCTTGAGCCGCTCGAACCCGGCTCGACTCACCGGCAGGCGGCGACCGTCGTGCAGGAAGGCGACGCGACTGTCCTTGGCGTACGGCTCGAGGCGGGCGAGGCGGTCGAGGTTGAGGAGCAGGGAACGGTGGATGCGGACGAAACGGCGCGGGTCGAGCTGCTGCTCGAGCTCCTGCAGCGTCTGTTGCTTGCGATGGGCGACGGCGCCGACGTGCAGGGCGACGTAGTCGTCGCGGGCCTCGGCGTAGTCGAGACGATCGACCGGGATGACGGTGACCGTCGCCCCGTCCTTGACCACCAGCCGGTCGAGCGGCGCGCCCGGCGCGCGTGCAGCGCGAGCGAGTGCCGAGTCGTGGGCTGCCGGCAGGCGGCCACCGCCCCCGGCGAGCCGGGCGCGGACGCGGGCCAGGGCCGCGCGCAAGCGCTCGCGGGAGACGGGCTTGAGCAGATAGTCGACGGCGTGGACCTCGAAGGCGCGGAGGGCGTGTTCCTCGAAGGCGGTGACGAAGACCACCGCGGGACCCGGGTCGAGAAGCTCGACCACTTCGAAACCGTCGAGCTTCGGCATCCGCACGTCGAGCAGCAGTAGGTCGGGCGCAAGCTCGCCGGCCGCGCGCACGGCCTCGAAGCCGTTGGCACACTCACCGACGATGGTGACGGCGGGATCGGCGGCCAGCAGCTCGGCGAGCAGCTGGCGAGCCGGCTCTTCATCGTCGACGATGAGGGTGCGCAGCGAGAAGTTGGGGGGCGCGGTGGCGGTCATCACGCCACCGCGGCGCTGGGCAGGGAAGTCGGAGGCAGGCGCAAGCACACCCGAAATTGCGCCGGCTCGCGCACGGCATCGAGGTGAGCGGCGGCGCCGTAGCGGGCGTGCAGACGGCGGCGCACACCGTCGAGCCCGGAGCCGGTGCCGCGGCGCGTCGGCGTGTCGTCGTCGCGGCTGTTGACGAGCTCGATCTCCACCTCGGCGCCCAGCCGCCGCACCGCGAGGCGAATCTCGCCGCCGGCCAGGCGCTGGGCGATGCCGTGGGTGACGGCGTTCTCGACCAGGGGCAGCAGGGTCAGGGCCGGCAGCTCGATGGTCGCCAACTCACCGACGAGACTGGGGTCGACCTCGCGGCGGACGAGCAGGCGGTCGCCAAAGCGGCGGTGCTCGAGGGCTAGGAAGGCGTCGACCAGGGCGAGCTCGGCGGCGAGGGTGGACAGCTCCGACTGACCGGAGCGCAGAGTGCGACGCAGCAGGTCGCCGAGCTCGCCGCAGGCGGCGCGAGCCGCGTCGGGGTCGCGGCCGACCAGAGCGCTGATCGTATTCAGACAATTGAAGAGGAAGTGCGGGCTCACCTGCTGGCGAAGGGCGGCCAGCTCGGCCTCGCGGGCCAGCGCGCGAGCCTCGAGCGCTCTTGCCTCGGCACGACGGGCGGCAGCCGTCGACTGCGTCAGGTAGTGGATCGAGACCGCCAGCAGGTAGCCGAGGAGACCGAGCGTGAAGAGCAGCGCGTCGCGCTCGGCGATGCGGTCAGCACCGCGGCTGGTCACGTTGGCGGCGTCGAGGCCAACGGCCCAAAGGCGACCGAAGCCGAGCCAGAGGGCAGCGGTTACCGCCCCAGCGCTGGCGTGGGTGGCGGCGATGCGTAGCGGCGTCGAGCGGTCGAGGGGCGTCGCTTGGCACGGGTAGCGGGCCACCAGAGCGAAGAAGGCGAAGGCGGCGCCGAGGGGGCCGCCCTGGACCAGCGCCTCCCAGCCGGGAGCCTCCGGAGAGGCGGTGGCGGCGAGGACCGCCACCACCAGCGCCATGAGCACGAGGCCGAGCAGGGCGAGCGGCGCGAGCGACGCTGCGGGCGCCAGGGCCTGGCGGCGGGAGGCTCGCGTCAGCGTGCTCACCCGCCGCAGGTTACTCGATCTGCCCGCCAGACCCCGAGGCTTCACCGCCCGTTCGGCTCGTGGCTGATCTGGACGCCTCCCATCAGCGCCAGGCCGCGCACGAGCAGACGCGGGACGGTGTCGTCGGTAGCGGTGGTGCTGACCGCGTCGGGACGAGTCGTGTCGTCGACGCCGCCCATGAACGGGATCACCCGGCAGTCCACCTGCCAGCCGCGCGGCACGTAGATCTCGACCCCGCCCCAGAAGGCCAGGATGTCGATCGTGGCGCCTTCGGCGGCGAGCTCGGCGCCGCGCAGGTCGATCTCGGCACCGCCCATCACCGCCGTCACCTCACCGCCGCGAAACGCCCGCGAACGGTTGGTGCGCACGACGCCGCCCATGACCGCTAGCCCTTGGATGGTGGCGCCGGTGCCTTCGGCCGTCGCCGTCGGGTCACTGACGGCGCGCGTCACGAAGAGGACACCGACGGCGACCAGGACGAGCGGCACCACGGCGTGACCGAAGCTGATCGGCGTCCGCAGGAGGTTGTTGGCGAGCAGGCCGCCGCCGATGGCGAGCCACAGCAGGCCTTGGGCGGTCGCGCCGCGGAGCAGCCGGGTCGTGGCCAGGACGAGGATCAGCGCCGGCCACCAGGGACGCCACGGGGCGAGGGAGTACCAGTCGAGGTTGCGGCCGAGGAACAGGACGCCGACGACGATCGCCGCCAGCCCGAGGGCAAAGCGCGGCGAGGTCAGGCCGCGGGGGACGAGCGGGCCCTGGACGGGTTCATCCAGCATGGCCGCCTCCGGACTGCGGGCTCGACGGCGGCGGCGGATAGGCGGCGGTCGCTGCGAAGGCGCTGCCGCCCTGGTCGCCGAAGCCCGCGGCCGGCGGGACTGGCGGGATGGCTTCGCTGGCGTCGCGGCGGGGGCTCGAGCAGCTGTCGTCCGACTTGCCGGTAGCGGCCTCGTAGACGGCGAGCAGGCCAAAGCCGATCAACAGGATGGGCCACGAGTTGCCCCAGTGGAACAACCAGACGCGGAAGGTGACGAGCGAGGCCCAGCCGCCGACGAGAAGCAGCGTCAGGCCGCTCTTGGTGCGGGCCCAGGACTCGGCGGACAGCACCCGGCCGAGGCCGAGGACGACGAGGACCATCGGCCACCAGCGGAGGAGGTCGTAGGCATCGACGAGGCGCAGCTCGCCGAGCAGGAAGATCGCGCCGATGGCGATCAGGACCAGGCCGCCGGTCAAGCCGGACCATCGGCGGCCACGGTGATGTCGAGACGAGTCGTGCATGGAAATCCCCCAAGGAAGTGACGTCGTTCAGCCATGACGGCGGCGCTGCACGCGTGGCATCGTCGCTGTCATGAACGAGCCTACGGCGGGGGGCGGAGGAGGGTTCGTTGCTACCGGCGGATGGTGGTCCCGTACCGGTGAACGCCGGTTGGCGTGCGGTCACCCGTCGTGTCGGTAGCCGACCCCGTGCACGGTGAGGATGATCCGCGGCTCCTTGACGTCGACCTCGATGCGTTTGCGCAGCTGTGAGATGTGCTGGTCGAGGGTGCGGCTGTTCGGCACGTGGTCGAGGCCCCAGCAGCGGTCGAAGAAGAGGTCGCGGCCGACCACGGCGCCGCGGTTCTCGTGCAGCAGCTGGAGGATCTTGACGTCGCGCAGCGAGAGGTCGATCACCGTCGTGCCGCGGCGGGCCCGCAGCTCGGCGGGGGCGACGTCCAGGTCGCCGAGGCGGAAGGCGGCGCGGGAGTCGCCGCGAGCGGCGTGGAAGCGGCGGGTGACGGCGCGAATTCGCGCCACCACTTCGCGCACGCCGAACGGCTTGACGATGTAGTCGTCGGCCCCGAGCTCGAGCCCGAGGACGCGGTCGATCTCTTCCGACTTGGCGCTGATGAAGATCAGCGGCACGGCGGGGTCGAGCTCGCGGATCCGTCGACAGACGTCGTAGCCGGAGAGGCCGGGCATCATGATGTCGAGGCAGACCAGGTCCGGCCGTTCGCGGCGGAACAGGTCGACTGCGTTCTTGCCGTCGGCGGCGGCCAGGGCGTGGTACCCCTCGCCGCGCAGGATGGTGACCAAACCGTCGCGGATGTTGGGGTCGTCCTCGGCGACGAGCACCTTCATGCCTTGGCCTCCCATGCCTTGGTCTCCTCGGCGCGCCGGTCGACCTCGAACGTCGCGATGAACGTGGCACCCGGACCCTCGGGCGACAGCTTGAGGTCGCCGCCGTGCAGACGGGCCAGCTCGCGGGCGATGGTCAGGCCGAGGCCGGCGCCGCTGACGCCGTCGGTGAGGGCGCTGGACACCCTGGCAAAGGGCGCGAACACGCGCTCGCGATCGGCTGGCGCGATGCCCGGCCCGCGGTCGCCGACGGTGAGCGTCACCGTTGCCCCGTCGCGGCGGGTGGTGACGCGCGCGTAGCCGCCGTCACAGGCGTATTTCTCGACGTTCGACAGCAGGTTGCCGAGCACCTGTGCGACGGCGTCGGGATCGCAACGACAGGGCGTCGCGGCGCCGAGCTCGGTCTCGACGGTGACGCCGCGGGCGTCGAGCGACGGCTGGAAGCTGTCGAGCACGCGCACGAGCGTTTCGTCGACGCTCGCCTCGCGACGATGGAGCGCCAGCTCGTGGCGCTCGTGGCGGGCGAAGGTGAGGACATTGCCGATCAGCCGCGACAGGCGCTCGCTCTCGCCGGCGACGATGCCGGCATAGCGGCTGGCGGTGGGCTCGGACGCCACCTCGGTGGCCAGCAGCTCGGCATACATGCGGATGTTGGTGAGCGGCGTCTTGAGCTCGTGGGACACCTGGTTGACGAAGCTGACGCGGGTCGCGGCGTCGGCGAGCTCCCGGCTCGAGGCGCGGTAGACGTGGCCGGCCAGCGCGACGATCAGCAACCCCAGGGCGGCCAGGCCGAGCCCGACGCCCGAGGCCAGGGCGCCGCGGCCGGGGTCGCCGGCGCCGGGGTCGAAGTATTCGAGGCTCCAGGCAGCGAGCGGCGCCCGCAGCTGGAAGCGCGCCAGCGGCTGGCGGGCGCCGGGATCGAGGGCTCCCCACTGGTGGAGCACGCGCCCCTCGGCGTCGAGCAGGCGGAAGCGGCCGCGCGCGAGGGCGGGGTCGGCCTCGGGGAGGCTGCCGACGAGGTCGGCGAGCAGGCGCACGCGGTCGAGCTCGGCGCCGCGCACGCTGCCGTCGGCCGCCGCGCGCCAGACCAGCAGATGCAGACCGTCGTCCTGGTGCCACGGGTACCAGGACGGGCGAGGTGGTGCGGTAGCGGCGACCGGCTCGGGCAGGAGCTTGCTCGGCAGCGAGCTCGCGGGCGGCGGGGTGACTGCCGCGAAATTCGACTGCTCGTCCGCCGCCGGGTTCCGCCGCAGGACGCCGCTCGACCACACGCTGGCCGTGCGTCGCAAGAAGGCGGCCTCCTCGCGATCGAGGTCGCCGCCAGGGGAGGGATAGGCGAGCTGGCCGTTGGCGGCGACCAGGAAGGTCTGGCGGACGCCTGGCAGGCGGCGCGCCAGCTCGCGCAGGGCGGCGGGCGGATCTGGTTGCGCGAGGGCGTCGAGGGCGGTGATGGCCGTGAGCAGGGCCTCGCCGCGGGCCGCCACCAGCGCGCCGACGGCGTCGGCGACCTCGCCCAGGCTGGCCGTCGCCAGCTCGGCGACGCGGGCGTTGGCACGGTCGACCTCGGCGCGCGCCAGGCGCCCGGCCAGCCAGGCGAGGGCCCCGAGGGGCAGCAGCACCACGGCGAGAAAGGCGGCGAGGAGCGCGCGCCGCCGGCGGCGCCCCGTCACCCGACACCCGTCATTCGACGTAGCCCAACGCCTGCAGCTGCTCGGTCTGTTCCTTGGTCATCACCTTGCGCTGCTTCTTCCACCTGGCGGCGTCGAGGTTGTCAGCGGCGTTGCGGTTGGCGGCGGCGTCCTTGGCCAGGTGCTCGCTGTCGGTGGTGGCGGCGGTCTTCTCGAGGTAGGCGGCGTTCGACATCAGCAGGAGGCGGGCCTCGGCGATCTTGCCCTGGTCGCGCAGGTCCATGGCGTTGCGGTTGGTCTCGGTGCCGATCTGCCGCGCCACCGCGGCGGTCACCCGCGGGTTGCGCAGCGCCTCGACCACCGACGCCTGGGCGCTGAAGCGACAGTCGAGGGTGGCGGTGAGCGCGGCCGGAGCGCCGCTCGCGAGGTCGTGGAAGCCGACCTCGACGGTGGCCAGGTTGCGGCTCGCCCCGTCCTTTCCCGCCGGCAGCTCGACCTCGACCACGAAGTACTTGGTCTGCCGGGCATAGAGCTGGTTCAAGCGGCCGACGACCGTCTGGCCGTGAATCTCGGCCTCGCGCCCGAGCACCCGTACCGGCCGCACTCCGGCCGCGAAGTGGATGTCGACGTCGACCTCCTGGGCGATTACGGACATCACCTCACCGAGCTCGGTCTCGTAGGCGCTGGCCAGATCCTCGGCGCGTTCGGCGAAGAAGTGATTGCCGTCGCTCGCCGACGCCAGGCGGGTCATCAGATCCTCGTTGTAGTCGAGGCCGAGGCCGATGGTGGTCACCGCGATCCCCTCGCGGCCCAGGCTGATGCCGAGGTCGGCGAGCTCGCTCGGGCTCGACGGTCCGACGTTGGCGATGCCGTCGGAGAGGAGGATGACCCGATTCACCCGCTCGGCCGACAGGTACCGCCGGAGCTCCGCAGCCCCTTTTGCGACGCCGGCAAACAGGGCGGTCGAGCCGCCGGCCTCGATGGAGGCGATGCGCGCCCGCAGGTCGCTGCCGTCGCCCACGCGGCGGGCCGGGACGAGGACATCGACGGTGTCGTCGTACACCACCACCGACACTACGTCGTCCGGCGCCAGGCGGTCGATCGCCATGATCGCTGCCTGGCGCGCCTGGGCGAGCTTCTCGCCGGTCATCGACCCGGAGTGATCGAGGACGATGGCGAGGTTGGCGGTCGTGCGTTTCCGGCTCGCCGCCAGCTCCGCGCCTTTGAGTGCGACGCGCATATAGGCGTGTTGTGCCGTTCCAGCGAGCACCGTCGGCGTGTCGAGGGCGACGTCGAGCGTCACCGGGCGACTGGCGGGCTGGATGTCGGCGGTGGCGCGGCTGAAGCCCAGCGTGCCGAGGCCGGCAACCGCCGTCGCGCCGGCCAGGGCGGCGGCCCGCCGCCGCGGCGACGTCGGGGTCTGGGGCCTGGCGCTCGTCGTCATGTTCATGATTCTCCTCCCAAGTGAGTGTTTGGTGGGCGTCTGGGCCGACTTCGGCTCGGGAGGACTGTAGGCGGCCGGTAAAGGCCGCTGGCCAGGCCAGTGTACGGACCTCGTAAAAGATCTGTCAGCTGGGCGAGGCAGGGGGCGATCTCAAAGGCAGCGTGGGTCCGCAGTCTGAGGAAGCTAGGATGCGCCAGTGAAGATCGCCTTGGCCACCCTTTTCCGATCGGTGGGGAGGAGGCGCCGACGATGACTCGGGCCGCGGCGCGCAAGGCGGTCCTCCGCCCCCTGTTCGAGCGACGTCTGGCGTTGGCGGCGGGATCCTCGGTTGCCACCCGCCGAGCGGTCGCCGAGGCGGTGGCGTCGCGGGTCTTGGCGCTGCCCGAAGTGGTCTCGGCGCGCCGGGTGCTGACCTGTCTGTCCTTCGGCGACGAGCTCGACACCTGGAGCCTCCTGGCAGGCCTGCTGACCAGCGGCCGCCGGGTCTGCGTGCCGCGGGCCGACCCGCGCGACCGGCAACTGCACGTCCACCCCTACCCTTGCGAGCTCGTGACCCTGTCGTTCGGCCTCCGTCAGCCGGCACGCCAGGCTCCCGAGCTCCCGGCGGCCGAGAGCGACAGCGCGGTGGACGTGGCGCTCGTTCTCGGCTTGGGGTTCGACCGTCGCGGCTACCGGCTCGGGTACGGCGCCGGCTACTTCGACCGCTTCCTGGCGGGCCGTGCCTTTCCGGCGATCGGGGTCGCCTGCGAAGCCCAGCTGGTGGCCAGGCTGCCGGTCGAGCCGCACGACATTCCGATGGCGGCGGTGGTCACCGAGCGTGCCGTCTACCGCCGTGCGGCGCATCGCATCGCCAGCGCGGTCGCCTGACGCGGCGATCAGTGTCGCCTGGCGTCGAGGAGCTCGCGGAGCTCCAGCTCGCGCGCCCGCTGGCCGCTCGTCAAGGCCCGCACCAGTCCGGCGATCCACAGCACGCCGGCGACCATGGCGGCGACGCCCAGGGCACGCAGCGCGACGGTGGCTCCCGCTTGGCCGAAGGTGCGAACCAGCCAGCCGTCGGGGCGGACGGCGTCGGGGCCGGTGGGCAACACGAAGGTCATCAGCGCGCCGACGAGGACCAGGCCGGAGACCTTCATGATCTTCAATACGTAGTGGCTGCGTCGGTTGCCGAGCTCGACCCGGATGGCCTGCTCGACGCGTCGCTCGCGTTCGGGGTCGACGGCGGGAGGGGCAGGCTTGCGGACCGGCCATTCGTCTTCCCAACGGTTCAGGCTAGTCATGAAACAGCGCTCCACAGTGTCCGCAGAGGGCCCGATTGAGCCCGCCGCCGAGATAGGCCTCACACGCCGGACACCGCCAGTTGCGCATGTGCAGGCCGAGGCAGGCGGCGAGGAGGAGACCGCCGGCGGCCATGGCCGGCGTCGGCGAGAGGCCGAAGACGGTGGGCTCGTGGAAGCGAAGGACGGCTGCGAACGGCCAGATTCCGGCGATGAAGAGGGGAATGAGGGCGAGCTCGCGACCCCGGCGGCGGGCGAAGTCGCGGACGATCTGCTGCTGGCGAGGATCCAAGGGGGTGACTCCTGTCGGTCGCGGCCAGCGGTCGCTGGCTCTACCCCTTGATACGCAGCTGGCCCGCCGACGGGGCCAGGTGGTGGCCGCGGGCTCAGCCGTTGGCCTTGAGCTCGTTGATGATCATCCGGATCTGCTGGTCGGGGTCGGCGATCAGCGGCACGCTGCCGGCGCCGCGATGACCGCCGCCGCCGTAACGGGCAGCGAGCTCGCCGACGTTGGTGCGACAGCTGCGGTTGAAAATGCTGTGGCCGAGGAGGAGCATCGGGAAGGTGCGATTGGGGCCCCAGTGCAGGCGCACCGAGACGTTGGCGTCCGGAAACAGCGCGTAGACCAGGAAGCGGTTGCCGATCGGCGGGTGGTCGAGGCCGCGGAAGTCGGTGACGACGACGTTGCCCTCCAGCCAGCTCGACCGCCGCAGGTCCTCGCGGAAGGAGACGTTCTCGCTCTCCAGGACCTCGCAGCGCTTGCGGATGCTGAAGTCCTCGAGCAGGGTCTCGATGGAGAGGCCCATCTTCAGCAGGTTGACCAGGTGGCTGAAGTAGGTCTCGAAGGTGCCGAGGCCGCTGCGGCCGTCGATGGTGAACCCGAGCTTGATGTAGCGCTGCGGGTTGACCACGTCCTCGGGGGTCAGGTTGGCGGAGTCGAGACGGTCGGTCTCGTGGACCAGCTCGGCGAATTCCGGCATCGCCGCCTCGCCACCGTAGTACTCGTAGACCAACCGCGCCGCTGACGGTGCCTCGGCGAAGGCACCAGGGACCTGCCGCAGCGGTACGTGTGCCGTCGCGGTGTGCATGTGGTGGTCGAACCACATCGCACAGGCGGGGTGGTAGGGCAGGTTGGCGACGATGTCGTCCGGGCGAATGTCCGCCCGTCCGTCGGTGATGTCCTGCGGGTGGATGAGGGAGACCCCGTCGATGTCCTCGTTGACCGAGAAGATGACCGCGCAGGTCAGACCGTCCAGATCTCCGCGTGTGACCAGGCGCATGCGCCGAGTATAAGGGCGATGCCATGCCACGGCGCGAAACGGTGCTTCACTTCCTGCTGCCGAGTCTGCTATCCTTTGGGGGCTGGTCCCTTGGACCGTCAGCTCGAATTTGCAGGCGAGCAGTCGAGATGCGCTCGGCTGGCCTGTGAGTCGTACCCAGCAGTTGCTCATTTTGGAGATGCACTACCCATGAAGAAGACCGCATTGTGCTTGCTGCTGGGAGGCTCCCTGGCCTTCGGCGGCGCCGCGTTCGCGGAGATCGGCACCATCGACGACGTGCCGGCGGCGACCCTGCTGCTGCCGTACTTCGAGGTCAATCTCGACAGCCAGGACGGCATCACCACGCTGTTCTCGGTCAACAACGCCTCCGCCACGGCCGCTGTCGCCCACGTCACGTTCTGGACCGACCAGTCGATCCCGACCCTCGACTTCGACATCTACCTGACCGGCTACGACGTTCAGACGATCAACATTCGCGACATCTTCAACGGCAACCTGCCGCGCACCGCTGACGACGGCTCCGACCTCGCGGACACCATCAGCCCCCAGGGCGTGCTGTCGCAGGACATCAACTTCCCCGGCTCGACCGGCCCCTGCGCCAATCCGTACCCGGCGACGGGCGCCCTCTCGGCCGCTCTGATCGACCACATCGTCAAGTCGCACACCGGCCAGTTCTCGTCGCTGTACGGCGGCTGCTCGGGTGCCAACCATGGCGACAACATCGCCCGTGGCTACATCACGGTCGACTCGGTCACCAGCTGCAACCTGTCGTTCCCCTCGGACGCCGGCTACTTCACGACCCTCGCCGACAACCGCAACATCCTCTGGGGCGACTACTTCTACGTCAACTCGGCCGAGAACTTCGCGTCGGGTGAGACCCTGGTCCACATCGAGGCGTGCACCGGTGGCACCGCGGCTCCGACCTTCAGCGGCTACGTCGGCAACGGTGCGAGCCAGTGCCCGTTCGCCTTCGCCGCGGGCGACTACACGTTCTACGGTCGCTACAACGCGGTTGCCGGTCAGGATCAGCGCGAGCCGCTGGCCAGCACCTTCGCGTCCCGCTACATCAACGGTGGCTCGTTCAACGGTGGCACCGACCTGATCGTCTGGCGTGACTCGAAGACCCGTCCGATTGGTGCGAACGGCACGCACAGCTGCTCCTCGGCTCCGTCGTGGTACCCGCTCAACCAGTCGGACGTGGTTGCGTTCGACGAGATCGAGAACCCGACCGACCTGTGCTTCCAGGGTGACAACGTGTCGCCGCCGACCGGTGGTGCCAACACTTGCTTCCCGCTCGAGGCCCAGCGCGTCAGCCTGCTCGGTGGCAACTTCGGTGACGATCCGCTGCCGCCGGCGCCGTTCGGTTGGATCTACCTCAACCTGAACCACACCCTCGCTTCCGGCGACCCGTACCCGGGCGTCGCGCAGAACTGGGTGTCGACGGACATGAAGGCCGAGGGTCGGTTCGAGGTTGGTTTCGACGCGATTCAGCTCGACAACCTGACCGCCACGGTTGCGAACGGCGTCGTCCTGCTCCCGTAAGAGCTTCGCAAGAGGTCTTACCTCTCACGAGGTCGTAGGTCAGCGAGCCCGTCTTCGGACGGGCTCGCTTTGCGATTGGGGCCAACCCCCCGTTCTGGCAAGGGCCGTTGGCGCTCCTGAGGGCACTCACTTGTCGCTCCAAGCGGGATGGATTACTCTGCTTTCCCCTTTCGTCCTTGGTCCATTCGAGCCGATCGCCACCCGCGCCACGAGCTCGAAGAGCTGAGAGCGCGCCCCGGCATTCCTCGCTGATTTTGGGAGACCAAGACGTTGCGCCATCCTCACCAGATTGCCTCGCTGCTGCTGTCTTTTCTCCTGCCATCAACGCTTTTCGCCGCAGCCGGTGACCTCGACTGCACCTTCGGAACCGGTGGCACGGTGATGCAGAACCTCGGCTCCTCGGTCGAGGCGGCATATGACATCGGGCTGCAAAGCACGGCCCGGATCGTCACGGTGGGGTCGACCGGCGGCTCCCTGCGCCTGACCCGATATCTCGGCAATGGCACGCTCGACGCCTCGTTCGGGACGGCTGGGACGGTGGTCTTCCCGTTCGCCGGCCTCGAGTACGCCGGGGTGATGGGCATCGACAGCAGCGACCGCATCGTCGTCGCGGGGCGGATCAACGACAGCGGAGACACAGACGTCTTCGCGGCCCGGTTCACCGCCGACGGCGCGATCGACACCACGTTTGGTGGTGGCGATGGCTGGATCAGCTTCGACTACACGGCGGCAACGACGGGCGCCGGAAACGAGAGCGCGATCGACGTCATCGTCGATTCGAGCGACCGCCCGATCATCGGCGGCTTCGCCGATGCGAATGGGTTGACGTTCAATCCCAGCAACTCGGACATGGCGGTGGCGCGGCTCACCACGGCCGGCGCGCTCGATCCGACGTTCGGTACCGGCGGGCTCGCCAGCGCGAGCTCGCCGGGGACAGCCAATGACGACGACATCCGCGGCTTGACCCTGGACGGCTCGGGCCGGATCGTGGCCATCGGCTCCACCGCCTATCCGAATGCGTTCAACTCCGGCCCGCGCAACACCATCCTGGCGCGATGGCTGTCCACCGGGACGCTGGACACGACCTTCGACGGCGATGGCGTCTTGGTGCAGGACATGAGCGAGGGGGGCACCGACGACTACGGCATCGATGTGGGCGTCGACAGCACTGGCAAGATCCTCGCCCTGGGCCAGGGCACCGACGATCCGATCGTCGCCCGCCTCCTCGATTCCGGCGGGCTCGACACCGGCTTTGCCGGTGACGGGATCGTTTCCCAGAGCTTCGTCGGAACCCAGGACACCGTCGAGCATGTGCTGATCCAGGCGGACGACAAGGTTTTGGTCACCGGCTGGCCGATAGTCGGCGCCGGGTTTCATTTCGCGGTCATGAGGCTCACCACGGCGGGCGTTCTCGATCCGACCTGGAGCGGTGACGGCGTCGCCACCACCACGATCGCATCCAACGAATCGGGATACGCGGCACTCATCCAGCCCGATCAGCGCGTCATCCTCGCTGGCGCTGCCACCGGAGAGACCTTCATGGCTCTGGCGCGCTACCTGAACGACGCGTCGGTCATCAGCTCGACAGTCACCACGATCACCGCCGACGCGCCCGATCCTTCCGCGCTCAACGCGACCGTACCGATTGCGGTTTCGGTGAGTGCGAACAGCGGATCCGCTGCCCCGACGGGGACGGTCGACATTGGCGATGGAGTGGATTCCTGTACGGCCACGCTCACTCCCGGCGCCGGAACCACCGCGACCGGGAGCTGCAACCTGACCTTCACTACGCTCGGCCCGCGCACGGTCACCGCCCCCTATGGCGGAACCTCGGCGTTTTGCAAGAGCAGCGACACCGAGCCACACGACGTCTTTGCACCCACCACCACGACCAGCATCACCTCCGATCTCCCTGATCCGACGGTCGTGGGCCAGCCGTTCCTCGTTCAGTACAGCGTCAGCTCGTCCTCGCCGGGAACGATCACCGGCAACGTCGTAGTCTCCGACGGCACCGACAGCTGCAACGCAACGGTGGCCGCCGGCCAATGCTCACTCACCCTGACGACCGCCGGCAATCGAATGCTGGTGGCGACGTACGGCGGCGACATGACGTACGGCGGCTCCTTCTCATCAGGCGCTCCCCATGTCGTGAATCAGGCGTCCACGGCGACCGCCATCACCAACGACACACCCGATCCGTCGGTCGTGGGGGAGAGCCTCACGGTGAGTTGGGCCGTCAGCGTCGCCGCGCCGGGAAACGGGACGCCGACCGGCACCGTCATGGTGTCCGATGGCACCGACTCCTGCGGCGGAACTGTCGCCTCGGCGGGCTGCACGATCGCGCTGACGACGCCGGGTGCGCGGACATTGACCGCGACCTATTCGGGCGACGCGTCGTTCAACGGCAGTAGCGACACGGAAGACCACGCGGTGGACCCGGCCGCGACAACCGTCACGATCGCCAACGACACCCCCGATCCGTCGGTCGTGGGGGAGAGCTTCACGGTGAGTTGGGCCGTCAACGTTGCCTCACCCGGAAACGGGACGCCGACCGGCACCGTCATGGTGTCCGATGGCACCGACTCCTGCAGTGGAACCGTGGCCTCGGCAAGCTGCATGATGGCGCTGACGACGCCGGGTGCGCGGACATTGACCGCGACCTATTCCGGCGACGCGTCGTTCAACGGCAGTAGCGATACGGAAGACCACCAGGCGGACCCGGCCGCCACGACGCTGACGGTGACGGTGAGTCCAAATCCGGCCACTGTCGGCCAGCTGGTCACCGTCTCCTTCAACGTCGCGGTCATCCCCCCCGGCGCCGGAGCTCCGGATGGCATGGTGACCATCGACGTGGGATCGGCGGGCGGTTGTGCCGCGAATGCGAGCGTCGGGAGTTGCAGCTTCTTCGTCGCCGCGCCGGGGTCCTTCGGCGTGAACGCCAGCTATCCCGGCAGCCCCTCGTTCGCACCGTCCACGGGAAGCGGCCCCACCCTGCTCACCCTGGCCGCGATCAACGTGCCCACGCTCGACGATTCGATGCTGGCCCTGCTCGGGCTGCTCCTCGCCCTCGCCGGAGCGGCGGTGCTCCGCGGCTCGGCGCGCTGAGCCGCCTCTGGCTTCACGTCTCGTCTTTTGCTACTCTCGTCCGCAAGATTCTGCTGTTCGAATGCGTTTGGGTGGCAGAGGAGATCCGTGGGGCAGCACGTGCTGGCCCGATAGTTCGACCATGTGTCTGTGGATTGGAGGCGATTTTTATGAAGAAGACCGCACTGTGTTTGGCTCTGACGAGCCTCGTGGCTCTCGGAGCCGCGGCGAAGGCGGAGATCGGCACCATCGACGACGTGCCGGCGGCGACCCTGCTGCTGCCGTACTTCGAGGTCAATCTCGACAGCCAGGACGACATCACCACGCTGTTCTCGGTCAACAACGCCTCCGCCACCGCGGTCGTTGCTCACGTCACGTTCTGGACCGACCAGTCGATCCCGACCCTCGACTTCGACATCTACCTGACCGGCTACGACGTTCAGACCATCAACATCCGCGACATCTTCAACGGCAACCTGCCGCGCACTGCTGATGCTGGCTCGGATCCGGGTGACACCATCAGCAACAAGGGCGATCTGTCGCAGGACATCAACTTCCCCGGTTCGACCGGCCCCTGCGCCAATCCCTACCCGGCGACGGGCGCGCTTTCGGCTGCCCTGGTCGACCACATCCGCAAGTCGCACACCGGCCAGTCCTCGGCCCTGTACGGCGGCTGCTCGGGTGCGAACCACGGCGACAACATCGCCCGTGGCTACGTCACGGTCGACGCGGTGAACTCGTGCAACCTGTCGTTCCCGTCGGACGCCGGCTACTTCACCACCCTGGCGACCAACCAGAACGTCCTCTGGGGCGACTACTTCTACGTCAACTCGGCCCAGAACTTCGCGTCGGGTGAGACCCTGGTCCACATCGAGGCGTGCAACGGTGGCACCGCGGCTCCGACCTTCAACGGCTACGTCGGCAACGGCGCGAGCCAGTGCCCGTTCGCGTTCGCCGCGGGCGACTACACCTTCTATGGTCGCTACGTCGCGGTTGCCGGTCAGGATCAGCGCGAGCCGCTGGCCAGCACCTTCGCGTCCCGTTACATCAACGGTGGCTCGTTCAACGGTGGCACCGACTTGATCGTCTGGCGTGACTCGAAGACCCGTCCGATTGGCGCTAACGGCACCCACAGCTGCGCGACGGTTCCGTCGTGGTTCCCGCTCAACCAGACGGATATCGTGGCGTTCGACGAGGCAGAGAACCCGACCGACCTGTGCTTCCAGGGCGACAACGTCTCGCCGCCGACCGGTGGCGTTCTGACCTGCTTCCCGCTCGAGGCGCAGCGCGTCAGCCTGGTGGGTGGCAACATCATCGGTGCCGATCCGGCGCCGCCGGCTGCCTTCGGCTGGATCTATCTCAACCTGAACCACGCCATCTCTGGCGACCCGTACCCGGGCGTCGCGCAGAACTGGGTGTCGACGGACATGAGGGCCGAGGGTCGCTTCGAGGTTGGCTTCGACGCGATTCAGCTCGACAACCTGACCGCCACGAGTCTCGGCGGCGTCGTTCTGATTCCGTAGTAACCTCTCACGAGGTCGGTAGGTCGACGAGCCCGTCTTCGGACGGGCTCGTTGCTTTTGGGCCTCCCGTCGTTCCCAGGTGGGCCGTGGCTGGCCCGAGGGCCTGCTTTGTGGGGGCTGGCTTCTCGTTCAGTCCTCTGCTAGCTTGCCACCTCACTTTCTGCTGTTCGGAGGATCAGTTACAGCAGGAGATCCGTGGGGCAGCACGTGCTGACCCGAAGTTCGACCCTTGTGTCTGTGGATTGGAGGCGATTTTCATGAAGAAGACTGCAATGTGCCTGGCCCTGACGAGCCTCCTGGCTCTCGGCGCCGCGGCGAACGCGGAGATCGGAACGATTGACGACGTGCCGGCGGCGACCTTGCTGCTGCCGTACTTCGAGGTCAATCTCGACAAC
>CXWL01001205.1_pt1 | contig 50130 bp, 47 predicted proteins | sample 590931 | NCBI WGS metagenome assembly CXWL01 (sample SAMEA3498368, study PRJEB10139) | groundwater metagenome | biome: water well; material: biofilm material | place: Germany | collected 2015-04-27 | reverse complement strand
TTTGTGCCATGATTCATCGCGGTCTCCTGAGTTGTTTTGGCTGTTTGCAATACAACCATTATTCTAATCAAATAATTAAGTTTCTTTTATGGGGTTTCTGAACTCCGAAACTTTAGTTAATAGTTAAGTTTCGTCCTTGAAGAGGCGCGAACAGAGATGGGAAACATTAAATCCATATTGCAGCGCGTAAGGCAACAACAAAAGGGCATTGCCCTATGGCCCTGAGAGTTTAGCAATGTCTGCCGGAGGATTGAAATCTTGAGAAAGCTATTCCTTGTTGAAGCGAAGGCCAGAGTCTTATTGTCACTGGTGCTCGTAGTTCCACTTTTGGTAATCATTGTTATTATTGATTCGATTGATCCCTATGGCAGATGGCAGGAAGAAAGCAAGTCCTATCAAGAGTGGATCAAAAGCGACCGTTCGCAACCCTGCAAACAAGCCTACGATGAGCAAAGAGCCCAATGCTACTCGGAGGCAATCGCAAAGCATTCTTTGGATGATGAGATTGACGTACACTTAGACAGTTACATTTGTATTTACTACAGCCAAGAATACCGGTTGGAAAAATCCCGTCTAGGGTGCCCTTCTCAGATACCACATGACCCAGGTTCTCTTGCTGAATTCACTGAGAACATCATAATAAAGTACATCCTGGTGAAAACTCTGGTAGGTTATTTCGCCATGGGTGTTGGTGTATTCATTTTGCTTACTACGGGCCGGCTGTTTTTGACTGAGACACACGTCGGGTGGCGTCGGATTTCGCTGATTATTGGTGCGCTTGGTTCGGTGGGCGCACCCTTCTATCAGAGAGAGATATTAGACTACTACGGCGAGAGTCTGCTGCCAGGTGTTTTCCTCGCCTTGTTGGCATTCCCACTTTTCGTCCTTTTGGTTCTGGGTGGAAGGCGCATTTATGATTGGGTTTATGTGGGATTTCGCCAAGAACAACAGGCTACAGAATCCGTGCAAAGCACAGCAGCGGTAGTGGTGCCCTCGATTATTGATTCCTCTGTTCCGACCGATCCGATAGTTGCACAAACTCCGGACCAAGATCTGAATGCCCCTCCCCCCGAAGAAAAGAAGCTGTCCCGCAACTACCTAGTGCGCCATTGGCGCGGTGAGCTTTCCCTCCCGGTTTCCTATTGGATCAATGGCGTTGTTTTAGTGGGCATCGTGACGGTGGCTCTCTATGCCACAGTTAACGGAATGGGGAATGGCGACTACTCCCTACGAGCAATATCGTTCTCAAGCATTGGTATCCTGCTCTTTTCGGTCACGGCATGGCTCTGGTCGGTCGTGGGCGTCTGGCGCTCAGCCGATCACCATGTTGCGCGAGGAGGGGCATCTGGTTGGGCAAGTACGGCCCGAATAATGGTTGTGCTCGGTTTCATCTCGATGATGGGCGATCTCTCCACCACTATCCTTCCGCAAGCCAAAGAGCTCGCCCTTATCGCCATCGGTAAAGATCCCTTCGGAGAAATCGTCATCAAGGTGTCGGCGAATGGCCAGTCGGTGATCGTCATCGGTGCGTTACGCGAGGGGTCCGCAGCCGAAGTCCAGAAGATTCTCGACGCCGCCCCGGGTGCAACAACGCTGATACTCAACTCGAATGGTGGGCGGTTGTTTGAAGCTCAGCAACTTGCGCGCGCTGTTCGGAACCGAAATCTCAATACCTATGTCGAGCATCAGTGTGTCAGCGCCTGTACTTATGTTTTTCTCGCGGGCAAGGATCGCACAGCGACACCCAATGCAAGAATTGGCTTTCACCAACCCAGTTTCCCTGGGCTCGATGCCGACACCCAAAGATCTATGACGCTGAACATGATGAATGTTTACCGCGCTGCCGGGCTGCCAGATGCTTTCATACAACGCATCGGCAAGACCTCTCCGGAGGATATGTGGTATCCAACACGCGAGGAATTGATTGACTCCAGCGTTATTACCCGCATGTCCCTTGGAGGTGAGACCGCGATTTCCGATTGAGGTGATTCTGGTCTGCATCCATCACAACCGTATCCACCTAGCTTCCACCGAATGTGTAGAAGATATTCTGAACCAATCAGTTTTCAGCAGTACCTCCACCCAACAAAGCCAGGAGCCGCCCAGCACCTACCCTGAAATCTTCACCGCCGCACTAATAGCCGCCTCCTGCAAAGCCTTCGTAGACAGATGCGCAATCTCATAGTGACATTAGGATCAGAATGTCCCAATATCTGCTGCACTTCATAAAACGTCCGCCCATCATTCACCAGGAAACTGGCGAATTGATGCCTCAGGTCATGCAAGCGTAGATGCGGCAGCCCAGCTTTCTTCCATAACTGTAAATATTATCCCTTGCAAAATCAATAAGACAAGAGAATAATATTTGAAAGCGCCGATTTGTTTCGATTGCGGGCGCAGTTATAAATACAGCTAAACCGGAGAACTTTGAACCCGTTCTCTAGCTTAACGCCAGGAACGGGTTTTTGCTTTTAATGTCGCCGATTTACCGATAATTGCGGGCGACTCATAAGTACTGCTAAACGTCGCCTCTATCCTTCTCCCCTAGGAACCGGCGAACGCCGGGATCAGTGCCGCATGGGACGATTCCTCCCGACTCGACCCCCACCTGGAAAAACGCCGCATGAGGCGATTCCTCCCGTTTCCAGCCCGCCTGGATTGGCTCCAAAGCCCCACGCCTTTCATGGCAATGTGAACATCAATGCTTCGACTGCAAAAATGCGCATGGTCCAGGTGGCGGAAGAAATTATTGCTGTTCTAGCTTCGGACCCTAGCACGGAGGTCAATATAACCGTAGAAATCCAAGTTAACTTCCTATCCGGCGTTTCAGATCAAACCAAGCGTGCCATCACGGAGAATGCCAAGACGCTTGGCCTTAAGAATGCGGATTGGGAATGAAAAAGATAAGCCGGTTATAAAAACAGCAAAAGCACATGTCATGAAAAGGAAGGTTGAAGAAATGTAACGGAAGGAAAAGTAACAGGTAACAAAAGAGTAACACTGGAATCCGCGTCAATGCTGGGTTGTGACGTTGTTACGGATAAAGTATGAGGCGTTACTAACTACATGGTTGATCACAAACAAGCATTATGTGTATCCGATGGGCTAATCATGCTTTCTAAGAATTAGTGTCTTTTATTTGTAATGGATATTGACGGTAGCCCCGCATAATCCAATTCTAAGGGGGTTATTTGAACCTAGTGAGAGAATTCCATGATTGATCGAATATTCCTACATAGCCCCTACATGACGCCTACATCGAAACATTGAAATACTCTAAGGTGAAGTAACTCTTTGTTTTAATGGTGCCGACACCAAGAATCGAACTCGGGACCTTCTGATTACAAATACTAAATTCCACACATACCCACTGATTAACTAACATTAATGTATATATATAAAACAGTATGTTATAATTCAAATTACATTAACAGGGTTACACGAAAATTAACGAAATTTCCCCTATAATGTAACCCCAGTGTAACCCCGGCGTAACCCCAGTGAGACTAATATGGAAAACAAAATCAATTTCACTAAAGCAGTTATTGACGCATTACCAATACCTGAATCCGGCAAGCGCGACACCCACCACGATATAAAAACTTCCGGGCTACAGCTCCGCATCACTTCCACTGGTATAAGAACTTTCTCAGTTTATAGACGCATCAAGGGAGGCGATCCTGAGCGCATAACTCTTGGGCGTTATCCTGATATGACCGTTGAACAGGCAAGGCGGGAAGCAGTAAGAATAGCCGCTGATATCTCAGACGGCAAAAATCCTGCTGAGGTCAAACGTGGCCATAGAGCGGAATTAACTTTTTCTGAATTATTTGGCGATTACATGGAACGCCACTCCAAGCCAAATAAAAAGACATGGTTTGAAGATCAAGCACAATTCAGGCTATACCTTGAAAAGCCATTAGGCAAAAAGAAGCTATCATCTATTGACCGGAAAAGCATCGCTCATATACATAGCAGTATTACGAAAGCTGGGTATGCACCGACTGCGAACAGAGTTAAAGCATTATTATCCAGTGTTTTTGGGTGGGCAATAGCAGCCGGACTATGTGAATCTAATCCTGTTATCGGTGTTAAATCAAACAAGGAAAACCAGCGCGATAGATTTCTGCAAAGTGATGAACTACCAAGATTCTTTCAAGCAGTGGCTAAAGAAGAAAACGAAACGATCCGGGATTATGTGCTGATGTCATTATTGACAGGGGCAAGACGGTCCAATGTGCTAGCCATGCGCTGGCAGAATGTCAACTTCGAGCGTGCAGAATGGCGAATTGAGGAAACCAAGAACGGTACACCGCAAACAATAACCCTGTCACCCGAAGCCGTAGAGATACTACGCAACAGAAAACCATCGGATGATGCTGTATTTGTTTTTTCCGGTGCTGGCAAGTCAGGACACCTTGAGGAGCCAAAGAAAGGCTGGAATCGCATTCTGGAGCGTGCTGGTATCGACAATCTACGCATTCACGATTTGAGGCGAACGCTGGGAAGCTGGCAGGCTAAATCAGGCGCTTCATTGGCGATTATTGGAAAATCACTCAACCATAAGAACCAAAACACAACGGCAATTTATGCGCGGCTTGATCTTGACCCGGTGCGGGATTCAGTCAACAAGGCAACTAGCGCCATGATGGAAGCTGGCGGATTAAAGAGCAGTGCTGACGTGGTTAAGATAAAGCCATGATTTCGCGAAGAAGGCATGCAAACCAAACTAATGGTGAGCCAACTTATTCATATGATGATCCACTGGATCAGAAGCTTGCTCTCTTTTGTATATTCAGGAATATTAACCTTTCCCAGGTAGATAATTTTCTTGAATCGTTTGAAGACAAAAACTCACCAGCTTTTAAAGAATTGATGTTCAGAAGGGAGCGGGCACGCGATGGGGTTAAAGGTCTTCCAATTACCGCAGGAAGCGGGAAAGGCTTACTTCCATACTCTTTTAACAGTATTTTGCGTGACTTAGAGTTCATTTTGATGCGTATGCGTGAGCTTAGTATTTTCCCCTTGGCGCAAATCGGGCAAACCTTGCAGGCAGGTCGTCAAAAAGGCGGAATAAAAACAGCAGCACTTAAAAAAGAAGAAGCAAAGCATGTAGAAGATCGTATTATTAAAACGGCTAAAAATCTGCTTATCACCAAGGAAAGGCACTCGATAGTATCTATTCTTGAAATTCAATATGAATTGTCAGACACAAGAATTAGGGCAATTCTAAAAAAGTATAATATCTAAAAAAAAGGAAACCACGCTTAGCGTTGTTTTCTTTGCATCTTTATATTCCTAAAAGTAGTTGTTCATTAATGACTTTTTTAGAGGATATGTGTAATGCAAGAAAAAACAACACCCAAACCCGTTCCAAAGAGTTATGTCACCGATCCACTATTCACCTCACCCGAAGCAGCTTCATATATTGGCGTTGGTGTAGCTACCTTAGCAGTATGGCGCTGCGTTGGACGCTATAACATTCAATTCGTGAAAGTTGGGCGGTTAGTTAAGTATCGTAAATCTGCCCTGGATTCATTCCTTGACCGCCGTACGCATGGCGGGGAGGTATAAGCCATGATCACAAATGAAAACGCCCCGGACGCTTGCAGGCACGGGGCTAATTTGAAAACTACTTACGCCCCAAATACTAATCAAGATCAAGCAAATAGTCAAGCTGATTCCATGCCATTGTTATGTTCTGGGTATGGTCAGTTCCATACTGATGAACCCGGCAAGGAAACCCGAAAGCCGTACGCTCAAATCAATTTTAAGGGTATTCAAAGCCTAGTCGATACTCCGCAGCAAGTAGGCAAGCAACAAGCACAATGGCTAATCCCTTCTACACTACCCAGCCGATCCTTTAAAGAACAAGAAGTGAATGGCGAATACTGGATGCTTTGGGCTGACATAGACCAAACCGATAAGCCGCTTGTTGAGATATCAAGAATTGTCAGTAGTCTGGTTCTGGGATTTGATTTTGAAATTTACACAAGCAAGTCAGCCACTTTAGAAAACCAAAAATGTAGAATCCTTATTCCGTTAGCCAGCGCGGTGTCTGGTGCTGATTGGGTTTTAGCGCAAGAAATACTGAACGATAAGCTGTCGACCAATGGCGTAACACCTGACAGAACTTCTGAAAGACCCGCCCAATTGTGCTATCTGCCAAACCATGGCGAATACTACGATAGCAATAGCGCGCGGGGCTTCGGGTATTTCGATCCGGCGTTTGAGTGGAGTGATGAGTTCAGAATAAAGCTTGCAGAGATATCGCAACAAGCCGAAGAACTAGAAAAGCTCAGTAATGCCGCAAAATCGAAGCGTGAGGCGTTTAAATCATATTCTGATACAGGGCGCCGATTACCTGATTTAATTGGTTTCTTTAATCAAGCATATACGGTGCAAGATATTTTATTGCAAGCTGGCTATATTCAGCATGGTAATACCTTCCGACACCCATACTCAGAAAGCGGTTCTTATTCTGCAAGTGTTAAAAATGGCCGGGCGCATTCATTATCAAGTAACGATCCACTATTCACGGGTGGCGGCGGAGGTGGTGCCCACGATGCGTTTAGCGCGTTTACTGTTTTACAGCACAATGGAGACGAAAAAGCAGCCTTAAAAGATGCTGGTGATAATTTGCTGATGATTGGCGGTGAACCCTGGAACAAGGTTAAGCAGCGCGAATATGCACAACAAAAGGCCGATGAATCGACCACCGAAGAAAGCAAGGACAGCCAGCAAAAGGAAGAGACAATCTTTAGCCTGAAGAAATTCGACATTACTGGAGACATTGAGACTATGCGGGAAAAAATGCTGAATGATGTTTTTGTGATGGACGGCGTGGCTTTGTTAGGTCAGATCACAGCGCTATATGCAGCCCCAAACACCGGAAAAACCCTGCTTACTCTCAGAATGCTGATTGATAGCGTTGTGGCTGGGCGTATCAATGGTGATGACGTTTTTTATATCAATGCGGATGATACGTGTAAGGGTCTCATCACGAAAGCCCAGATATTCAAGTCCCATGGCATGCACATGCTCGCGCCAGATCACAATGACTTCAAGGTAGCGGAATTTGTAAAACACCTAAGACTGTTAATCAAGAACGATACGGCGCGTGGTGTGATTGTCGTTTTAGACACGTTGAAAAAATTCGCCAACTTAATGGATAAACAAATTGCCAGTGCGTTCATGACGGCGGCGCGTAGTTTTGTTAGCCGTGGTGGCAGTTTGATTCTACTGGCACACACAAACAAGCGGCGTGATGGGGATAACAGCCTGATTGCTGGTGGCACTTCGGACGTGATTGATGACGCTGATTGTGCTTACATCATCGACGCAAAGAAAACGGGATTAGGCGATACAAAGAAGATGGTTATATTTGAGAATAGAAAGAGCCGGGGCGATGTGGAGCGCGAGCTTTGCTTTAGTTATTCGATACAGGCAGGACTATCGTACAGCGATAAGTTGACATCGGCTGTTCGTCATTCTCAGGACGAGCTTCACAAAGCAAAGGCTGAGGCCGAAGCCGCAGAAAACCTTGAAAAGGATCTGCCCGTGATTGAGATAATCCAGGAGGTTATCAGTAGCGGTGTCACGAAAAAAACTGAATTAGTGAAAGCAGCGCATGCCAATGGTGGAGGGACTCAGCCAAAAATTAGAAGCATGCTTGACCGGTATAAAGGCAAGCAGTGGGGCGTCACTGTTGACGTAAATAATACGAGTATCTATTACTTACTTGTCGATACTGCCACGGCTGATGAATATAGGAGTGGGAAAAATGGTTACTGATTTTAGCCATTGTGTCTGTATTTTAGGAGCGCACCCCCCCTATATAAACCATATAAACCTAATAAACCAAGAAAACCAAGAAAACCAAGAAAACCCAATAGGCATGCGGTTTGTTTGGTTTGTACGGTTTGTACGGTTTTTACAGGGGGGGTAGTGAAACGTGGATTTCCCCGGCTGATTGGTATCAGGGATCTGTACACCTTTGAAATGCTGATACCAAAGGATAAATATGACGCATTGGCGATACTGGGATTAATACATAATCACTGCAACACAACTTTAAAGGTACATTGAAATGGCAAAACTAAACGGCAGCAAAAAGCGTTCAACCAAGCAATCATGGTGTTTTGATATAGTCAAACGTGTTAAGACTGACCCTGAATCACGAACGCGGGAGAAGGCACGGGAAAGCTTTTCTAAGCGTTTGCAGCGACGAGACACTGAAAACAATCTCCGCAAGATGACCGAACAGAAACGCAGCGGGCAATTATTACCGATATAGTAAGTAACTCTGAAAAGGTGGGTAGGTTCTTCTAGGGATTTTCAGGCGCGCCAGTAATGACATCCCCGTTCTTTTTCTAGCGTGACAATAATTTCCATACTTAACAAGTTACTCTGTCAAACGCATCAGGATAAAACTTAAAACATTATTATCAATGACATAGTGGCTAAAAAACTTAAAGACCTTGCCATTGCTTACTTCACAAATATTTACATTTTATGGACAGAATATTCCTGTTTTTAATATTAATCTTTCTCAATAATTAGCTGTTCTTTTTAGAATTAACTTTCAGTATGAAAGATAATGCCTGCAAAAAAACCCGCCGAAGCGGGTTTTAATGTTTAGTGTTTAGTGTTTAGTGTTTTTTCTATGCTGCCTTTTCTTCAGATTTAATATTAATTATTGAGAATAATTCATTTAAACTTGATTTAGACATCTTGTCAGAGCTTTCTTTTATAGCTTGATCAATAGCCTGATTAAATATTTCTTTTTGGGCTTCATACGCCAAATAAAATGGCGAAGTCCTCGCCATAGGTATAATATTCATAATATTCTCTCCCTTGAAAAGTGTTAATTAAATGTTAGTCGCGGTATGAAAAACAAGCCATCTGCCTTCGATAGATACCTCTATACCCTTTATTTTACCTAGTGCTGCTAACACAGTTAATGTATCGTGCATGCCACGCAGAAACGTAACAAGAGATTCTGTTCGTCCATATACTTTCACAGTATCAGCATTCTTAAGGTCTTTTGTCAATAGAAAAATACCTCGTAAAGATGCCCTAAAAACATCTAACCTGCTTTTGGTGCTTTCTTCTGTGTCGTCTTCTTTCTCAATGTCAGGAGATAAATAGATATTCATCATCTTTATCCAGATAGAGGAACCTTTCTTGCTTTGTAATATTTCTACAATACCCCATTCATTATCTTCTGAATCAAAAACGCAGTTATATATCGGCTTATTGAAACACTCCTTTACATCCCAGCATCCAGTTGACTTGATCATGCTAAACAATTGCGTATATTCTGCTTCCATTACGCCATCTTGGTTATCTTTAATCATGTCAAGCCACTTAACACTAAGACGATCAAACCCAGAGTTATCTAGCTGGCGCAACTCCATATTCCTTTCTTGCATTTACCTATCCTTGATCTATTTAATTAGATAATAACTAAATTTATCTATTGTTTAATGCAGGTGTTATTATAGATTCTTTAGTAAATATTAGCTAATCATACATTTTAGTTTATAGAAATTCAAACTGACACACTACCTGAAAGGGTTGAAGGGTTGAAGGGTTGAAGGGTTGAATAGCTAAAAAGCACGAATAGCACGCACCCTGTTGTTTGGATTGCCCTTACTGTCGTGGCCTTGGGCGCCTAAGTTGAAGATCTGCATCCACGCCATGTCAGCGTCGCCCTCGGTAGAACTCCAATAGTAGTCAGCGGCAAAACCACCCACAACGTCTTTTTGTTGATACAGTAGATTCAATTCATACTTTGTGGGCAAACGCCAGCCGGAGCCATGATTTTCAGCATGTTCTTTTGCTATATACCAATTACTATCGGCATCATCAACTGGCCACGCCGCAAAACCGTGCTGACCTGTTTCATCGACCCAAAACACGATACTGTTATCGGGCAAAACGTCGCCTATTGCGCGAACTACTGGTGGCGTGAGTTTATCAATTTGTGCTTGTAGGTTAGCGATGGCTGCATTAAATTCAGGTTGTGTGACCCTATTTGGCGTCGAATCAGCAGCAAATACATTGCCAGACAACATTAATCCAATGCTGATTAAAAGGATGCTTAGAATCTTGGTAGTTTGCTTACTTAGATTTAGTTTCATGATTTCTCCAGATAGTTACAAAAAATTGTGTTGTTTCTTTCATGAAACGACAGGCAAGGGTGATTTCAAGTTCTGTTATCCGCTACTTGTGAACCAAGTAAAGCATTTTACCCCGAACAACTCGTACTCTCTCTTCAAATTAACAATGCGGTTTTTTTATTGCCTGTTGTTTTTCATTAAACGCACCAGAATTGAGTTATGGTAATAATAACTTCCAATCAATGGGATAGAGTTAAGTTATGGTGTAAAATGCGCTATAGGGCATTATCGTAGGTTCATGAAGGTTATGGAATGTTAAGCCATGAATGAAAAACAGCAACAGGCTATTTTATTGTTTTCGGCGGGTAAGCTTTGTGTTGAAGTAGCCAATGAACTAGATGTTACGCCAAAGACAATAAGCATGTGGAGATCATCCCCAGAATTCAGGGCGGAATTAAATGGCCATTTGCTGGATATTAAACAGGCGAACTCTGAGCGGCTGCGTAGCCTTTGCATGAAGGCTTTAGCTACAGTGGAAGAAGTGATGCTTCATGAGAATACACCAGCGAAGGAAAAATTAGCCGCTGCTTTTAAAGTTCTGGAACTGGGCAAGGTTTCACCTGACTCAATAGAGTCAACTAATCCTGATGAATTGAGAATGAATGATCGTTTTAATGATGCCCTGTTTATGTAGGAATCGGGTACAGAAAAAACCAAAACTATCCCTTCATGTAACGGTTTTTTTATTGCTTGTAATTTATCTGCAATGTAACCCCCGTGTAACCCCGTAAGATATTTGCAAATTCAAATCAATCATAACTACTTGATTTAATGGTGCCGACACCAAGAATCGAACTCGGGACCTTCTGATTACAAATCAGCTGCTCTACCATCTGAGCTATGCCGGCGCAACTTAATAAAAAAGAATCCATACTGATTGGATTTATTTGACTATCTGTAGCTTGGGTTTGCTTGGTTTGTAAGTCAAACAATCTTGAATTATATTACTCTGTTTATGATCTGCCTCTTCTTGATTATCTTCTTCTTTATCAATAGAGAATGCTATACCTTGATTTACTTCTTTTGCAAATATTCCTATTACTGCACTTATCGGTATTTCTAACTTTCTTGACACTCCATTAAAACGAGCCATAAAATAAATAATGTCATTGTTAATGATAAGATCATACGCAGCTTTTGCACTTATATTAAAAACTATCTCGCCATTCTTTACATATTCCATTGGCATATCCAGTCCAGGATAGGCTTTTACAGATATAAATGGTGTAAAACCACTGTCAATACACCAGTCATAAATAGAACGAATTAAATATGGTTTTGTTGAATTATTACTCATTTTCGCATTACTTTTTCTGAAGCTGATAATGCGTCAATAAATAGCGGGCGACTGAATAATCTTTCTGAATACTTTAACAATGGTGCTGCTTGTTTAGGAAGACGAATCCCGAAATGTTCGAGACGCCATAACAAAGGTGCTATCGCTACATCAAGCATAGAATATTCATCACCCAGCATAAACTTCTGTTTTTCAAAAATTGTAGAAATTATAGTCAGATTATCTGCTATCACTGTGCGTGCTTTGTCTATTGCTTTCTGGTCTGAATCATCAAATGCATCGATATAACAGAACAATTCCTGCTCAAAGCGATATAGCAATAAACGAGCGCGAGCACGCATTAATGGATCTGCAGGCATTAATTGCGGATGCGGAAAACGGTCATCGATATATTCATTGATGATATTTGATTCATAAAGTATGAGATCACGTTCAACAAGTACAGGTGCTTTACCATATGGACTCATTACTGCCAAGTCTTCTGACTTATTATTTGGATCCACATCAATTACCTGGAAATCCATATCTTTTTCGTGTAATACAATACGACAACGATGGCTATAGGGACAAGTAATCGTTGAATATAATGTCATCATAACTTTTTTCTCTGATTTTATTACTTGAATATTCAGCAAGCTTGATGATACTTAATGAATGTCTTTCCAGTACTCTCTTTTTAATGCATAAGCTAATACCAGCATACCAAATAGGAAAATCATTACCATAAGACCTATACTCTTACGAGTATTAGCATGAGGCTCACCTAAATAGACTAAATAGTTAACTAAATCCCCCGCAAATTTATCATATTCAGCAGCAGACAATTGACCTGGCTTATCAAGCGACAAACTCTTTTTCTCTCCTTTATCGCTTGTTTTCACTATTAACTTTTGTTCACCTTGTAGCTGATATAGTACATGAGGCATGGCTGCATGATCGAAGACAAGATTATTCCATCCGGTTACAGTAGAATCATCACGATAAAATGTGCGCAAATAAGTATATAACCAGTCGGCTCCTCGCGAACGTGCTATCACTGACAAATCAGGTGGTACAACACCGAACCATTCCTCACCTTCTTTTTTCCGCATGGCGGTTTCCATCAGATCGCCAACTTTCTGACCTGTGTGAATCAAATTATTAAGAATTTCCTCGTTACTGTATCCAATATCGCCATGACGGTTATAACGCATGAAACTAGCGCCATGACACGTCAAGCAATAGTTAACAAAGCTTTCTGCACCACGTTTTAGTGAAGCATTGTCAGTTGCATTAACTGACGCTCTATCTAATGCCACACTTGGCTCTGCTGCAAACAAGCTGAATGGAGCCACACACAAGATAAATATAGCAATCGTCATTTTCTTCATTTTTTTACTCTTTTACCCTTTTTGGCTCAGGTTTTGTTTTATCTATCTTGCTATACCACGGCATTAAAATAAAGAATGCAAAATAAATAACTGTAAAGATTTGCGCTAATAAAGTATACAAAGGAGTTGGAGATTTTGTTCCTAGCCAACCCAATACAAAAAAGCTAATTACGAAAAGTGTTAAAGCTATCTTGAAATATGGACCTTTATAACGAATAGATTTCACTGGACTTCTATCTAACCATGGCAAGAAACAAAAAATAACAACAGAAGCCGCCATCAGTATTACACCCCATAATTTCGCATCTATCCACAGAAAATTGACAGTCACTGCTCGTAACATAGAGTAGTAAGGCGTGAAATACCAAACCGGCGCAATATGATCTGGTGTTTGCAGTGTGTTTGCAGGTATAAAATTATTGTATTCCAAGAAATACCCCCCCATTTCTGGGGCAAAGAAAATAATTCCGCAAAATACAATTAGAAATACCACGACACCTACAATATCTTTAACGCTGTAATAAGGATGAAATGGTATTCCATCTACAGGAATATCCGTTTTTGGATTACGATTTGCTTTTATTTCAATTCCATCTGGATTATTTGATCCAACTTCATGCAGTGCTAAAACATGCACAAAAACTAATATCAACAATATCAAGGGCAATGTTACGACGTGATAAGCAAAGAAACGATTGAGTGCAGCATCCGAAAGTGTGAAATCGCCCAGAAGCCACTGCGATAGCGTATCACCAATAACAGGAATTGCTCCAAACATGCTGACTATCACTTGTGCACCCCAGTAAGACATTTGTCCCCAAGGTAGAATATATCCGGTAAAGGCTAAGCTCATCAGCACAAAAAATATGGCCATACCAACCAGCCACAAAAGCTCACGTGGCTTTCTGTAAGAACCATACATCATTCCACGAAACATATGCAGATAGACTACGGCAAAAAACATGGATGCGCCAGTAGAATGCATATAGCGAATTAGCCAACCAAAATCCACATCACGCATGATGTATTCAACCGAAGCAAACGCCATACTGGCATCCGGTTTGTAATTCATGGTGAGAAAAATTCCAGTAATTAGCTGATTAACCAGCACCAGCAAAGCTAATGAGCCAAAGTAGTACCAAAAATTAAAATTCTTTGGCGCATAATATTCGGAAAGATGTGCTTTCCAATTTGATGTTAATGGAAAACGTTTATCGATCCATTCCATCATTGAATTATTTTGCTTACTCATTTATGCAGATCCCTCACTTTCAGATCCAATTAAAAGACGATCATCACTCAAATATATATGTGGAGGAACAACCATATTAGTTGGAGCCGGCACATTTTTATACACACGACCAGCCAAATCAAATTTTGATCCATGACAAGGACAGAAAAAACCACCTAACCAATCAGGACCTAGATCTTCAGGAGCTATGTCTTTTCTAAAAACAGGCGAACACCCTAAATGCGTACAAAGACCTACGATAACAAGAATTCCTGGCTTGATTGATCGCGTTTTGTTTCGCGCATAATCCGGTTGTTGTTCCTTTTCTGAACCTGGATCAGCTAATTCACCCTCCAATTTGGTAAGTGTCGCTAACATTTCAGGGGTACGATCCAAGATCCACACGACTCTTCCGCGCCATTCCACCATTAGCAGCATACCAGGCTCAAGCTTTGATATATCAACTTCTACCGGTGCTCCGGCTGCTTTAGCTCGTTCACTCGGCATCATACTCAGCATAAAAGGTGTTGCAATTGCAACACCTGCAATACCGCCTGCTACAGAAGTTGCTGCGACCAAGAACTTCCTTCTGCCACTCATTTCATCATTGATGCTGAAACTATCTGCCATATTCAACTATTCCATTAGTAATATTTTTCATGTAAAACTATCCATAAAACGGCAAATTTACTTTAACTTCCACCACTTTCACTGGCAATTTATAAAGTGCAATCTATAAAAACGCGAAGTATATCATAACCGCTATATGGTTATGGAGAATAACTTAAAAGTATTTTTAAGTACCCTGACAACTGTTGAAACTATAAATAATGAACTTAATATTTTGCTCTAATTTTCTTTAAAAATATCTAAACTAACCCCATAACAAAATAAAGCACCCTCACCGCAAGCAGCGGGGTAACAAACCCAAAGAAATTAACAAATATATTCTCAAATTCTGGTAATCAGAATAAATCCACAATACATTCCTGGCAGCTCATTTTCTGGCGTTTCTATTTAATCTTACCGTGGCATTGTTTATATTTTTTACCTGATCCACATGGACATGGTTGATTACGACCCACTTTGTCATTTTGACGCACAAAAGGTTGTGTTTTTTCATCTTGATTTTTCTCATGCCCCGTTTCTTCAGCTAATGCTTCGCTATAGGCAGCATGATGAAACTGTATATTTTCTGGCGATCGTAGCGTTTCTGTCACAGCTTCTACCTGCTGCTCACTTTTTATCTGTACAGTCAAAAGTATCTTCGTGACTTCATTCTTGATTTCTTCGAGCATATTAGTAAATAGCTCAAAAGCTTCACGTTTATATTCCTGCTTTGGATTCTTCTGTGCATAACCACGCAGGTGTATGCCTTGACGCAAATGATCCAATGCAGCCAGATGTTCTCGCCAATGCGAGTCTACACTTTGCAACATCACGGCACGTTCATATTGGTGCATAATTTCAACACCTACCTTCTCAACCTTGGCTTGATATTGTTCATTAGCAAGATCAATAATACGCTCATACAAGTTTTCTTCGTGTAATTCTTGTTCTTGTTCAAGCCATTCTTGCAAAGGAAAATGCAACTGATATTCTGCCGCAAGCGCTTTCTCCAAACCAACTATATCCCATTGCTCCTCAACACTTTGTGGCGGAACATGTAAACTGAATAAATTACTTAAAACACTTTCACGTATCGCTGTAATCGTTTCCGAAATATCCTGCTCTGCTTCCAATAACTCATTACGCTGTTGATAAATCACATTACGCTGATCATTAGCTACATCATCATATTCCAGCAGTTGCTTGCGCATATCGAAATTTCTTGCCTCTACCTTGCGTTGCGCATTCTCAATGGCACGAGTAACCCACGGATGTTCAATAGCCTCGCCTTCGGGCATCTTAAGGCGCGTCATAATATTGGCAACACGGTCAGAAGCAAATATACGTAGCAATGGATCTTCCAGTGAGAGGTAAAATCGGCTGGAACCCGGATCTCCCTGCCTACCTGAACGCCCACGCAACTGATTATCCACTCGACGCGACTCATGTCGTTCAGTACCGATAATGTGTAAGCCACCCTTGCTTAAAACTTCTTCGTGAATCACTTTCCATTTCGCATATACTTCATTGATAAGCTTTTCTTTTGCTTCTTCACTCAATTTTTCATCATGTCGTATACGCTCTATTTCTGGTTCCGGATTACCTCCCAGTACAATATCAGTTCCGCGACCAGCCATATTAGTTGCTATGGTGATCATTTTAGGTCGACCCGCTTGAACGACAATATTCGCTTCGCTTGCATGCTGTTTTGCGTTCAGTACCTGATGCGGCAACTTCTCCCGGTCAAGCAACTTGGATAATAATTCATTATTCTCAATAGATGTCGTACCCACCAGAACTGGCTGCCCATGTTCATAACATTCCTTGACTCCCTGAACAATAGCATCATTTTTTTCTTTCGTTGTACGGAACACTTGATCCATGCGATCGTCACGAATCATTGGACGATGGGTCGGAATAATAACGGTTTCCAATCCATATATTTGCTGGAACTCAGCCGCTTCTGTATCAGCCGTTCCTGTCATACCGGATAATTTCTGATACATACGAAAATAATTCTGAAAAGTAATTGAAGCAAGCGTCTGATTTTCTTTCTGAATGACAACACCTTCTTTTGCTTCTACGGCCTGATGCAATCCATCAGACCAGCGCCGACCTGACATCAGGCGTCCAGTAAACTCATCAACGATGACTACTTCACCATCTTGCACAACATAATGTTGATCCAGAAAATATAAGCTATGTGCCCGCAAGCCTGCGTTCAGATGGTGGATCAAATTGATATTGGCTGGATCATAAAGACTGGATCCTGCCTTCAGCAAATCCGCTCCGGCTAATAGCTTTTCAGCATGTTCAAAACCAGACTCACTAAGCATAACCTGGTGAGATTTCTCATCCACACTATAATCACCTGGACTATCCTCTGTTTCCTGGCGTGTAAGCTTTGGAATCAACACATTGATACGCACATATATTTCCGTATCACCTTCTGCCTGCCCGGAAATAATCAGCGGAGTACGTGCTTCATCAATCAGGATTGAATCAACCTCGTCAACAATTGCAAAATTGAGTAAGCGTTGCGCACGTTCATAAGGATGCGTCACCATATTGTCACGCAGATAATCAAAGCCATACTCGTTATTAGTGCCATAGGTAATATCCGAAGCATAAGCAGCCTGTTTATCACTATGTGCCATTTGTGCATAAATCACACCCACACTAATTCCGAGAAACTGATAAATTTTCCCCATCCATTCAGCATCACGCTTTGCCAAATAGTCATTCACCGTAACAACATGAACACCTTTTCCTGACAGCGCATTCAGATATGCCGGCAAAGTTGCCATGAGGGTTTTACCCTCGCCCGTACGCATCTCAGAAATTTTGCCCTCATGCAATACCATGCCACCAATGAGTTGTACGTCAAAATGGCGCATTTCCAGAACCCGTTTACCCACTTCACGCACAACAGCAAATACTTCTGGCAATAACGCATCCAATGTTTCTCCATTGTGAATACGCAGCTTAAACTCATCGGTCTTGGCACGCAATTCAGCATCAGACAATCCCGCGATGGCTGGTTCTATTTCATTAACAATACGCACGGTTTGAGAATATTGTTTGACCATTCGGTCATTACGACTACCAAAAACCTTCTTAAGTAGATTACTTAGCATAAAGTCTCTAAAAATTCTGTTTAAACAATTTGTTTAAAAATTAAAGGGGGGATATTTTTACCTCACCCCACAAAAAATACTTCAGGAATTATCAATTAAACTAAAATCATATGCACGGCGAAATAAAATTTCTCAGCTTAAGTTGAAAATCACTGTCAAAAATCCATCTATGTTCAAGATAGATAACAATGAAATGAAGAGTATTCAACATTAAACGGTCACCCATGAATAATCAGTAATTCCTTAAATTCAGTTCAACCTGGTTTTTTCAAGAATCTGGATGGATTTTGCGGCTTGTCTTTATGCCTGATCTCAAAATGCAAATGCGATCCTGTAGAGCGTCCAGTGTTGCCTACTTCAGCTATTTTCTGTCCCTGCAATACAACTTGCCCAAGCTTTACCAAGCGCCTTGATGCGTGCGCATAACGACTCACCAAATCATCCCCATGATCAATCTCGATCATATTACCATATTCAGAGTGACGATCCGAATAGACTACCACGCCACCCGCTGCTGCTTTTATTGGTGTACCTGTTTCTGCAGCAAAATCTACGCCTTCATGAAATGCTCTCTTCCCTGTAAATGGATCTATCCGGTATCCATAGCCAGAAGAATACCAATTTGTTTCAACAGGCATCTCTGAAGGTAAAACATACTTTGTTAGCCGGTCATAGCGCAACAAAGAATCCAGTGCACCCAGCTTATCTGTTCGCTCATCAAGCATATTAGATAATTCCTGGAGCTTATGGTTAAATTCACCAAAAGTTAATTCTTCAGATGGCAGATCAGTACGCGCACCACCTTGTCCCGGCGCCTCATTAAATAAAAAATCTTGTGATTCGATTCCTGAAGATTCTGCCAAGCGTTCACCCAGAGCATCTAATCGTAATAATTGCGCCTGCATTTGCCCCAACTTACTCGCCATGATATTTAGATTATCTTGTAGATGCGTTTGAATTTTCTGATGTCTTTCCTCTTGAGGACTGACCAATACCGCTCTTATCACCGGAGCATCGATTCGATCGGCATAACGTAGTGAAAAAAAGTTCAAGCTCAGAGCCAATGTTACGATAACTAATAGAAAAGCACTTATTAATAATGTAATGTGTATTCTTGTTAATGTTAGTTTTCTCGCCCGCTCTGATTTATTAGTAAAAAAAATAATATTCATATCTTGTATTCATTGGGTATTTTTAAATAACCATGGCCTCTTATAAAGTTAATTCTTATCTTAATCTTCTTGCCAAGACACCTAAACACGAGAACTTATTCTCTGTCGCTCATCAATTATATGAAGATCAATTAACCTTCTTTAAACTTATTCCATCGCATTTAGCACAGCATTGCAACTTAGGTAGAATCTCGAATGGTAAATTAATTATAATGGCTGAGAATGGAGCTATTGCTTCAAGACTTAAGCAAATTTCCCCATCATTGCTGCTAAAACTGCAAGAGCTAGGATGGGAAGTTACTGCAATTCAAATCTTGGTGCAAGCACATTACTATGCAAAAAACACAAAACCTGTGGCAGATAAAGGACATACCAGGAAAAAATTAAAATTGAGTCAAACCGGCCAAGATTGTTTAAGTCAGCTAGCTGCTACATTGCCTGATTCTGAGCTAAAAAACACTATCCAGTTATTTCTAAGAAAGCACCAAAATGATTGAATCACTCTATTCCCGGACAGCCTCCCAGATCAAATCATTGAAAAAAATATTAGCACTATTCTTAGCAACAATTGTCTACCATTTTTCATGTTTATCAAATGTCTCGTATATAATGCAAAATTTATAGGCTTTATACATTACAAATCAAATTTTCCTGAATTGTATGTCAAAGTTTTTAATTATTCCGATGACAGCTAAATCTTTCACAATGCGGCAACTATGTTCTAACTATAACTATCCAACGGTAATTATAAAAACAATCTCATGAATGTTTTTTATGAAGAAGCTGGAACCTTTAAGGTGGGCACCATACTTGCTGATAATAATACCTCTTTGCAAATAGAGGCTGTGCATGGCAAACGCTCAAAGATCAAAGCAACATCCGTGTTGTTTCGATTTGACACCCCGCCTTTATCCGAATTTATGAGTCATGTGCAAAAAGTAGCCGACGAATTGGATCCGGATTTTCTATGGGAATGCTGCACGACTGATACAGAATTTGCCAGCGAGACCCTGGCTGCCGATTACTTTGGTCATGCGCCTAGTCCGGTTGAATCTGCCGCCACATTGCTGCTACTTCAGAATGCTCCCATGTATTTCTATAAAAAAGGGCGCGGACACTACAAAGCAGCTCCACCCGATGCACTTAAAGCAGCTTTAGCCAGTCAGGAAAAAAAACGCCTGCACGCAGAGCAACAAGCACGCTATGCTGAACAATTAAGTCACTTTATTCTGCCTGAAGAATTTAAACCGCATATACCCAGCCTACTCTACAAGCCGGATAAAAACTCGATTGAGTGGAAAGCGCTCGAAGCAGTCCGTACAGAAAAAAAGCTCACTGTCGCAAGGCTGATGGAAAACTGTGGAGCCATTCCATCCTCACACGATTACCATTTCAATCAATTTATCTGGGAACATTTCCCTGAAGGCACGGGTTTTAGTAAACTGGATACGCAACAGGCATTCAATAACTTACACAACTTACCCACCGCAGATGTTGCTGCCTTTAGTATCGATGATGCTTCAACGACAGAAATTGACGACGCCTTTTCTATTACACCACTGACGCTGGGCAGTTTCCGCATTGGTATTCATATTGCGGCGCCCGCACTAGGAATTAATCCTGAATCAGCATTGGATAGAGTCGCTGCAACGCGCCTATCAACGGTTTATCTTCCAGGAAACAAAATTACCATGTTACCGGATGTAATCATCAATCATTTCACATTAGCTGAGAACCGATTGTGTCCTGCTCTCTCTTTATATCTTGATGTATCTGATGACTTTACAGTCACAAGTACCAAAAGCTGTATTGAGAATATAAAAATCGCATCTAATTTACGTCACAATTTATTGGAACAATACTTCAATGAGACTTCATTAAGCAAAGGAGATTTTGAGCACTCCTTTAGCAAGGAATTACGTTTATTGTGGAAATTTGCCTGTAAGATGGAGAACCAGCGTGGCAAAGCAAATGATACCAATAATGACAAAATTGATTATAGCTTTGAAGTCAAAAATGACCACGTCACTATAAGCGAGCGTCGACGGGGATCACCCATTGATAAAGTTGTGTCTGAACTTATGATTTATGTCAACACTGAGTGGGGCAAGCAGCTTACCGATGCTAATATTACTGGCATATTTCGCAGTCAGGCCAATGGCAAAGTCAAAATGAGCACCTCACCTGCACCACATCAAGGACTGGGTGTCTCACAATATGCCTGGAGCAGTTCCCCCATGAGACGCTATGTTGATCTCATCAATCAACGACAAATCATTGCCTTATTGCGTGGCGAACCCCCTCCCTATACCAGGGAAAGCAGCAGTCTTTTAATAGCGATGAGAGACTTTGAAACCGCCTATGGTATCTATGGTGAATTCCAGCGGGCGATGGAACGTTACTGGTGTTTGCGCTGGTTATTGCAGGAAAAAATTCAGATCATTAATGCGCAGGTCATTAAAGAAAATCTAGTGAAACTAGACCAAATTCCGCTAATAACACGGGTACCTTCATTACCAGAAATGTTACCAGGCACTTACGTTAAACTTAAATTATCTGAAATAGACCTGTTTGAACGCAGCCTACATGCAGAATTCCTGCAAAAACAGGATGTATAAATTAATCTCAAAGGAATTCCTGATTAATCATGTGACAAGCGAGTCGTTGTTACCTACAATAATATGATTGCACTCAGGAAACTCTGAACAAGTTGATTACGTTCATGGTTCGACAAGCTCACCACGAACGTAATCAAGACCTTACCGTTCGTCCTGAGCTTGTCGAAGGACTTAATCAGAGCTTCCCCAGGAGGCTGTCCGAGAATAGTGGTCGTAGCGAGGGAAAGCTATTTTGCGACAGATTTTTTGAACATTTGAGGCGAATAGTTATTCTATTTAACGAAAATGATCGAGAAATATGGCCAAAATAGCTTTTCCGCAGTAGATCACTCTATTCCCGAACAGCCTCCCAGGTAGTTTAGACCTAACTTTCAAGGCTTGACCCTTTGGCTGTTACTACTCACACAGACGAAACTACACCCACGGTATCCAGTAGTTATCAACATCCCCCAACCAATCGCCTGTTTGTAGCGATGGTTGTTTCGCTGCTTTTACATCTCATGATACTTTTTGGGGTGGCTTTTCAATTTCCACAGCCAAATTTTGACAAAATTGCCACATCCCTGGAAGTTGTACTGGTTAACAATAAAACTCTGACAAAACCGGCAAACACTGAACTACTTGCACAGGATAATTTAGATGGCGGTGGTAATACGGACGATGATCGTCGTGCAAAAACGCCTTTCCCGGTATTACCAAAAAGCAAACCATCTACCCATGACATCGCAACGCAACAAAAAATTAAACAACTGGAGCTGGAAGCAAAAGAATTAATGACTGTTTTAGATTTATATAATGCACAGCAAATTCAGCAACCCAACGCACACAAAAACGAAACCGAAAAAAAACCGTTAACAACTGATACCACTGATTTGTTACAACGTAGTCTTGATATTGCCCGCTTGAGAGCACAGATTGATCAAGATCATGATAGCTACCAAAAACGTCCAAAAAAAGAAAAATTTGTAGGTGCTCGTACCAAAGAATATCGCTTCACTCGTTATGTGGAGGACTGGCGTACTAAAGTCGAGCGCATAGGCAATTTGAATTATCCTGAAGCAGCCAGGAAAGGAAAGCTCTATGGCAGTTTACAACTCACAGTCAGTATTCGAGCTGATGGTAGTCTGGAATCAATTGAAATCAATAGCTCATCAGGAGAAAAAATTCTGGATGAGGCCGCTATCAATATAGTGAAACTCGCCGGACAAAATGGGTTCGCACCTTTCCCGCCGGATATTAGTCGAGATACGGATATTTTGCATATTACCCGCACTTGGGTTTTTGCACCTTCAGATATGTTACTGGGCCAATAATTACCCATATGCTACTGAACTCGCTATGAAATTAATACCATCAGTATTTTTAAACGGATCTATCCATGCTTGATGCTTATGCTGTTATTGGTAATCCTATCTCACATAGCAAATCACCACTCATTCATACCGCCTTTTCACAACAAACAAATCAGTCAATGCAGTATGTTGCAATCCTAGCCCCACTCGATGGTTTTCAGGCGACCGTCACAGGTTTTCGTCAGCAAGGTGGCAAGGGCATGAATGTTACTGTGCCATTCAAACTGGAAGCTTATCAGCTATCAACGCGCTTAACCGAGAGAGCAACCCTAGCTCAGGCGGTCAATACGCTTAAATTTGAAAACAATGAAATCCTCGGTGATAACACGGATGGCGCAGGATTAGTATGCGACATAGTATTTAACCTGGGAATCTCCATTGCAACCAAACGCATACTGCTCATGGGCGCAGGCGGTGCCGCACGGGGAGTTATACTTCCATTACTACAGCAAAAACCTTCCATTCTGGCCATTGCCAACCGTACACCCCATAAAGCGGAAGCATTACAACAACAGTTTAATTCTTATGGAAATATTGTTTCAGGTGATTTCATGAGGTTCTCGAATGAAAACTTTGACATCATCATCAATGCAACCTCTGCCAGCTTGCACGATGCGCTGCCCGAATTGCCAGCCAATGTTTTTTCTGCTGATGCCCTCGCCTACGACATGATGTACAGCCATGAGCCCACCCGTTTTCTCAAATTCGCACAACAAAATGGCGCACGTCACTTGGCTGACGGTATCGGCATGTTGGTTGAACAAGCTGCTGAATCCTTCTTTTTATGGCGCGGCATCAGACCTCAAACAAGACCTGTGATTACCCTGCTGAAATCTCGAATCTAGCCCGGATATTGCATGAATTCGCACGATAATCACGCATGATATTGGTTTCACAAGGGATTTTTCGAAGAAGCGGTGTAGTTATTCATACACCAGACTGAGACAAATCCCTTGTGGAATCAGGAGACAAGTGAGAGCGTGTGCAATTCATGCAATATCCGGGTTAGTATCGTGAATCAGAAATGGCGGAAAAAGACGCCATTTTATGTTTCGATATTTCTGATTCACGACACCAGCTTCAGTCCTGTACTCACAGATGATCTTCTAACCCAGATATTGCATGAATTCGCACGATGATCGCGCAGGATACTGGTTTCACAAGGGATTTTTCGAAGAAGCGGTGTAGTTATTCATACACTCGACTGAGAAAAATTCCTTGTGGAATCAAGAGTCAAGTGAGAGCGTGTGCAATTCATGCAATATCCGGGCTAACACAGTTACATTCTGCCGAAGCTCTATCAGGCAACTTTAGATTATCTCGTCACCCACCCGATAATTTAATGGTATTGATACAATACTGAGGTTTATACTTTTCGGTCATCAAACTGAAAACTGTTTCGTATATAAACCATGCTGAACTTACTCAAAATAATACAGGCTGTTTTGCTATCGGATAATCCGTTATGACCGAAACCAATAATAACAATGACAACGAAAATTCCCAGACTCCGCTACATCAGGTCACTTACCTGTTACGCAAATACAAATTAGTCGAAGGTTTGGTTAATTTGCAGGATACCCCGGATCAATCACTTGCCGAATCCTCTGTACAAAAACAAAATCTGACCGAGCTACAAAACTTACTGGATCAGCTCCATCCCGCTGACATTGCCCATATCCTGGAAGCTTTACCACTGGAAGACCGGTTTTTAATCTGGAGCATGGTAAAAGCTGAGCATGACGGTGAAGTTTTGCTGGAAACCTCAGATGCCGTCCGTGCAACGCTGATCACGGACATGGGCAGTCATGAATTGATTGCTGCCACTGAGTATCTTGATACTGACGAGATTGCAGATCTTGCCCCTGATTTACCACAGGATGTCATGGACGATGTTTTTCGTTCATTACCTGTCGCAGAACGTGAGCAACTTCGTGCGGCCATGTCTTATCCTGAAGACTCAGTGGGCGCATTAATGGATTTTGATATCATCACTATCCGTGAAGATGTCCGGCTGGAAGTGGTTCTACGTTATTTACGCCGCCTGGATGAAATGCCGGATCATACCGACCAACTATTCGTTGTGGACAGAAATGAACAATTAAAGGGCGTATTACTGATCAACCGATTGTTAGTCAGTGACCCTGATATCCTGGTTGCAGAAGTGATGACCAAAGAAATGATCAAACTGCACCCGGATGATGTCGCCCAGCAAGCTGCTAAAGCGTTTGAACGTTATGATCTGGTTTCAGCTTCAATCGTTGATGATAACGACAAACTGCTTGGCCGTGTCACCGTCAACACGGTGATCGATTTTATCCGCGATAAAGCAGAGAACGAAGCCCTGAATTTAGCTGGCTTGAGTGAAGAGGAAGATCTCTTTGCGCCGATTCTAAAGAGCGTTAAAAACCGTTGGGTCTGGCTGGCTATCAATCTGGTCACCGCTTTTATCGCTTCACGTGTTATTGGCGTATTTGAAGATTCTATTGAAAAACTGGTCGCACTCGCTGCCCTTATGCCAATTATCGCTGGTATCGGCGGCAATTCAGGCAATCAAACCATCACCATGATCGTGCGTGCACTGGCACTGGATCAAATCAATACCAGTAGCGCCTGGAAATTAATCACTAAGGAAATCGGCGTAAGCGCAGTGAACGGCCTGATATGGGGCACCGTCGTCGGCTTGTTTACCTTCGCCATTTACCAGAATGCCGAACTGGGCCTGGTCATGACTCTGGCGATAATGCTGAATTTGCTGTTGGCGGCTTTATTAGGCGTACTGATCCCATTGACATTGCGTAAATTTGGACGCGACCCAGCTCTGGGCTCCAGTGTGTTGATCACTGCCGTGACAGATAGTGGCGGATTCTTTATTTTTCTGAGTCTGGCGACTATCCTTCTGTTGTAATTAAGAAGTTCTGATTAAGTCCTTCGACAAGCCTGTATAGTGTTTACGGCTCATTCCAAGGGCAAACGGTAAGGTGTTGACTACGTTCGTGGTGAGCTTGTCGAACCATGAACGTAATCAATCAACTTGAAATGAATTTTTGGGATACTCGTGCAATATTGGCGATAGCCCCGGAAGTATTACGTCATGAAATTATTCAAAATTTACGCATAGCAAGAAAGAAAGAAATATTTAAATTACCGCTATTAAAAACAGGACAAAAAATGAAACCTGGACGCAATGACCCCTGTCCCTGTGGCAGTGGAAAAAAATATAAAAATTGCTGTTTGAGACATGAGGATGTAGTGAACCAGGAAACTTTTTTCTGGCACCAACTGAATCGTATATCTAAAGAAATACCCGGGAAACTTTTAAAATTTACCGAGAAGCAATACGGACGAGACGTTTTAATGCAAGCCTGGGAAGAATTCATGGATCCGCAAGATGAAGATTTCTCACTCGATTCTCCCCATATGCAGGTATTTTTTCCCTGGTTCTTTTTCGATTGGCAACCAAACCTCGTGGAATCAGGAGTGCAAGATGAAGAAATCGATCTGCGCTCAATCGCACAAGTATATCTGGACAAACATGGCAGGCAGCAAGACTCGCTAGTGGTACGCTACCTCGAGCAATGCTGTGCAGCGCCATTCAGTTTTTACGACATCCTTTCAGTGCGCCCTGGAGATGGATTTGTTTTGCGGGATATCCTGACTGAAAAAGAAGTCGATGTAACCGAACATTCCGGATCACTTAATGCACAAGCAGGGCATATCCTGTTTGCCAGGGTGGTCAAACTGGATAATCTGGCTGTGCTGGAAGGCGCTTCATTCTTCTTATTCCAACCTGTTGAGAAACGCAACATTCTTAAGCTGCGCCAGGAAATTTATGACGAGTTTTCTGAAATCGAACCGGATGTGCTCAAGGATTTCGATTATGAAATGCTTGCAATTTATCATGATATTGTCAACAGGCTAGTCAACCCGGTTATACCGGAACTGCAAAACACTGACGGCGAACCGCTGATATTCCATCAGCTCATCTATGACATTGAATCTCCGCAGACAGCTTTCGATGCGCTTAAACAGCTCGATACCATTGCGAATACTGATGAACTGCTTGAGGATGCAGAGTTTAACGCAGCGGGTGAACTGCACAGCATCGAGTTTCCCTGGCATAAAAAGGGGAATGCAAAAATAAAATCCTGGGACAATACCATCCTTGGGTATATCCAAATAAAAGGGCATCAGCTTGCCGCTAAAGTCAATTCAGAAAACCGCGCACAACAGTTGCGCCTGCTTATTGAAAAATTGCTTCCAGGAGCACGCTACAAAACCAGTGTCATCGAATCCCCACGAGCCATGCTCGCACAGACAGAAAAAGAAGGTAAAACTGCCCGTACCCGACAACGCCAGGAAGAACTGAACGAACTGAACAATCGTCCGGAAGTACAGGCGCAAATTGCGGAAATATTGCGGGAACATTATCGCCAATGGCCGCAAGAAAAACTCCCCGCCCTGAATGGCAAGACACCGCTGCAAGCCATCAAAACCAAGGACGGCCGGGAAATGGTCGAAGCCCTTTTGCGGGATTTTGAACTGAGTAACCAGCGGGCCAATCCACCGGTTGATCCCGCTATCTTCACTGAACTGCGTGAGCGGCTGGGGTTAAAGTTAGATGACTGATAACAGAAAAATACAGGAAATACTGTTTGGAAAAAAATTAAATTGATAGGCTCAGGTTTTGAGCCTGTGGTCAGGGATAATGAATGGGTGTAAATTTTTCACAAGGCATCATTATGTCACGACGCGTATTCCTGAAATCACTCACGGCATTGCTCGGCGGATTCTCCCTGCCTGCAATGACGCACGCCAAGCCGGACCAGGTGAGATGGAAAACCTTGCAAATTTCACCCGTAGCCGGATTCCAGTATTACCAGGGCGAATTGTTTTGGCCGCAACTGGATGCCGGTCAGTTTGTCACGCTCGTGCGCGAACCCGGCAATACCTACGACGACCGGGCAGTCCGCATAGACTGGCAAGGACACAAACTCGGCCATATTCCCCGGATGGACAATGCCGCTGTTTCGCAATTGCTAGACCGTGGCAAAAAAATGTCGGCTTTGATTGTAGGGTTAAAAAAAGCAATAATGCTTGGGATCGGGTAGAGGTGAAAATAAAATGGCGGACATAAATAATCAACATCACTGGAAGGGTCGAATTATCACGAATCCGGAGATTTTGTCTGGAAAACCGATTGTTTCAGGAACTCGCATTTCAGTCGAGCTGATTCTTGATCACCTTGCCGCCAACTGGAGCATGACAGAGATTATTGAAAGTTACCCGAGTATTACACTGGAAGATATACTGGCAGCTTTGGCATTTGCTGCGGATGTCATGCGGGTAAAACCGTTTATCACGGTTGATGAGATTCAGAAAGGGAAACAATCTTGATTTATGCTCATAGTGCAAATGCCAATGGAGATTGGCACCCACTGCAAGAACATCTGACTAGCGTCGCTAAACTTGCAGGACAGTTTTCCAATAATTTGGTATGGCAAGATGAGGTTCGCTTGGCTGGATTATTGCATGACCTTGGAAAATACGCAGACAGATTTCAGGCAAGACTGCATGGCTTGGATTCCGGCCTCGATCACTGGTCGCAGGGTGCGTGGGTGGCGCTGGCCGAACATCGAGCCATTGCCGCTGCGCTGGCGATTCAGGGACATCACGTCGGCCTGCAACGCGCCAACATGGATGCTTTACGCCGGATGAATCTTCAGAGTCTCACGCATAACCATCCATTCGGTCTTGCCTTGAGCGATACCGACCACATGCGACTTAAACAGCGCGCTGAGGCAGATGGGTTGTTCTTTTATGTGCCCGCACAAACAGTTTTGCCATTACAAAACGGAATGGCGCAAGCCGTAGCCAACATGCTTGATGTGCGGCTGCTCTTTTCATGTCTGGTGGATGCGGACTTTCTCGATACCGAGGCGCACTTCGAAGGTGACACGCAAGGCAAGTGCCCTCGTCCTGAAGGGCCGAAGTTAGATGTCAGCGCGGCTCTCGCAGCACTCGATGTACACATGGCAAAACTGCGCGGTGCTACTGGTGCGCAAACGGAAGTGCGGCAGGCACGGGAAGCCCTGTGGAGTGCGGCAGAGCGTGCAGGGAAAATGCAGTCAGGCTTGTTTACGCTGACAGCCCCCACCGGCTCAGGCAAGACACTGGCTATGCTCAAATTCGCGCTTGAACATGCAGCGAGGAATAACCTGAGGCGCGTCGTTCTGGCAGTGCCGTTCCTATCAGTCATTGAACAAACAGCGCGCGAATATCGGAAGGTATTCAAATCATTCCCGGACAACTTTGTGCTGGAACATCACAGCTTGGCCGGGTTAGGGGTTGAAGTGGAACGGCATGATGCCGAAGGCGCAAGCGAATGTCAGCGTCGTCTGCTGGCCGAGAACTGGGATGCACCGATTGTGTTGACCACCAATGTGCAACTGCTCGAATCCTTATTTTCCAATCGCCCATCAGCCTGCCGCAAACTGCACAACCTGATGGAATCGGTGATCCTGTTTGATGAAGCGCAAAGCCTGCCATCAGGTCTTGCTGTACCGACACTTGCAGCATTGTCGCACCTGTCATCGGCCTACCATTCGAGCGTGGTCTTTGCCACCGCCACCCAACCCGCCTTTGACACGCTGCACACAGCGGTGACAAAACACGCCGTGCAAGGCTGGCAACCCGACGAAGCTGTGCCGGAACACACTGAGATGTTCCGTATGTTGAAACGGGTAGAAGTCTCATGGCCGAAGAATGGAGAAAAGCGTGGCTGGGCAGAATTGGCCACCGACTTACGTAGCGATAATGCAAAGCAGGTTTTGTGTGTGGTCAATCTCAAGCGACACGCCCTCGCCCTGCTTGATGAGCTAGCCGGTACGGAGAGCTTATTTCATCTTTCCACCAACATGTGCGCAGAACACCGGCGGGATGTATTAAAAAAAGTTCGCGCAAGACTCAAGGCTGGCGAAACCTGCCGCTTGATTTCCACACAATGCGTCGAAGCCGGTGTTGATCTTGACTTTCCGCTGGTCTATCGCGCACTCGCGCCGCTGGAAGCCATTGCCCAAGCTGCCGGACGTTGCAATCGAGAAGGCAAACTCAATGAGCAAGGCCAGTTGGGTAAGGTAGTGGTGTTTGAGCCAAACGCAGAAAAAGAGCTGCGGCGGTGTTACCCAACACACGCCTACTATCAAGCCGCCGAGGTCACGCGAACGATGTTGACTCTGTACGGCGATCTGAATATCAACGATCCCGCTCTGTTCCGCGACTATTACCGGCGGCTTTATGATTTGAACAATCCGGCCAGCCAGAACAAGGTATTGAACGAGGCGATCACGGCACTCGACTTTCCAGAGGTTGCCAAGCACTACCATCTCATCGATCAGAATACCATTCAGGTCTTGGTTCCGTGGGCGGAACGGCGGGAAGAGTTTGATACATTGCGCAACGAAGCCGAGCGTGTAGGTATCTCCGCCAAGTGGATGCGCCGCGCACAGGGACTTGCGGTTAGCATTTACCAGACAACAGATGGGCCGCCCGCTTGGGCTATTCCGGCGAAGCTCAGGCGTGGTGGTACATCAGATGAATGGTTTTGCCTCGAAGGGGATTACTATGACGATACCCTTGGATTGAATCCGCCCAAGGGGGAGCAGGTTTTTATTGCATAAGGAGGGCACATGACAAACGGCATACATACATTGGAAGTCTGGGGCGATCTCGCCTGTTTCACCCGCCCCGAAATGAAGGTCGAGCGGTTTTCATATCCGGTTATTACACCCTCGGCTGCACGCGGAATTTTTGATGCCATCTACTGGGATGGTCGTCGTGACGGTCAGATCATGCACCCTTATTTTCACTGGCAGGTGAAGCGTATCGAAGTGCTGGAATTGCCTCGCTATATTGCCCTGCGTCGCAACGAGGTAAAGGATACCGTGCCGGGAACAGCCGTGCTCAACAGATGGATGAATGGTAATGCTGCACCCGAACCAATCTGGGCGGATGGCAATAAGGATGAACTCGGCACCGACCAGAAAGGCCGTACCCAACGCCAGACCATGGCGCTCAAAAACGTGCGCTACCGGATAACTGCGCAAATAATTCCCAAGTCCGGTTTTGCGCACGATTACGGTAAATTCAACAGTCTGTTTGAGCGTCGTGCCAAGCAGGGCAAATGCTTTCAGCAACCCTATTTTGGTTGCCGTGAGTTTCCGGCCTTCTTTGAATACGTCGAATCACCGGATGCCAGTACCATAGCTCCCGCTTCCATTGACCAGCATTTGGGGTTCATGCTCTATGATGTGTTTGATCTGCGCAAAGAGGCGGTGAGTGATGGCGACAAGCCATTCATCACGCTGTTCGATGCACATGTGCATAATGGCATACTGGAAGTGCCGCCATTTGATAGCGTGTCAGTTAAGAAACCGGAGAGAACATAACTATGTTGCAAGAACTGATGGAATATGGCGGCAAACTTGATTCTGAACCCGGTTTCAAAACCCGCGAAGTGCGCTGGTGCGTGGAGCTTGCCACTGACGGACGCTTTCTCAACGTGCTGCCGTTAGGCGATGGCAAACGCGGAGCAATGCATCACCGTTGCCCGGATATGCACGCTATGAATGCGGGTGGCAAGTCTCATTTTCTGGTGGAAACTGTGCAGACAGTGGTACTCATGTTCAAAGCCAATGAGGAAGCAAAGAAAATTGCCGGTACCGAAGATAAGCATAAATTTTTTGTTGAGATGTTAGGTAAGGCTACCGATACGGCTCCGATACTCAGTGCATTGGTAAATGCACTGAAAAATGAAACTTGCCTCGAAGGTATACGTGAAGCACTGACAGAGAGAAAGGCCAAGCCTGCCGATTGGCTCAGCTTTCGGGTTGATGGCATTGATCCGCGCGAAGATAAAACCGTACAGTCATGGTGGCGCGAATGGCGCAAGGCGGACATGGTCGGCGACTTACCCGATGCCGCATCTATTTCAGGTAATGCTGTCGATGGCGCGATGGTCTGCTTCCTGACAGGCAATGCAATCCAGCCCCTGCCCACGCACCGAAAAATCACTGGTCTATCTGGTGTTGGTGGCTTGACTATGGGCGATGTGATGGTCGGTTTCGACAAAGCTGCTTTCGGTTCTTTCGGCTTGGATCAGTCTGCCAACGCCGCCATGAGCGCCGAGGCTGCGCAGAAATATGTAGACGGCCTCAACAACTTGATTCGCAATCATTCACGCAAACTTGCCAACGCACTGGTGGTTCATTGGTTCAAGCAACAGATTGCCCCACAGGATGATCCGCTAGAGTGGTTAAACGGCTTCGAGTCGCAAGAGCAAACCGAAGCTGCGGCACAAACTGCGGCGCGTCGTTTGCTGGATGCTATCCAGAGCGGAGCGCGCGCGGATTTAGGTAACAATCATTATTATGCGCTGACGCTCTCCGGCGCATCTGGGCGAGTAATGGTGCGTGACTGGATGGAAGGACCTTTCGAGGATTTGGTGCGTAACATCGAGGCGTGGTTTGCCGATTTCGCTATCGTCATCGCCGGAGATAGGAAAGACTGTGACGGGAAAAAAATTGCCCATGATCCCAAGCTCTATGAAGTCTGCTTGGCATTGGTCAGAAATGACCAGAAAAAATCTATTTCGGAAAACCTGAAGCAATTGCCCGCACCCAATGCCGCCACGTTATGGAAAGTGGCGGTGCAGAACTTGCCCATTCCGCAGCCACTGATGGCGCAAGCACTAGCGCGCTTTCGTGCCGATCTGGTTGATAAAGATTCACCACCGCTCAACCATGCCCGCATGGGCCTCATCAAAGCCTATTTCGTTCGTCTACAACAAGGAGGTGTCATCACTATGAAAGCCTATCTCAACCCCGATCACCCAGAATCCGCCTACCACTGCGGAAGGCTGCTGGCCGTGCTTGCCGAACTTCAATATGCGGCTTTGGGTGATGTGGGTGCCGGTGTAATACAGCGTTATTATGCCGCCGCCAGCCAGATGCCAGGATTGATTCTTGGACGCCTCGTTCGCAATGCACAGTTCCATTTGAATAAGCCCGATAAGCCATGGCTTAAATCAAAATTTGAGCAGCCTATGATGGAAATCGTGGAAAATCTCAAAGACAGGTTCCCAAAAATACTCAATCTTGAAGGCCAAGGATTGTTTGCTCTTGGCTATTACCAGCAACTCGCCGCACTGCGTGAAAGCAAGAAATCCAACGAAACTGCACAAGGAGAAACAAAATGACTGCGATCCAGAACCGTTACGAATTCCTCTATCTTTTTGATTGTGAAAACGGCAATCCGAACGGCGACCCGGACGCTGGCAACAGTCCGCGCATTGACCCGGAAGACATGCACGGACTGGTTTCAGACGTGGCCATCAAACGGCGGGTGCGCAACTATATTCAGGCTGCCTTCGGCAATGAAGCGCCCAATGCTATTTTTATCGAGCATTCGACTAATCTTAACAAACAGATTACAGCGGCGCATGAAGCTACAGGGGGTGCTCCATCAGGTGGGGGAAACAGAACGCAGGTTGGGAATGCTCGCAACTGGATGTGCCAACAGTTCTTCGATGTACGTACCTTTGGTGCGGTCATGTCCACCGGCCCGAATGCCGGACAGGTGAGAGGTCCAGTACAAGTTGCTTTCTCGCGCTCCATTGACCCAATTCTGCCGATAGATGCCTCGATTACCCGCATGGCTGTGGCTGAGAAAGTGGCTGGCGCCAAAACCAAAGCCGATTACGAAGCATGGGAAGGTAAGCAGGAAGAAGATTCGCTACGTACCATGGGTCGTAAGTCACTCATCCCTTATGGTCTCTTCGTTGCCAAAGGCTTCGTCTCCGCCAATCTCGCGACAGGTACCGGCTTTTCCGACGACGATCTCACTCATCTGTGGGATGCGCTGAAAGGCATGTGGGATCACGACCGATCTGCCTCCAAAGGTGTGATGTCCTGCCGAGGGCTGTATGTGTTCAAGCACGTTGGCACCGATAGCGATACTACCCAGCGAGTGCGTCAAGCGATGCTGGGCTGCGCCCCCGCGCAGCGACTGCTGGATTTTTCTACGGATTCTCGTCCGGTTGATAATGCGATTATCCAAATCAACAAGCGCGAAGGATTGATTGGTTCGCCGCGTGCTTTCTCGGATTATGTAGTTAAAGTTAATAAAGATAGATTACCTGACGGAGTGGATTTAATCCCGCTCTGCTGATATCAAAAATCAAAAGAGTAACCGCATGAATGAAATCATGTTTCTTGTGGTAGAAATGCCGGATGGTGGTTTTATTGCCCATGCGCCTGGGGTTTCCATTATTACCGAGGCCGATGATTCTGAGAGCCTTTACATTCAGATCCGGGATGCAGTGCATTGTCATTTCAGTAAGGAAGAAATTCCTCAGATCATTCGTTTATTTTTCATTCGTGAAGAAATAATTACTGCATGAAACTGCTACATTATAATCTGGTTCAAGCTGTATTGAATGTCAAGCTCGGTCTGAGGGGATGAGTAATAACGAGCAAAATGATCCAATCAACGTTTCCGCCCTCAACCAATATACCTATTGTCCGCGTCGTTGTGGTTTGATCTATCTGGAAAGCGAATTCTCGGACAATATTCACACCGCGCGCGGTAACGCCGAGCATGAACGGGTTGATCAATCGGGATGGGTGACTACTCAAGCGGGTGCGCGAACGGAATATACCTTGCCGATATGGTCGGATCGTCTCGGGTTGGTGGGTAAATGCGATGTGGTTGAGTTCTGGCCGGATGGTGGCGTATATCCGGTAGAGTACAAGCATGGTGCTCGCAAGAAACGCTTAAATGATGACCTGCAACTCTCAGCCCAAGCAGTTTGCCTGGAGGAAATGACCGGCAAGCCGGTGACGCATGGCGCGATTTATCATCACACTTCCCGTCGCCGCCGTGAAGTGGCCATAACCGATTCGTTGCGTCAGCAGGTTGAGGAAACCGTGGCGGCGGTGCGTGCTTTGCTGGCCTCCGGAAAATTACCGCCGCCGGTTAACGACGCGCGTTGCAAGGAGTGTTCGTTGAAAGAGATTTGCCAGCCGGAAGCATTGGCGGATAAAACCCACCAGCGGAAAATATTGACTGAACTGTTTAACGTGGATGAATAGCGTAATGAAGCATGCCACATACCCCCAGAAAGGCGCGTTCAACGGAAACCATTTTCGCTTCGCTGAGGACGGCCAGCGGCCCTTCTCCAAAGCGAGTTCGGTCGAGCGTTCGCGGTTGGTCCACAATAATCTGGCAATCCTTCAGCAGACGGTTACGGGCTGTAACAGTTATGCGCCATTGCTTGAAAACCGGGTAAATCTGAGTTGTCATGGGCAGGATGATAATCATCGGCGTCCCGATTGCGGTAAGCGCATTGTCCTGGAAAACCAGAACAGGTCTAATTTTTCCAACTTCCTGTCCACGCGGCGGATTCAGGTTGGCAACCCATATCTCGCCGCGACGGATTACTTCCACCATTTTTCACCGGGTTCTTCGTGTTGCAGTTTGCCAGATTTGAGGTCTTCAGCAATGTCCAATACTTCGTTTTCCAGCGGCAGAAATTCCTCGGCGATTTCTCTTGCCTCCTGGCGGATGTTTTCGTTTGCATATGCTTCCCGTGCTTCTTCCAGGAGTTGATCCATGAAACGTTTTTTTTCGATTTCAGTGAGATACCAGGTCAGCGCATCACGCGCGATTTCGGAGCGGGTTCTGTTTTCCCGCCGCGCTTCTTCAGAAAGTTGTTGTTCAATCTGGTCAGTTAGCCGGATATTGAGCATGGCCATGTTGTGCTCTCTCACGTATCATAAAATATATTACGGATTGTAATACAAAATGCACCAGATCCTCAATACACTGTATGTCATGACACCCTATCCCGATGCACATTTGAAAATAATACGAGAGGAACGAAATGACCCAAATCCATTCCAGTAACGAAGAAGTGCTACTGCACCAAATGGTGGAAACTATCGTCCGTGAAGTTTCCCCGGAGGCGATTATCCTCTTCGGTTCGCGCGCGCGAGGCGATGCGCGGCCTGACTCCGACGTTGATTTACTCATTGTTGAGACTGCGCCGTTTTCGCCCCAGCGCAGCCGCAGAAAGGAAGCGGCGCGCTTATATATGGCATTAAAGGGATTGGCGATCTCCAAGGATATTCTGTTGTACAGTCGAGATGAATTCGAGCATTGGAAAAACTCTTTGAATCATGTCGTCGGCAAGGCGCATCGTGAAGGGAGAGTGCTACATGGCCGACCTTGAGCAAGCTCGCACCATGTTGCGGATGGCGCATAAGGATTTCAATGCGCTCATCGGTATGCATGGAAATCCATTATTTGCCGATGAGATTTTCGGCTTTCATATCCAACAGGCGGTGGAGAAAGCGTTGAAAGCATGGCTGTGTATCCGCGATGGTATCTATCCGATGACACATGAACTGGCGCGATTACTTGCTTTGCTGGAGAACCAAGGTGTGGAGGTGGAAGCATATTGGCCATTGGTTCAATACACTATTTTTGCGGTGCAAGCGCGCTATGAAGAAGGTATCACCGATTTGGATGAACCGATTGACCGCGCCATGGAAATCCAGAATGTGCACGCACTACTGATGCAGGTTGAACAGGCGATAGCTTCACAAGGAAAAGCGCTTGAATAACGGCGGAACGATCAATGTCTCCGTTCTAATCTAAATAGCTAGGTAATTTAACCATGTACCATGTGCTGAATACACTCTATGTCATGACACCCAATGCCTATGCGCACTTGGAAAACGATACGTTACGCATTGATGTGGAGCGTCAGAAGAAGCTGCAAGTGCCATTGCACCATCTCGGTTCCGTAGTTTGTTTTGGCAATGTCATGATTTCTCCCGCCCTGATGCATCGCTGTGCCGATGACGGTATCAGCCTGGTGCTGCTCAATAGCAATGGGCGTTTTAAGGCGCGCCTGGAAGGCGCGGTCAGCGGCAACATTCTGCTGCGGCAGGCGCAACATCGTGTAGCTGCCGATGAGCAATTTTCCTTGACGACAGCGCAGGCTGTCATTGCCGGAAAGCTGCGCAATGCACGCCAGGTATTGATGCGCGGCGCACGCGAAAGCAATGACGAGCAGGATCAGAAAGTATTAAGTGATGCAGCGGCATCGCTGGCAAACTCCATTCGTAACTTGCCGGTCGCAGGCAATCTGGATGTGGTGCGCGGGATAGAGGGGGATGCTGCAAAAGTTTATTTCTCTGCTTTGCCGTATTTGGTACGGCTGAATGTACGGGAACATTTTACGATGGATGGCCGGTCACGCCGTCCGCCACGCGACCGCTTTAATGCATTGCTGTCATTTCTTTATTCCATGGTAATGAACGATTGCCGCTCAGCGCTTGAAAGCGTGGGGTTGGATCCACAATTGGGTTTTTTACATGCTGTGCGCCCTGGCCGGGCGGCATTGGCGCTGGATCTGATGGAGGAATTTCGCGCCATTCTGGCGGATCGGCTAGCCTTAACCTTGGTCAATCGTGGTCAGATTTCCGCGCACGATCTCAAGGAACACGAAGGTGGGGCGGTGTATTTGGAAGGGGATGCGAGAAAGATCGTTGTGATGGCATATCAGGAGCGCAAACAAGAGGAAGTCACACATCCGTTACTGGAATCGAAAATACCGATTGGCCTGCTGCCGCAACTTCAGGCGCGTTTCATGGCGCGCACCATCCGTGGCGAAATGGACGGATACATTCCTTTTCTGGTGAAATAGCCGTGCTTATCATCGTGACTTATGATGTTTCCACTGAAACCAGGGAGGGACGCAAAAGACTTCGGCGCGTAGCCAAAATATGCGAAGGAACCGGGCAGCGTGTGCAGAAGTCGGTATTTGAATGTAAAGTCAATCTCATGCAATACGAAGAGCTGGAACGCAGATTGTTAGCTGAAATTGATGAAAAAGAAGATAATCTCCGGCTGTATCGTTTAACGGAACCGGTTGAATTACATGTCAAGGAATACGGAAAGTTCAAAGCCGTTGATTTTGACGGATCGTTGATTGTTTAAAATGCGCGAACCACAAGCGATGATAAAACTCCAGTCGGTTCGCGATACTTATAACCTTATGAATATTATGAATACTATCAAACGAATATCGCCTGTTATGCTGTTAATCAGTTTTGAAAATAAACAGTTCGCGCATTCACAGAAATATTCTTTGTTGTATGATGGAGTTGTAACTGTACTGTAGCGCCCGGCCTGACGGTCGGGCGAGGATTGAAACGTCTTTATCATCAAAGATAGTCGAGAAAGCTTCTGGTAGCGCCCGGCCTGACGGTCGGGCGAGGATTGAAACGTCCCAAACCTGCTGTCTGGTGGTGTCCCCGTGTAGTAGCGCCCGGCCTGACGGTCGGGCGAGGATTGAAACAGCGGATCGTGCTGATGTTCGCGGCGCAGACCAGCAGTAGCGCCCGGCCTGACGGTCGGGCGAGGATTGAAACCATTTTTACTATCAAAGCCAAAACCGCCGACACTACAGGTAGCGCCCGGCCTGACGGTCGGGCGAGGATTGAAACGATGATATTTTCGCTCGCATGAAGGAAATTCTTGGAAGTAGCGCCCGGCCTGACGGTCGGGCGAGGATTGAAACAGCAGAAGCTAAGGCGCTGTCTAGTCAAAGCTACGGTAGCGCCCGGCCTGACGGTCGGGCGAGGATTGAAACATTTGAGGAATACACCGCCGAAGCTGCGCTGGCCGCGTAGCGCCCGGCCTGACGGTCGGGCGAGGATTGAAACAACGCCGTATGAAATAATTCAAAATTTGAATTTGGGTAGCGCCCGGCCTGACGGTCGGGCGAGGATTGAAACCGCCGGGGCGTTTGCTTGTATCGCACTCGGTCACGGTAGCGCCCGGCCTGACGGTCGGGCGAGGATTGAAACATTTTTTCAAAATCATTTAATACTACCAATTCAAGGCGTAGCGCCCGGCCTGACGGTCGGGCGAGGATTGAAACACAGCGAGCGACGCGACAACAAAGACAAACTATCGTAGCGCCCGGCCTGACGGTCGGGCGAGGATTGAAACCGTTAACCGCAGAAGATGCGTACCAGTTAATTTTGTAGCGCCCGGCCTGACGGTCGGGCGAGGATTGAAACTTCTATCGTTTTATCCATATCTCATAATATTAAATTGTAGCGCCCGGCCTGACGGTCGGGCGAGGATTGAAACATTGATTCCAGGGGCTTTTGATTTTGATGGAGTGGTAGCGCCCGGCCTGACGGTCGGGCGAGGATTGAAACAGTCATTTCGTTTTTTAATTAATTAATCAGGAAAAGTAGCGCCCGGCCTGACGGTCGGGCGAGGATTGAAACGGCCTGTTCAGTGGGGCTGAGACTACGCATTACGTTAGTAGCGCCCGGCCTGACGGTCGGGCGAGGATTGAAACTTTTTGGACGTATAAATGAAGATGTAAATGTTTAGTAGCGCCCGGCCTGACGGTCGGGCGAGGATTGAAACTTTGATCCAGCCACATAGCCGCCCTGTCCGTGCGGTAGCGCCCGGCCTGACGGTCGGGCGAGGATTGAAACTTTTTTTGATCCTGCTGCGATAGCTGCGAGACGTTGGTAGCGCCCGGCCTGACGGTCGGGCGAGGATTGAAACTTATATAAATCACTGCGTCGCATTCACTCACGTAAGTAGCGCCCGGCCTGACGGTCGGGCGAGGATTGAAACCTTTCAAGTAGTTTCCAAATTAGCCCCGCGCCTGCGTAGCGCCCGGCCTGACGGTCGGGCGAGGATTGAAACATTCTTATCAACCCGTTTTCTTCGAGTAAATTTGCGTAGCGCCCGGCCTGACGGTCGGGCGAGGATTGAAACCCGTATCTATTGTTCTTTTTGCCGCATGTTTTCATGTAGCGCCCGGCCTGACGGTCGGGCGAGGATTGAAACTAATAGTAAATCCACGCCTTAACTCTCTGAGTATAGTAGCGCCCGGCCTGACGGTCGGGCGAGGATTGAAACACTTTGCTTATGTAGTCTGTCATTTTGTTCCCACGTAGCGCCCGGCCTGACGGTCGGGCGAGGATTGAAACAACGGGTCAGCTACGGCAACATTTGCATCAGCAACAAGTAGCGCCCGGCCTGACGGTCGGGCGAGGATTGAAACTTTGTTAAATTTTTGAATGTATTGTCGGGCACTGGGTAGCGCCCGGCCTGACGGTCGGGCGAGGATTGAAACTGCCGTAAAATGTCGTACTGTTAATGCTATCTGTTGTAGCGCCCGGCCTGACGGTCGGGCGAGGATTGAGTATCTTATTCGTTAGGTTGCTTCGCCCCTCTCTCGTCGAAACCATAGAAGTCGTATCGGGAAGCGACTGCCATCATCAGGCGGAATCATTGGAGCTTCTCTCATTTCGATGCCAGCCTTGCTGAGTCCGGCCAACCGGGTCCGCATCGAAGGGTGTCAAGTAATCATCTGAGATGCCAAAGATGTTGATGGCGTCGTCGATTATTTCATCCGTGTCCCAAGTGGTACGCCAAGAGCCAGAGCCCCACATTGGCACGTTTGCGAGTGGCAGATCACCGCGTATCGAGTCGGGAGGCACGCTACCTCACCGCACCACGGGCACAACCAACGCTGATCCGCTTCTTTCATTGTCCCTTCCGTCATGAGAGTCAAAATTATCTTATTGTTAATAAGGTTAAGATATAAAATAAACGGAAGAAATGTACCATTCAATACGACATTACCAATTACCATCTTCCAGATTATAATTTATTTTAAAAATTAAATTTAATTCTTATTCTTCAACCAATTCTCCCGAACACTCCGCGCCTGAGAAAAAGCTTTTTCCAGTGCTTCACTCTCATTATTTTTCAGCAGCTCCTGCAACGAGCAAAGTTCATTCTGGTACGCATCTATTTGTTTGAGCAGTGCTTCACGATTGGCCAGGCAGATGTCTCGCCACATTTCCGGGGAGCTGCTGGCGATGCGGGTGAAGTCGCGGAAGCCGCCGCCGGCGAAACGTAACAGGTTTTCAGGATGGCCAGTGCTGTGATTGAGGTGATTCATCAAGGTGAATGCCAGAATATGCGGCAGATGGCTGGTGGCTGCGAGCACCTGGTCATGCTCGTCTGCTGGCATGTGCGAAACCTGGGCGCCACAGGCCTGCCATAATTGAGTGACTTGTTGAGTGGCATGGGCGTTGGTTTCTTGCAGCGGGGTGAGGATGACATGTTTGTGGCAATATAAATCGGCTTGTGCGGCCTGTACGCCACTTTGTTCAGCACCGGCGACAGGATGACCGGGTACGAAGTGGTGCAGGTTTTGTGGGTTAAGATAGTTACGCGCTGCGGCAATGACATCCTGTTTGGTGCTGCCTGCGTCGGTGATGAGGGTGTTGGCTTGCAGGTGAGAAGCAATCTGCGCCATGATATTTGTGGTCTGTCCAACGGGCATGGCAAGAAAAACAAGATCTGCATTTTGCAGTGCAGATACCGTATTTTCAGCAATTTCGTCAATGACACCTTGCTCCAAGGCGCGCCGCATATTTTCCTTACTGCGCCCGATACCCACAATATGGCTGACCAGCCCGGCCTTGCGCAGCGCCAGGGCAAATGATCCGCCGATCAGGCCCACGCCGATGATGACCAATTTGTTGAGTATCGCCGTATTTGTCATTGGTTAACTGTTTAGCATTACAGGCTACGTCCGATGACCTCTGCGATGCTTTTTAATGATCCCATCAGATCCTTGAATTCCTGTGGATTGAGCCGCCCGCTGAAACTTGTTGCGTGGCCACATCCATTTGTTCTTCGGATAGATCTTTGTTCATAATGATGATCAAACCAATTCTCCCATTGCGTACTCAAGTGATTCCAGGAATCGTTTATTTTCGGATTCCAGTCCAATCGTAACCCGAAGGTGATGAGGCATTTCGTAAATACCCAGAGGGCGCACGATGACGCCCTGTTGCAGAAGGCTTTGATAGACTTTCGGGGTATTGGTTACATCGCCTTTTACAAGGAAACTGATGAAATTTCCATACGAAGGGATGTGTTCAATGCCCAGTTTCCGGAAGCCATCGGTGAGTTGTAGCATGCCTGCCCGGTTCAGTGCATACGATTTTTGTACAAATTCAACATCCTGCAGCGCGGCCAGTGCGCCCACAAGGCCAATGCTGCTGACATTGAATGGCTGGCGAACGCGGTTCATCAAGTTAGCCACGTCAGGGTGCGTCAGTCCAAATCCGACACGTACACCGGCGAGGCCATAAGCCTTTGAAAAGGTGCGTGTGATCAGAAGGTTAGGAAATTGTTTAAGCCACTTGATGCTGTCTGCTTTATTGGCCTCGGGCAGGTATTCGTTATATGCCTCATCCAGAACGACCAATACATCCCGGGATACGCGCTCCATGAAACGGAATAGATCATCGGCACTGGATAATGTACCGGTTGGATTGTTGGGGCTGGCGATAAATACAATGCGTGTTTCAGGTGTGATGGCACTCAGCATGGCATGCAGGTCGTGGCCATAATCTCTGGCAGGAACCGATATGCCATTCGCGCCGATCATTTGTACCACCAGCGGATAAACCGCAAAAGCATGTTGCGAATACACTGCCGCAGCACCCGGCTTCAGGAATACGCGCGCGGCAAGATCCAGAATATCATTGGAGCCATTGCCTAATATGATTTGCCCAGGATCAACGGCATAACGTTTGGATAATGCGGCTTTTAATTCATAACCGCTGCCATCCGGATAGAGCGCGACATCATGCAGCGCATTAATCATGGCGTCTAATGCGAGTGGGCTGGCTCCAAGCGGATTCTCGTTGGAAGCCAGTTTGATGACACACGATTCATCCAGTCCCATTTCTCTCGCCAGTTCAGCGATGGGTTTACCCGGTTGATAAGGCTGGATGGAGCGGATATATTCCGGTGCAAAGTCACAAAGATTCATAAGATTAAGTTTGTTAACCATGGAAAAAGAATACAGGATATTTAATGAATTCAATAGAACGGTCATTCAATGACAGCGAACAGTTATATCGCTGGATAAGATCCAAGGATTTTCAGGAAAGCTGCTTTTTCACGTAATGCTTCAAGTGCGGCTGCAACATTCGCATCATGCTGATGCCCTTCAATATCAACAAAAAATACATATTGCCAGAGGCCGGTACGCGATGGACGTGATTCCAGGCGACTCATGCTGACACCATGTTGCGCCAGCGGTTCTAATAATTTATAGATGGCCCCGGAACGGTTATTGGTCGACAGGATCAATGAGGTTTTATCCTTCCCTGAAGCCGCTACATTTTGTTTGCCAATGACTAGAAAACGCGTGGTATTTTTTGGATCATCTTCGATATTTTCTGCGCAGATGACGAGCCCAAATAGTTCGGCAGCTCTTTTGCTCGCTATGGCTGCTGCATTTTTATCGGCTGCGGCTTGCCGGGCTGCATCGGCATTACTGGCTGTAGTGATAAAAGCAGTATTAGAAATTTGAGGTAAGTTGGTTCTTAACCACTGATGGCACTGTGCAAAAGATTGCGGGTGAGTATAGATTTTGTTGATTTGCGATAGTTCGGTTTGTTGTGCCATCAGAAACTGATGCACGGGTAGTTGGATTTCACCGCAGATGGTGAGTGGTGTTTGTAACAGCAAATCCATCGTTCTGCCAACCGCACCTTCAGAAGAATTCTCCACCGGTACAACGCCATAACTTGCCGCATCGGATTCCACTGTGCGAAACACTTCATCAATCGAATCACACGCTACCGTTGTGATGGCACTGCCGAAACGTTTTAACGCAGCATCTTCAGAAAAAGTACCGTTGGGACCCAGGTAAGCCACACTCATGGGTTTTTCCAGGGCGCGGCATAACGACATAATTTCAGTAAATATTTGTTTAATATGTTCGTTGGTGATGGGTCCAGGATTTTGTTCCTGGATACGTGTCAATATTTGTGCTTCACGTTCAGGTCGATAGACGATGCCGCTTTTTTTTATCTTGCCAATTTGTTGTGCGAGTTCGGCGCGCGTACTTACCAGCTTAAGTAATTCGCTGTCAATGGCGTCAATTTGGTCGCGTAATTGTTTGAGTTGTTCAGACATTGCGGGTGAAAGTTTTGGCTTAACGATAATTAATCAGAATTTTAGAGTTTATCGGGGAAAGGGCACATGGCGTGCCATTAATACACCTGTGATCATGGCAATTTCATCAATCACGCTTTGAGGTACCGGGCTATCCACATCAACCAGTGTATAGGCCATTTCACCTCGTGACTTGTTGATCATGTTATGGATATTTAAACCAGCTTTGGCCATGCTGGTGGAGATTTGTCCCAGAATATTGGGTACATTGGCATTGGCCACAGCGGCCCGATAGGGGGATTCTCGTTCCATGAAGATATCAGGAAAATTAACCGTGTTTTTGATGTTCCCATTTTGCAAATAGTCCATGAGTTGATTAACAACCATGACGGCACAATTTTCTTCCGCTTCCAGTGTAGAGGCACCCAGATGTGGTAAGGTGATCACTGCTTTTTGATGATGAAGTTTTTGGCTGGGAAAGTCACAGACATAGGTTTTTATTTTGTTGGTTGCGATACCGGACAGAATGGCATCTTCATCGACGATAGCGCTGCGTGAGAAATTCAACAGAATCGTATTCTGTTTCATAATTTTTACGCAGTTTTCATTGATCAGGTGGCGTGTAGAATCCAGGAGTGGAACATGCACACTGATAAAGTTACTATGGCGAAGCAAGTCTTCTATACTCTGTGCTTTTTTTACTTCTGCGGATAAGCTCCAGGCTGAATCGACTGTGATTTTGGGATCATAACCGATGACTTTCATACCCAGTTTGATGGCTGCATCGGCAACCAATCGGCCAATTTCACCCAGGCCAATAATGCCCAGTGTGCGCCCCGGTAATTCTGTGCCGGAGAAGTATTTTTTTCCATCTTCAGCCTGCTTGTTCAGTGCCATGTCATCGCCTTGAAGATTTTCAACGAACTGCAATGCAGGGATCAAATTTCGTGCAGCTAAAAACATACCCGCCAGAACCAGTTCTTTAACCGCATTCGCATTAGCGCCGGGTGTATTGAATACTGGGATACCTCGGATATTCATGTCCTGTACAGGAATATTATTGGTGCCGGCACCTGCGCGTCCGATCGCCATGACACTGTGAGGAATTTCCCGATTCAGCATATTTTGCGAACGTACCAGAATAGCATCCGGCTCAGCAATATCATCACCGACCTGGTAATGATCCGCAGGAAAGCGTTTCAGGCCAAGGGGTGAAATCTGATTAATCGTAAGAATCTTGAAGATTCCATGTGGACATTCAGGCATGCTGACTGGCGAATTCCTTCATAAATGCTGCCAATTTTGCCACACCTTCAATGGGCATGGCATTGTATATGGAAGCACGCATACCGCCCACTGAGCGATGACCCTTGAGTTGAATCAGGCCATTGATTTTAGCCTGTTTGAGGAATGCTTCATCCAGCGCAGGGTTTTTCAGCGTGAAGGGCACATTCATGCGTGAGCGATCTGATTTAGCTACCGGGCAATGATAAAAATCGGTATTATCCAGCAAGTCATACAAAAGACTGGCTTTGGCAATATTGATTTTTTCCATCGCTATTAGTCCGCCATTTTTCTTCAGCCATGCGAATACCAAGCCGGTAATATACATGGCATAGGTCGGTGGCGTGTTGTACATCGAATCATTTTTCGCATGCACCTGATAATCGTAAAGCGTCGGTGTGCCTGCTATCGGCAGGCCCAGTAAATCCTCGCGCACAATGACGAGTGTCAATCCGGCCGGTCCCAGGTTTTTCTGCGCACCCGCGTAAATCAATCCAAAACAAGTGATATCCAAAGGCCGTGACAGGATATTTGATGACATATCGGCTACCAATGGAATATTGCTTTTTGCGTCAATTTCCGGGATCCAGTTAAACTCGACGCCACCAATGGTTTCGTTGCTAGTGTAATGGATATAAGCCGCTTCCGGGTCCAGATGCCATTTGTCTTGTGTGGGTGCGTAGGTGAAATTGGCTTCCTCAGAGGAGGCGGCTACATTGACGGTGCAATATCGATTCGCTTCTTCAATGGCTTTGGTCGACCACTGGCCGGTATTGATATAGTCGGCTTTTTTTTTGCCACGCAGTAGGTTCATGGGCACCATGGAAAACTGACTGGAGGCGCCGCCTTGCAGGAATAAAACTTTATAGTTTTGCGGTATTCCAACCAGTTCACGTAAATCGCTTTCAGTTTTCTCAGCAATGGCCATAAATTCTTTGCCGCGATGACTCATTTCCATGACAGACGTACCGCTGCCGTGCCAATCCAGCATCTCATCACGCGCTTGTTGCAGAACTTCTTTGGGTAGAACCGCAGGCCCTGCACTGAAATTATAGATTTGATCCATTGAATCTTTTTTCTGATAGTTATTCTTAGTGCCTGGGAATCAAGCGACTTGTTTGTCTTTAAGGAAACTCTGAACAAATTGATTACGCTCATGGTTCGACAAGCTCACTACGAACGTAATCAATATGTTACCGTTCGTCCTGAGCTTGTCGAAGGACTTGATCAGAACTTCCTTAACTATCGCCATCGTCGTCATCGCTTTCTATCACTCTCTCCAAGCCTGCAAGTTTCTCGCCTGCATCCAGGTTAATTAAAGTGACACCTTGTGTAGCGCGACTCATTTCCCGTACTTCATTGACGCGGGTACGAATGAGTACGCCACCTGATGTAATAAGCATAATTTCATCATCCGGTTTAACCAGTTTTGCTGTGACAACTTTGCCGTTGCGCGCACTGGTTTTGATCGCAATCATGCCTAGAGTCCCTCGATTATGGCGCGTGTATTCACTGATGGGGGTACGTTTGCCATAACCATTTTCAGTGGCCGTTAATACGGCAAGTTCTTCATTCTCAGCTACCAGCAAGGAGATTACTTTCTGTCCGGAACCGAGTTTCATGCCACGCACGCCACGGGCGGTTCGTCCCGTTGGACGCACGTCATTTTCACTGAAACGCATGGCTTTGCCGTTATCTGAGAACAGCATGACATCGTGTTTTCCTTCGGTCAGCTCAACGCCAATCAAATAGTCGCCCGCATCGAGTCCGATGGCAATGATGCCATTGCTACGTGGACGGGAAAATTCTGATAACGGTGTTTTCTTAACAGTGCCAAAAGAAGTTGCCATAAACACAAAACGGGTTTCATCGAAAGCTTTAACGGGCAGAATGGCGTTAATTTTTTCGCCTTCTTCCAGTTGCACCAAATTAATAATGGGCTTGCCTCGGGATGATCGACTACCTTGCGGCACTTCATAAACCTTGATCCAGTACACGCGTCCCAAGCTTGAAAAGCACAGAATATAGTCATGCGTGTTTGCAATGAATAGCTTGTCAATGAAATCATCTTCTTTGGTGCTTGTGGCCAACTTACCGCGTCCGCCTCGTTTTTGTGCACGATACTCATCGAGTAATTGAGATTTGATGTATCCGCTGTGCGACAGTGTGACGACAACATCTGCAGGCGTGATCAAATCTTCCATACTCAGGTCTTGAGTGTCGACAATGATTTCACTGCGACGTTTGTCACCAAACTGTTGCCTGACGGCATCGAGTTCTTCGGTGATGATGCAGGTGATGCGCTCCGGATCAGCCAGAATATCAAGGTAATCAATAATTTTTTCTATGACCTCTTTATACTCTTCGACGATTTTTTCTTGTTCCAAGCCGGTCAGACGTTGCAGGCGTAATTCCAGAATCGCTTGCGCTTGCGCATCGGATAAACGGTAGCCTTGCGCTCGCAAACCAAATTCTTCACCTAAACCATCCGGGCGTAGTGCGTTGGCATCTGCCATGGCACGAGACAACATTTCCTCAACCAATTGGGAACGCCAAACTTTTGCCATGATTGCTTCCTTGGCGACAGATGGCGTGGGTGCAGCTTTTATTAAGGCGATAATTTCATCGACATTGGATAATGCAACAGCCAGACCTTCCAATAAATGACCGCGTTCACGTGCTTTCTTCAGCTCAAAAACAGTGCGCCGAGTCACGACTTCACGCCGATGACGCAGGAATGCATCCAGAATCTGCTTTAAATTCAGCAGGCGAGGCTGGCCATCCAATAATGCCACCATGTTCATGCCGAAGGTGTCTTGCATCTGTGTTTCTTTGTACAAGTTATTCAGAATGACTTCGGGCACCTCCCCGCGTTTCAGTTCAATCACAACACGCATACCCGATTTGTCGGATTCATCACGTAAGTCAGAAATGCCTTCAATTTTCTTATCGCGAACCAGTTCTCCAATGCGAATTAATAAATTAGCTTTGTTAACCTGGTAGGGCAGTTCATCGACGACGATACATTGGCGACTGCCTTTTTCCATGTCTTCAAAATGTGTGCGTGCACGCATGACCACACGGCCACGGCCTGTGCGATAACCATCTTTTACTCCGGAAACACCATAAATAATACCGGCAGTTGGAAAATCCGGCGCCGGAATGCATTCAATTAACTCATCAATACTGATATCGGGATTTTTGAGTAAAGCGAGACAGGCTTCTATAACTTCATTCAGATTGTGCGGCGGAATGTTGGTTGCCATACCTACGGCAATGCCGGATGAGCCATTGATCAGCAGATTTGGAATTTTGGCGGGAAGTATGAGCGGTTCTTTTTCAGAATCATCATAATTGGGTCCAAAATCCACTGTTTCTTTATCAAGATCAATAAGTAATTCATGGGCAATACGCGACATGCGGATTTCAGTGTAACGCATGGCCGCAGCATTATCTCCATCCACTGATCCAAAGTTACCCTGCCCGTCGACCAGCATGTAACGCAGGGAAAAGTCTTGCGCCATGCGAACAATGGTGTCATAAACGGCGGTATCGCCATGGGGATGGTACTTACCGATGACATCACCCACAATACGTGCAGATTTTTTGTAAGGTCTATTCCAGTCGTTGGAAAGTTCGTGCATGGCAAACAATACGCGTCGATGTACCGGCTTGAGACCATCACGAACATCGGGTAGTGCGCGACCTACAATTACACTCATGGCGTAATCAAGATAGGAACGCCGCATCTCTTTTTCAAGACTGATGGGCAGGGTTTCCTTGGCAAATTGATTCATATTTTATGATTTTTTGAGAAACTAATAGGTTACGTTACAGATATTTTCTTTAAATATTAGAGCGATCGGGTGGAGATAACGGGATTGCGCCCGTTATCCCTCTCACACCACCGGACATGCGGTTTTCCGCATCCGGCGGTTGAACCCGGCGACTCAAATCGTCGCAAAATCTGATGGTACAAATCTTCCCATCAAATTTTCATTCAGCACCTTCTATTTCCTCCTCCGCCCGTGTCTGGCTTGCATCCCGCGTCCCTGTTTCCAGTTGGAATCCACCAATCTCCCACAGTCGCTGGCCGAACAGCTGCCGCAGTTGCAACGTTCGTCCATGTCAGAATACTGCTCGCCGTTTCACGGAGATGTTCAAAATGGTCTGTCTTTTGGTTCTTCCGCCCTTCGCCCTGCCAAGTTTCTTTGGCTTCTTCGCTACTACGGCTTCTGCTGACTTCTCCAATACTCTCCTACCGGGGATCTCCCCGGGTAAGGTGCTAAAACTATTCGCCCATGCCGCCAAGCTCTACCTGATGCGTCTTTCAGTAACGGTTGGATTTCGTGTTTCCTAGCCCGGATATTGCATGAATTCGCACGATGATCACGCATGATATTGGTTTCACAAGGGATTTTTCGAAGAAGNNAGATAAATCCCTTGTGGAATCAAGAGACAAGTGAGAGCGTGTGCAATTCATGCAATATCCGGGTAGCACACTCATCGCCCACCCCTGGCATCACGGTTCCACCCTTGCGTTTCGCTACGGTTGTCGTTACTACTTCCGGTTATTTCCTTTCAGATAACAAGTTTTAGCCCATGCTGGGCACACTAGGCAAGAAATATATAAATCTTGCCATTCTAACATGTTGCTACAGTTTCTCTGCTACAACAGCGGACAGTTTATTTGTTTCCTACATATCAAGTAAAACACTAGCCAGGATATTGCATGAATTGCACACGCCCTCACTTGTCTCTTGATTCCACAAGGGATTTATCTCAG
>CXWL01004687.1_pt1 | contig 50132 bp, 41 predicted proteins | sample 590931 | NCBI WGS metagenome assembly CXWL01 (sample SAMEA3498368, study PRJEB10139) | groundwater metagenome | biome: water well; material: biofilm material | place: Germany | collected 2015-04-27 | reverse complement strand
GGCGGCCGGCCAGCCGGCGGGGCTGGCCGTGCAGGTGGCGGTGACCACGCCTTGGCCCGCAGCGACGCCACCACCGCCACTGCCGGCGCTGGGCGCCGCGCAGGTCAGCACCGGGCCAGCGCCAGCGCCAGAGGCCGACCTGAGCCTGGGTCTGGCGCTATTGCTGGCACTGGCCGGCGGCGCGCTGCTCAACCTGATGCCTTGCGTATTTCCGATCCTGTCGCTCAAGGTGCTGGGCTTTGCCAGCCACGCCGATGACCGCCGCGGCCTGCTCGCTGGCGGCCTGGCCTATACCGCCGGCGTGGTGCTGTCGTTCGTGGCCCTCGCCGCGCTGCTGCTGGCCCTGCGTGCCGGCGGCGAGCAGCTCGGCTGGGGCTTCCAGCTCCAGTCTCCCGCCGTGGTGGCGGTGCTGGCGGGGCTGTTCACGCTGATCGGTCTCAACCTCGCCGGTGTCTTTGAATTCGGCTCGGTCCTGGGCTCGCTGCTGCCCGCCTCCTGGGCCACCGCCCAGGCACGCCACCCGGTGGTGGACGCGCTGCTCACCGGCGTGCTGGCGGTGGCGGTGGCCTCGCCTTGCACGGCGCCGTTCATGGGCGCCTCGCTCGGCGCGGCGGTCACCCTGCCAGCCTGGCAGGCGCTGGCGGTCTTTGCTGCGCTCGGCCTGGGCATGGCCTTGCCCTACCTCGGGGCTAGCGCCTGGCCGGCGCTGGCGCGGCGGCTGCCGCGGCCCGGCGTGTGGATGGTGCACTTCAAGACGCTGATGGCGTTTCCCATGTTTGCCACGGTGGTCTGGCTGGTCTGGGTGCTGGGGGTCCAGGTCGGCATCGACGGCGTGGCGGCGCTGCTGGGCCTGCTGTTGGCGCTGGCCTTCGTCGCCTGGGCGCTGGGCTCGCCCGCGCTGGGTTCGCGGGCACGCGGTGGTTTTGGTGCAGTCGCGCTGTTGCTGATGGCCGCGGCTCTGGTCTGGGCGGTGCCGGCGCTGCGCCAGGAGGCGGCGGCGCAGACGCCGGCGGCCGGTGCGACCTGGCAACCCTGGTCGCCCGAGCGGGTGGCGCAGGCGCAAGCGGCGGGCCAGCCGGTCTTCGTGGATTTCACCGCCGCCTGGTGCGTGACCTGCCAGTTCAACAAGCGCGCGGTGCTGGGCGATGACCAGGTCCTGCAGGCCCTGCAAGCCAAACGCGTGCTGTTGCTGCGTGCTGACTGGACGCGTCGCGACGCCGCCATCAGCGCCGAGCTCGCCCGCCTGGGCCGCAACGGCGTGCCGGTATATGCGCTCTATGCCCCGGGGGCCACGCAGCCGCGGCTGCTGAGCGAGATCCTCAGCTCTGCCGAAGTGCGCGGCGCGCTGGATGCGCTGCCGGCGCCCTGATCACGGCAAGCGCTGGTACTGCGCCGCGAGCGCCTTGAACGCGCTGGTGTCCACCGGCTTGCCGATCTCGTCGGCCAGGATCTCGGCCACGGCATCGGCCTGGCGTGCGGCCTCGGCGGCATCCAGAAACAGCAACCGGCAGCGCCGCGCGAGCACATCCTCGACATCGCGCGCCATCTCGTAACGCGCCGCAAAGCGCACCATCGCCTCGCTCAACCCACCCTGGCCCGACTCCGCGTCGCGCCACAGCCAGCGCCCGGCGCCGGGCAGCGTGCCCAGCAGCGCGGCTTCGCTGCCGTACAGGTGTTCGCCCGGCGGCTCGGCCAGCGGACGGCCCGGGGCGGCGCCGATCAGCGCCAGCCGTGCCGTCACGCCAGCGGGCCGGCGCGGCAGCAGGCCGCGCGCCATGGCGCGGTCGAGCACGTCTTCGGCCATCGAACGGTAGGTCGTCCATTTGCCGCCGGTGACGGTGACCAGGCCCGAGCGCCCGACGATCACGGTGTGCTCGCGCGAGATCGACTTGGTGCTCTCGCCGTCCTCACCCGCCGGCTTGACCAGCGGCCGCAGGCCGACCCAGATCGAGCGCACATCGGCACGCTGGGGCGCGCGCGCCAGGTAGCGGCCGGCCTCACGCAGGATGAACGCCACTTCCTCGGCAAACGGCGTCGGCTCGCGCGCCAGGTCATGGCGCGGCGTATCGGTCGTGCCCAGGATCGTCTTGCCCAGCCAGGGCACGGCAAACAAGACGCGGCCGTCTTCGGTCTTGGGCACCAGCAGGGCGTGGCTGCCGGGCAGAAAGGCGCGGTCCACCACCAGGTGCACGCCCTGGCTGGGCGCCACCATCGGTGGCCGCGGGGGGCTGCCGGCGTCGCGGTCCATGTCGCGCACGGCATCGACCCAGACACCGGCGGCATTGACCACGCAGCGGGCACGCAGCAGCGCCGTCTTGCCGGTCTCGGTATCGCGCACGTGCACGCCGCGCACCTTGCCGGCCTCGCGGAACAGTGCGCTCGCCTCGCAATGGTTGAGCACCAGCGCGCCGCGCGCCGCCGCCGTGCGCGCCAGCAGCAGGGCCAGGCGGGCGTCGTCGAACTGGCCGTCCCAGTAACGCACGCCGCCGCGCAGGCCACGCGGCTGCGCGCCGGGCAGCAGCTCGAGCGTGCGCCGCGCGCTGAGCCACTCGGTGCCGCCCAGGCCCCGGCGGCCGGCCAGCGCGTCATAGGCCTTGAGGCCGATGCCGTAGTACGCCGGCTCCCACCAGTGGTAGCCGGGCATCACGAACGGCAGGCGCTGCGCCACATGCGGCGCATTGGCGAGGATCGCGCTGCGCTCGTGCAGGGCCTCGCGCACCAAGCCGATATCGCCTTGCGCCAGATAGCGCACGCCACCGTGCGCGAGCTTGGTGGCACGTGACGAGGTGCCCTTGGCAAAGTCGTGCGATTCGACGAGCGCGACACTGAAGCCGCGCACCGCCGCGTCCAGCGCCACCCCCACGCCGGTGGCACCACCGCCGATGACCACCAGATCCCACTCGCGCGGCTCCTGCATCCGCGCAAGCTGGTCGGCGCGACGGATCTCGACGCCTGCCTCCGGGCCTGCCCGCGGACCCGCCTCCATGCTCGCTGCCATGCCCATCGCCCCGCTCACCCGCTTGCAAAATTGACCGGCAGCCCTGGCACATCGACCCGCATCGTGAGCACGCAGCCCGCCAGCGGCTGCGCGGCCAACTCGGCGGCGGGGCGATGGGCGCGCGCCGTGGTCACGAACAGGGTGCGCAAGTCGGGCCCACCGAAGCAGGGCATGGTCGGGCAGCGCACCGGCAAGGCCACCTCCTGCAGCAGGCGGCCATCGGGCGCGATGCGCAACAGGCGCTGGCCTTCGAACATCGCCACCCAGTAGGCGCCTTCGGCATCGACGGCGGCGCCGTCGGGCCGGCCGCCATAGCTGGCGAGATCCTGCCCCGGCTGTTTGAGCGCGAACTCGGCGAAGAGGCGTCGGCGCGCAAGCGCACCGCTGGCGGTGTCGAGATCAAACGCGAAGATGCGGTGCGTGGCGGTGTCGCTCCAGTACAGCGTGCGGCCGTCGGGAGCCATCGCCAGGCCATTGCTGACGGTGATATCGCCGGCCACGCGCGCCAGCCGGCCGCCCGCCCAGCAGTACAGCGCCGCCTGGGCAGGCGTGCGCGGCTCATAGATCGTGCCGACCCAGTAGCGGCCCTGGGCATCGGCCTTGCCATCGTTGAAGCGCTCGCACGCTGGGTCGTAGGGCGCTGCCGCCAGGCGCTGGCGCTGCCCGCTTTCGGGGTCGAAGCGAAAGAGCCCGTCGCGCATCGCCAGCAGCAGCCCGCCGCCGGCCAGCGGCGCACAACTGCCGGGCTCGGTCTCGAAACCCCACTCGGTGTGGCGCGCCGCCGCGGGCACCCAGCGGTTGAGCTTCTTGCCCGGGATATCGCACCAGTACAGCGCCTCTTCCGCAGGCTGCCAGAACGGCGATTCGCCCAGCAGCGAAGGCGCCACCGGCAAGGCGCTCCAAGCCGTCATGCGGCAGCCACTTCCAGCTTCATCCAGGCATCGAAGGTGGCATGCGGCGCCAGCGTGCGCAGGCCGTGCGCCGCCGGGTCGGACATGTGGATCGCATTGCTGACGTGGCTGACCGGTTCGACACAGTAATACGGCTTGGTCTCGGGCGTATAGACCACCAGATAGGGCAGCGAAGAACTCAGGCGCAGCGACAATTTTTCGTCGCGCAGGCGCGCCTTGCCACGCCAGCCTTCAAAGCAGTGATCGAAGGACAGGTGCGACAGATCGCCGTCGATGCCGGGCTGCGGCACGCGGCGCGTGGGCAGGCCGCTGGCGTCGCTCTCCCAGCGGTCGGTCAGCTCGACATGCAGGCGGCTGCGCGGGCGCTTGGGAAAATACGGGTGCCAGCCCAGGCCCACCGGCTGCGAGGTGGCCGCGGTATTGGTGTAGGCGAGGTGCAATTCCAGTGCTGCCGCCGTCAGCACGAAGCGCTGGCGCAGCTCGAAGGCAAATGGCCAGTCGGCATCTGGGGTGTGGACATAGCGCAGCTCGGCTTCGGTGGCACTGGCAGACACCACCTCCCACGCGCGCTGCCAGGCCACGCCGTGCACCGAGTGCGGGTTGTCGTCGAAGTTGGGCGCCGTGGTGTGGTCGCTGCCGAGCCAGCGGAAACGCCGGTAGCCCAATCGGCCGGAATAAGGCGCCAACGGGTAGCAACCCGCCATGCGCGACGACGCCAGCTCGGACGGCGCCGTGCTGCGCATGACGGGCAGATCGCCGAGCCACAGGCCGGCGATCGCGCCACCAAGGTCGGGTCGCAGGGCCAGGCGCAGATCGCCGGCACGCAGTTCTAGTGTGGGGGTGCTCATTGGCCCCAATCATGCCGCATGCCCGGGCTGGCAGCCTGAGAGGTGGCCCAGGGGCGCCCCGGGAGGCGCTACCGACGGGTGGCAGGCGTGCCGAGCGCCACCTTGAAATAGTGCGCGCCGGCGATCGGGTTGTAGTAGTACGGCGGGATGTCCTCGAAGCCCAGCGAGGCATAGAGACCGCGCGCGGCTTCCATATCGTCCAGCGTGTCGAGCAGCATGCATGAGTAGCCGGCCTGCGTGGCCAGGTCCATCAGCTTCTGCGCCAGCAGGCGGCCGAGGCCAAAACGGCGAAAGGCACGCCGCACATACAGGCGCTTCATCTCGCAGGCGTTGGTGTGGTCGGCCTCGGGCAGCGGGCGCAGTGCCACGCAGCCGGCGGGCTCGCCATCCACCAGCGCCAGCAGCAGGGCACCGCCCGGCGCGGCGTACTCGCCGGGCAGGCCGGCCAGCTCGGCCTCGAAGTTCTGGAAGCACAGGTCGATGGCCAGCGAGCCCGCGTACTCGCTGAACAGCGCCCGCGCCTCGGCGACGAGCGCTGGCGACTCGGCCGACACCAGGGTGATCTTCGGGCCTCGCGCCATCGCTCAGCCGCCCAGGCGGACCAGCCAGGTCACCAGGCCGGCGCACCCCGCCACCAGCGCCAGCGCCAGCAACCGCTGGGCGAGGCCGTCGGCGCTGGCCGGTGTGCCTGGGGGCAGCAGCTTGTCGCCCAGCCACATCGGCCGCACCAGGTTCTGCTTGCGGCGCAGCCCGTAGAAAGCGATTGCCGCGATGTGCAGTGCCACCAGCGCGAGCACGATCCACTGGCCCCAATGCTTGTGCCAGCCGGTGGCAATGGTTGCGACGGCGCTGCTCACATACCGGTTGAGCGGCCCGGTATTGGCAATCTCATCGTCGGCCACCAGGCCGGTGCTGACCTGCAGCGCCAACACGCCCAGCAGCCCAAAGACCGAAAAGCTGCCCAGCGGGTTGTGACCGACATCGAGATATTTGCCCGGCTGCGACTCGCCGCGCAGGTAGCGCGCCACCGTGCCCGGCGCATAGGCAAAACTCGCGAAGCGCGACCAGCGCCCGCCCACGATGCCCCACAGCACGCGAAAGACCAGCAGCGTCAGCACCAGGTAGCCCAGGCGAAAGTGCCAGGGCGCCGCATTGCCGCCGATCTTGGCACTAATCACCGAGCCCGTGATGGCCAACGCCAGCGTCCAGTGGAAGATCCGCGTCGGCAGATCCCAGACGCGAACGGGTTGTTGAGATTCGCCCTGCATGAGGCGCAACCATACCGCGACTCGCGCGCCGTGCGCCCCCGCGGGCAGCGTTTCGGGGCATACCCTGATGTTGGAGTGGTCCTGCGTCGGGCTGCGTAAACTGCCTGTGCGCCTTTGTCGAGGCCGCGCATCAGCTCGCCAACCCCTGTCCGGAGTTCACCCATGTCACGTCTCTTTCTCGCCGTCGTCACCGTGGCCGGCCTTGCCACGGCCCTGCCCGCTGCTGCGCAGTTCCAGAAGCCCGAGGATGCCGTCAAATACCGCAAGGCCGGCATGACGCTGATGGCGGCGCACTTTGGCCGCGTCGGGGCGATGGCCCAAGGCAAGGTGCCGTTCGACGGTGCCGCTGCCACTGCCAATGCCGACCTCGTGGCCACCCTTTCCAGGCTGCCATTTGCCGGCTTTGTCGAAGGCACCGCGGGCACCGAAAAGGGCACCCCCAAGGCAACGGTCTGGACTGAACGCGCCAAGTTCGACGAAGGCGCGAAGAAGATGCAGGACGAGGTGGCCCGGCTCGCCGTGGCGGCCAAGGCCAACAACCCGGACCAGCTCAAGGCCGCGTTCGGCAAGGCGGCCGAAACCTGCAAGGGCTGCCACGACAACTACCGCAACCCGTAGCGCACCGCAGACGCCAGCGCCGGCACTCTGACCTGCGTGCTGGCGCCGCCGCCCATCCGGGCGCAAACTTCGCCCATGAGCCTCGGCCCGCTTCGATTGCACGTGCCTGAGCCGAGCGGGCGCCCGGGCCACGGCACCGACTTCTCGTACCTGCATCTTTCGCCCGCCGGCACGGTGCCGCGGCCGCCCATCGATATCGCCCCGGTCGAGACGCGCGACCTGGCCTACACGCTGGTGCGCGTGCTCGACGACGCGGGCCGCGCGGTCGGGCCCTGGGCGCCGCAGTTGGCCACAGACCGCTTGCGTCTGGGCCTGCGCGCGATGATGAAGACACGTGCCTTCGACGCCCGCATGCTGATCGCGCAGCGGCAGAAGAAGATCTCGTTCTACATCCAGTGCCTGGGCGAGGAGGCGATCGCCACCGCGCATACGCTGGCACTGCGCAGTGGCGATATGTGCTTCCCCACATACCGCCAGCAGGGTCTGCTGCTGGCGCGCGACGATATCTCGATGGTCGAGCTGATGTGCCAGTTGCTGAGCAACGAGCGCGACCCGATCCGGGGCCGCCAATTGCCGGTGCTGTATTCGTACAAGCGCGCCGGGTTCTTCTCGGTTTCGGGCAACCTGGCGACGCAGTTCATCCAGGCGGTGGGCTGGGGCATGGCCTCGGCGATCAAGGGCGACGACAAGATCGCATCGGCCTGGATCGGCGATGGCGCCACCGCCGAGAGCGACTTCCACACCGCGCTGACCTTCGCGCATGTCTACCGCGCGCCGGTGATCCTCAACGTCGTCAACAACCAGTGGGCGATCTCCACCTTCCAGGCCATCGCCGGCGGCGAGGCCACCACCTTCGCGGCGCGCGGCGTGGGCTGCGGCATCGCCTCGCTGCGCGTCGATGGCAACGATTTCCTGGCTGTCTATGCCGCTTCGCAATGGGCCGCCGAACGCGCCCGCGGCAACCTCGGGCCGACGCTGATCGAATGGGTCACCTACCGTGGCGGCGCGCATTCGACCTCGGACGACCCCTCGCGCTACCGCCCGGGCGACGACTGGCAGCATTTCCCGCTCGGCGACCCCATCGCCCGCCTGAAGCAGCACCTGATCGGCTTGGGCGCGTGGTCCGACGCCGAGCACGAGGCCACGCGCGAGGAGCTCGACGCGCAAGTCGCCGCCGCGCTGAAAGAGGCGGCGCAGTACGGCTCGCTGCAGGACGGCCACATCCCGCCGCTGGCGTCGATGTTCGAGGATGTCTACCAGGACATGCCGGCGCACCTGCGCGAGCAGCTGCGCCAAGCCGGGGGCTGACCGTGGCGACCATGACCATGATCCAGGCCCTGCGCTCGGCGATGGACGTGATGCTGGCGCGCGACGACAACGTCGTCATCTACGGCCAGGACGTGGGCTACTTTGGCGGCGTCTTCCGCTGCACCGAAGGCTTGCAGGCCAAGTACGGCAAGTCGCGCGTCTTCGACGCGCCCATCAGCGAAGGCGGCATCGTCGGCTCGGCCATCGGCATGGCCGCCTACGGCCTGCGGCCAGTGGTCGAGGTGCAGTTTGCCGACTACTTCTACCCGGCATCGGACCAGATCGTGTCCGAAGCCGCGCGGCTGCGTTACCGCTCGGTGGGCGACTTCACCGCGCCGATCACCATCCGCATGCCCTGCGGCGGCGGCATCTATGGCGGCCAGACGCACAGCCAGAGCCCGGAAGCCCTGTTCACCCACGTCTGCGGGCTGCGCACCGTGATGCCGAGCAATCCGTACGATGCCAAGGGCCTGCTCATCGCGTCGATCGAGAACGACGACCCGGTCATCTTTCTTGAGCCCAAGCGCCTGTACAACGGCCCCTTCGACGGCCATCACGACCAGCCCGTCGTACCCTGGTCGGCGCACGCCACGAGCGAGGTGCCCGAGGGCCACTACACGGTGGCGCTGGAATCGGCGGCGGTCTTCAGGCCCGGCGCCGAGCTGACGGTGCTGACCTACGGCACGATGGTCTTCGTCAGCGAGGCGGCGGCGCGCGAGAGCGGCATCGACGCCGAGATCATCGACCTGCGCAGCCTGTGGCCGCTGGACCTGCCGACGATCATCGCGTCGGTGACTAAGACCGGCCGCTGCGTCGTCGTGCACGAAGCCACCCGCACCAGCGGCTTCGGCGCCGAACTCGTGGCCCTCGTGCAGGAGCATTGCTTCTATCACCTGGAAGCACCGATCGAACGCGTGACGGGTTGGGACACGCCCTACCCGCACGCGCTGGAGTGGGCCTACTTCCCCGGGCCGGCGCGGGTGGCGGCGGCGATGAAGCGCGTGCTGGAGGCCTGAGGTGGGTATCCATGTCATCCGCATGCCCGACCTCGGCGAAGGCATCGCCGAGGTCGAACTCGTGGCCTGGCGCGTCCAGCCCGGCGATGCGGTGGCCGAGGACCAGGTGCTGGCCGAGGTGATGACGGACAAGGCGGCGGTCGAGATCCCGTCGCCGGTGGCCGGCAGCGTGCTGGCGCTGTGCGGCCAGGTCGGCCAGATGATGGCGGTCGGGTCGGAGCTGATCCGCATCGAACTGGCGGGCGCCGGGCCCACGCCCGCCGCCACGCCAGCGCCAACAACCCAGCCCGCGACGGCAGCTGAAGCAGCCGCGGTGCCAATGCCCGGTCGCGCCGCGCCGGCGCCGGGCGCGGCGCCGCTGCGCCCCATCGCCGCGCCCGCCGTGCGCGCGCGGGCGTGGGAGCTGGGCATCGCCCTGCAGGACGTGGCGGCCAGCGGCACGGGCGGCCGCATCATGCACGCCGATCTTGAAGCCCATCTGGCGCGTGGCGGGCCGCGCGCCGCGCCGCCGCAAGAGGCACCGCGTACGGCACCGCGTACGGCACCGAGTGCGGCGCCAGTCTCCGGCGCCACGCAGGTGGAGAAGATCATCGGCCTGCGCCGCCAGATCGCGCTGAAGATGCAGGACGCCAAGCGCCGCATCCCGCACTACACCTACGTCGAGGAAGTCGATGTCACCGAACTCGAGGCCCTGCGCGAGCGGCTCAACGCGCAGTGGGGCGCCGCGCGCGGACACCTCACGCCGCTGGCCTTCGTGATCAGCGCGATCGTCCTCGCGGTGCGCGAGTTTGGGCAGGTCAATGCGCGCTTCGACGACGAAGCCGGCGTGCTGACACGTCACGAAGCGGTGCATGTCGGCATCGCCACGCAGACGCCGGCGGGCCTGATGGTGCCGGTGCTGCGCGATGCGCAGGCGCGCGACCTGTGGGCCAACGCCGCGCAAGTGCTGCGCCTGGCCGCCGCCGCGCGCGCCGGCCAGGCCACGCGCGACGAACTCACCGGCTCGACCATCACCATCACCAGCCTGGGGCGGCTCGGCGGCATCATGTCGACACCGGTGATCAACCACCCCGAGGTCGCCATCGTCGGCGTCAACCGCATCGCACTGCGGCCCGCCATCCGCGACGGCGCCGTGGTCGCGCGGCAGTTGATGAACCTGTCGTCGTCGTTCGACCATCGCATCGTCGACGGCGCCGTCGCGGCGGCCTTCGTGCAGTGCCTGCGCGGGCACCTGGAGCAGCCGGCGACGCTGGCTGTCGGGTAGCCGCGCCGCGCGCATTGCCGGCACCTGCCCGGCAGGCCGCAGACGACTTCGGGTCGTCGGCCGCCCGGTCAGCCGACCCGCGTCAACACCGGTGGATCCCAGCGTTGCTCGATGATCTCTTTCGACGGCATGTAGTTGCGCATCGTCAGGTTGAAGTTGCCTTCCTTGGGTGCGGGCAGCCAGTTGCTGAGCCTGTCGTCCGACGGCCGCTCGGCCTGGATATAGACGCGCAGCGAGCCATCGGCACCGAACTTCAGGCCCTTCATGTTTTCGCGGATGGCCCAGCGGTTGGCCTCGTTGATGACGAGGTTGAAGTTCTGGTACATCGTGAACGACCAGAAGGCCTCGACCTTGGGGAACTGTTCCTTGCGCATGAACAGCTCGTAGCGGCCCTTGCTGTTCAGGCGCTCGCCGTTCTGGTCCGCCGAGGCCCACAGGTAAGTGCACTCGTGCGGCGGGTGCGCCACGATGCCCCACAGGCTTTGCCAGGCCGAACGCATGATGTAGTCGGTGGTGCTGGCCTGGCCGATATGGGCCGGGAAGTAGAACCAGCCGTTGACCGAGCGCGCCCACGGCCGCTCGACATGGCTGCGCAGCACACGCAGGCCGTCACGCGCCGCACGCGCCAGGCCGCGGTTGGTCTCGGGCGAGTTCCTTGACAGGTCCAGGCCCGGGCCGATGCCGACGGTCCTGAAACCATCCAGCATGATGGCCTCGGCGGCCGGCGGCGGGTTCTCGACCAGCATGTGGTTGAGGATCACGAACGGGCGCAGCGGGTTGCCCGCCAGCCTGCTCACGTCGAAGACGTTGCGGTCGCTGGCGACAAACTCGCGGCCGGCGAGAAAGTCGTCCATCGGTGCGATCCTGGTCTTCGCAAATCGCTCCTTGGCCCAGGCGATTTCGTTCTCGTCGTCCTGGTCGATGCGCAGGCGCACCAGACCGAAGACCCACTTCTGCTCGCATTGAATGACACGGTCGAACCTGCCGCTCGGAATGTCGCCCTTCCAGCCCGGCGGTACGAGCAGGAAGTTGCCGAACAAGGGGCCGCCGGAGCGCTTGCTCAGGTAGGCGAAGTTGTTGGTGTACAGATCGGAGAGTTGCACCGAGAAGTAGTGCCCCTGCGGGTCCACCGGGCTCAGCACCATCGGGCCGCGGCGCAGGTCGATGAACATGCCGGCATAGACGGTGTCGGTNNTTGAGCGGGCGCTGCACCGACTTCGGGTTGACCGTCCACTGCCACATCAGGTTGCCGAAATAGATCAGCGGCCAGCCCCATTGGAAGGCCTGCATGCCCAGCGCGTAGGCGTGCAGCTCGCGGGGGTCGGTGCCAGCCGCCTCCTGGCCCTCCAGCAGGTTCATCGAGCGTGCCGCGCGCGCGGCTTCGGTCTCCTGCGGGGGCGCGGTCTGGGCCAGCGCGCCGGCCCCGGCCAACCCGGCGCCGGCGGTGATGAGTGAACGCTGCAGCCAGTCTCGTCTTTGCATGGGGTGTCTCCGTTGGGGTCGTGAATGTCGTGAACGGGTGGTCAGCGAGTCACGATGGGGAAGGTGCCTGGCGACTTTTCGACCAGCGCAAAGAACCGCACGAGGTCGATCTTGCTGCCGCCGATCTTCAGGTCATCGCTCAACAGCGTGTCCTTGATGCCCGCCGTGCCGGCCATCATCTTGACGAAGATCGGCCGCGTGAGCGTGAGGGTGGCGTGGGCGCTCGCGTCTGGCACGGCCCGCTTGTGGTGCAGCACCGCGTTCTCGATCCACAGCACGAACGATTCCCGGGTGTCGCTGAGCACGAGGTTGATCTTCAGATCCTTGCCCTCGGCGGCAGGGCCATCAATGCTTGCCGCCATCTTGTCGAGAAAGCGCTCCACCGGCGTCAGGGCCAGCATGTCGATGAGGACGCTGAGGTCGATGCCTTTCCTGGGCGGTCCGTTGCGCAACTCGGCGGCGGCCGTGAGGTAGCTGTTGCGCCAGGTCGCGGCTTCGGACATGTAGCCCAACTGGTCATAGGTGCGCGCCAGCAAGTCAGCCGCGGCCTGGTGGGCCGAGTCCGCATAGACGGCGTGATTCAGCAGCTCGGCGGCCCAGCGGTACTCGCCCTTGTCGAAGGCCGCCTGCGCGGCCGCCACAACGCGGTCGGCGCCGCCCGCCAGTGCCACGTAGCGCTTGGCCGACTCTTGCGGCGGCAGCGGGTTCAGGTTGGCCGGGTTGCCGTCATAGGCGCCGATATAGAGCTGGTACACGGCCTTCACGTTGTGGCGCAGGTCACCGTAGTAGCCGCGCGCCCCGAAGTGCGTCTCCAGCGACATGGGCAGCTTGATCTTCTCGGCGATCTCGCGCGGCGTCAGGCCGGCATTGAGCAGGCGCACCGTCTGGTCGTGCGTGTACTTGTAGACGTCACGATGCTTGGTGATGAAGTCGGCGATGCGCTCGCGCCCCCAGATCGGCCAGTTGTGCTGACCCACATAGATTTCTGCGTCGCCGAGCTGGTCCAGCGCCGCCTGCATATAGTTGGCCCAGCGCAGGGCATCGCGCACCTTGGCGCCGCGCACCGGCAGCAGGTTGTGCATGGTCTGCGCCAGGTTTTCGGCGCCGCCATAGACCTTGCGCTCAGGCAGCGAGAAGGTCAGCTCGGCGGGCGCCTCGGCACCCGGCACGTTGTGAAAGACGAAGCGCACGCCGTCCAGCATCACCTCCTGCGTGGGCTTGTCGATGATGAGGTTGGGCTCCAGCACGCCGACGGCACCGTAGGCCACGTTCTTGCCCAGGCCGGTGTCCACCAGGCCCTTGGGCGAGCGCTCCAGGTCCTTGCCGAACTGGTAGCCCGAGCGCCGCGCCATGGCCACGCCGACCATGATGTTCTCGCTCATCGCTTCGTCCATGAAGCCCTCGGAGGCGACCACCGGGATCCTGCGCTGCGCCACTTCTTCGGCCGTGGCCACGCCCAAGGCGCCACCGAAGTGGTCCGCATGGCTGTGCGTGAAGACGATGGCCGTCACCGGCTTGTTGCCCAGGTGCTGGCGCGCAAAGGCCAGCGCGGCGGCGGCGCTTTCCCGGGCCGTCAGCGCATCCACCACGATCCAGCCGGTCTTGCCCTCGATCAGCGTGATGTTCGCAATGTCGAAGCCGCGCAACTGGTAGACGCCCTCGGTGACCTTGAAGAGGCCGATCTGCGCATTCAGCGCGGCGTGCCGCCACAAACTGGGGTTGACCGTCGGCGGGGCCTTGCCTTCGACGAATGTGAACGCATCGAAGTCCACCAGCACGGTACCGTTGGCGGCGACGACCCGGCCCGCCGGGCGCGCGAGCAAGCCGCGCCTGGCGTCTTCGAAGTCCTTCGGGTCGTCCAGCGGCAGTGCCTTTGAGAACGCGTCGTTGGCGGCCACGGTGGCTGGCGTGGCGTCACCTGCGGCGCCGCCGCCGCCGGGGCTCCTGCCACAGCCCGCCAGCAGCACGGCCGCCGCCATCAACGCCAGCGGCAGCCCGCCACGGGCCCAGGAAAACAGACGCCGCGCGCCGTCTCGATTCAGTCGCATCGCTGGGTGTCCTCGGCGGGCTTGGGGTGTCAGAGGTGGAGGCCGATGATCGGCAGCGAACAGCGATACGTCCAATGCATTCGAGGTATCCGGCAGATAAACTCGGCGCATCGTGATCGACCTGCGCCACCTCCGCCACGCCCTGGCGCTCGCCGAGCATGGGCACTTTGCCAGGGCCGCGGACGCCTGCCATATCACGCAGCCCGCGCTGACCCGCAGCATCCAGGCGCTGGAAGCTTCGCTGGGGGTCACCCTCTTCGACCGCGGCCGCGGCAGCCTGGAGCCGACCGGCCTCGGACGGCTGCTGCTGCAGCACGCGGCGGGTCTGGACACCGCCTCCAGGGAGCTCGAGCGCGAGCTGCTCCTGGCGCGCGGCCTGGAGATCGGCGAACTGGTGGTCGGCGTCGGCCCCTACGGTGGCGCGGCCTTGGTCGGGCCGGTGCTGGCGCGCCTGAACCAGCAGCACCCGAAGCTTCGCATCCGCGTGGTCGTGGCGCCCTGGACCGAGCTGCCTGCGCGCGTGCGAGCGCGCGAGGTGGACGTGATGGTGGCCGAACTGAGTGACGTCGAGCAGCAAGACGACTTCGAATCGCAGCCGCTTTCGGCGCATCGGCTGTTCGTGGTCTGCCGCGCCGGGCATCCGCTGACCACCACGCCCGACCGCACCGCGCTGGATGTATTTCGATATCCGATGGCGGGGCCGCTGCTGCCGGGTGCCGCCTTCGAGCACCTGTGTTCACTGGCACCACCACCGGTACGTGCCGCGCTGCGCAAGCACGGCGCGCTGACCATCCAGTGCGACAGCTCGGCCGTGTTGAAGGCGGTGGTCATGGAGTCTGATGCGGTTTCGATGATGAGCCGATTCATGCTGGAGGTGGAGCTCGCCGGCGGGCAATTGGTCGTCCTGCCGGATCTGGATCTGGGCATCCGTGCGCGCTTCGGCGCGGCGTGGATCGCAGGCCGCACGGTGTCCAGCGCCACGTCGGCATTCGTGGGGCTGCTGCAAATGCACGACCAGGCTGTCCATGCAATGGCAGAGCCTCAACGGCGCGGAAATCAAACCTCGAAGCCCCCGGCCCGACACCCAGGCACCCAGGCCGCGAGCCAGGGTGCGCGGCGGCCACGCAAGGCGCGCTAGGGCCCCGCACAACCCGTCGGTGGCGCTGCCCGGCAGTTCGAAGAGCGGACGGCGCCGGCCGAACTGCAGTTCGTCGCATGCCCGGCCCCGCTGCGGCGGCGCGGCGCTACCGTCAACCTGCAACTTCGCGCCCAGCGCGCGCCACCCACGCACGGGAGGTCGGTATGACCCAACTGTCGAAGATCTGGCTGCTTGCCTTGGCGGCGGCAGTTTCAATGGTCGTGCAGCCGTGCAGCGCTGCCGAGGACCCACCGGGCATTCAGGGTCGACTGGCCAGCGTCGCCTGGCTCAAGAACAACTTGGCGCGCGCCGACTTGGCAATCATCGACGCCTCGCCCGCGCCCCTGCACCGGCAACAGCACATCCCGGGCGCCGTCCTCTCCACCCTGTTCACCTTCGGCCCCAAGGATTTGCCGCTGGCGCAGATCGAAGCGCAGCTGCGCTCCTGGGGCGTCAGCCCGGGCCAGCAGGTCGTGCTCTACGACCAGGGCGGCACCTACATGGCCACCCGGCTGTTCTGGGACCTGGTTCACCACGGCATGCCTGCCGAGAACCTGTTGATCCTGGACGGCGGCCTGTCCAAGTGGCTCGCAAGCGGCGGCACGGTGACGAAGGACGCCACACCCGCACCGCGGCCGGGCACCATCAGCCTGACGGCGCTGAACCCGGATGTGCGGGTGCGGCTGCCCGAATTCCTGGTCGCCACCGGCGACCCGCGCCGCAATGTCATGCTCGAGGCGCTGGAGCCGAGCTACTACTTCGGCGCTGCGGCCTTTTTCAACCGGGGCGGCCACGTGCCCCACGCCACGCTGATGCCGAGCACCGATTTCTACAACGCGGACAAGACCTTCAAGTCGCCGCAAGAGTTGCGCCGCATGCTGGACCACCTGGGCATCAAGCCCGAGCAGCAGGTGCTCACCTATTGCGGCGGCGGTGGCGCTGCCGCGGTGCCGTTCTTCGCCCTCAAATACATGCTGAACTACCCACGCGTCAAGCTCTTCCAGGAGTCGCAGATGGGCTGGCTGCAGGACGAGCGCGAGCTGCCGGTCTGGACCTACGCGGCGCCGGCGCTGGCGCGGGATACGCCGTGGCTGAAGGCCTGGGGCAGCCCGATGCTGAAGGCGTTTGGCCTGTCGCAGGTGAGCATCGTCGACGTGCGCGGTGCCGACGTCTTCAAGCTGGGCCATGTGCCCCTGGCAGTGAATGTGCCGGTGCAGGAGTTCAAGGACCACCTGCGCAACCCGCAGGGGCTGGCTGCGGTGCTGGGCCGGGCCGGCGTGGACCCCTCGCATGAAGCGGTGGTGGTGTCCGAAGGCGGGCTCAACGAGAGCTCGGCGCTGGCCTACTGGCTGCTGGAAGGCCTGGGGCAGCACAAGGTGTCGATCTTCATGGACAGCATCGAACGCTGGGCCGAACTGGGGCAAGACGTGGCCAGGCCGGCGGCCCCTGCCAACCCGGGCAAGGCGCCCGAACCGTTGCCTGCCCGGGTGTCGCCCTATGCCGCGAACCTGCGCGCCGACACGCGGGTCGCAGGCCCTCCGGGCACGCCAGGCGCGGTCCCCAAGGTCTATGTCGCCTCGGGCCGGCAACTGCCGGCCAGGGCACCCGAAGGCCGCGTGCTGCACCTGCCCTATGGCCAGTTCCTGCTTGCCGACGGCACGCCGAAGGCGGCCAAGGACATCTGGCATGCGCTGGCCCAGGCCGGTGTGCCGCGCTACGCCGAGATCGTGGTCTATGCCGATGCCCCGGGCGAGGCCGCGGTGAACTACGTCATCTTCAGGTTGATGGGATTTTCAGACGTCAAGGTCTGGCTGCCGTAGCACCGTGGGCGTTGGGCCCGCCGCGTCGCCCAGCTCCACCTCGCCCTCGATGCAGGCGCACACGTCGCCGCCGATCCAGGTCGTGTTGCCGAGCTGCTCCACATACACCCGCCCGGCGCGGCCCAGCGCCGCGCCCTGCGCCGCCACGTAGGCCGCTGGCGCCAGGCCGGCGGCGATGAGCCACTGCGCCAGGCTGGCGTTGAGGCTGCCGGTGACCGGATCCTCACGCACGCCCATCGAAGGCACGAAGGCGCGCACCTCGAAGGCGCAGTCATGCCCCGCCGGCTGCGCCCCGACCACGCCCAGCTTGATGTCACCCAGGGCCGCGAAGTCCGGCCGCAGCGCCAGCACCTGCGCCGCCGAGCGCAGCATCACCGCGCACCAACCGGGGCCGTTGTCCACCCACTGGTGGCGCAGCACATCGCCCGCCGCCAGGCCCAGCGCGAATTCGATGCGTTGCAGCAGATCGGCCGCCAGCGGCCCGCTGCGGCGCAGCGGTGGCGCGCCAAAGGCCAGGCGGCCAGCGCTGCGCCGGATGGGCACGCAGCCGACGCCACACTCCTGCACCACCATCCCCGCCGCGCGCGGCACGCCGCCCGCGGCCAGCCAGGCATGGCAGCTGCCGAGCGTGGGGTGGCCGGCGAAGGGCAACTCGCCGCCCGGGGTGTAGATGCGCACCCGGTAGTCGGCCGCGGGGTCGCTGGGCGGCAGCAGAAAAGTGGTTTCAGAGAGGTTGGTCCAGCGCGCGAAGCGGGCCAGGGTTGCGTCGCTCAAACCCTGGGCTGCATGCACGACGGCCAGCGGATTGCCCTGCAGCGGCACCGCGCTGAAGACATCAAGCTGATCGAAACGTCGCTTCATCCCGAGGCCCTCACGCGGTTGCGAGCACACGCGCGAGCACCGCCACGCCGGCGGTGATCTGCGCCGGCGGCACGGTGACGAAGCTCAGGCGCAGCGTATTGGCGTGGCCGCCGTGCGCGAAAAACGTGCTGCCCGGCACATAGGCCACGCCGGCCGCCACGGCCAGTGGCAGCAGCGCGGTGGCGTCGAGACGCGGCGGCAGCTCGACCCAGAAGAACATGCCGCCCACCGGTGCGCGCCAGTGGCAACCGGCCGGCATGTGCTGCACCAGCGCGGCCTGCATCGCATCCCGCTGGGCCTTGTAGCGGGCCCGGATGGTGGGCACGTGATCGCGCAGAAAACCGTTCTTGATGACCTCGTGCACGATGCGCTGGTTGAAGCCCGGCGTGTGCAGATCGGCCGCCTGCTTGGCCTGCAGCAGCTTGGGGAAAAGCGCCTTGGGCGCCAGCACATAGCCCAGGCGCAGGCCGGGCGCCAGCACCTTCGAGAAGCTGCCCAGATAGACCGCGCCCTCGCCCGCCTGCGCCGCCAGCGGCGGCGGCGGCGGCTCGTCGAACCACAGGTCGCCATAGGGGTTGTCTTCAACGATCGGCAAGCCGAGGGCCTGCGCGCGCTGCACCAGCGCCGTGCGCCGCGCCGCCGACAGGCAGTGCCCGCTCGGGTTCTGGTAGTTGGGCAGCAGGTAGATGAAGCGCGCGCGGTTGGGCCCCTGACAGGCGGCGTCCAGGCCCTGCGGTAGCGGGCCTTCGTCGTCACCCGCCACCGCCACGAACTCGGGCTCGTAGGGCGCGAAGGCCTGCAGCGCACCGAGGTAGGTGGGTGACTCCACCGCCACCCGGCTGCCGGGGTCGATCAGCACCTTGCCGACCAGATCCAGCCCCTGCTGCGAGCCGGTGGTGATGATCACTTGCTCGACCTCGGCCTGCAGGCCGTGCGCGGCCAGCTCGGCGGCCACCCACTCGCGCAGCGGGGCATAGCCTTCGCTGGCGGCGTACTGCAGCGCCTCGCGCGGCATGTCGCGCAGCACGCGGGCGCTGGCTTCCTGCATCGCGGCCACCGGAAAACTGTCGGCCGAGGGCAGGCCGCCGGCCAGCGAGATGACGCCCGCACGCTCGGTGAGCTTGAGGATCTCGCGGATCGTGGACGGGTTGAGCCGCTCGGCGCGGCGCGCCATCTGCCAGGGGGACGATGTCATCGGGACTCCTTGCGCACCGGCATGCGCCGGCCGACGAAGACGACCGCGATCACGGCCAGCGAGAAAACGACCGTCAGCGGATCCAGCCGCTCGCCCAGCACCGGCACCGCGAACAGCAGCGCCAGGAAGGGCTGCACCAGTTGCACCTGGCTGACCCGCACCAGGCCGCCCAGCGCCAGCGCGCGGTACCAGGCAAAGAAGCCCAGCCACATCGAAAAGACCGAGGCGTAACCCAGCCCCAGCCAGGCCGACAGGCGCGCGGGCTCGGCCGGCCACCACCACAGCGCGGCCGGCAGCGTGAGCGGCAGCGAGCCCACCAGCACCCAGCAGATCACCTGCTGCGCCGGCAGCACGGCCGCAACTTGCGCCCCGGCCACGTAGCCGATGGCCGCCGAGAGCACGGCCAGCAGCAGCCAGCCGTCGGCCAGCGCGAGGCCGCCGCTTCCTTGCCACGCCGCATAGGCCAGCACCAGCGCGCAGCCCAGCGCGGCGCACGCCCAGAAGCCGCGGGAAGGCCGCTGCCGCAGCACCAGCGCACCAACCACCGCGGTGGCCAGCGGCAGCACGCCGGTAACCACTGCGGCATGCATCGCATCGACCCGGCGCAGCGCCAGCGCCAGGAAGAGCGGAAAGCCGACCACCGTGCCGACGGCGCTGATGGCCAGCGCCCGCCAGTGCCGGCGCGCCGGCCGTGCGGCCCGCAGCGCCAGCAGGTAGAACACGCTGAGCAGGCCGGCCACCGCAGCGCGGCCGGCGGTGACAAAGGCGGGCGGCAACTGCGGATCGCCCGCATCGCCGACGGCCAGGCGCGTCATCGGCAGCGTCATCGCAAAGATGGCGACGCCCAGCGCGCCGAGCGCCAGGCCGCGCGTGCCGTCGCTCACCGGCACGCGCCGCTCACAGCCACGCCATCCAGCCTGCGGTGGCCACCAGCACCAGCGCCAGCGCGCGGTTGAAGCCGTGCAGCCGCCGCCCCTGCGCCAGCCAGCCGCGCAGCGAGGCGCCGACCAGGGCGTAGGTGAAATTGCTGGCCAGGCCGTAGGCCATCATCAGTGGCAGCACCACGGCCAGGCGCGGCCACAGCGGGTCGGCCACGGTGATCCAGCCGGCGCTGATCATGAGCGCGTTCATCCAGGCCTTGACGTTGACGAACTGCAGTGCCACGCCCTTGCCGAAGCCGATGTTGAAACGGCGCGGGTCGGCAGTGGCCATCACGGCCGCCTGCGAGAGCTGCCATGCCAGCCACAGCATGTAGGCCAGGCCGCCCCACTTGATGGCCCCGCGCAGCGCCGGCTCGGCCTGCAGCACAGCGCCCAGGCCCAGCGTGCAGGCCAGCAGCAGCAAGCCCCAGCCGAAGGGCACCGCAACCACNNGTGGTATTGGGCCCCGGCGTGAAGGCCATCGCGGTGGCAAAGATCAACAGGGTGGTGAGCTCGGGCAACGGCATGGGCGCAGTCTATTCGACACCGTCAGCACAGAAGCAATACACTTTCTGCCACAGATTGAGCCACTGTATTGATGATGCGACCCACACAGCCCACCCCCACCGCGCTGGTTGCGCGGGCCGCCAGCACCCTGGCCGAGCAACTGGCCGCCCGCTTTGCCGAGCGCATCGCGCAGCGCCTGCTCGCCCCTGGCGCGCGGCTGCCCTCGGTGCGGGACTGTGCCCAGCGCCACGGCGTGAGCCCGAGCACGGTGGTGGGCGCGTACGACTTGCTGCAGGCGCGCGGCCTGGTGCAGGCGCGGCCGCAGCGCGGGTTTTTCGTGCGCGACGGCGAACCCGCGCGGCACGACGCGGGCCACCCGGCGCGAGCCACCCCGCCCTCCGCGGCACGCGCCCCGCTGCCGGCGCCGGTGGACGCCACCGCACTCATCCGAAGCATGTTCCAGGCGCAGGGCGGCCTGCCGGCGCCGGGCATGGGCACGCTGCCCGAGGCCTGGCTCGACGCCACCCTGCTGCAGCGCGCGCTGCGCCGCGTCTGCACGCTGCCGGCGTCGTGGCTGCGCTATGGCGAGCCCGCCGGCGACGCCACGCTGCGCGCCGCGCTGGCCCGCCGCCTGGCCGACCTGGGCGTGCCGGCAACGCCGGCGCAGGTGGTCACCACCGTCGGTGCCACGCACGCGCTGGACCTCGTCTCGCGCACCCTGCTGCGGCCCGGCGACGCGGTGCTGGTGGACGAACCCGGCTGGGCCGTCGAGTACGCACGCCTCACGCGGCTGGGCGTGCGGCTGCTGCCGGTGCCGCGCGGCGCCGGTGGCCCCGATCTGGCGGTGATGGCGGCCCTGCTGCGCGCCCACCGGCCGCGCCTGTACGTCACGGTGTCGGTGTTGCACAACCCGACCGGCAATTCGCTCACGCCGGCGGCCGCGCACCAGGTGCTGCGGCTGGCCGAATTGCACGACCTGACGATCCTCGAAGACGACAGCTACGCCTGGCTCGCCGCGCCGCACGCCACCCGGCTGGCACAGCTGGACGGCCTGCGCCGCACCGTCTATGTCTCGGGTTTCTCCAAGATCCTCACGCCGCAATGGCGCGTCGGTTTTGTCGCCGCCGCACCGGCGCTGGCCGAGCGGCTGATCGACACCAAGCTGCTCTCCACGCTGACCACGCCCGGCCCCCTGGAGCAGGCGGTGGCGGTGTGCCTGGAGCAGGGGCTGCTGCGCCGCCACGCCGAGCGCGTGGTCGCGCTGCTGGACGCCGCCCGCACGCGCACCGTGCGCCTGGCGCGCGAGGCCGGCTGCCACTTCGTCACGCCGCCGGCGGGGCTGTTTGGCTGGGTCGATGTCGGCACCGATACCGAGGCGCTGTCGCAGGTGCTGCTGGACGACGGCTGGCTCACCGCGCCGGGCACGCTGTTCCACGCCACGCCGCGCCCGACCTCGCTGATGCGAGTCAACTTCGCGACCTCGCAGGATGCGCGCTTCTGGCAGCGCCTGCGTGCGCTGCGTACATCCAGAAACAGCTGAAACAGGCGCGGAAATCGCCGCGGCCCTGGCGGCGAGTCCAATGCCCGCCATGTTCAGCTCGACCCAGTCCACCGACGACGCCGGCCTCATGCGCGTGAGCGAGTTCCAGCGCCGGCAGCGGGTGGCCCCGCGTGAGGCCCACGCCGATACCGGCGCCGGCAGCACGCGGCTGACCTCGCTCAACCCGTCGGTGCTGAGCGATCTGCTGCGCTTCGACACCGCCGCCGGCCCGGGTGCGGGCCTGGACGCGCTGGAGGTGCTGGCCGCCGCCGTGCGCCATGCGCGCGCGCTGCTGCTGCATGTGCAGCACGACTACCGCGTGCTCCCGCTCACCGTCTTTCCGACCCAACGCCTGGTGCACAGCCCCTTGCACCTGCCGCGCCTGCTTGAGTTGCGCCTGCCCGATCTGCGCGTGCTGCATGTCGAGCCGGCCCAGCTGCGCCCCGAGGACGAGCCCGCCAGCCTGGTGCCGCTGGGCCCGGTGCTGTGGGAGTTGGCCTTGCGCGGCTCGCGCGAGGCGCTGCTGCCCGAGATCGCCGGCACCGCCGCCTACCGCATCGCGCCGGCAGCCGACCTGGGCACGCTGGAGCTGACCGGCACGCTGGCCGCCGCGGCGCTGCGGCTGCGCCAGCAGACCAGCACCCTGCGCGAGATCGCCACCTGGCCCGGCTTCGACCAGGAGCGCGCCACGCGCATGCTCAACGGGCTGTATCTGCAGGCCGCGCTGATGGTCAGCCGCACCCACCCGGCGGCCACCAACGCGGGCTGGGTCAGCGGCAAGAACTGAGCCCGGACACAAACAGTCCTGAGGACTGTTTGTGCCTGGCGAGGGCTCCGGGCGTCCCGGCCCGGGCTGATCAACGCGCGCCCAGCGCTTCCCAGCGTTCCAGCGCCCGCATCAGGTCTTCTTCGATCACGCCATGGCGGGCGTGCAGGCCGGCCACGAGCTGCGGCTCTTGCACATACAGGTCAGCGCTGGCGAGCCGCGCAGCGATGGCCTGCTGCTCGGTCTCCAGCGCCTCGATGCGCGCGGGCAGGGCTTCGAGTTCGCGCTGCTCCTTGTAGCTGAGCTTGCGCGCCACGGCGGCCACCGGCAGGGCCGGCGCCGACACTGCTGCCTGTGGTGCCGCGCGCGGCACCACAGGCAGCGCCGCGTTGCGCAGCGCCAGCGAGCGCTTGCGCTGCACCTGCCAGTCTTCGTAGCCGCCCTCGTACTCGCGCCACAGCCCGGGCTGGCCGCCAAAGTCGGGGTCGCCTTCCCAGGCGATGGTGCTGGTGACCACGTTGTCGAGAAAGCGTCGGTCGTGGCTGACCAGGAAGACCGTGCCGCTGTAGGACTGCAAGAGCTCTTCCAGCAGCTCCAGGGTCTCGATATCGAGGTCGTTGGTCGGCTCGTCGAGCACCAGCACATTCGCCGGCAGCGCAAACAGCCGTGCCAACAGCACGCGGTTGCGCTCACCGCCAGACAGCGTGCGTACCGGCGAATTGGCGCGCGCCGGCGAGAACAGGAAGTCGCTCAGATAGCTCATCACATGCTTGCGGCCGGCGTCGTTTTCGATCCATTCGCTGCCCGGGCTGATGGTGTCGGCGAGCGTCGAATCGAGGTCGAGCGCGCTGCGCATCTGGTCGAAATAGGCCACCTGCAGCCGGGTGCCGCGGCGCACGCTGCCCGAGCTCGGCTCCAGCTCACCGAGGATGAGCTTGAGCAGCGTCGTCTTGCCGGCGCCGTTGGGGCCGATCAGGCCAACCTTGTCGCCGCGCAGGATGGTCGCGCTGAAGCGGCTGACAATGGTCTTCTCGCCGCCCTCGACCGGGAAATAGTGGCTCACATCCTTGAGCTCGGCGACGATCTTGCCGGTGGGCGCGCCAGTCGCCATCTCCATGCGCACGCTGCCCAGCGTATCGCGGCGGCGCGCGCGCTGTTCGCGCAGCAGCTCCAGCCGCGCGATGCGCCCGACGCTGCGCGTGCGCCGTGCCTCGACGCCCTTGCGCACCCACACTTCCTCTTGCGCCAGCAGCTTGTCGGCGCGCGCGCTGGCCAGGGCTTCGGCTTCCAGCTCGCGCTGCTTGGCCGCCTCGAATGCCGGCAGTTGGCCGGGGTAGCTGCGCAACTGGCCGCGGTCGAGCTCGACGATGCGGGTGGCCACGTTGTCGATGAAGGCGCGGTCGTGCGAGACCAGCAGCACGCTGCCCTCGAAGTCGCGCAGCAGGGCCTCGAGCCAGGCGATGGCGTCCAGATCGAGATGGTTGGTGGGCTCGTCGAGCAGCAGCACATCGGGCGTGGCGACCAGCGCGCGCGCCAGCGCCACGCGCTTCTTGAGCCCGCCCGAAAGGTGGCCGACGGTGCGCGCGCCGTCCAGGCTGAGCCGGTGCAGGGTCTCGTCCACGCGCTGCTCCCAGGTCCAGCCGTGCAGCACCTCGATGCGGCTCTGGATGGCATCCAGGTCGTCGCCCTGCGACCCGTCAGGGGCGTCCGGCTGGCTCCCGTGCGCCTCGTAGCGCTCGCGCAGCGCCTTGGCCTCGGCCACGCCTTCGCTGACGACGTCGAAGACGCTGCCCGCCGCGTCCAGCTCGGGCTCTTGCGGGACATAGATCACGCGCAGCCCCTGCTGCGCCTGCAGCAGGCCGTCGTCGAGATTTTCGATCCCCGCCAGTACCTTCAGCAGCGACGACTTGCCGCTGCCGTTGCGGCCGATCAGCGCCAGCCGCTCGCCGCCCTCGAAGGAGATGGCAGCACCGTCGAGCAGCGGGACGTGGCCGTAGGCCAGGTGAGCATTGGAGAGCGAGAGGATGGCCATCGGGCGATTGTCGGCGAGCACGCCGCGCCAGCTAGATGTCAGCCCCCACGTCGCTACGCTCCTGCCCCCCGGCCCAGCAGGGGCCCCTTCGTGGCCCTTGGGGCGCTAGCCGCCTTGAGGCGGCTCGGCGCCGGCTATGGGCCCGTGTTGCGCAGCGCCGCCTCCAGCGCATCGATGAACATCGCGGCCACGTCAAACCCGCTCTGCTGCGTGATCTCCTGAAAACACGTCGGGCTGGTGACGTTGATCTCGGTCAGGCAATCGCCGATCACATCCAGCCCCACCAGCAGCAGGCCACGCGCCGCCAGCACGGGGCCCAGGGCGGTGGCGATTTCGCGCTCGCGCGCGGTCAGCGGCTGGGCGACGCCCTTGCCGCCCACCGCCAGGTTGCCGCGGATCTCGCTGCCCTGCGGGATGCGCGCCAGCGCATACGGCACCGGCGCGCCTCCGATCACCAGCACGCGCTTGTCGCCGCGCACGATCTCGGGCAGGTATTTCTGCACCATCAGCGTCTGCGCGCCGCTGCGGTTGAGCGTCTCGACGATGCTGCCCAGGTTCAGGCCATCGGGGCCGACGCGGAAGATGCCGGTGCCGCCCATGCCGTCCAGCGGCTTGAGGATGACGTCGCGGTGCTGGGCATGGAAGCGGGTCACGTCGGCGGCGTCGCGCGTCACCAGCGTGGGCGCGATGAACTGCGGAAATTCAAGGATCGCCAGCTTCTCCGGGTGGTCACGCAGCGCCGCCGGCTTGTTGAAGACGCGCGCGCCCTCGCGCTCGGCCTGGCCGAGCAGGTGGGTGGCGTAGAAATATTCGCTGTCGAAGGGCGGGTCCTTGCGCATCACGACGGCGCCCACGTCGCGCAGCGGCTGCGCCCTGGGCTGCGCCGCGGCGCGGTACCAGTCGTGCACGCCCTCGCCGCTGCGGCCGGTGAGCTCGATATCGCGCACCCAGCCCAGCACCGGCTCGCCGCGCTGCCAGCGCAGGTCTTGCGGCGCGCAGGCCATCAGCGTGTGGCCGCGCAAGGCTGCCTCGCGCATCATCGCGAAGGTGGAATCCTTGTAGGTCTTGAAGGTCTCCAGCGGGTCGGCAACAAAGAGCAGATTCACGCGGCACTCCGACTTGTAGGGGCCGCCACTGTGGCACAAGCCACGCTTGCCCACCGGCCGCGGGTTGCGGCGGCCGCGCGGGCTCAAGCGGCGGCGCCGGATGTCGATGGTGTGACAATCCGGGAGTCCCCATGTGCCGACTAGCTGCCTACCTGGGCGAGCCGCTCTACCTTGAAGAGCTGATCGCCAAGCCGCGCCACTCACTGATGCGTCAGTCGCTGCGCGCTGAAGAAGCCAAGGTGCAAACCAACGGCGACGGCTTCGGCGTCGGCTGGTACGGCGAGCGCGTCGAGCCCGGCGTCTACCGCGAGGTGATGCCGGCCTGGAGCGATGACAACCTGCTGGCGCTGTCGCAAACGCTCAGCTCGCGGCTGTTCTTTGCCCACGTGCGCGCGGCCACCGCCGGCGGCATCTCACGCCAGAACTGCCACCCGTTCCGCCACGGCCGCTATCTCTTCATGCACAACGGCCAGATCGGCGGCTATGCCCAGGTGCGCCGCACGCTGGAGGGCTGGCTGCCCGACGATCTGTATGCCGTGCGCCGCGGCGCCACCGACTCCGAGCTGCTGTTCCTGCTGGCGCTGGCCCGCATCGAGCGCGGCGCGACGATCGCCGCGGCCATGCTCGCGGTGCTCGACGAGACGATGGCGCTGATGCAAGAGCGCGGCATCGAGCCGCCCCTGCGCTTTGCCGCCGTGCTGGCCGACGGCGCGAGCGTGCACGCCTTTCGCATCGCCAGCGATGGCAAGCCCCCCACGCTGTACCTGCGCCGCTGCGTGGGCGGCACCATCATCGCCAGCGAGCCGCTGTGCGAAGACGAGCCCGGCTGGCAGCTCCTGCCCGACGGCGCGGTGGTCGCCGTCGATGCCGCGGGCTGCCGCGTGACCGAACACGCCGTGCCCGCGCTCGCCTGAGGTTGAGAGGCAGATCCATGCGCCCGCGCATGGATCTGCTCCCGACCTCTCAACGCGCCGCGTCTTGAAAGAGGCGCCTGCGCTGCGCGTCGGGTGGATGGCTGGCCAGCGCGAAGGGCAGCACGCCCGTCCCGCCGTGGGCCGCCGCCAGGCGATCGAAGAGCAGCACCATCACCACCGGTGAGCGGCCGCTGGCGCGCAGCACGAACGCCGCGTGGGCGTCGGCCTCGCGCTCGGCATCACGCGAGTAGCCCATCTGCGCCACCAGCGCCGGCACGCCCGCCAGCAAGGTGCTGAAATCACCCAGCGCGACCGCGGTCGCCGCGCCGACCAGCGCAAACTGGACCACCGCGCGCATGCCGTGGCGGTGCTGCACGTGGCCGAGCTCGTGTGCGAGCACGCCGATGACCGTATCGTCGCTGCCCTGCAGCAGCTCGACCATCGCATCGGTGATGACGATGGTGCCGCCGGGCAGGGCAAATGCATTCGCGCCCAGCGCCTTGCCGGCGGCATGAAAGTGCAGCTCCCAGCGCGGGCGCGGGCCGGCCGGGTAGGCCGCCGCCACGGCCGCCGCAAAGGCCGCGCGCAGTTGCGCCTGGCGCGCCGGCGGCAGCGCGCTGGGCGACAACCACTGCGACTGGATGCTCTGCAGGGCCGCCGCGCCCACCGCATCGTCCACCGCCTGCGGCACCACGCGCAGCAGCGCCTGCGCTGCCGCCGGCACGCCCCACTGGTAGCCGGCCGCCACGACCAGCAGCAAGGCCACCACGGCAGCGGTGGTGGCGCGCCAGTTCTGCTGCACGCGAACGACCCAGCCCTCGCGCGCACCCAGCGCGCGCCGCCAGGCATCGAACGCCGCCGCATCGGCCACCGCCAGGGTGCCGCCGCCATGCAGTTGCAACACGCGCTGGCCATGGCGCGTGCGCTCGGGCCAGCGCACCTCGGCCAGCGGCCACTGCGCGGTGGGCTCGTGTTCGGCCGCGAGATGCGCCGCCGCCTCGGCCGCCCGGTCAGCCGCCGCTTCAGCGATCAGCAGACCCTCTGCCACGCGCAGCCGCACGGGCCGGCCACGTGCGCTGCGGCCGTCGAAATAGAGGGCCTCGATCACGGCCGGCTCGCGCTCGCTCACAGCCCGATATCGAGGCCCAGCAGGTCGCCGGCGGCATCGCCCGCGGCCGCCTCGTCGAGGCCGGTGGCCACACCCACCAGCGCCTGCGGCGCAATGCGGGAGCGCACCGTCACCGCCTGCAGCCGCAGCCGCGCGGTGGCGACCCGGGCGTACGGGAAATAGAGGCCGAGCGTGAGCACAATCAGCAGCCAGTTCTTGGCCGTCAGCCACATCAGCGGCCGGGCGCGCAACTGGCTGTCGAAGCTGACATGCTCGCTGCTCGTGCCGCCCCACACAAGGTTCTGCAGCCGCGCCGTGATGTAGGGCGCGACGGTGGCCTGGAAGACGAGAAATACCACCACCACCAAGGCGATGCCCAGCACCGCCGCGCCCAGCCCGGGCTCGCCCGCCACGTCGGCACCGCCGCGCCGGGCGGCCGCCACTGCGAACCCGGCGAGTCCTGCCAGCAGCCCGGCCACAAGCGCCAGCCCCAGGCTCACGCCGATGGCCCGCAGGCCGACACCATAGAACGCCTTCATCGGCACCGCAAAGCGCGTGCGCTCGCCGGCCAGCGCATAGTTCTCGTGCTGGTAGCGCCGCATCAGCCAGAACATCGCCGGCAGCACAAATAGCATCGCCAACGGCAGCAACGCAGTCAGCCAGAAGAGCGGGCCCGGTGGCTGCCCGGCCTTCATCGGCTCGCCTCCCGGCGGCGACCAGAGACTCAGTGCAAGCAGTGCGAAGGCAACCACGAAACCAGGCGCCAGTGCCGCGTAGGCGCCGCGGCGCGCACCCACGAAACGAAAGCGCAGGCCGCGCCAACCCGTATTCGCCAGCCGAAAGCGCAGCGAGGAGTGCCACAGTGCCGGCCACAGCGCGGCAACGATCACGAATGCCACCAGCCCGGCCAGCGGCGAGACCCGCCCGGCCACCGAATAGGCCACCACCATGGCCGCCACCAGCAAATAGCCGCGCAGCATCTTCCAGGGCTCGGCGTGAAAGGACAGCGGCTGCCCGTCGATCTCGGTGGCACCCAGGAAGTAGCGCAGCCGGCGCACCTTGGCAAACGGGTAGTACAGCCCCAGCGTCACCAGCGTCAGCAGCAGGTTGACGATCCAGATGCGGAAATACTCGCTGCCCGACCCGACGAAGCGCACGGCCAGCCGGTATTCAACGGCCGCGACAGAGCCTTCTTCCATGACGCCTCCCTCTTGGTTTGTTTTGGTCCAGGAAGCCGGCAATGTAGCAAATGGGGGCTGCGCCTAAAATCGGTCGTCGCCCCCGTGCGCCGTACCAATGCGGACGTTTCGGCCGCCCCGATTGAGTCAGCCCCACGCCCGATGAACCCCTCGCCCCTGCTCGCCCTCTCGCCGCTGGACGGCCGCTATGCCGGCAAGCTGGCGGCGCTGCGCCCGCTGCTCTCCGAGTGGGGCCTCATGCACCGGCGGGTGCAGGTCGAGGTGGAGTGGTTCGTCGCGCTCTCGGACGCCGGCCTGGCTGAATTCAGCCCGCTCTCCGAAGCCGCGCGCCGCCTGCTGCGCGGCCTGGTGGTGCACTTCTGCGTTGCCGACGCGCTGGCCATCAAGGAGATCGAGAAGACCACCAACCACGATGTCAAGGCGGTGGAGCTGTGGCTGAAGAACCGCCTGCAGGGCCAGCCTGAACTGGAGCGTGCGGCCGAGTTCGTGCACTTCGCCTGTACCAGCGAGGACATCAACAACACCAGCCACGCGCTGATGCTGCAGGCCGCGCGTGCGCAGGTGCTGCTGCCCGCGCTGGACGGGCTGCTGGCCAAGCTGACGCAGATGGCGCATGCGATGGCCGGCGTGCCCATGCTCAGCCGCACGCACGGCCAGACCGCCAGCCCGACCACGGTCGGCAAGGAGGTGGCCAATGTGGCGGCGCGGCTGGCGACGGCGCGCGCGCGCATCGCCGCGGTGCCGCTGCTGGCCAAGATGAATGGCGCGGTGGGCAACTACAACGCCCATCTGGCCGCCTGCCCGGGGCTGGACTGGGAGGCCTTCAGCCGCAAGGTGGTGGAAGAGCAATTGGGCCTGACCTTCAACCCGTACACGATCCAGATCGAGCCGCACGACTGCATGGCCGAGTTGTTCGACGCCATCGCGCGCGCCAATACGCTGCTCATCGATTGGTCGCGCGATGTCTGGGGCTATATCTCGCTGGGCTACTTCACGCAGCGCGTGAAGAAGGGCGAGGTCGGCTCGAGCACGATGCCGCACAAGGTCAACCCGATCGACTTTGAAAACGCCGAGGGCAACTTCGGCCTCGCCAATGCGTTGCTCGCACACATGAGCCACAAGCTGCCGATCAGCCGCTGGCAGCGCGACCTCACCGACAGCACCGTGCTGCGCAACATGGGCGTGGCGCTGGGCTATACGCTGCTGGCCTGCGACAGCCTCGCGCGCGGGCTCGACAAACTCGAGATCAACCACGCCGCCCTCGCCGCCGACCTGGACGGCGCCTGGGAAGTGCTGGCCGAGCCGGTGCAGACCGTCATGCGCCGCCACGGCCTGCCCAACCCCTACGACCAGCTCAAGGATTTCACCCAGGGCAAACCGATCACGCGCGAACTGATGCAGGGCTTCATCGCCGCGCTGCCGCTGCCCGAGGCCGACCGGCAGCGCCTGCTGGCGCTGACCCCCGCCAGCTACACCGGCCTGGCGGCGCCACTGGCCAGCCGCTGGGCCCCGCCGTGATCGGCTTCCGCCAGCAGCTCAACACCGCCGAGGCGCAGAACGCCTCGCTGCTGTGCGTGGGGCTGGACCCGGAGCCGGCCAGATTTCCGCTCGACTGGCGCGGCAACCCGGCGCGCATCTTCGATTTCTGCAGCGCCATCGTCGAGGCCACCCAGGACCTCGTCATCGCCTTCAAGCCGCAGATTGCCTACTTCGCGGCGCAGCGCGCCGAAGACCAGCTCGAGCGGCTGATCCAGCATATCCACGACTTGGCGCCCGCCGTGCCGGTGATCCTGGACGCCAAGCGCGGCGATATCGGCGCCAGTGCCGAGCAATATGCGCGCGAGGCCTTCGAACGCTACCGCGCCGACGCAGTGACGCTGTCGCCCTTCATGGGCCTGGATTCGATCGAACCCTACATGCGCTACGACGGCAAGGGCCTGATCCTGCTCTGCCGCACCTCCAACCCCGGCGGCAGCGACTTGCAGGCGCAGCCCCTGGCCGGCGGCGACCTGCTCTACGAACATATCGCCCGCCTCGCCGCCGGCGCGTGGAACCGCGGTGGCCAGCTCGGCCTGGTGGTGGGTGCGACCTATCCCCGAGAGGTGGCCCGCGTGCGTGAACTCGCGCCCACGCTGCCGCTGCTGATCCCCGGCATCGGCGCCCAGGGCGGCGACGCCGAAGCCACCGTGCGCGCCGGCTGGCGCGTCGGCGCGCCCGTCGCCGTGAGCTCATCGCGCGCCGTGCTCTATGCCGCTGGCGATGCCCGCACGGCCGCCGACTTTGCCAGTGCCGCGCGCCGCGAGGCGCTGGCCACGCGCGCCCGCTTGCAGCAGGCCAAATCCTGAAATGACCCCCGAGACCCTGGCCGGACTCGACCCGCTGCCGGCGCGTGTGCGCCGGCCCGTGGCACCGCTGCCGGGGCCACCGCCGCAAATGATGCGCGCCGTATTCGCCGTGTCCGCGCTGGCCTGCGCGGCGGCGAGCCTGCTGTTCATGGCCGAGCGCCTGCCCGCGGCGGTGGGCGCCGAGACGTTGGCGTTCGCCGTCCTGGCCCTCGCGGCCGCAGCCTGCACGCGGCTGCCCGACGCCCGGCTGGCGGCCGCGCTGACCGCCCATCTGCTGCTGGTGACGCTGACCCTCACGGGCAGTGCCGCCTGGCTGGGCTGGGGCCTGGCAGCGCCGGGCCTGCCCATCGTCGGGCTGCTGGTGTGCGTGCTGTGCGCCGCCGCCGGCTGGCGCGCCGGGGCCCTGCTGGCGGCGGTGGCCGCGTTGGCGCTGGCCGGCGTGGCGCTGGCGGTGCCGGCGCGCGCGCTGCCGCCGGGCTGGCCTTCGGCCACGCTGCTGCTGGGCACGCACCTGTTGGCCATCGCCGCCGGCCTGGCCGGCGGCGCCATGATCTCGCGCGTCATGGTGCGCTATATGCGCCGCGCGCAAGAGCGCGAAAGGCGCTTCCGCGGCCTGCTCGCGCTGGCCGCCGACGCCTACTGGGAAATCGACCACGACTACCGCCTGGTCGCCGCCGCCGAGAACGACGAAGAGCGGCGCCCGCTCACGCCCGCCGGCGGCCTGGGCGCGGTGCCCTGGGAGCTGCCGCGCTTTGGTTGCGACGCCGAGACGCTGGACGTGCTGCAGGCCGACCTCGACACGCGTTCACCGTTTCGCGACCTGCCTGTCCAGTGGACCGGCAGCAGCGGGCGCACGCGCGCCTTCCTGGCCAGCGGCGAGCCGCGCTTCGACGAGCGTGGCATCTTCAAGGGCTACTGGGGCGTGGCCCGCGATGTCACCGACGTGCAGGCCACGCGCGCCGCACTGGCCGCCACCGAGACGCGCTACCAGGAGCTGTTCTCGTGCATCCCCACGCCGCTGGTGCTGCACCGCAGCGGGCGCATCATCGATGCCAACCCGGCGGCGGTGGTGATGTTTGGCTACCCCGACCTGCAACGCATGCGCGGCGCCGACCTGTTTGCCGCCTACGAAAGCGGTGACTCCCGCGAGCGCGCGCGCCGGCGCACCGAACTACTCAACGAGCAGCCGCTGGGTACGGCGCTGCCGGTCACCGACTTCCGGCTGCGCGTGCGCGACCACCAGGTCTCGGTGCGCGCCACCGGCGTGCGCGTGGACGCCGAGGGCGGCCCGGCCCTGCTGTCGATCTTTGTCGATGACACCGAGCGGCTGGCCGCCGAGGAGGCGGTGCGCCGATCCGAGGCCATGCTCTCGCACCTGGTGGCGACCAGCCCCGATCTGATCACGCTCACCGACATGAGCAGCGGCCGCTATGCGATGGTCAACCACACCTTCGAGCGCGTCATCGGCTGGAGCGCGGCCGAGGCGGTGGGCCGCACCGCGCAAGAGCTGGGTGTCTGGGGCAGCGCGCAGGCGCGCGAGCACTTTGCCGCCCTGCTGCAGGAGCAGGGCTCGGTGACCGACCTGCCGGTGCCCTTCGTCACGCAGGGCGGCGCCACCGTCTCGATGCTGGTGTCGGCCGCGCGCTTCGTGATGGACCGGCGCGACTACCTGGTGATCAACGCGCGCGATGTCACCGAGCGTGAACGCGAGCGCCTGGAGCGCGAGGCCATCCTGGCGCACGCCTCGATCGGCATCGCCGTCACGCGCGACCGCCGCTTCGTGCTGACCAACCACCACTTCGAGCAGATTTACGGCTGGGGCGCGGGCGAGCTGCTCGGCCGGCCGGCCAGCGTGGTGTGGTCGGGCGATGAAGACTACGCCGAGATCGGCCGCCTCGCCGGCCCGCTGCTGGCCCGTGGCGAGCCCGTCGAACTGGAGCGCCACGCCCGGCGCAAGGACGGCAGCACCTTCCTGGCGCGCGTGCGCGGGCGTGCCATCGATCTCGCCCGGCCCGCCGTCGGCGGCACCGCCTGGATCGTCGAGGATGTCACCCGGCAGCACCAGTTCGAGCAGACGCTGGCGCGCGCGCGCGACGATGCCGAGGCCGCCAACCGCGCCAAGAGCGCCTTCCTGGCGAATACCAGCCACGAGCTGCGCACGCCGCTCAACGGCATCATCGGCCTGGCCGGCCTGGCACGCGCGCAAGGCATCAGCGACGAGCGCCGCCGCCACTACCTCGACCAGATCGCCGACAGCGCGCAGGCGCTGGCCGGCATCATCTCCGACATCCTCGACCTGTCCAAGATCGAGGCCGGCAAGCTGTTGATCGAGAGCACCGGCTTCGACCTCGGCGCGCTGCTGCGCGCGCTCGCGCAGACCTACACCACGCTGGCCGCCGAGCAGCAGCTGGCGCTGCACTTCGAGATCGACCCGGCGGTGGAAGGCACCGTCACCGGCGACCCGCTGCGCGTGCGCCAGATCGTCAGCAACCTGCTCACCAACGCCCTCAAATTCACCGAGCAGGGGCACGTCCACGTGCGCGCGCGGCGGGTGGCCACGGCGCTGGGCGGGCGCGTACGCATCGAGGTGCGCGATACCGGCCTCGGCCTGGACGAGGCCACCCGCGCACGCTTGTTCAAGCCCTTCACCCAGGCCGACCAGTCCACCACCCGCCGCTACGGCGGCACCGGCCTGGGCTTGTCGATCTGCCGCGAGCTGGCCACCCTGCTCGGCGGTGAAGTCGGGGTCGACAGCCAGCTCGGCGTGGGCAGCACCTTCTGGGCTGAATTGCCGCTGCCGCCCGGCGGCGACCTGGCGCAGCCCGTGCCGCCGGCCGGCAACGGCGGGCTGCACGGCGCGCGCGTGCTGATGGTCGAGGACAACCCGGTCAACATGATGATCGCGGTGGCCATGCTCGAACGCTGGGGCGTGGCGGTGGAGCAGGCCGAGGACGGCCGCGAGGCGGTGGCCGCGGTGCAGCAGGCCAGCGCCGACGGCCGCCCTTTCGACGCCGTGCTGATGGACGTGCAGATGCCGGTGATGAGCGGCCACGAAGCCACGCGCACGCTGCGCGCGCTGGAGGTCGGCCGCACGCTGCCGATCATCGCCCTCACCGCGGCAGCGCTGGTCAGCGAGCGCGAGGAAGCGCTCAACTGCGGCATGAACGACTTCCTCACCAAGCCCGTCGATGCCGACAAGCTGCACGCCACGCTGGTGCGCTGGCGGCGCGCGCCGGTGGCGGGGTGAGAGGCCCTCAGCCCACCGCCGGGCCGCCCCAAGGCGGGCTGCGCCCCCTCGGGGGGCAGCGAACGCAGTGAGCTTGGGGGCTCTCAGCCCACCGCCGGCTGCAGCAGGCGCAGGGTGCCGGCATCGGCATCCATCTCGGCCTCCAGCCCCACCGGCACCGTGAATTTGCGCTTGATGTGGCCGATCATCGCGCCGCTGTATACCGGCACCTTGAGCGGTTTGAAATAGTCGTCGAAGACTTCGTCCAGCGTCAGCGTGCCGTAGCCGTCGCCCGGCGTGCAGTTGGTGAATGCACCCAGCACCACGCCGGCCAGGCGCTCGAGCACGCCAGCGAGCATGAGCGTGCTGAGCATGCGGTCGACGCGGTAGATGTACTCGTTGATATCTTCCAGGAACAGGATCGCGCCGTCGAAGCGCGGCCAGTACGGCGAGCCGGCCATCGCCGCCAGCACCGCCAGGTTGCCGCCCAGCAGCGGGCCGCGCGCCCTGCCGCCGCGCAGCGTGGTGATGCGGCTGCCCTTGGCGACGATGTTGTCGTCGCGCTCGGTCGCATTGCGCAGGGTCATCGCCTGCGCCTCCATCACGGTGCCGCGAAAGTGCTCGACGCTGAAGGCATTCCACTCCGACACCCCCAGCGGGCAGTGAAAGGTCACCAGGCCGGTCTTCGCGTGCACCGCGTTGATGAGCGCCGTGAGGTCGGAAAAGCCGCCCAGGAATTTGGGCGTGCGCCGGATCGCGGCGTAGTCGATGAGCGGCAGGATGCGGTTGCCGCCCGAGCCCCCGGTGAGGGCCAGGATGCCGTGCACCGAAGGGTCGGCAAACATGGCGTTGACATCGTCGGCACGCTGCGCGTCGGTGCCGGCCAGGTGGCCGTATCGGGCGCGCAGGTGCGGCGCCTCGCGCACCTTGAAGCCCAGCGCCTGCAGCGACTCGGTGGCCATCTGGTAGGGCGCGCGCTCGTAGATTGCGCCCGATGGGTTGATGAGCGCGAGGGTGTCGCCCGGATTCAGGCGGCGCGCGCGCAGCGGCGGCATCCGCGGCGTCGCGCCTGCGGCGGGCTGGGCACCGGCCGTGGTGACGGCACCGGCGCCGGCGGCGGCGATGAGCTGGCTGAACTGGCGTCGGGTGGGTTGCATGGCGTCCTCAGTAGATGCGGGGCAACTCGCGCCGCACGCGGTCGCGGTCGCCGTGGTCGAAGTGCCACCACTCGTTGGGGATGCCGGCATAGCCGCCGGCCTGCATGGCATCGCACAGGCACTGGCGCTGCCGCACGTGGGCGGCGGTGAGCACGCCGCTGCGCAGGTGCTGCTCGTGCAGCGCGGGGTGCGAGGCGGGCGCCATCTCGTCAAAACCGCTGCCCATATCGGCCTCGCGGCCCTGCGCGTCGACCAGTGTCACATCCACCGCCATGCCATAGCTGTGGATCGAGCCGCGCTCGGGGTTGGCGAAATACTCCTGCGCCGGCGTGCCGGCCACGTCTTGCCAGATCGCCTCTTGCACGCGCTGCGGGCGCAGCGCGTCGAGCACCAGCAGGCGCCAGCCCGGCCGGCGCGCGGCCAGCCAGGCGGCCGCCGCCTCCAGCCCCGCCGCCGCTTCCTGGCGCAGCCAGGCGCAGTCGAGCGTGCCGTAGAGGCTCTTGCCGGCAAAGTTGTTGCTGCCGACATAGCGCAGGTCGAATGACACGCCGCGCAGCGTGCCCAGGTGGCGGTACGCCGGGTCGGCGCTGATCTGCTCGACACGCATCATGGCCTGGAGACACCCTCGAAATCGACGCTGCCGTTGGGCGACATCACGAAGCCCTGCACATCCTTGCGCAGCGGGATATAGACCGACGAGTGCGCCATCGTGATCCACGGCCGCTCGCGCTTGAAGATCTCCTGCGCGCGCTCGATCATCGCCAGCCGCTTGCCCACATCCACTTCGGCGCGGGCGCCATCGACCAGTGCGTCGAATTCGCGATTGCAGAATTTGATGCCGCCGCGGCTCGCCGCACAGGTCAGGTTGGGGGTCAGAAATTCATCGGCGGCGGCGATATCGCTGCCCCAGCCGCTCATGTAGATGTGATGCTCGCCACTGTTGGCGCGCTTGAGGTACTCGCCCCACTCGTAGGTCACGATGCGCGCCTGCACGCCGATGCGCGCCCAGTCGGCCTGGATCATCTGCGCCATCAGCTGGCCATTGGGGTTGGTGGGGCGGCTGATAGGCAGCGCCCACAGGTCGATCGCGAGGCCGCCCGCCAGGCCCGCACTGGCCAGCAGTTGCCTGGCGCGTTCGGGGTCGTACTCGTTGCTGAGGCTCTTGTGGTAGCCCGGCACGGCGGGCGGAAAGGCGCTCACCGCCTGCATCGCGTCGCCGCGCGGAAACAGCACCTTGAAGAGCGCGTCGCGGTCGATCGCGATATCGAGCGCCTCGCGCACCTCGCGCCGGTCGACTGGCGGCTTCTTCAGGTTGAACGCCAGGTACGAGATATTCAGCGCCTGGATCTTGAGGATCGTCACCTGCGGGTGGCCGGCCAGCGCGGTGATATCGACATCGCGGATGGCGGCGGTGATGTGGCATTCGCCGCGCGCCAGCTTCTGCACCCGCACGTTGGGCTCGCGGCTGATGGCATACACCAGCGCACGCGTCGGCTGCACGCCGCGCCAGTAGTCGGGGTGCGCCTGCAGGCGCAAGACATCGTCCTTGCGGTAGCTCTTGTAGCGGTACGGCCCCGTGCCCACCGGCTGGTTGTTGATGGCGCTGGCGCGGCCCTGCGCCAGCAGCTGGGCGGCATATTCGGCCGAGTGCATGCCGGCAAACGAACCCGCGAAGTAGGCCAGGAAATTGACGTTGGGCCGGTGCAGGCGCACGCGCACCTGGTGCTCGCCCAGGCGCTCGATGCCGGCGATCATGGCCGCCAGGCCCAGGCTCTGCGGGTAGACGAAGGTGGCCGGGAAGGCCACGTTGAACGGCAGCTTGGGGTCCACCAGCCGCGTCAGGCTGAATATCACGTCATCGGCGTTGAACTCGCGCGTGGGCGTGAAGTAGGGCGTGCTGTGAAACCGGACGCCGCGGCGCAGCGTGAAGGTGTAGGTCCTGGCGTCGGGCGACACCCCCCACGCGCTGGCCAGCCTGGGTTCGAGCACGGCGGTGCCGCGCTTGAAGCCGACCAGGCCCTGGAAGATCTGGCTCGTGACATTGCTGGTGCTGCTGCTGTCCCACAGCGCGGGGTCGAAGCCCTCGGGGCTGGCATCGGCGCAGTAGACCAGCGGCTGGGCGGCCCCGGCCAGCGGGCTGGCCGTGATGCCGGCCATGGCGAGGGCAATTGACAGGATCACGCGCTCCAGCACGCCAGGATCATAGCGGCCGTACCGGAGGCTCCCAGGCGATGTGTGGGCGCCACGCACGGCCACCCGAGGCGGCCGAGTCAAGTGATGGTGCGTCTGTGTTGAAATCCTCCGGCCCAGCCAGACCACACAACAAGCCGGCCCACCCGGCAGGGAGCACCCAGCGATGCAGGCGCAGGACTTCGTCCGCAAATGGCAGGCCGGCGCACCGGCCAATGACCTGAACGAGCGCGCCGGCGCGCAGGCCCACTTCATCGACCTGTGCCGCGTGCTCGGCGTGCCTGAGCCCGGCGACCCCGAGCGCTACTGCTTCGAGCGCGGCGTCACCAAGACCGGCAGCCTGTCGGCGCGCACCGACGGCTTTGCCGATGTCTGGCTGCGCGGCCACTTTGCCTGGGAATACAAGGCGCCGGGCAAAAGCCTGGAAGGCGCGCTGCGCCAGCTCATGATGTACGCGCTGCCGCTGGAGAGCCCGCCGCTGCTGGTGGTGAGCGACCGCCTGCGCATCGAGGTGCACACCCACTTCACCGGCACGCCCAGCGAGCGCCACGTCTTCCTGCTCGAAGAAATTACCCGCCCCGACATGCAGCAGCGGCTGCGTGCCTTGTGGCAGGCACCCGAGCAATACAAGCCGCGCAAGACCAACCGGGACATCACCGAAGAAGCCGCGCGCACCTTTGCCGGCACGGCAGAGCGGCTGCGCGCCGCCGGCGTGGCGGGCGAGGCGGTGAGCCACTTCCTCACCCAGTGCCTGTTCTGCTTCTTCGCCGAAGACGTGGGCCTGCTGCCCAGCCGCTTATTCGAAAGACTGGTCGGCGTGCAGATTTCACCCGAGCGGCTTGGCACGCAACTGCGCGTGTTGTTCGAGACGATGCAGGGCGGCGGCCTCTTTGGCGTGGACGATATCGCCTGGTTCAACGGCGGCCTCTTCCGCAGCGTGGCGGTGCCGCCGCTGGTGGCCGATGATGTGGCCGCGCTCAAGGCCGCCAGCAGCCTGAACTGGAGCGCCATCGACGCCACCATCTTCGGCACCCTCTTCGAGCGCGGGCTGGACCCGGCCAAGCGCAGCCAGCTCGGCGCCCAGTTCACCGATGCCGCCACCATCCTGCGCCTGGTGGAGCCGGTGGTGCAGCGCCCGCTGCTGGCCGAGTGGGCGGGACACAGGACGCGCATCGAGGCCGCGCTGGCCAAGAGCAAGAAGCACGGCGACAAGGCCTGGCGCGATGCACAGGCTGCCTTTGTCGGCTTCCTGGAGCGGCTCAAGGCCTACCGCGTGCTCGACCCGGCCTGCGGCAGCGGCAACTTCCTGTATCTGGCGCTGCGCTGCCTCAAGGATATCGAGCACCAGGTCAACCTGGAGGCCGAGCAGCTCGGCCTGGAGCGCCAGCACGACGTGACCGGCCCGCACAACGTGCTGGGCATCGAGATCAACGAATATGCCGCAGAACTGGCGCGCGTGACGGTCTGGATCGGCGAGCTGCAATGGCGCATCCAGCGCGGCTATGGCTTCAAGTTGAACCCGGTGCTCGAGCCGCTGGACCATATCGAATGCCGCGATGCGCTGATGAATGCCGATGGCAGCGAAGCGGCGTGGCCGGTGGCGGATGCGGTGGTGGGAAACCCGCCGTTTGTGGGCAATAAGAAGATGCGTGCGGAACTAGGCGACACCTATGTGGACGCATTGCGTGCTGCCTATACCGACCGCGTTTCAGGTGGCGCTGACCTTGTGTGCTTCTGGTTCGAGAAGGCTCGCGCCATGCTGGAAGCCGGCACCTTGCACCGGGCTGGGCTGGTGTCCACGAATTCGATACGCGGTGGTCCGAGTCGCGAGGTGCTGGATCGCATCGCCGGCACAACACGAATATTCGAGGCGTGGAGCGATGAGCCCTGGGTGAACAACGGCGCTGCAGTTCGTGTTTCGCTGGTTGGCTTTGGCAACGCTGTCGGCCCGGCTCGGTTGAACAACGCCGAGACCGAGGCCATCGCCGCTGACCTCAATCCCGTCTCGGTGGCGGCGGGTCAAAGCGACCTGACCACGGCCAAGCGATTGAGCGCGAACGCCGGAGGCTGTTTTATGGGTGTGACGAAAGTCGGCCCGTTCGATGTCGACGGCGCGACTGCGCGCGAGTGGCTATCCCGGCCCAACGCGCACGGGCAGTCGAACTCGGCAGTGCTTCGCCCCAGCTGGAACGGGCTCGACCTTACGCGTCGTGACCGCGACAACTGGATCGTTGACTTCGGGGCTGCGCTTGCCGAAATCGAGGCGGCGCTCTTCGAGGCGCCATTCGAATTTGCGCTGGCCACGGTGAAGCCGTTCCGCGCGACGAACAACCGTGAGGCCTACAGGTTGAACTGGTGGCGGCACGGTGAGTCGAGGCCGGGTCTGCGTGCCCTGCTGGCGCGACTTCCTCGATTCATCGCCACGCCCGAGGTGGCCAAGCACCGCATCTTTGCCTGGGTGCCGCGGCAGGTGTTGCCCGACAAGAATCTTCAGGTGACGCCGCGCGCCGACGACGCCACCCTCGGCATCCTGCACAGCCGCTTGCACGAACTCTGGTCGCTGCGCCTGGGCAGCTCGCTCGAAGACCGCCCCCGCTACACCCCCACCACCTGCTTCGAGACTTTTCCCTTCCCCGCCGGCCTCACGCCCGCCGATACCGCGCACCAGCGCACCGAGCCGCTTGCAGGCGGCGCACTGATCCCGGCTGAGCTAACGCCCGAAGTGCGCATAAACGCCGCAGCCATCGCCCACGCCGCACACCGCCTGGTGGCGCTGCGCGACGCCTGGCTCAACCCGCCCGAGTGGACCCAACGCGTGGCCGAGGTGACGCCGCTGGGCTTGGATCATTCGCCCTACCCCGACCGCATCGTCGCCAAGCCCGGCTTCGAGAAAGACCTCGCCCAGCGCACCCTCACCAAGCTCTACAACCAGCGCCCGGCCTGGCTGGCGCAAGCGCATGCAGCGCTGGACACCACCGTCGCCGCGGCCTACGGCTGGGCCGACTACACGCCTGCCCTGCCCGACGAAGAAATCCTGCGCCGGCTGCTGGCGTTGAATCTGGCGCGCGCTGCCTGAACGCTACCGGGGCTGAGGGGCCCGGCCTTCAGCGCGGCAGCGGGGGTGCGGGGTTCGCCATGCCGCCGCCGGCTGCCACTGACGGTTGCAGGGCGGGCGCGGGCTGTAGAACCGTGGCCATCAGAAGCCGGTCGAGGACCGCGAAGTCGGTCGCCACGGGCCCTGACGGCAGGGTTGCGCAAAGGCGCTCCAACTGGGCGTCGATGAAGGCGTTGAGGGCGGGCATCGGAGGGCCGGTTTCGGATTCGTGCGTCGCCCGCTTGACGGCCAGGAGTTCGCCGATGGCGGTGCTCACCGCGCTGCCGGCAAGCAGGCCGTCGACCAGATCCTGGAAACGCATCGGGGCGACACCGAGGCCACGCTCGATCCAGATCGCGGCAAGCAGCGGCCGCAGTACGTACAGGTACTTTTTCAGGCGCACCGATTCGCCGAGCAGATATTCGCGGTAGTTGCCGCGCGCCATGTGGATGTAGTGATGGAATGAGCGCTCGGGCCTGTGGGTCTGCCGGGCGGCGCCACGCATACCTTGCAGGAACCCTGCATCCGCTCGGTAGACGACAGGCGAATCCAGCCACTCGATCACGGTGGCGTTTCCCTTCTTCAGCAGCCCCAGGGCCTTGCGCAGTTCCCAGCCGCTGATGTCGAGCTCACCCGAGATCGGCATCTCGATGACATCGCGCTGCGCGCTGACCTGCAGGTACCAGGGCAGCGCATGTACGTAGATGAAGCGCACGTCGTAGTCGCTGTCCGGCGAGGCGAAGCCCCAGCCACGGCTGCCTGACTCGCAGGCGTAGAGCACGCGCACGGCGTGCCGCTGCTCGATATCGGCGAGCTGCTGCTCGATGGCCGCGCGCACGGCGGGGGCTATGGGGTGCGCGTCGGTCGGCATGGCCGCCGGATTGTCGCGCCGTGGCCGCGATCACGGCTGGGGCACCACGGTGGCAGGCCGAGCTGGGCAGGCCTACACTGAATGGCGTTTGAAACCGGAGACCCGCGATGGGACAAGCCGCACTGAAACTGCCGATGAGCGCAGCCGAATTCCTGGCCTGGGATGCGCTGCAGACGGTCAAGCATGAATACGTGCGAGGCGAGGTGTTTGCCTTGGGCCGACCTGGCGAGTTCCTGGACATGGCCGGGGCGGGCGAAGCGCATGTCACCGTCACGGGCAATGTTTTCATGGCCCTGCGCCAGCACCTGCGCGGTTCCCCGTGCCGGTGCTACTTCGTTGACATGAAATTGCGCGTGGAGGCCGCGGATGCGTTTTTCTACCCCGACCTGATGGTGACCTGCAGCGCGAGCGACGCCGCCGACCCGCTGGTCAAGCGTGAACCCGTGCTGCTGGTGGAGGTGTTGTCGCCCTCCACCGCGGCCTACGACCGGGGCGAAAAGTTCGCTGCTTACCGGCAACTGCCCACGCTGCGTGAGTACCTGCTGATCGACCCCGAATCGAGGCGCTGCGATATCTTTCGCAAGGGCGACGGCGAGGGCGGCTTGTGGGTATTGCACCCGTTCGAAGGCGGACAGGGCCTGCGGCTCGCGTCGGTCGGGCTAGAACTTGCGGCGGCCGATTTGTGGGAGCAGGTGCCGCCCTGAATGGCACGCCCGGCGGGGCGGTCAAACCGCCCGCCGCGGTGACTGCGGCTATGCCGCCGGCGGCGCGTAGCGCTGCGTCGGCTTGCCGGCGCTCAAGAACAGCGGCTGCACCCGGGCCAGCTTGCCCTGGATCTCCTTGATGCGCGTCTCGCCGGCCGGGTGGGTGGATATCCACTGCGGCGGTGCACCCCGGCTGGCGGCCGTCATCTTGTGCCACAGCGTCACGCCCGCCGCCGGGTCGTAACCGGCGCGGGCGGCCAGTTCCATGCCGACGAGATCGGCTTCGGTTTCGTCGTTGCGGCTGAATTTGAGGGTCAGCAACTGGCCGCCCATATCGACCGCCATCCGCGCGGCATTGCCCAGGCCGAAGATCGCCGCGCCGACCTCGATGGCGCCGCGCGTGGCCAGCGTCTTGCCCATGCGCTCGCGGGCATGTTCGCGCAGCGCATGCGCCACCTCGTGGCCCATGATGGCGGCGACTTCGTCATCGGTGAGCTGCAGCTTTTGCAGGATGCCGAAATAGAACGCGATCTTGCCGCCCGGCATGCAGAACGCGTTCAGATCCTTGCTGCCCAGCAGGTTGACTTCCCAACGCCACTGCGACGTGCGGCCGTTCCAGGGTGCGGCATGCGCAATGATGCGCTGGGCGATGGCTCGCAGCCGCACCACCTGCGGGTGCGCGGCGGGCGCCAGCGCGCGCTGGGCCGCCGCCTCGCGCAGCATCTTCTGGTACTGCTGCGCGGCGGCGCCCTCCATCTGATCGGCCGAGACAAACTGCGTGAAGCGCGAGTTGCGCCCCACGTCCGCCTGAACCCCGAGCCTGGTGCTGTCCTGCGCCCGCGCCGGCCCGGCCAGCGCCGCCACCCCACCGGCCACCAGCAGGCCCGTGAACAGACGCCGCGAGCGCAGCGCGCACAGGCCACAGCCGGCGCGGTGGGGCTGCGGGTGCAGGTGGGAGTGCGGTTGCAGAGACGCGGCGGCGGGCATGGCGCGGGTACGACGGGTGGGCCGTGGTGGCTGGCGCGATTCTAGAATCGCGCGGCCCGCACTGCGCTGCCGGCGCCCCACCCTGATGACGCCCCCCGACCCCGCCGCTGAAGCCGATGGCCTGGCGCTCCTGTCGCCAGCGCTGCGCGGCGTGGCCGAGCGCGGCGTCGAGCGGCGCTACCGCCGCGGCTCGATCCTGATCCAGGAAGGCGAGCCCGGCGGCACGCTGTATTTCATCGTGCGCGGCCGCTTGCGGGCCTACACCTCGCGCGCCGATGGCCAGGAATTCACCTTCGGTTTCTACGGCCCCGGCGAATATATGGGCGAGCTCAGCCTGGACGGCGGCCCGCGCTCGGCCAACGTGGTCGTGGAACAGGCGGCCGTGTGCCGCATCGTCACGCGGCAGACGCTGGAGCAGTGCATCGCCGAGCAGCCGACGCTCGCCTTCGAATTGCTGACCAAGGTCATCCGGCGCGCGCGCGACCTGTCGGCGCGGGCCAGTGACCTGGCGCTCAACGACGCCTATGGCCGGCTTGTCATGCTGCTGCGTGTCGGCGCGCTGGCGCAAGCCGACGGCACGCACTGGATGGCGGGCCGGCTGACCCAGGCGCAGATCGCGCAGCAGATCGGCTGCTCGCGCACGATGGTCACCAAGCTGCTGGGCGACCTGGCCCGCGGCGGCTATCTGCGCCTGGACGACAAGCGCTGGCGGCTGCTGCGCCCGCTGCCGCCGAAGTGGTGAGGGTTCAGGCGCCGAGCACCCGCCATGCGCTCACCGGCTGCGCAAAGCCCTTGAGCAACAGCGGTGGCAGCGGCTGCTGCGCAAAGCGGCCCTCGATTTGGCTGTGCACCGGCTGCGAGACCCAGACCTCGCCGGCCGCCGCCTCGGCGCACAGCCGGGCAGCGAGGTTGGTCACCGGGCCGATCGCGGCGTAATCCAGCCGCGCTTCAAAACCGACCGCGCCCAGCGTGGCCGGGCCGCGCGCGAGGCCGATCGCCAAACCCGCCAGGCCGACCCCGCCTGCCGTCCCCGCGCCTCGCCGCCAGCCCGGCGCCAGGCGCGCGGCTTCGGCCTGCATCGCCAGCGCCAGGCGCACGGCATGCGCGCTGTGGTCGGGCACCGGGTCGGGGTCGTTGAAGAAGACCATCATGCCGTCGCCGGTGAAGCGTTCGAGGGTGCCGTCGAATTCAAAGATCAGCCGCCCCATGGCGGCGTGGAATTCGGCCAGCGTGGCCATCACCCGGTCCACGCTGGCATGCTCGGCAAAGGCGCTGAAGCCGCGCAAATCGGCAAACAGCACGGTCACCTCAGCGCGGTGGCTGAGCCAGGCGGTGTCGCCCGCCTCGGCCACCAGGCGTGCGGCCAGGCGCGGCGAGAAAAAGCGCTTCAGGCGTGACAGGCGCGCCACCTCGACCACGCCTTCGGCGACGCGCTGCTCGAGCGTGGCCGACCACTCGGCCAGTGCGGCACGCTGGCGCTGGCCTTCGTCGAACAGCGACTTCACGCGCAGCAAGGATCGCACGCGCGCCTGCAACTCGGCGGGCTTGAAGGGCTTGATGATGAAGTCATCGGCGCCGGCCTCCAGCCCGCGCACGCAGTCGTCGGTGGCCTCCAGCGCGGTGACCATGATCACCGGCACGGCCCGCAGCTCGGGCATGGCGCGCAGGCGGCGGCAGACTTCGAAGCCGTCCATGCCTGGCATCAGCACATCCAGCAGCACCAGGTCGGGCGCCGCTGCGGCGGCCAGCGCCAGCGCCTCGGGCCCGCTGCCGGCCTGCTGCACCGCATAGCCCTCGTGCTGCAGGCGCAGGGCCAGCAGCTTGCGGCCTTCGGGGCGGTCGTCGACGACGAGGATGCGCGCCGGCGTATTCATCTCTCGCCATGCCCCAGCACCGACGCCAGCGCATCCAGCAGGCGCTGCGGCGGCGTGATCGGCTTGGGCACGAAGAGCGCGAAGCCCGCCGCCTGCACACGCTCGCGCTCGGTCGCCGGCACCGACGCCGTGACGCAGATCACCGGCACCAGCGCCAGGGCGGGCTGACGTCGCATCCAGGCCAGCAACTCGTAGCCGCCCTCGCCGGGCATCTGCAGATCGAGCAGCACCACATCGGGCGGCTCGGCCATGAGTTGCCGCCGCGCCTGCGGCGCGCCGTCGGACAACACCACCGTGTAGCCGTGGAAGGCGAGCACGGTGCGCAGATGCTTGCGGCTGAGCTCGTGGTCGTCCACGACGTGCACGACGGCCGCACGCGGCGGTATGGCATTCATGGTGCGCCCCCTTGCCCGTGGCGTGGAAGATTGAAGCGCAAGGTCGCCCCCGCGCCGAGTTCGCTGGTCAGCGTGACGCGGCCGCCGTGCTGTTCGACGAGCCGGCGCACCAGCGCCAGGCCGAGGCCGGTGCCTTCGGCGCGGCCGGCGAGGTCGGCGCCGACCTGGCGGAATTCTTCAAATACCGCGGCGTGGTCGGCGGGCGCGATACCGATGCCGCTGTCCTGCACCTCGACGCACAGCCCGAGCCCGGCATCGACGGCCGCGCGCAGGCACACCGTGCCGCCGGCGGGCGTGAACTTGACGGCGTTGGTGAGCAGGTTCACCAGCACCTGCTTGAAGCGGCGCGCGTCGCCGACCCACAGGCCGACCTCGGGCGCCAGCTCGATGGCCAGCACGAGGCCCTTGTGCAAGCAGCGATGGCGCACCAGCGCGGCGGCCGAGGCGACGGTTTCGGGCACGTCGAAATCGGCCAGCTCCAGCTCCAGCTGGCCGGCCTCGATCTTGGCGAGGTCGAGCACATCGTTGATCAGCGCCAGCAGGTGCATGCCCGAGGCGTGGATATCGCCGATGTACTCGCGCTGCTCGGCGCTCAATGGCCCGGCCATGCCCTCGTTCAGGACATCGGCAAAGCCGAGGATGGCGTTCAGCGGCGTGCGCAGCTCGTGCGACATATTGGCCAGGAAATCGGACTTGTGGCGGTTGGCGCGCTGCAGGTCGAGCGTGCGCGCCGCGATGCGGTCTTCGAGATCGGTGACGTTGGCTTGCAGGCTGGCGGCCATGCGGTTGAACTGGGTCGCCAGGTCATCGAGTTCGTCGCCCGTGTGCAGATCGATGCGCGCGCCAAGGTCGCCGCGGCCCAGGCTGCCGGCCGCCGCTTGCAGCGCGGCGATGGGGCGCGTCATGCGCCGAGCGAGCAGCAGAGATGCGGCAACGGCCACCAACAAGCCTGCCGCAATGAAGGCCGCCGTGCGCCACAACGTGCGCCAGACCGGGGCCAGCGCCTGTTCACGCGGCCGCTCGACGACGACTCGCCAATCGAGGCCCTGCACGGGTGCCAGTGCAATCATCACCGAGCCGCCCTGCAGGCCCACCGCACGGCCAGCGCCGTCCGCGGGCGGACGACGGCGCTGCTCGAGCATGACCGCCGGGTCAGCGTGCAACACGACGCGATCGGCCGCGTCCACCACGTAGACCGCTCGGCCCTCGGGGCTCAGCGCGCGCCGCAAATCGCGCGCCATGGGCCGCAACCCGATGGTCGCCTCGGTGCGCTCGGCAGCGCGGTCGGAGACCGTCAGGGTCAGCTCGATGCGCGGTTCGTAGCCGTCCGCATAGCGCACCTGGCCATAGTGGAAGGCGGGCGTGAAGCCGGCGGGCGCGGGCGGTGTCGGCGGCAGGCCCGCCACCGGCGCCACGGTATCAGGGTCGCGTCGCGAAACAGCCAGCCTGAGCGTGCCGTCGGGCGCCAGCAGGCGCAGCTCCACCAAGGCTGGCACGAGCAGGAGCAGGCGGTGAAACTCTTCGCGTCGGCGCGCCACGCCCAGCCAATCTCCCTGCTCCCAGGGCAATACGGCCACCGCGCCGAGCTGCTGCTCGATCGAGCTGAAGGTCAGCCGCAGGGCATAGGCCACGTCGGTGGCTGCCCGTTGCTGTTCCACCCGGGTCTCATCCAGCGCCGCGCGGTAGCTCGATACCAGTTCGGTGGCACCCAGCAGCAGCAGGCCGCCTGCCGTCAGCGTGGCCATCACGGCGGCGTACTTGCGCCACAGCGTGCGCCGGAGGCCCGCCTCGACGCTCATGTTGCGGTCATGGCGCGAGACTGTGGGCGCGGCGCAGCGCAAGCAGGCTGGGCGGCAGGCCGAGCTCGCGGGCGCTCGCGACGTTGATGCGCAACTCGAAGCCCTCGGGCGTCTGTACCGCCAGCCGCGAGGGCGCCTCGCCGGCCAGGACGCGCACCACCAGCTCATGGGCACGCGGCTCGCCCTGCTGCGTGGTGGGCGCCAGGGACATCAGGCCGCCGTATTGCACAAAGAAGTGCCGGGCGTAGATGGCCGGCACCCGCATGGCATTGATGACCTGCACCAACCGTCTCGATTCGACATAGAAGAGGAAGTGCATGGGCACCAGGATGCCGCTGCCGCGCGCTCGCGAGGCGAATTGCGGCAGCCGCTCCAGATCGGCGGCGTCGCACAGCCGCACGATGCGCAGGCCGATCTGCCTGGCCTGTGCAGCCTGGCGCAATGCACGCAAGTCCAGGTAGGGCAGCTCGGCGGACGCCGGCACCTCGCCCGCGGTGCATGGTGGTTCGGCCGTGATGACGGGCGGTGCGGCGGCCGCACCGCCTGGCGCGACACAAGGGGCGGGTGGCGGCTGGCCACCGTCCACCAGTGCCAGCACCTCGCGCGTGGCCGGATACGCGTCCACCAAGGCCTCGATCAGCTTGGCCTCGGACGGCATGAACGAGGTATAGCCGGTGGCGTTGCGCCCCGGCGCGTTGAGCGTGCGCACCAGGCAGAGCTGCGTCGGGTTGGCCGCGCCATCGAAGACAAGGGGCATCTGGTCGTCCGACTGTTGCACCAATGCCGCGACTCGCATGGTCGGCGTGAAGACCAGATCCCAGCGCGCGCTGCCGAGCTCGTGCCGCACGGCTGCGGCGAGCGCCGCGTCGCTGCTGGCCGCGGATGAGAGATTTCTGGCCACGAGCTCGACTTCGCCCGTGCGCGGCGTGGCCCGTGCCAACTCGCGCCGCAGCGAGGCCAGATCCTCGGCATCCTCACCCGCCGATAGCGTGGACAGGTAGAGCAGGCGCGGCGCGTGCCCGGCGACCGGTGGCGGGGCCTCGCTGCATGCGCCCGTCGCGGTCGCGATCAGCAGCGCGGCCCAGGTTTCACGCCACCTGCACGATGAACTGCGGCACTGCATCGCGAGACACTGGCAGTGCCGCAGTCAGGATGGCGCCGCGCACACGCACTGGTAGGTGGCGCCGGCCAGATAGGCCTCGCGCTCAGCCTCCAGCCAGCGATCCCGGTCGGCCACCGAGTCGAAGCAGAAGACATACGCCTGCCGCGGCTGGGCCGCACTTTCGATATTGGAAGTGGTGCGCAATTCACCTGCTGCAACCCAGTTCGCGTGCACGCCTTTCGGGCAGCCGGGGCAATTGGTCGGCTCGGCCGCCGGCCTCTCCAACGTGCCCCAGGTGATCACCGCCACACTGGCGCTGTGCTGGCACTCTGGCGGCAAATCGACACACAGCGCGCCCGCGGATACAGCCGACCCGGGCCCCTGGGGTGAAACCCAGTTTGCTGCGGCTGCATCGTCGTCGAATTCGAGCACCACGCCCTCGCCCAGGGCAGGCCGCAGCACCCACGGCAAGCCAACCTCCGGCAGATCGGACGCCGCCACCATACCCTTGGGGCAGTTGGGGCAATTCAGGACTTTCACGCCGCTGGCCTGCGCCGCATAGGTGATGGCCTGGGCCTGGGACTTCATCGTGGGGAAGAGCAATCGGTAGGTTGGCATGCCAGTTCTCCTCTGGATGTGGGTCGAAAACGTCGCGGTCGGGTCTGACTTTCGCGCCACCGCGGCGGCGCCTGGCTCGCGGGCCATTGTCCGTGGCCCCCGCGTGGGCCACAAGGCGCCACGCCTTGCGCACGACTACTGCACCACCGCCATCATCGGCGGCAGCGCCCCGACCCGGTCCAGCAGGTCGCGGATGCTGTGGGCGCCGGTCTTCAGGCGCAGTTGCCCGATCTGCGTGCGCACCGTGCTCAGCGCCACCTGCTTGGTGCGCGCGATGGCGCTCGGCGGCTGGCCCGCGAGCAGGGCTTCGAGGACCACGGTCTCGGCGCTCGTGCAGCCGTGCTGGCGCGCATAACACTGCACCGCCAGATCCAGCGCGCGGCAGGGCTGCGGCAGCGAGACGAGGGCGCCGCCGCCGCCCTCACCGTCGATCGGCAGCACCGCCACCGTGACGCGCTGGCCGGGCTCGCCCAGCGTCAGCAGGCGGCGCAGGCCGCGGCGCATGGCGGCCTCCAGCGCTTCGGCCAGCGCCGCGGCGTCGCGGCCGGCGCGTGCGCGCAGCCGGCCGTCCTGGATCTGCAGCGGGTGCGCCGGCCCCAGCGCCTGCCTGGCCAGGCGGTTGGCATGCAGCACGTGGGCGCCTTCGGTCAGCAGCAGCATGCCGCGGCCGACGTGGTCGAGCGTCTGCGACAGCCAATGCGCGAGCGCGGTGCCGTCGGCCGGGCGCGGCTCGGCACGGGCTGCGGCGTGGTGGGTTTGCATCGACATCATGGTGCGGGTCCTCCGGGTCGTGCCCCCCACCACGGTGCGTGATCTGGGGGCCAGTCAACCTTAGGCCCGGCCGCGCGCTGCAGGGTGTCAGTGGCGGGCAGCGCCGATGTCAATATTGACCCGGCACTGCGG
>CXWL01006418.1_pt1 | contig 50135 bp, 42 predicted proteins | sample 590931 | NCBI WGS metagenome assembly CXWL01 (sample SAMEA3498368, study PRJEB10139) | groundwater metagenome | biome: water well; material: biofilm material | place: Germany | collected 2015-04-27 | reverse complement strand
CCGAGCACGGGCGAAGCGCGTGAGCTGGCATCGGTCATCCCCGATCTCGCCACCCTGCTCCGTCGACCGGTCGACACGCTGGAAGACGCCGGGGGGTCGGCGCGACGTCTGCGTCAGACGGTGGAGGCCATGTTGCGACGGGTCAGCAGCCCGATGCTGATCCTGCTCGAAGACCTGCAGTGGGCCGACGAGCAGAGCATCTGGCTGCTCCGCGAGCTGGCCGCGGTGTGGCCCGAAATCCCGTTGCTGGTCCTCGTCAGCTGCCGCGAGGAGGACTGGGCAATGGTCGAGCGCCAGACCGGTCCCGTCGACTGCCTGGCCCTGCCCCGCCTCGGCGCGGCGGCGATCGCCGCCTACTGTCGCTCGGTTCTCGGCAGCGAGCGGCCGGCGCTCACCGAGCTCCTGGCACGCGAGACCGAGGGCAACGCCTTCTTCATGGTCGAGGTGCTGCGCGACCTCGCCGCCAGAGCCGCCATTTCGGCCCTCGCTCACGACGCGCTGCCGGACCAGGTGTCGACGGGCGGCATGCGCGCCACGCTCACGCGCTGGCTCGACGCCCTGCCGCCCGGGGCCCGCCCGACGCTGGCGCGGATGGCGGTCGCCGGCCGCGAGGTCGACCCCCGCCTCCTGGCGTACTTCGAGACCACGCCACAGGCCTGGCTCGACGCCTGCGCCAGCGCCGGGGTTCTCGACGCCGCGGGCGAGCGGTGGCGCTTCGCCCACGACAAGCTACGCGAGCACGCCCTCGCGGGCCTCACCCCACCGGACCTCGCCGGCCTGCATGGCGAGGTCGCGCTCGCCCTCGAGGCGGTCGCCGGCGAAGCGTCAGCGATCGCGACCCACTGGCTCGCGGCGGGAAACGACGGGCGCGCCCTCCCCTGGGCGCTCGCCGCTGGTGAGGGTGCGCTCGCGCAAGGCGCGCCGCTCGTCGCCCGCGACTGGTACGAAAAGGCGCTCGCCATGCAGGAGCGGCTGCAGGTCGCCGCCGCGGAGCGCGTCGCCGGCTGGATCGGGCACGCGCGGACGATGTCGACACTCGGCGCCATCAAGGCGGCGATGGCGAGCTGTACCACCGCGCTCGCCCACGCCGGCCAGTCGGTGCCCGCCGGTCGCCTGCGCACCACGGTGGCGGTGGCCCGCGAGGTCGTGGGCCAGGTCGCCATCCGGTGCGGGTATCGACCTGCCCTCGCCGCCGTCGAGCGCGACGTGCTCACCGCCCTCGCCGGCACGACCGACATCCAGCAGGTCTTCCTGTGGGGTGGGCGCGCCGGCGTCGGCACCTTCCTCGGCGTCCGCATGCTCAACCTCGCCGAGCGCGCGGCGGCTCCCGCCGCCCACGCCCGGGCGCTGGTGCAGCTCGTCTACGTGCTCGCCCTGGTGCCCTTTGGCTCGCCCCTGCGCAAGCTCTACACCCGCGAGCTCCAACGCGTCCTGTCGGCGCTCGAGCCTGCCCGACGGGGTACCGCCAACTTCACCCTCGGCACCATCGCCATCGGTCGCGGCGACTGGGACGAGGCGCGCCACCGCCTCGGGGCGGCCATCGAGCTCGCCGTCGCCACCGGTCGCCGCCAATCGCGCCTGCGCGCCGAGGGCCAGCTGGTCTCGGTCGAATACCTCTGCGGCCGACACGATGCGTGCGTGCGCATCATCGGCCCCGACCTCGAGCGCATCAACAGCCTCGACGGCAACACGCAGTACGCGCTGTGGTGGGTCGCCATCCGTGGCGCCATCGCCCTGCGTCGGGGTGACCTCGCGGCCGCCCACGCTCTCCTGGTCGATGCCGAGAAGGCGCTGCCGACGATCGGTGACGCCATGGCGACGGTATTCACCGGCGGTCAGCTGGCGTGGGTCGAGCGCCTGCGCGGCGACGTCGAGGCCGCTCGCGCGATCTGCGTCCGCACGGTCGAGGCGACCCGCCGGCGCTTTTCCTATCCCGTCGGCCACACCCTGATCGAAGGCTACGGCTACCTCACCCAGGTGGCCGACTGGCTGCCCGACGACGGGCCGGGCACGTCGGCCCTGCGCCAGCAAGCGTGGCGTCTCCAGCGCACCCATGCCCTGGTCTTTCCGATCGCCCGCGCCCGCCTGGCCCTGGTCCGCGGCCACCGCAAGCGGGCCAGGGGTGGTGACCCGGTTACCAGCTACCGGCAGGCACTGGCCTGGGCCGAGCGGTGCCAGATGCCCTACGACCGGCTGCTCTCCCACGAAGCGCTGGCGGCGGCGGGGGTTGTCGGCCACGACGCCCGGGCGGCCGAGCTCGCGCGTGACCTTGGCCTGACCGCGCGCGGCACCGACCCCGACTCACCTGCCCGCTGACCGGGTCGCGGGCGACCGGGTCGCGCCCGACCGGCTGCCAGGCGACGACGCCGGCTCGACCGGCGAGCCGGCCAACGCTCGCTCGGCGCGACGCACGTCACCGGCAGCGTCGCCCTGGTCGCGCAACACGTCGCGGGCACGGGTCAGCAGCTCGACCGCCGCCGGCCGCTGGCCGGTCGCCGCCAGGCAGAGGCCGTGCAGCAGCTCTGCCTCCGCGCGACGACGTTGGTTGCCAAGATCCTCGCGCGCCGTCGGCACCGGCAGCGAGGCAAAGAGGGCTTCGGCGGCCACCGAGTCGCCGGTCAGGCAACGCAGGTAGCCGAGGCCGGCAGTCGCCTGCCAAGCGGTCGCGTGGTCGCTACCCAGGGTCACGGCAAAACGGCGGCGTGCGTCGACCAGAGCGCCTTCGGCCTCGGGGTAGCGACCGAGCGCGGTGAGAACACGGCCGCGCTGGGCCTGGATGCGAGCCAGATCCGTGCCGACGTCTTGGTCCGCGCGCAAGGCGGCGGCCAGCGCGCGGTCGAACCAGTCGAGCGCGGCGGCGAGGTCATCGCGCGCGAAGGCGAGGCGGCCCAGGTTGGCGAGCGTCGCCGCGTAGCCGCTGTCCTTTGGAGCCGCCTGCTGGTAGATCAGCGCGGCGCGGGTGAGCAGCCGCTCCTGGGCCGCCAGGTCGCCGGCCGCCGCGGCGATGTCGCCGCTCGCCAGCAGCCACTCCGCGCGGTGGCGAGAGAGGTCGAGGCCGGCGGCGGTCAGCCGAGCGTCGAGCTCGGCCAGTCGTTCGCTGGCAGCCGCCACGTCACCGGCCTGGAGGGCGATCCACACCTCGAAGAACCGGGCGTCGAGCAAGACGGGGTCGGCCGCTGGCAGGTAGCCCTCGGCGGCCGTCACCTGCAGCCTGGCGAGTCGTCGGGCAGGATCGAGCTCGTCGAGGTAGGTGTAAATCGTGGCGGTGAGCCCGAGCAGCTCGATGCGGGTTGCCGGGTCGTCAGCCAGCTCGCGGTCGATGCGGCCGGCGGCAAGGTCGAGGAGCTCACGGGCGGTGAGCTCGCCCCGCGGCTTGCGGTGGGCGACGCGTGGGTCGCTCTCCTTGAAGACGCTGACCAGGAAGTCCTTGATGGCGGTCGCCCGCCGGGCCTCGCGAGCGGTGGCTCGCGCCTGCCAGAGGACGCCCCCGATGCCGAGACCCACGGCGAGCAGGAGACCGCCGCCGAGACCGACACCGAGGCGATGACGGCGGACGAAGCGGCCAGCCCGCGCCAGTCGGCCGAGGCGACGCGCGCCAATGGGCTCGAGGCGGCCCGACCGTTCGAGGTCCGACGCCAGCTCGGCCATCGTCTCGTAGCGCTCGGCAGGGTCGTAGGACAGAGCCTTGGCGAGGATGGCGTCGAGGTCGCCGGCGAGAGCACGGGCGAGCTCCCTGGGGCTCAGCCCACCGACGGTCCGGGCATGCTCCGGCACGATCGAGGACGAGGCCAGAGGGGGCTCGGCGCGGGCCGCCACCGCCGGATTGAGCCAGGCCTGCGGGCCGAAGGCCGAGGCGAACGGGCGCCGCCCGGTGAGCAGCTCGAACAGCAGCACGCCAACGGCGTAGACGTCGGTCGCCATGGTCACGGTGCCGCCGGCCAACTGCTCGGGGGCAGCGTAGTCCGGAGTCGCCACGCGCCCGCCGAGCCGGGTTAACTGGGTTGCGAGGTCCCCGCTGTCCGGACCTTCGAGCAACTTGGCGATGCCGAAATCGAGCAGCTTGACCTGGCCCTGCCCATCCACCAGCACGTTGGACGGCTTGATGTCGCGATGGACGATGAGATGCGTGTGCGCGTGGTGCAGCGCGGCGATCACCTGACGGATGAGCTCGCGGCGGCCGGCGAGCGAGGTCCCCGCAGTGCGGCAGGCGTCGGTGATCGGTCGGCCGGTGACCAGCTCGAGGGCAAGATACGGTTGCCCGGTCGCGGTGACGCCAGCATCCAGAAACTGGGCGATATGCGGGTGGGTGAGCGCCGCCAGGATGTCGCGCTCGCGACGGAAGCGGCCGCGGCTGGTGCCCGCCAGCAGGTGGACGTGTGGCAGCTTGAGCGCCACTTGACGGGCGTAGGCACCGTCGCTCCGGGCAGCGAGCCAGACGACGCCCATGCCACCGCGACCGAGCTCGCTCTCGAGCGTGTAAGGCCCGACGCGGTCGCCATAGGTCGGCTCGGCGGCGAGGTCACTGTCGTCCCAACCGCCAGCGGCGGCGCCGGCAAGACCCGTGGTCAACGAGCCGTCGCCCGCGTCGTCGGTGGGCAGGCCACCGAGCACCTGACGCAGATACGGCAGCACGGCAGCGTGCTCCTCGCCGAGCTCGGCGACCCAGGCGCCACGCACCTGGGGCGGCAGGTCGAGGACGGCGTCGAGCAGGCGGGACAGTGCCGGGTAGAGCTCCGGCGGGCAGGGCAGCGCCGTCATGCCGCGAGCATCGCCCGCAGCAGGAGCCTGGCCTTCTGCCAGTCGCGGCGGACGGTGCGCTCGGTCACCCCCAGGAGGGCGCCGATCTCGACCTCCGACAGTCCGGCGAAGTAGCGCAGCTCGACCACCTTGGCGAGGCGCGGCTCGACCTGTTCGAGGGCGGTCAGCGCCTCGTCGACGCGCAGCGGCTCATCGCCCAGTGGGGCAGCGGGCGTGCGCTCGGCAACCGCGGTGTCGAGCGTCAGGCGCACGGCGCCACCACCCCGCCGCGCCGCCTCGCGCTCGCGCACCAAGTCGACCACCACCGAGCGCATCACCCGCGACGCGTACGCGAAGAACGCGCCGCGATTGTCCACCGCCAGACTGCCGGCGGCGGCGAGCTTGAGGTAGGACTCATTGACCAGGGCGGTGGTGTCGAGCACGGTGAGCGGACCGCTGCCCCGCAGGCGGGAGCGCGCGAGCTTCTTGAGCTCACCGTACGCCGCCTGCCACAGCTCGTCCACCGGCACGCCGCCATGGCGACGACCGGCGGCGATCAGGACGTCGAGCTCAGGCCCGCTGGGCGCCTCTGCCATACGAGGAGCCTAGCAGGGACGCTCGGCGCACCTCAGGGACCCACAGTGAGTGACCACGACGACGACGCGCCCGCCTCGAAGCCGTCGGCGAACACCTGGCCGAGCGGCACGGTCGAGAACTGCCGGTCGACCCGCGTCACGTTGCCCTGGCCGTCGCGCACCGCAACCCGCAGGTGGCGACCGAGCAAGTTGGGCAGTGCGCCGCCCAGGGCGATCTCGTAGACCCCGTCAGCGACGGGAAGCGCCAGGTCGGCGAGCTCGGCGTTGGCCGGGCGCCCGGCGACGGCGACGTCCAGCGTCACCGACAACGTGGCCAGATTGACACCGGAAACCGCGTCGGCAAGTCCGAAGCGGATCTTGGTCACCGGCAGGGCGTTGCCGCCGGCGCGCGGCAGGCTCACCGCCACCGTCGGGCGGTTGTCGTCGGCGAACCAGCCGTAACCAGGCACGCCGTCCTGCGCCGCCAGGTCGATCGGGCAGCCGAGGTCGATCCAGCGGGCGACGGTGAGCTTCTCGTCTTCGGAGAGCGCCGGAGCACTCCCACCGACCGGCGGCATGATGGTGCCGGTGTAGTCGAGGTCGACGGCCGACAGGTTGGTGCCGGGCGGCAGGGTCGCCGGGTTGCCGGGCACCGACTCGGTCGGGTGGGCAGCGTTCGACCAGCCGTCGAGCCGGGCGCCGAAGACCTTCCAGGTGAGCAGGCTCCGGCGGCTCTGGAACGGCCGCACGTAGCGACTGACATTGGTCTGTCGCCAGGTGCCGTTCTGGATCACCGGCGGAATCCCCCAGGTCGCCGCGTGGTCGTTGGCCAGCCGGGCGTAGTCCCCGGGCAGGCCGCCGTAGAGCGCGTGGTCGTCCAGTCGCAGACTGGCGGCGGGGTTGGCGCCGCCGTGGCAGGAAACGCAGCTCCTGGTGAGCAACGGGCGGATGTCACGCAGGAACTCGACGTCGACCGCCGGCTGGTGACGGACGACGAGGCCGGGGACACCGGCACCATCACGCGTCAGCAGCGGCGTCTCCTTGGCCAGGTCCCAGACGGCGTACTGCGGGGTCGCGGCGAAGGTCGAACCGAAGGCGAGCGGCGCCTGGCTGTGGGCGTGGCAGCCGCCGCAGTCGGCCCGCATTTCACCGGGGCGCACCTGATGCCAGGTCTGCGCCATCGCCAGCACCATGGCGTTCCTGTCGAGCATCTGGAAGGTGAACGGCGTGTCGGCCGGGATCTTCACCAGGAAGCTGGTATCGGGGTTGCCCTCGGGGTCGAGGATGGGCTGGCCTTGGCCATCGGTCTTCCTGACCGGCACCTCGCCGAGGATGCGCAGGCGCTCGCCGGCGTGGTCAAAAAAGTGCTTGCCCTCGTGCGGGCCGTAGGAGAGGTGCGAGCCAGCCTCGAGGGCGACGATGCGGATGGCCCAAATGTCGGCGTTGCTGTAGCGGCCGGCGTCGGCGCCCTGCGAGCCCCAGTTCGACGACTGATCGTTCTCGTCGGTGTTGAAGGCGTCGAGGCCGTCGAAGAAGTTGTTCCACGACACCACGGACCCGGGAAAGCTCTCGCGCTTGTAGAGGCTCGAGGTGCCCACCAGGCCGTAGGGCGTGCCGGCCGGCAACTGCACATGCGCGCTGCCTTCGTTTGGCAGCCAGGGCAGCTCGATCGGCTGCACCACGCCGTGGATCGCGCTGTACGGCACCACGGCGCGCGGCCACGCCTCGTTGAAGAGTGGGCTGTTCTTGAGCAGTACGAGCTGGCTGGGGCTGGTCACCACGCTGCTGCCGGGCAGGAGGTAGATGCCAGCGTCGTAGTAGGGCTGTGGCGTCGGGCGGTCGAGGTCGTTGGCCGGGCCGGGCGTCCACACCGCCAGCAGCTCGTTGCCGGGCGCCGCCGAGGGATGGGTGAATTTGCCGACCCGCGCGCCACCAGCGCCGAGCGGCGCCGCCTCGTCGAGGCCATGGGTGAACGGGGTGAGCGCGTACATCCCCCACGGGGTGAACGGCATGCGGAACGGATAGAAGGTGCCGTCACCGAGCGTCTGGGCGATCGACGGATTCGCCGCCGGAAAGCCGCTGTAGAAGCGCGGCGTGCCCGCGGGCGGGGCGATCGGCATGCGGTACAACGTGCCAAAGCCGTTGTTGTTGAGGTTGTAGTAGTCGGTGACGACGAGATCGTCGTTGCCGAGTTGGGTCATGAAATGGAAGGCCTGCGGCGACCGAAACGCCGACACCAGTGGCTCCCAGTTGCGGCCATCGGGCCAGATCGCCCAGATCCCCCACAACCTCGTGTCGCGCAGACCCTGGTCCTCGTGCGACGAGAAGGCGAGGCGGCCATCGCGCAGCACCGTCGGATGGAGCGCCGAGGACACCGTCATGGGCGCAATCGGCGTCACGTTCGAGCCGTCCTCGTCCATCACGAACAGCTGAAGCGTCGGCGAGGTGTAGCCCTTCTGCGGCCAGAAACCGTTGCGGTTGGAGGTGAATGCCACTCGACCGCCGGGCAGTGGGCAGGGTGCGAGGTTGAGGATGCCGTAGCCTAGGCGATCGAAGTCGGCTGCCGGGTCGAGCGGGTTGGACTCGTCCCAGTGGCCGGCACCGGTGTTCGGGGTGAACTCGCCGTGGGTTAGCTTCTCGACCACCCGCGTCGCCAGGTTCAGGCGGAAGATGTCCGCGCCGGCGTACGGCAGGTTCTCCCGCTGGTAGTTCAGCTCGGCTGGCCGCACGTCGTAGACGTACGCGTAGTAGACCCAGCGGGCGTCGAAGGAGACGACGGGGTCGGTCACGGCGCCGTTGCCACCCGCCACCAGGACCTCTTCGCTGCCGTTGGGATGAAGCAGGACGAGATCCGATCCCGGCTCGAAGCGCACCGGGTGGAAGACCTCCGGCCACAGGGAATTCTGCGCGTCGCCATGGCGCGGTTGTCGCACGTAGACGACGTCGTAGGTGACCGCCGAGGCGACGGTCGGTAGCAGCCATGTCAGCAGTGCGAGGCAACAGCGAGTGATCGGCGCGCGCGGCATTTCTCAGTAATGCGTCAAGACGGGCGGGACCGCATCCGGCGAGGCCGATCGCCGTCCGAAATCTGGAGGCGACGCCGGGATGGTGGACGCCGGCCCCTGGCGAGGCCGTCTCGGCGAGCCGAGGCGGGTCGATAAACCTCTTACTGTCAAGAGATTGTCCCGACACCAAGGACACTGGCACCGGGGTTGCTTTCAGTATCTGAACGAAGGAGAACGGCCATGTCGACCGCCTGCACGGTCTCGACGACTCTCGAGAACAAGCGCCCATCGAAGTCCAACCTGCGTACCTTGATCGCCGGCGTCGACCTCGCCTTCAGCGAGATCGACGTCCCGGCCGAGGCGCGGAGCTCGATCGAAGGTGTCTCGCGAGCCCTGCACCTGACGGGGGTCTTCGTCCACACCCCGGAGCCACCGGCACCGGGAACGGTGCTGTCGCTCGCGCTGCTCAGCGGCGGCAAGGAAACCCGGCAGGCGTTCGGCGTCGTCCGCTGGCGGTCGCTCCTGCCGGAATGCCCCGGGATGGGAATCGACATTGCGACTCTCGACATTCTGGGCAGGGAGCCCGTCGCCGCCTGGCTGCGGCGGAGCTTGTCGCGCCCAACCCAAGCGTCCCCAACCGCTCTCGCCCGTCTCGGCGCCTGGATCAGCCGCTCGCTCCTCGGCGGCGCCCCGCTGGAGGAGCCGGTCGCTCGCTAGAACCGAGGCCTGAGGACCGTCAGTTGGCGACGCTCGCCGACCACCCAGCGGTCGTGCCGGCCTCGACGCCATCGGCGAAGATCAGCGGATCGTCCGCCAGGCAGTACAGGTAGCCACCCTGGTCGCACGAAGTATCAAACCAGTGCGACCACGACGTGCCCGCCCCCGCCGGGTTGCCGACCGCGACGTTGACCCCGGGCGAGATCGACTGCCAGCTGTCGCAATGCGCGCCGGACACTGCCGTCCCATCGGGGTAGCTGCCGGTCCACACCGTCGTATGACCGTGGTAAGACCCGAGCTCGTCGACACCGATGCTGGTCAACAGCTCGCCGTCGGTGAGGTCGTTGATTCCGTTCGCCACCACCACCCCGTCGGGGCGCACGAAGCGCCCGCCGTCGAGGAAACGCGCTTTGGCGTCGACCCCGAAGGCCGACAGCCAGGCCTTGAAGTACTGGGACCGCGGCAGCCCGGCAGCGCTCGCCCGCGCCCGGCAGATGCCATCGCCGGCGGCTGGGCCCGCAAGTCCGGTGCCCGCGACTTCGGGCCACGTGCCGAGGCTCGCCGGCCCAAAGGTCGAGGTGACGAACGCCAGGCGACCGGTCGCCGTCTCGGGCGGCAGCGCCGGCCCTGGACCCGTCTCGAAACAGTAGAGGCGGAGATTCGTGCCGGCGCAGGTGAGGTTGCCGTAGGCGCCGGTCCAGGTGCGCGCGGTGCTCGTGCTGTCGCCGGCCCAGCCCAGATCCTCGAGGACAGAGGAGGTCCAGCCACCGCAATTCGTCGCGATCCCCGCGCTCTCGTCGGTCGTCGCCGTCCACACCAGTGACTTCGTCAACACACCGAGCTCACTCAACCAGAGAGGGCGGTAGACGACGTGCAAGGGAAAGGACATGAGGTCCACGCGGGCGGCGAAGGGCTTGCCGTCGACCCGCACCCACGGGCCGGCATCATGAGGGAGAGGCTCGGGGCCGCCGCAGTTGTTCGCCTTGGTGCCCGGGAGGCCCTGAACACGGCAGTAGGCGTCGGCGCCTGTCGCCGAAGCCCAGGCCACGAACGTTCGTCCGCCGACGCCGAGCCCTACGGCATCGGCTCGTGCCTGGCAGACGCGGTCTGCGGCCACCAGGCCGACGTCACCGACCAGGGCGTCATCCCAACTGCTGAAGTCGCCGCTGCCCTCGACCGAGGTGACGAAGGCGACCTTGGGCGCTCCCCCGCCAGCGGCGGCCGGCGCGGCGCTCGTCGCGAGGGCGACGGCGACCACGGTCGGCAGCAAACGAAGGCACGCTCTCGGCATCGACTGGCTCCTGCGAGTGGTGATCCACGGCAGCCTAACAGAGCCACGACCTGGCCTTGCGCCCTTGGCGTTCGCCGAGGTGCTCACCGAGGTGCCAGCCGAACCGCGCGGAACCGCGCGACGACGAAAGGCGGTAGCCTCCCGCCTCGCCCCGAGGGCTGGCGGCTCAACGAGGAGGCTCCCCATGGTGTGGACCGTGCGTGACAAGACGGTGCTCGTCACCGGCGCGACCAACGGCATCGGCCTCGAAGCCGCCGCCGACCTCGCCAGCCGCGGCGCCCGGGTGGTCATGGTCGGCCGCGACGCCGCGCGCACCGCGGCCGCGGAGGCGACCGTCCGCACCCGCCACCCCGACGCCGCGGTGTCGCACCTGATCTGCGACTTTGCGTCCCAGGCGTCGATCCGCCAGCTCGCCGCCGCCTTCCGCGCCGAGCATCGCCGGCTCGACGTGCTGATCAACAACGCCGGCGGCGTCAACAAGGCGCGCTGGGAGACGGCCGACGGCATCGAGGCGACCTTCGCCGTCAACCACCTGGGCTACTTCCTGCTCACCTATCTCCTGGCCGACCTTCTGGTCGCCTCGGCGCCGGCCCGCGTGATCAGCGTCGCCTCGCGGGCCCACGCCCGCGGCACCCTCGACTTCGACGACCTGGGCTATGCCCGCGGCGGCTACCTGATCATGCGCGCCTATGCGCGTTCGAAGCTGGCCAACGTGCTGTTCGCGGGCGAGCTCGCCCGTCGGTTGGCCGGCACCGGTGTGACGTCGAACAGCCTGCACCCCGGCGTCGTCGCCACCGGCATCTGGGCGGGAGCTCCCGGCCTCGCCCGCGTCTTCATCGCCGTGGTCCTCCGGCATTTCTTCATCAGCCCGGCGGCCGGCGCCGCGCACCTCGTCCGCTTGGCGATCGACCCCGCGCTCTCCACGTCGAGTGGGCGCTATTTCGACCGCGACCAGGACGTGCCGCCTGCCGCCCTGGCCCGCGACCCCGCAGCGTCGGCTCGCCTGTGGGCAGAGAGTGCGCGCCTGGTCGGAGTCTCGCCCGAGCTGCCGACGGCCCCGCGGGCTTGACGGCTCGCGGGTCCATGCTACGATCGCATTCCTAAGGACCAACGTCGATGCGCAGCCACCTCCCCTCCACGCCACGGATCGCCACCGATCCCGCCGACCTCGTCGTCGCGGCTTCGTTTGCCGTCACGCCGAGCCGCCCGCGAGGCGCCCAGCAGCCCGCCGACTAGAACCTCCGTCAGCAGGCTTCTCCGCAAACCCCGGGCTCCCAAGGACCCGGGGTTTTCGTTTTCTGGGTCGTTCACGAGACACCACACGCGTAGTTCCGTACCAAGCAGCACGTCAGCCCCAAGGCATCGTCACCATGCACTCGCAGTCCAGTCACTCCATCGACATCTCGCATCGCCGCATCTTCGCCATCACCGGACCCGTCTTCGTCTCGCAGATGAGCTACGCGGCGATGGGCATCATCGACACCATCATGGTCGGCCACCTGGGTCTGCCGACCCTGGCCGCCGTCGGCCTCGGCAATTTCCTCGTGTTCTGGTTCCTGTCCTTCTTCTTCGGCGTCTTCGGCGGTGTCGACGCCTTGGTGGCCCAGGCCATCGGCGCGCGACAGCCGAAGGTGGCCGGCGTCGTCCTCGGCCAGGGCTTCTACCTCGCCATCGGCTCGACGACCCTGCTCCTCGCCTCGTTGCCAATCCTGCCCTACGTGCTCGCCTGGACCGACGCCACCGCGGAGGTGCAAGCGATCGCCAGCGGCTACATGGCGGTGCGCCTCCTCGCCGGCATCTTCTTCCTGCTGCTCGTGTTGACCGACAACTTCTATCGCGGGCTGGGGCAGACCCTGATCCCGATGTGGTGCTGCGTCGCGCAGATGGTCCTCAACGGCGTCTTCAACTACCTGCTGATCTACGGCCACGGCGGCTTCCCGGCCTTGGGCGCGGTGGGCGCCGCGTGGGGCACCGCCGCCGCGCAGCTCATCGTCGCCGTCGCCCTTGCCCTGTCGCTGTGGCTGTCGAAGCGCCGGCGCGCCGAATTCGACCTCCGTCATGCCTGGCGTTTCGACACCGGCGTGTTCAGGAAGCTGCTGGCCGTCGGGATGCCATTCGGCCTCCAGGTGTTCCTCGAGATGGGCGGCATGACCGTCTTCATGGCGCTCGTGGCCCGCCTGGGGGACCTCCAGCTGGCGGCGTCGAACGCGGTCATCCAGACCTGGAGCATCGGCTACATGAGCTCGTTCGCGCTGTCGGTGGCGGCGACGACGCTGGTCGGCCAGACCATCGGCGCCGGCGAACCGGAACGTGGCCGGCTGGTCGTGCGCCGCATCCTGCGGCTCGGGGCCGTCGCGATGTCGCTGCTGGCCGTCCTCTACCTGACGATCCCGGACCGCCTGGTGGCGCTCTTCGTCGTCGACGCCGACTATGCGCGGCTGATGCCGTTCGCCCAGCCCCTGTTCGTCATCGTCGCCGGGTGCCTGTTCCTCGACGTCGCCTTCAACGTCCTCGCCGGGGCGCTGCGCGGCGCCGGCGACACGCGGGCGACGATGTGGATCAACATCGCCAGCACCTGGCTGCTGTTCGTGCCGACGGCCTGGATCGGCGTGCGCTACTTCGGCCTGGTCGGCGCCTTCGCCGCCTTCATCGTCCACCTCGCGGCCCTGGTGGTCATGCTCCACCTGCGCTTCCGCGGCAAGGCGTGGATGAAGCCGGCGTTGGTGGGACACGCGACAGCGACAACGCTCGCCGCCGACGCGTCCGCGGGCGGCGAGCTCGAGGCCGCCGCCAACGGCTGAGGGCTCAGCCCGTCCGCGTCCGCCAGCGCAGGCGGGCGCGGGCGGCCACCGCCTCGCGGTTGCGCGGTGGCGCCTGCGTTTCGAGCGACGCCAGCAGCCGCGAGGTGGCCGCCGCCACCTCGGCGATGCCGGCGTCGAAGACGGCCTGGTTGGCGAGCGACGGCTTGGTGAAGCCGCTCACCTTGCGCACGTACTGGAGAGCCGCCGCGTGCACCTCGTCGGGGCTCGTCGGTGGCTCGAAGTTAAACAAGGGGCGGATGTTCCGGCACATGAGCGGAGCATAGGACGAGTCGCTGCCTCAGGGCAGATCGTCGGCGACCACCGCCGCCTCCTCGACCGCCAGGCTGGCCGTCGTCGGCACGATCAACGTCCCGGCGCCCTCGTTGGTGAACACCTCGCGCAGGATGCTGTCGGTCTGACGGTGGGAGACGACGTGGACCCGCGGCACGCCGCCCAGGATGGCGGTCTCGATCGCTGCGCTCTTCGGCAGCATGCCCTCGTTGATGGCACCGCTTGCGACGAGCGCGCGTAGACCATCGAGGTCGAGGAAGGAGACCACCGAGCCAGGCACGTTCGCGTCACGCAGAATGCCGGGCGCGCCGGTCGCCAGCAGCAGCTTGCTGGCGCCGAGGGCGATTGCCAGGCGGGCGGCGACGGTGTCGGCGTTGACGTTGAGCAGGTTGCCGGCGCCGTCGGCGGCGAGCGGGCTGACCACCGGCACGAAGCCGGCGGCGAGGAGCTTGACCAGCGGGCCGGCGTCGACGTCGGTGAGATCGCCGACGTGGCCGTAGTCGACCTCGCTGCCGTCGGCGAGCCGCTTGGGCGGTCGCCGCGTGGCATGCAGGAGCCCGGCGTCGACGCCCGAGACGCCGATCGCCGGCAGCCCGAGCTCGCGGCAGACGCCGAGGATCGCCGTGTTGACCTCGCCGTTCAGCGCCAGGACGGTGGCCTCGAGGGTCGGCGCATCGGTGACGCGACGTCCCTCGACGAAGGTCGGCTCGAGCCCCAGGCGTCGGCCGAGAGCCGTCGCCTGCGGGCCACCGCCGTGCACCAAGACGACACGGATGCCGAGCTGATGGAGGATGCCGACCTGCTCCACCAATCGCCTGGCACCTGGGCGGGCGCCGTCGCGGTCGGCCGCAAACGCCTCGCCGCCGGCCTTGATGACGAAGGTCGTGCCCTGGAACAGGCGCAGGTACGGCACCGCCCGACGGAGGGCGGCGATGGCGAGGTCGGCGTCGTGGGGGTGGCTCATGGGCGCGAGTTCCTTCTCACTTGGATCAGCTGGGGTCGAGGAGCTCGACCAGGACCGACTTCTGGACGTGGAGGCGATTGGCCGCCTGACGCAGGACGACGCTGCGCGGACCGTCGAGGACGTGATCGGCGACGACGACGTTGCGGCGCACCGGCAGGCAATGCATGAACTGCGCCCCTGGCCCGGCGTGGTCGAACCAGTCCTCGGTCACGCACCAGTCGGCGCGCAGCGGCGCGCGCAAGGCGGCCTCGGCCACCGGGTCGCCGTAGGCGTCGATCGCCCGCCATGACTTGGCGTAGAGGACGTGGGCGCCGGCCATCGCCGACGACCGACCCGCACTGACCGTCAACGAGCCACCCGCAGCGGCAGCATCCGCCTGCGCGGCGGCCATGACAGCCGGGTGAAGGTCGAAGCCGGGCGGCCGCAGCAGAGTGACGTCCATGCCGCGCATCGACGCCATCCGCAGCACCGCCGACGGCACCGCCTGCGGCAGGGGTCGCGGATGCCAGGCCCACGACAGCACCAGCTTGCCGCCGCGGCGCGGAATCTCGAGGTCGTCGAGGGTCTTCCAGTCGGCGAGCGCCTGGCAGGGGTGGTCGAAGGCGCTCTCGAGGTTGACGAGCGGCCGCGTGGCGTGGCGCGCGAAGGCCCGGAGCACCGGCTCGCCGAGGTCGACGTCGGCGTCCAGGCCTTCGGCAAAGGCGCGCACGCCAAGGACGTCGGCGTAGCTCGACAGCACCGGCACCGCCTCGCGGACATGCTCGGCCGCCTCGCCGTCCATCACCACGCCGTCGGCGGTCTCGAGCCGCCAGCTGCCACGTCCCGGGGTGAGGACGAAGCTCGAGCCACCGAGCTGCGCCATGCCGGCCTGAAACGAGGCCAGCGTGCGCAGCGACGGGTCGAGGAAGATCAGCCCCAGGATGCGTCCGCGCAGGGCGTCGCTCACCGGCGCGCGCTCGAGCGCGGCGGCGCGCGCGAGCAGGCGCTCGACGGTGGCGACGTCGAGATCGGCGAGTGAGAGGAAGTTGCGCATGGCGACGCCGCGGTCCGCGGTCAGCTCCAGCCGAGGCCGGGAATCTCGAGACCGGTGGCGTCGGGCAGGCCGAGCAGACGGTTCATCCACTGCACGGCGCCGCCGGCCGCTCCCTTGACCAGGTTGTCGATGACGCTCGTCACCACCACCTCGCGGCCGCGGGTGGCGATCCCCAGGTGACAGCGGTTGGTGCCCACCACCTCCTTGAGGCGAGGTGGGGTGGCCGCGACGCTGACGAAGGGTGTCGCTTGGTACAGCGCGGCAAAGCGCGCCACGAGCTCTTCCGTCGCCACTGCCTCGCGGAGGCGGCCGACCACGGTGGCGTGGATGCCGCGGGCGAACGGGCCCGAGTGCGGAATGAAGGCCACCTCGACGCCGTTCGGCGCGTCGTGGTCGAGCTCGGCGTCGGTGAAGGGGGCGCCAGAGCCGGCGCCCCAAACGCGCAGGGCACGGCCGAGCAGCCGTTCCATCTCGACACGGTGGCGGTGGCTGAGCGGCGCGTAGGCCTTCATGTCGCCGTGACGGTCGGGGTGGTGGGTGCCGGGCGCCGGCTCGCGCCCGCTGCCGGTCGAGCCGGTGACCGCGCTCGCCACCAGGCGGGGGCTGGCGAGGCCCATGGCGAGGAGCGGCCAGGCGGCGAGGGTCACCGCCGTGGTGAAGCAGCCCGGATGCGCCACCGGCCCCGCCGGACGCCCGAGGCCGAGGTCCGGCAGCCCGCAGTGAAAGCTCGCCAGCCGTTCGGGTGCCGCGTGCGGCCGACCGTAGACCTCGGCGTACACCGCCGGGTCGGCGAGTCGGAAGTCGGCCGACAGGTCGACCAGGGCGATGGCGCGGCCGGCGCGCTCACCGGCGGTCAGCAGGGCGTCGACGGTGGCCGCCGAGCGGCCGTGTGGCAGGGCGGCGAACACCGCCAGGGGGCGCGTCGGGTCGTCGCCCGTCGCCACCAGCGCCTCGGGATCGCTCGCCGGCGCAAAGGTGGTCCGCGCATAGACCCCGGAGAGATGCGGGAACACGGAGGCGATCGGCTCTCCGGCCTGCGAGCCCGAGACCGCCGCCGCCAGCTGCAGCCGTGGGTGGAAGGCGAGCAGACGCAGGAGCTCGCCGCCGACATAGCCGCCGGCGCCGAGGATCACCACTGGCACGGCGGCCGACATCACGGCCACGCGGGCATCGCGAGGCGCCGCCGCCGGGAGCACGGCGTCGGCAATGGCCATCGCGGCGAGGTCAGACACGGGCCACCTCCTGCTTGACGAGCAAGGTCTTCGTTGGCTCGAGCGCCGCGGCACCGGCGCCGGCGCCGGCGACCGTCCAGCGGTCCAGCGCGGAGCGCACCAGGGCAGCCAGGCGCGGGCCGGAGGTCCGCGCATTGGCGCAGGGCACGCCGGTCATCGCCTCGACGACCTCGGTGCCGGCGATGTTGTCGGTGGCGGGGCCGGTGACCACGGTCGTCGCCAGCGCGTGCGCTTCGTCCAGGCGCCGCACGCCGCCCCAGGCGGCGACCGGGTCATTGGCGGCCAGAACCACCGCCGCAAACGACGCTCGGATGTCGGGCTGGTCGAGGATCGCCGCCACCCCGTAGCTGCCGAGGAGACCGTCGCCGAGCTCGAGGACGATGACGTCCGGGCGGTCACCGCCGCTGCTCGACAGGCGGGTGAGCAAGGTGCGAGCAAGCGCGGGTGCCACCGCGGCCGTGGTGGTGACGATGCCGAGATCGGTGAAGCTCGAGGCCTTGACGGCGCCTGCGTCCTCCATCGCCCAGACGTCGCGCCGGAGCGAGACCCCGGTGGTCTTCGCGGCGTGGACGCGCAGTCCGGCGTGGACCAACTCCTGGATCAGCACGGTGCAGGCGAAGGTCTTGCCGGCGTTCATGCAGGTGCCGACCACCGCCACCACCGGCACGCCCTGGGTGGCGAGCGGGCCCACCTCGAACGGCGGCTGGCTCTGGCCGATGTTGGCCGGCACACCGACCCGCTCGCCGAGGAACGGAAAGTGCAGCACCTGCCCCAACACCTCGCACTCGAACGGCGCCCCGAGGTCCGGGTTCGCCGAGTCGCAGATGCCGAGCACGCCGCCCAGGTTGAGCAGGTTGATGCGATCGCCGGTGGCGAGCCGCGTCGGCAGGTGGCCGGCGTAGCCAAGGAGGGCACGCCGGTGGCCGAGAGCGCCGACCAGGACGTCGCCGGCCTTGACCTGCGAGAAGCGCCCGGTGGGTAGCTCGAGCTGGTTGTAGCTGCTCTTGTTGGTCAGCACGCGCACCGCCACCACGTCACCCTCGCGACAGGGATAGCTGTCGTCCACCACCACCTCGCGTGCCAGGGCACAGTTGCGGGTCACCGAAGCGATCTTGTCGAGAGTCAGGCGGCGCATGGACGGTTCCCCTTGGCGGCGCGGAGCATGGACGGCGAGACAACGGCGAAAACGGGGGTCACGAAGGCGACCTCGGCGGCGGGCGGGGCTGGCGAGCGAGACTAGAGCGCCCGCACCAGACGTCGGAGTCGTCGGCTGGTCGACTCCTGCGCGGGCGCGTCGGCGGTGGCGACGAAGATGGTGTCGTCGCCGGCGATGGTGCCCACCACCCCGGGCCAGGCGGCGCCGTCGAGGGCAACCGCCACGGGCATCGCCCCGCCGACGATCGTCCGCACCACCAGCAGGTGGGGCCCGGCGGCTGCAATCTCACGGATGAAGCCGGTCAGCGCCGTCGACAGCTCCGGCTCCCGCGCCGCGGCGACGCGAGGGCGCGCGGCGAGCAGCTCGTAGCGGCCAGCCACGCGCGCCGCACCCAGCGCCCGCAAGTCGCGCGACACCGCCGACTGCGTCGTCGCCACGCCGCGACGCGCGAGGGCCTGCACCAGATCCTCCTGGCTCGCCGCCGGCTCGGCGGCAAGAACCTCGCGCAACAGGGCGCGGCGGGCGTTGGGGTCGGCGTGCGTCACGGCCGCATGATCATGCAACAGATCGCATGATCATGCAAGCCAAGCCTACCTGACCCTGGGAACGAGGTCGAGCTCGCCGCACTGCATACCGCAAACGCCGGTCGCCGCCCCAGGCGCCTTCAGACAGGCGCCACGACAGTCGAACGGGCCGGTGCAGGTGGCGCCCGCAGGCAGGAGCGGCTGGCAGGTGCCAGCCGCACAGATGGCGTCGCCGGCGCACAGGTTGCCGGCGCAGGCGGCGCCGACCGGCGGCGGCGGGCCGGCGACGCACCGGCCACCGGCACAGAGCCCATCGACGCCACACTGGGCATGGGCGACGCACGCGCCACCCGCCGTCACGAGATCCTGGCAGCGGCCGCTGCGGCAGACACCCTGGCAGGCCGGATGGTCGCGATCGGAGCTCGTCTGACGGGTGTAGGCCGCGAAGACGTCGAGGCCGACGCTGCAGGGCAGCCCGGTGGCGAGCGGCTCGCTGCACACCCCGCGCGTGCTCGCGGTGGCCCCGAGGCAGGTGAGGCCATCGCCGCACTCGAGCGAGGACCGACAGGCGGCGTCGGCCGACAGGCGACCGCGGACGACATCGCCGCACGCCGAAGGCGAGGCAGGTACGAGCGGCCGCACCCAGTCACAACCGCTGAGCTGGTTGGCCACTGCGGCTTCGCAGGCGGCCACCTTCGCGGCGTCGAGAGTGACCGCGCCGTCGGCCAGGGCGGCCGACAGGGTGCGGGTGCACTCCCCCGCCAGGCTGCCTCCCGGCTGCGAGCGGCAGCAGGCAGCCTTGCGCGCCAGCGGCAGGTCGTGGATCGCGGCGCAGAAGCGGACGGCCAGCGGCTCCGGCGTCACCTCGAGCGGAAACAGGCTGACGACCTCGAGCTCGACCTCGCGGTCGTCGTCGGCGGAGGGCGGGGCGGGACGGCCGACTTCAGCGGTGTCCACCGCCGCCGGTCCCCTGGTCCCGATCACCGGCGCCCCTGCCGGCGCCCCTGCCGGCGCCCCTGCCGGCGCCGACGCACAGGCCGTCATTAGCGCACAGACCAACCCGCCCGCTGCCATCCATGCCACGACGCCGCTCCGCATTGCCCGACTCTCCTACCAGAGGAATCCAGCTGCCGCCGCGAGCGCCATGCCGGCGAGCCCGAACCCCACCACGGTGCGGAAGCGGCCTCGGCCGAGGGTCAGGGCGACCGCCAGCTTGAACAGCGTGTTGACCACGACACCGACCAGAATGGCCCGCGCCACCAGGTCATACGTCGCCGACACGCCGCCGGCTTTAGCCATCGAGTAGGTGAGCGCGTCCATGTCGGTGAGCGCCACCACGGCCGCCGAGCCGTAGATCCCCAGGCTACCGAAGGCCGCCCCGATGCGACTGACCGCGAAGAACACCACGGCGAACAGCAGGGTCATCTTGACCGCGGCGCCGAGCCCGAGCGGCGACACCGTCGACGGCGGCGGCGCGGCCACCGGGGCGTCGGCAGCGGGGTCGGCCGGTGGCGGCGCGGCACCACGAAGCTCGCGCAGGCTGACCATGATGCCGACGGCGAGTGGCAGGACGAGCAAGCGCGCGACCCGCATGCCGACCTCGGGGTTGATCACCGCGGCGAGCACCGGTACGCGCACGCAGAGCGTGGTGCAGGCGGCGACCACGCCCAGGGCGAGGCCTTCACCGAGCGCGGGCTCCTGGCGGCTGTGGCGGGAGAAGTTGAACGTCACCGCGGTGGACGACACCAGCCCGCCGAGGAGGCCGGCGAGCGCATAACCGCGCTGGGGGCCGATCGCCCGCAGGGCAACGTAGCCGGCGAACGACAACCCCGAGAAGATCAGCACCAGGGCCCACAGCTCCCGCGGACGCACGCCAGGGTCGGGGCCGAAAGGGCCAGTCGGCAGGAGCGGAAGCACCACCAGGGCGAGCACCGCGAAACGCAGCGCCGCCTCGATCTCGACCGAGCGCAGCTTCTCGACCGCGGCGTGGAGCCGCCCCTTCTCGACCAGCAGCAGGGCCGTCACCGCGCCGACACCGCTCGCCAGCGCGAGCTCACCGAGGCCGGCGAAGAGCCCCGCGCCGAGGACCAGGAAACCCGCCACTTCGCTCGTGCTGTCGAGGTCACCACCGCGGGCGGCGATGACGAAGGCGGCCAACACCAGGAGTGCCGGGGCCGACAGCAGAGCGACCGCCAGGGCCAGGAACCCGCCGTCGGCCAGGACCCCGCTCAGGCCGCCGAGCACCCCGATGAGGGTGAAGGTCCGCAGGCCCGCAAAGTGATGTCCGCGCCGTCGCTCGTGCGCCGACCACTCGCGCTCGACCCCCACCGCCAGCCCACTCAGCGCGCCGACCAGCAGGCGAACCGCGACCAGATCCGGAGCCACCATGCTCGCACCCTCCGTCGTCCTGCGCCCTCAACCGATGGCGACGGTCGGTGGTGCCTTCCGCGAGCCGCGAGCCGCCGCGATGGCCGCCGCGAACAGACCGCAGAAGACGCCACAGACGACGATGCCAAGAGGCTCCAGCCAGTCGGCGACGGCCGCGGGATGCAGCAGCTTCGAGGTCGCCGCCATGAGGTCGAAGACGTGCGGCTCGCTCGCGCGCATCGTCTTCACCGCGGCGATGACCACCGACAGACCGCCGGCGAAGAGGAGCCCGCAGGTGCCGCCGACCAGACCGCGTTCGACCAGCGTGGCGCGGGGCAGCGCCCGGTGCGCCGTCTCGGCCGCCACCGGTTCGACCTCGAACCTCGGATCCTGCACGCGCCAGGGCACGAAGCGACTGAGCAGCACCAAGCCCGGAATGCCCATCGCCATGGTCAGCCAGAAGAAGGTCTTCCAGCCCATGGCGTCGACCAGCAGGCCGGCGAGGGGGCCGGAGACCACGCGCGGCAGTCCGAAGAGACTCGAGAAGAGGGCGAACTGGGTGGCAGAGAAGCGACGCTCGGTCAGCCGCAGCAGCAGCACACCGAACGCTCCGGTGCCCAACCCCTGGGTCAACGACTCGAAGCCCAGGGCGGCCCACAAGAGCGGCCGATTGACCCCTGCGTCATTCAGCAGGATGTAGCCGAGATTCGAGAAGATCTGCAGGCAGCCGAAGATCCACAGCGCCCGGCCCAAGCCGAGAACGGTGGTCAGCGACCCGCCGAGGAAAGTGCCGACGAGGGTCGCCACCAGCGACACCGTCGCCAGCGCCACGCCGCGATCGAGCTCGTTGTAGCCGAGGTCGACCAGGAATGGCCGCAGCAGCGCCTGCCCCAATTGATCGGCGAGCTTGTAAAGCAGGACGAAGGCCAGGATCTCGAGCGCCCGCGGCCGCGCCAGGAAGCCGACCAGGGGTTCCCACAACGCCGCCTCGAGGCTCTTCGGCGGGATCACCCGCTCCTCCGGCTCCGGCGCCTTCAGCGTGACGAGGAGGAGCGGCAGGTAGAGCATCGCCATGCCGACGAAGATCAACGGCCAGCCTAGGAACTTGGCGAACGAGATGGCTGCCCCGCCGGCGAGGAACATCGCGCCGCGGTAGATCGCCGTCTTGGCACCGACGGCAGGCCCCTGCTCGTCGGGTCGCAGAACGTCGACCGAATAGGCGTCGTAGGCGATGTCCTGCGAGGCGGCGGCAAAGGCGATCGCGAGAGCGATGGCACCGACGACCCACGGCGCGTCGGGATGCTGGCCGACCCCGGCGAGGGCCAGGGTGGTGACGAAGAGGGCGAGCTGGGCAAGCGCGATCCAGCCCCGACGCCGGCCGAGGAACGGCGGCACGAAGCGGTCCATCAACGGCGACCACAGCAGCTTGAAGGTCCACGGCGCCTGGGCGAGGGTGATCAGGCCGACCGTCTTGATGTCGACGCCCTGCGAGCGCAGCCAGTCCGGGATGGCGATCCAAACCAGCCCGAGCGGCAACCCGGAGGAGAAGGAGAGCAGCGACACCGAAGCGGTGCGCCAGGAGGAAAAGGCTCGCCCGAGATTGGCCAGGGTGCCGGCAGGCCTGGCTGGGGCGGCTGGGGGAGTGGCGGTCATAGGGGGCCGTCGCGCCCACGTCGGGTCAGCGCGACGCCCCGAGTCTACCCGTTGCGACCTACTTCACCCGGGTGTACGTGATCTCCATGCCCTGGTGCTCGACGCCGTCGCGGGTCTCGTACCAGCTGAACACCTCGCGGTCGGCGCCGATGACGAAGACCTCGCGGATCGGCAGCACCTTCTTGGTCATCATGTCGGTCATCTGGCCCTTCATCGTCATCGTCTTGGTCGCGGCATCCCAGCTACCCGTGGAGGTGAACAGGGCGGTGCTGCTGTCGTCGACCCAGGTCGCCCAGAAGTGACCCTCGACGTTGTCGTAGCCGCTCATCCCCATGCCGTTGAAGGGCATCCCCATCATCTCGCCGGCGTACGTCTCGGTGAGGACACGACCGCCCATGATCATCTCGCGCGTCGTCTTGCCGGCCGAGGTCTGCGGCGGGGCACCCGGCGCCATCCACATCTTGGTTTCGACGGTCCAGTTGCCAGCCCGGGCGGCCAGCATCTGGTGTTGCGGGCCGACCGCCATGGCCGCCTGCCAGGCGGCCATCATCGCCGCCTCTTCCGGCGACTGGCCGGCTGGCTTGCTGTCGGCGGCGCTCGCGAGCGCGCCGCAGGTGAGGAGGGCACACAGGGTCAGGGCGGTGCTGCGCAGGTGCTGCTTCATCGTTCGGCTCCTTGGGTGGTCGATCCGGTTCTGAGGAACAGATTACACCTGCGCGGTGGTGTCCTTTTCGGCCTCCACGTATTCGTCCACCAATCGCCTGGCACCTCGCGCGCACCTGCTGCGCGGCGCACGCCCGGCGGTTCGGCACTAACATCACGCAGTGACTGCCCCCGACTCGAACCCCGTAGTGGACGTGCCCGTCGACCTCGCGATCGTCGGCGCCGGCGCCGCCGGCCTGATGGCCGCCATCCAGGCCGGGCGGGCGGCGCGCGCGGCCGGCAGGGCGGCCCGCATCGTGGTTCTCGACGGCGCGCGCACGCTGGGCGCCAAGATCCTGGTCGCTGGCGGCGGGCGCTGCAACGTCACCCACCACGCGGTCACCGCCGACGACTTCGCCGGGGCCTCGCGCAACTCCATCGCCAAGGTCCTCCGGGCGTTCGACGTCGACGCCACCGTCGATTTCTTCACCGCGCTCGCGGTGCCCCTCAAGCGCGAGCCGACCGGCAAGCTCTTTCCGGTCACCGACCAAGCTCGCACCGTGCTCGAGGCGTTGCTCGCCGCGACTGCCGAAGCCGGGGTCGAGCTGCGCTATCCCCGCCGCGTCACGACGCTGGCGCATGACGACGAGGGGTTCACCGTCGGCGGAGAGTGGGGCACGCTGCGCGCCCGGCGGGTGATCCTCGCGGCCGGCGGTCGCAGCCTGCCGCGCTCGGGCTCCGACGGCAGCGGCTACGCGCTCGCCGCGGGTCTCGGCCACACCATCAGCCAAGTGTTCCCAGCTCTCGTGCCGCTGCTTCTCCCCGAGGGCCACGCCCTGCGCGCCCTGTCGGGTATCTCGACGCCGGTGCGTCTCGAGGTCCGCCGGGCTGGCGCCCGCGTGGCCACCTGCGAGGGAGCCCTGCTATGCACCCACTTCGGCCTCTCGGGGCCGGCCGTCCTCGACATCTCGCGACACTGGAACGCCGAACGGCTCGCCGACGGGTCAGCGACGGTCTCACTCCTCGTCAACTGGCTGCCGACGACTACCGACCGCGTCCTCGACGAAGCATTGCAGTCACTGGGGCCGCGTTCGGTGGGGCGCCTGCTGACGGCCGGCGGCCCTGGCCAGGACCGACCCGCGGGACCCGGGCTTCCAGACCGCCTGGCCGCAACCCTCTGCGCCCTCGCAGAGGTCGACCCGGCAACCGTCGGCCATCGCTTGACGCGCGAGGCCCGACGCCGCCTGGTCGCCACCCTCACCGCGCTCGAGCTGCCGGTGAGTGGCGACCGTGGCTGGGTCCACGCCGAGGTCACCGCCGGCGGCGTGCCGCTGACCGAGCTCCACCTGGCGACGATGGAGTCACGGCGCTGCCCCGGCCTCTACCTGGCCGGCGAGATCCTCGACGTCGACGGACGGCTGGGCGGCTTCAATTTCCAGTGGTCCTGGGCGAGCGGAACGGTCGCCGGCCGCGCCGCCGGGCGAGACTGAAACGCCGCCGGCGCAGGAACGGGCGCTACTCGAGGCCGGCGAGCGCCTGCCGCACCTGCGGCTGCGCGGAGTCGATCGCCAGCGAACGACGGAGGTAGCCGACGGCGTCGGCTCGCCGGCCAAGGCAGGCGGCGGCGAGCCCCGCAGAGGCGAACGCCTCCGCATGGTCGGGTGCCAGGCGAATCGCACGCTCGAAATCGACCAGCGCACCGGCGCAGTCGCCCGACTCGATGTGGTACCGGCCGCGGAACAGCCAGAGGGCCGGCACTTCCGCCCTCGCGACGACCGCGCCGTCGAGAAGACGGGTCGCCCGCGCCAGGTCGCCGCCGCGCTGGTAACCGATCGCCCGCCCGATGAGGAACTTGTCGCCATCCGGCAGCCCGGCGGCCAGGGCCCGCAGCAGGAGGCGGTCCGCCTGCTCGAGATCCCGGTTCTGACCGTGCAGCAGGTCCGAGAGATTCCACAGCGCCGACGACGCCTTGGGGTCGAGCGCGATGGCCTGCTCGAAGGCGGCGATGGCGCCCGAAGTATCGCCCTGTTCCTTGCGGATCAGGCCCTCGTTGTTGAACGAGCCGACGCTCCGGCTGGTGGTCGGCTTGGCGGTACTGGCGAGGTCGCCGGCACCGAGGTAGCCGAGAGCCTGGAGCTTGGCGAGGTCCTCCCGCGCGCTCGCCAGCTCGCGGCTCGTCAAGGTCCGCGGCACCGCCCGCCGGTAGTAGCCGGCGTAGTCGACGGCGCGGCCCTGATCGCTGGCGGGCACGCCTGGGAGGGCGGGCCCTCCCAGCTCGCGACCCGGCGGCAGGCCCAGCAGGGCGAGCAGGGTCGCCGCCACCTGTCGGACGCCGCCCTCGCCATGCCCCGGAACGACCCCCGGTCCCGAGAGAAGGTAGATGCCCTGCCTGCGATGCCACTTAGCGGCGGTGGCCGTGGCGAACGACGACAGCGCTGTCGGCCGTCCGTCGCCCCACAGAAAGCCATGGTCGGAAGCCAGCATCAGCACCGCGCCGCGGGCCGCGGCGAGATCCCGGTAACGCCCCAGGAGGCCGTCGACGGCGGCGAAGTAGCGCTCCGGCACGCCGTTGTAGCGCTCGAAATCGCGCGCCGAGACGCTCGGCTGACGCGGCGGAGCAAACGGCGCAAAGACGTGACCGATGCTGTCGGTCCCCTGCAGGTAGACGATGGCGAGGTCCGGCGCCTCGGTCGCCAGCTCCGCGGTCGCCAGCTCGTCGTAGACCGCCGTCTCGACCAGGATGCGCCGCAGCGCACCCACCGGGTCGGCGTAGGGGTCCTGGGCGCGGGTAGCCGCGTCGTAGGTCGGGCGGTCGAGCCACGGCAGGTAGGCCCGGACGGCACCGAAGTCGACCCGAGCCTCCGCCCTGGCCAGCGCCGCGCGCGCGTCGTCGACCCGTGTCGGCGGCCAGACCGCACCCGGAGGTGACTCGTGCTGCAGAAACAGGAAGGAAAACAGTCGGTCTGACACCAGCAGCCCAGCCACCGGCTCGGCAGGGAAGGTCGCCCAAAGGCCGAAGACGGCCACCTTGCGGCCACCCCAGGAGGCGATGTTCCACACCGCCGGCACCCGGCGCTCGTCGCTGGTGATCGGCTCCTTCACGCCGCTCGCAAGATCGGTATGGACGAAGTCGAGGATGCCGTGGTCGAGCGGCCCACGCCCGGTCATCATGGTCGTCCACACCAACGGCGACAACGGCGGATGCTCGCTGTTCAACACGCCGCGGAAGCCGCCTTTCACCAGCCCCGCGAGGTTGGGCATCGCACCGCGGGCCATCAGCTGGTCAAGGAGCTCCCAGTCGCCGCCGTCGAGGCCGACGAAGAGCACGGGTCGCCCCGCCACCGCGCGGGAAGCCACATCTGGAATAGCTAGCGACGGCGAGGCAGCCGTCGCCGCCGCGGCCTCCGAAGCAGGGGCCGACGCCACCAGAGACGGTGATGGAGCGACCGATATCGCCGGTGGAGGCGGCGTACCGCATGCCACGAGACAGCCGAACAGGACGGCAACGGCGCCGCGCCCAACCGATCCTGGCCGCTGCTCAGGGCGGGCCCGCAGGGCTGGCTGCCGGCCCCATCGAGCTGTCGCCGACCCGCCCAAGGCTCTGCAGGCGGTCAAAGGCGACGGCGGTAATGGAGCCATCCAGCGATCTTCGCACAGGCCGGCGGCCGCCCTGCTCGAAACGAAAGTGCCCGTCGTAGCGGCGTTGGTTCAGCCCGCCGTCGACCTTTCCGGCGGCGACGAAGGCGGTGTCGATCGACGCGATTCCGCGCTGCTGGAGGGTTCCTGTCTCGGCCGGATCGACCTCGCCGTCGTGATCGCGGTCGACCCACACCATGAGCCGCCGCCAGGGGAAGTCGCGAGCATCGAGACGCCCGTCGCCGTTGCCGCCCTGGGCGGGTTGATCGAGAAAGGCGAGCACCTCGAAACCGGTACTGACTACCGGCAGCGCTGGCCAGCCAAAGCCACTGCCCACCAGCTCACGCGCGCCGTCCACCCGCTGGTTGGCGTTGCCGTCCCACCACAGGAACGCTTCGTCGCGACCGGCGGCGGTCCAGCTGAGACGCTCCGGGCCATGTCCCAGATCGAAGGTCACCGGGTAGAAGCGATCGCAAAGGAAGAGCCCCTCACCGCCAAGGTCGAGAACGAGGAGGTCCCAATCAGCCGAGGCGGCTGATGGCGTGTCGGCAGCGGATTGGGATCGCGCGAGCTCAGCGATCGAGAGCCCGACCGCCAGCCCGAGCGCCGCCCACCTTGCCACGAGGAGCCACCCCTGCCGAGCGTTCGCCACCGCCTGATCCTCTGCGCCGAGCGCTAGCGTGGCGACAGCTCGGCGCGTGCCCCGGCAGAGCGCGTACCGGCGACCACGAATTCATAGGGCGCGACGTTGCCCAGGGTGGCTACCCGCAGCTCCTCGTCTCCGGTGATCCACTTCTGGCCCACCAGGACGCATTCGGCCACCGAGACACGTCGCGAAGCTTGGTTGCTGTGCGTCAGCGGCGACATGATGCTGCCGGCGCACAGCGGCTCGTCCGGAGCGTCTTCGAGCCCGAGCGCGTGACCGAGCTCGTGCGCCAGGTTCTGGGCCAACGAGCCACACGGGTGCAGCTCGCCGGCACGGTCGACGTAGAGGTCGAAGAGCTGGATCGTGCTGCCGTTGAAGGTGCCGCAGGTGAGACCAACACCCTTGTAGAGCTGACGGCCCACCCTTACGGTGCGGCTGCCGCTCCCGCCGTGCCGGAACACCGGGAAACTGTCGCCATAGTTGGCGCAGGCCTGCCAGAGGGTCAGAGCCTGGGCGATCAGGCCATCGTCGACGCTGCCGTCACTCACCAGGCTGATCGCGCTGCCGTGAGACTGAAACGAGCTCAGCGGCGACGCGCACTGTTGGGCGCTGGCTCCACCCGCCGCCGACATCGACCCCACCAAACCGAGCACTGCCCCCAATCCACGTCGCATCGTCGCCTCCCGGGAGCCAGGAGTCACGCTCTCGCCTCGCCTCAGATCCAAACCACCGAAACAGCTGCACACCGGCGAGTTACGGGTCAGCGCCCGAGCCGTTTCGGCCTCTGTGACGAGTCGTCGCGAGGCCGTGCTAGGTGGTCGCCACCGGCGACGGATCTGGCGCGGGAGGTCGTCCGCTCAGGGGGCGAGTGGGTTGATCAGACGGATCCCAGGGAAGCGCAGGAAGTCGTGGTCGGCAGAGCAGATGCTGGCGTTGTGCTCGAGGGCGAGCGCGGCGAGGTGGGCGTCGCTGGTGAGGTTGCCGGCCGCACCGGCATTGGCCAGCAGCCCGCGAAGCACGCCCCAGTGAGCCGGGCCAGGGGCCACCACGCGGACCACCGGGAGCTCGACCCATTCGTCGACATAGGCGAGCGCGCTCTCGAGATCGAGCGGACGCCGGAGAATGCCCTCGCGGGTGACCAGCCGCAGAAAGGCCAGCAACACCACCCAGGCAAGACCAACCGGTTCGTGGCCCGAGAGGGCATCCTCCAGCCACCGATGCGCCCGCGCATGCGCCGGCGCGTCGGCATCGATGCCGTAGATCAGGATGTTGGCGTCGACCAGAATCACGGTCAGCGCCGCCGAACGAGCTCGCGCGCCACATCCTCGTCCTCGAGGCTTGCCGCCAACGCCAGCGCCTTGGTCAGGTCAACGCCCTCGCGCGCCCCGCCCAGTGACACCGTGCGCAGTGCGTACCGTTGGCTGGGCGGCGGCGTGGAGAGGCCGCGGAGCAGGGTTTCGTTGACGACATCCTTGAACGACTTGTCGAGCTCCGCGGCGCGTCGCTGCAGGTCCCTCGCCAACCGATCGTCGAGCGTGATCGTCGTCCGCATGGCGACATCTTAGCATCAGAAGCGGCGCATCAAAGCGTCACTACGCGAAGGCGTCGCTCCGGCGCGAACGCCCGCCGTGGCATCATCCACCGCGATGTCGAGGCACTTCCTGCCGCATGCCGCTCTGGCGGCCATGCTCGGCTGCTCCCCGACGCTGTTCGCGGACACCGCGATTCGGGTCGGAGCTCCCGAAGGGGCATCGTTCCAGGGCCTCGGTGACCTTCCAGGCGGCAGCTTCGCGAGCATCGCGCTCGGGGTCTCTGGCGACGGGCGCGTCATCGTCGGCTACGGTCGCGGGCCGTCCGGCGACGAGGCATCCGCCTGGCGTGACGGGAGGCTGATCGGCCTCGGGGTGCCGGCAGTCGAGGACGCGGCGGCAACCATCGCCCACGACGCCTCGCGGGACGGCTCCGTGATCGTCGGTGACTGCGCCTGTCGCGGCGGCGCGCGGGCGTTTCGCTGGCAGAACGGCACGATGACCCTGCTGCCGGCAGACGGCGCCGCGGCGACCACTGCCTGGGCGGTCTCGGCCGACGGCGCGACCGTCGTTGGCGGCCTGACGGCCGAGGGCACCGCTCGCGCCGCCATCTGGCGCCAGGGTCAGCTCGCGGCGACCGACGGCGCGGGAGCGGTCTTCCTCCGCGAGGCGCGCGACGTCTCGGCCGATGGCACCGTCGTCGTCGGCGCGCTGGCCGTCGACGGCGAGCGCGCCGGCCGCCTGGTCGGCGGACGCCTCGACGTCATCCGGACGCCGGAGGGCCGCGTCGACGGAATGAGCATTCACGCCGTCTCGGCGGACGGCTCGACCACCGTCGGCGCCGCCGACACGAGGTGGGGTCGCGAAGCGTTCCGCGCCGACCGCGGCCCGAGCGTTGGCCTCGGCGGCCTTTCCACCGGCCACGAGCTGTTCGCCGCGGCACGCGGGGTGTCGGCGAACGGCAGCGTCGTCGTTGGCACCAGCGAAGGGCTCGGTGGCGCGCCCGAGGCCTTCGTCTGGACGTCCGCCGACGGCATGTGGCCGCTGCGCGAGCTGCTGTCGCGGCGCCACGGGCTCGACCTCACCGGCTGGACCCTGGCCGAGGCTACCGCGGTGGCGGACGACGGCCGCACCATCGTCGGCTACGGGGTCAACCCGCAGGGCGACACCGAGGCCTGGGTCGCCCACCTGCCGCCCGACGGCCCAGCACCGCAGGTCGCGCCCCTCGGCTTCGATCGCCTCCGCGCCATGGTGGACGCCGGCGTTCCCGGCCTGCGTGCGCCATCTGGAGTGGCGATCGACCGCCAGGGCCAGATCGTCGTCGCCGACACCGGGCATGACCGAATCTGCGTCTTCGACGCGGCCGGTCGGCGTCGGCGCTGCTTCACCGCCAGCGCCGGCGACCCACCGCGCCTGTCGCGCCCAACGGCGGTGGCCGTCGGCGAGGATGGCGCGCTGGTGGTCCTCGACAGCGGGCACGATCGCGTCGTCACCTACGCCGCCGACGGCACGCCACAGCTGGCGCTAGGCGCGCGCGGCGCCGGTGTCGACCACCTGCGCGACCCCCGGGGCTTGGCCGTGAGCCGCGGTCGCATCGCCGTCGCCGACACCGGTAGCGACCGCGTGGTGATCTTCGGCCTGGACGGCCAGTCGCCGACGGTCCTCGGCCGCTCGGGCGGTGGGCCCGGTGAGCTCCGGGGTCCGGCAGCGGTCGCCTTCGACGACGTCGGTCGGCTGTGGGCCGCCGACACCGACAACCACCGCGTGCAGGCCTTCGGCACCGACGGACGGCCGCACCTCGTCGTCGGCGGCCCGGGTCGCGGCCCAGGCACCCTTCGTCGACCGACCGCCGTCGCCTGGGCCGCCGGCGTGATCCACGTGGTCGACGACGGCGGCTCGCGGACGCCGTCCGACCACATCGAGGTCTTGGCCGCCAGCGGCCAGCGCCTGGGCGCCTGGGGCCGCGGCGGCCGTACGCCGCACGAAGGCGGCGGACGCCTCGCCGCTCCTGGAGCGCTCGCCGTTTCCCCTGACGGCACCTGGGCGGTGGTCTGCGAACCGGCCGAGAACCGCTGCCAGGTTCTCGAACGCGGGCCGGCGACTGCTGGCACCTGGACGCCGCCGGCGGCGGATGATGACGTCGGCGAGCAGTTGGCGGTCGACGGTCATCTGCTGAGCTTGTTGCGGCCGGCCCGCGACGGCGTCGACCTCTTCGACCTCGCCGCGCCAGGCGAGCCCCGGCTGCTCGCCACCGCCGGCCGCTGGGGCAACGCGGGCGGTCAGCTCATCCGTCCACGCGGCGTCGCGCTCGACCTCGCCCACGAGCGCTGGCTGGTGAGCGATGCCGGCAACCGCCGACTGGTACTCTTCAGCCTGCCGCCCGGGTGGCTCGCAGCTGCGGGCTCTCGAGCGGCGGGAGTCCCGCCCCCGACCGCGCCTTTCCTCCGGGCGGTGAGCACGTCGGCCATGGCGGCCGCCCTGGATTCGCCGCCCGGCGGCCCCGAGCTCCTGCCGAGCGAGCCCGGCGCGCTGGCCGTCGACCCCGACGGCACCGTCTACATGGTCGACACCGCCAACCGCGTCGTCCTCGCGCTCGACCGGCACCTCGCACCCATCCGCGCCTATGCCCCCGCCGGCGGCGGCGAGCCGTTCGTGCCCACCGACTTGGCCGTCGACGCCCCCCGCGACCGGCTGTTCATCCTCGACGGCCATGCCCGGCGGGTCGCCGTCTTCGCACGCGACGGACAGCCACAAGGCACCTTCATGCTGCCGGCGACGGCCACCGGCGACGCGCCGCCGGCGTGGGGGCTCACGGTCGACGACGGCGACGGCTCGCTCTGGGCGGTCGACGACGCCCCACGGCTCCTCCACCTGGACGCCCGGGGCGGCGAGCTGGGGACCTTCGGCCGCGCCGGCGTCGGGCCGGCCGAAATGACGGCGCCGCGCGACGTGGCAATGACCGGCGCGGGGCAGATCGCCGTACTCGACTGGGGCAACCGGCGGGTGATCACGCTCAGCCGGGGCGGCGAGCAGCGCGGTGTCCTCGGCGCCGGGCCGGCGGCGCATGCCGCCCGCTGGGCGCCCCCGGTGGCCGGGGCGCCGTTCGAGGTGGCGTCGGCGGCCGGCTCCTACGTCGTCGAGCTGGCGCCACCGCCGGCCGAGCTGCCGCTCAACGAGCCCTTCAACCTGTGGGTGCGGGTCCTCGACGCCGGCAGTCGGCAACCGCTCACCGGGCGGATCGAGCTGACGGTCGACGCCCAAATGCCGGCCCACGGGCACGGCATGACCACCCGGCCGCTGGTCATCCCCGGCGGCGACGGCAGCTTCCTGGTGCGTGGGCTGCAGCTCCACATGGTCGGCGACTGGCGCCTCGACGTCGACATCACCCGCGATGGCACAACCGAGCGGGCCGAGGTGCCGGTGGCCCTCGATTGATGCCTCGCTCGGCCGTCCTTGCCCTCGTCTCCTGCCTCGCGGTCGCCGTTGCCCAGGCGCGAGCTGGAGTGCCTTCCGGCGATCCGGCACCGGCGAGCGCCGCGCTCCTCGACCCCGTCGAGCGACGACGGATCCTCGAGCTGTCGCCGCTGCCGGCGCCACCACCGGACTCGAGCCGCGTCGCCGACGATCCGCGCGCCGCCCGACTCGGCCAGTTCCTGTTCTTCGACCGTCGCCTCTCGGCCGACGGCGAGCGCGCCTGCGCCACCTGCCACGTGCCGCACCACGGGTTCGCCGACGGCCTGCCGCTGCCCACCCTGCCGGGCGCCGGCAACCGCCACACGCCGACCCTGTGGAACGTCGCCTACAACCGCTGGTACTTCTGGGACGGTCGCGCCGACTCGTTGTGGGCGCAGGCTCTCCAGCCGATCGAGCTCGGCGGCGACCTCGGCGGCGGCCGTCGGGTGGCGGCCCGGTTGGTCCACGACGACCCAGCGCTGCGACGCGCCTACGAGTCGGTCTTCGGCCCGCTGCCCGACCTTGCCGCCGCCACCTTCGCCGACCGCGCCGTGGCGGAGGTCGTCGTCAACCTGGCCAAGGCCATCGCCGCCTACGAGCGGCGGCTGGTGAGTCGACGCTCGCTCTTCGACGTCTTCGTCGAGGGGCTGCGCGCGGGCGACGCGAGCAAGCTGGCTGCCCTCGACCCCACGGCGCTCGCCGGCCTGCGCCTGTTCGTCGGACGCGCCGGCTGCCGCGTCTGCCACAGCGGACCCAACTTCACCGACGGCGAGTTCCACGACACCGGCATTGCGCCCCGCTCGGGCGCCGGAGCTGCGGACACCGGGCGATACGCCGGCGCCGCGCTCTTGCGCCGCGACCCGTTCAACGCAGCGTCAACCTGGAGCGACGACCCGCGGGGCCCGGCCGCCGAGCGCCTCGAGCGCCTCGCCGGCGGCCCGGAGACGCGCGGCCAGTTCAAGACGCCCACCCTGCGCAACGTCGACCGCACCGCGCCCTACATGCATCAGGGCCAGCTCGCCACCCTCGAACAGGTGATCGAGCACTACTCGACGCTGCGCGGCGCCACGTTCGGCCCCGCGCACGGCGGCGCCGATTCGAGCGAGACGATCCTGCGTCCGCTGGCGTTGTCGAGCGACGAAATCGCCGCGCTCGTCGCCTTCCTCGGGTCCCTCACCGACGAGGCCGTCGACCCTGACCTGTTGGAGCCGCCGTCGTCGCCCGAGCTCGACGACGGCCTGGATGTCGCGAGACTCGCGACCCGCAGCTCAAGCCGCCGGTAACAGGCACCGCACGACGAGCCCGCCGTCGGGTCGATTCGCCAGTTGGAGGCTACCGCCGTGCGCCTCGACGATCTCGCGGGCGAGCGCCAGGCCGAGGCCGGTGCCCTCGGGCTTCGAGGAGTAGAACGGCAGGAGAGCCTGCGCCATCGTCGCCTCGTCCATGCCGCTGCCGCGGTCGGCGATCGCGAGCTCGAACCCCGCAGCGCCCAGGTCGCGAACCGCGATCGTCGTTTCCCCCGGCGGGCTGCCGGCCTCGCGCGCGTTCTTGAGCAGGTTGAGCAGGGCCTGCTGCAGCTGCGCCGGGTCGGCATGCAGGGCCCGGGTCGGAAAGCTACCCACGACGGCAAACGGCTCGAGCCGCTCGAGCTCGACGAGAAACGTCGCCACGTCGATGGCTTCCCGGCGCGGTGTCGGCAGGCGAGCGAAGCGGGCGTAGCCGTCGATGAAGCGATGCAGGCGGGCCGCCGAGTCATCGATGGTGTCGAGCACCTCGTCCAAGCGCTCCTCGCCGCGGCCCGACCGGCGGATCAGGCGCGCCGAGTGGACCAGCGAGCGTATCGGCGCCAGCGAGTTGTTGAGCTCGTGGGCGACGACGCGGATGAGCTTCTTCCACGCCGCCACCTCCTGCCGCCGGAGCTCGGCAGTCAGGCGCTGGACGAGGATCAGCCGGTGCGCCCGGGCATTGAGCTCGAGTCGCCGAACGTTGACGTGGAAGACCTCTTCGCTGCCAGCCTCGCCGGTGCTCACCAACGCATCACCCTGCCCGCACACCGCCTGCGCCACCGCCTCGGGGGAGCCCGCCAGGATCTCGGTCAGCGCATGCCCGGAGAGCTCGCTGCCGTCGCCGAACATCCGCCGTGCCTGCCGGTTGGCCAGCAGGACGCGGTCGGCGGCATTCACCAGCAACACCGCCGCCGGCGACAGCTCGATCACTGTGGCGAGCAACAGCTCGCGCTGCCGCAGCTCGTTGCGCTCGCGCCGCAGCGCGTCGCCGACAGCGTTGTAGAGCGTCACCAGCCGGGCGGCCTCGGGACGCACGGATGGCGCCAGTCGCAGACTGAAGTCGCCCGAACGCCACCCGGCCACCCCGTCCTCGAGGGCCCCGAGGACCCGGTCGAGCGGCCTCACGAAGCGCGCGAGCGCCAGCAGTGCGAGGGCGACACCAGCCACCAACCCGACTGCCAACGCGAGCCAGGGCGTGGCACCCGACGCCGCCGCGAGGGCCGTGGTCCCGGCGGCGACGACCGGCGCCGGCAGGACGATCAGGGCGAGACGCAGCGTCAGTCGGCCGCGCCCGGTCGAATCCGAGGCTGGCGGCAGAGTCTCGCCGGCCTCGGCCTGGGATCCCGCCGCGGGCAAGCTCACGACGCCTCGGGATCGACCGAGCGCGGTCGGCGCTCGACTACCAGCCCGTGGCGCTCCATCCGTCGATAGAGCGCCTGGCGGCTCATCCCCAGTCGCTCGGCGGCATGCAGGACGACGCCGTCGGCGGCGCGCAGCGCACCTTCGATCCGCAACCGCTCCGCCTCCTCGTCGCCACCGCGGGCGGGCGGCGCCGGCACCGCGACCGTCGCCGTCGCGCCGCGCTCGAGGTCGAGGTCTGCCGGGACAATCACCCGCCCGCTCGCGACCAGCGCCGCGCGCTGGATGCGGTTGCGCAGCTCGCGCACGTTGCCCGGCCAGCCGTGAGCAGTGAGTCGACGCCGGCTCTCGTCGCTCAGCGTCAACAACCCGCCGCCCGGCGGCCCGAGCGTGCGCAGGAAGTGCTCGGCCAGCGGCAGCACATCCTCCCGGCGAACGGCGAGCGCCGGCACCGCCAGCTCGACGACGTTCAGCCGGAAGTACAGGTCCTCGCGAAACTCGCCGCGATGGATCGCCGCCGGCAGGTCGGCGTTGGTAGCCGCGATGACCCGCACGTTGGTACGAATCGACCGCGAGCTGCCCAGTCGCTCCACCTCGCCACTCTGCAGGACCCGCAGGAGCTTGGCCTGGCCGCCGGGCGACAACGTGCCGATCTCGTCGAGCAGCAGCGTGCCACCGTCCGCCGCCTCGAAGCGCCCTTCGCGTCGCTTGCCGGCACCGGTGAACGCCCCCGCCTCGGCGCCGAACAGCTCGGCCTCGAGCAACGTGTCGGGCAGCGCCCCGACGTTGACCTTGACGAAGGGCCGATCCCGGCGCGGCGAGCTCCGGTGCACGAGGTCGGCCAGCATCTCCTTGCCGGTGCCGTTCGGGCCGGTGATGAGCAGCGGCACGTCCGACCGGGCCACCCGCAGGGCGAGCGTCACCAGCTGGTGCATGACGGGCGAGGCGTAGACCAGGTCGCCGAGATCCTGGCGCCGCCCCGGCTCCTGCTGCTCCAGCGACGGCTGGCCACCGCGACCCGCCAGGAGCTCGCCGACGCGGGCGATCAGCTTGGCGTCGTCCCACGGCTTCTCCAGGTAGTCGGCGGCGCCGGCGCGCATCAGACGCACCGCCGTCTCGACCGCGCCCCAGGCAGTGAGCAGCAGCACCGGCAGGTCGGGATCGAGGGACCGCAGCTGGCCGAAGAGGGCGACGCCCTCCTCGCCGCTGGTCGCGCCGGGGCGGAAGTTCATGTCCTGCAGCACCAGCTCGGGACGCCACTCCGCCGCCACCGCGAGTGCCGCCGGCGGCGACGTTGCAACCCGCACCGTCGCGCCGTGCAGCTCGAGCAGGAGCGCGAGCGCCTTGGCCACCGGCGCCTGGTCTTCGACGATCAGAACCCGGGACGGAGTCAAGGTGAACAACTCAACCGCCAACCGACTGCACCCGCTGGACGCGACGGTGGCCGCTCAGAATCTCGATCGCGCGCACCAGCACGCGGTCCTCTACGTGCGGCACGTCCGCCCCGACGAGCACGGCGGGGCTGTCGAGGAGCTCGGTCGCCGCCCGCCACGCGTCGTACTCCTCTCCTTCGACGATCATCTCGAGCCCTGGGTCCGGCGCCACACCCGCCTGTTCCGGCGCCACCGGCGAGTCGTGGCGATCCACGGCCCTGCCGGAGGGCCGTTCGAACCTCCCGGTGGTCAAGATCAGGCCGCCTTCTCCCTCGCCGAGCGCGAACATCTCCTGGATGCGCGCCTTGCCGTAGGTCCGCTGCCCGAGAAACCGAGCGCGCCCGTTGTCCTGGAGGGCAGCGGCCAGGAACTCGGACGACGACGCCGTGCCGGCGTTGATCAGGGCCACGATGGGAAAGTCGGTGAAGACGCCCGGCGTGGCATCGTACGGCGTGGTCTCGACGCGCGACACCTGCGTCAGCAGCCGTCCGTGGTCGACGAACAGATCCGCCACGCCGATCGCCGCGCGCATGAGGCCGCCACGGCTGTCGCGCAGGTCCAGCACCAGGGACTTCATCTGCCGCTGCCGCAGCTCGGTCAATGCCGCCTCGACCGTCGCGACGGTGTCCTCGGCGAGGTGGGAGATCCGGATGTAGCCGATCCCCTCCTCGGCGTCGAGGAGATAGTCCACCGCCCCGTTCGCGTCTCGGCTCACCCCGCGTACGCTGGGCGCCTTGATCAGCCGGCGCTCGACGACGAGGTCGAATACCTCCGCTTCGCGCTGGAGAGTCAGCCGCACCGGGGTTCCGGGCTCGCCCAAGATCGACGGCAGTACCTCGTCGAGCGTCAGGCCCTGGGTGCTTCGCCCGTCCACCGCCAGAACGAGATCTCTCGGCCTCGCGCCGGCCGCCCCCGCCGCTGAACCGACCATCAGGTGTCGGATCCTCGGCACCCCAGCCTCTGCCGAGAGCTCCAAGGCGACACCGACGCCGCCGAATGCCGCCGCCAGCTCGGCGCGCCACGCGGCCCATTCCTTGGCGTCGAGGTAGTGCGAGTAGGGATCGAGGCCCTGCAACAGGGAACGCAGGGCGCGATCGACAACCTGGCCTGCGGTCACCGGTTCGAGGTAGCTCTCGGCGATGATGGCCGCCGCCTCGCGCAGCCGGGGATCTGCCGCGGAGGTGCTCGCGCCGTCCGCGAGGACACCGGCGGCCACCGGCGGCGACGCGCCGTCGCCTGCTCCGGCCGCGGTCGCGACCAAGGTCAGCAAAGGGGCGACCACCCGGGTGCGAAGTGCCCTCATCCAGTGCTCCCGCGACCCGTCACACGAGCGTCGGATAGGCGCCACGCAGCCGACCGACGTGGAAGCGAATGGCGCCCCGCGCCAACGCGGCGGCCAAGGCAGGTTGATCACCGCCGAAGAGCGACCCGTCTGTGCTCAACACGCACCTTCCAGCCGCCGCAGGGGGCAGGGTCTGGACGACCTCGTGGGCACGGCTCAGGGCGCTGTGCCACTGACGAGAGAGTGCCGCGATGTCGGGTGGGTCGCCGACGAAGGCCAGGGCGGCGACCTCGTCCGCCGAATAGCGAGAGGACCGCGCCGCCTCGCTGAGAATCGACGCCGGGCTGAATCCGGGATCCTTGCCGCAGGCGGCCCAGGCCAGGTAGCCCAGAGGTTGGAGCCGAGCGTCGCAAGTCAGAACGTCGATCCAGTCGCGCACCTCGAGGCGACCGACCAGGGCCAGGACCTTGTTCGTCGCCAAATCGAAGGGATGCAACACCAAGCCGAGGTCGGGGTGCTCCACCAACGGAAAGAAGCGAAAGGCGCTGTCACGGGCCCACTGCATCAGGACCCGGTCGCCGCCCCTACGGATGCTGGCCTCGACGAACCCCGGGCGCTGGCGCAGGATGTCGACCCCGTACCCCTCGCGCCGAAGCAACTCACGATCGGCTACCCAACTTGCGTCGAGCGCCGCCTCGCTGTCGTGGAAGAGGTCGATGTCGTCGGAGACACGCGCCGACGACAGCAGCTCGTTGAGCGCCACGCCGCCCGCGACGTAGCTCTCACCCGAGGCCACGCGCTGGCGGGCTACGAGGCGGCAGAGGTCGCGCTGGAGATCGGTGAGAGCCATTTGCGGAGCTCGCCCGCCCGCTTGAAGGCAGCCACGTCGCCGTGGCGTTCGATCGCCGAAAGCACTCGCCGACGAGCGGCGTCCGAGTCGGGGTAGTAGTCGTCGCGCATGAACCACAGGCAGCGATTCCGGTAGGCGTCTACCAGCTCGTTCACCGCGCGCTCGAGCTCTTGTTCGGTCATGGGCTTCGCGTCCGCGAGCTGGCACGGTAACGCGAAACCCATGGCCGGACAAGGCTGAGGTCGGCCTCACACCGAACGCGTCGCGATCGCCGGCGACAACCGTGCCGCGCGCAGGGCCGGCGCCGCCGTCGCGAGCAGACCGAGGGCCCACAGCAGGACGACACCGACCACCAACAGCCCGGGGGCGAGCCGCGTGCCGTCCAGATGCGCGACGAGGAACATGTTCAGGGCGTAGGCACCGACCAGGCCGAGACCAATTCCCATCGCGCTCAGCACGCTGCTCTCGATCAGGAAGTGGCCGAGGATCGCCCCTTGCGAGGCGCCGAGCGCGCGGCGGGTGCCGATCTGCCGGGTGCGCTGCGTCACCGAGAAGGACGTCATCCCGAAGATGCCGAGCGTGGTGACGAACAGCAGGAGGGCCACCAGTACCGACAGCACCTGGATCACGAACCGATTGAGCGCCAGCGCCCGGCTCTTGATCTCGGTGAGCGGTCGTGCCCGCATCACACGCTCGCGGTCGATGGCCTGAAGCGCCGGGTCGACGGCCGCCAGCACCGCGGTCATAGCGTCGGGCGCCGTCCGCACCAGGTAGTCGATCTCGCTCGCCCCCGCGGGCTGGCCCGGGTAGAAGTTGATGCGCGTCTCCTTCGGCCCGCCGCCGTAGGGCGTGTACATGTACTTGACGATGCCGATGATGGTGTCGGGGTAGTCGGGATTGCCGCTGTCGATCAGCTTGCCGAGCGCGTCGCCGTCCGGGAACAGGGCGTCCGCGAAGTCCTGGGTGACGATGATGTTGAGCGGCTGCGGCCCGGACGTCACCGGCCGATCCTCGGCCGTGAAGGTGCGACCCGCCACCAGCTCGAGCCCGAGGGTGTCGAGGAAGTGCTCGTCGACGGTGTACGTCGGTGTCTGCACCTTGGCGCTGTCCGGCGCGCCGAGCGGCTTGGCCATGAACGAGCTGCCGCCGCCCTGGAGCGGCCAGGTGCTGATCGGCGTCACCGCCGCGACCCCGGGGATCCGCCGCAAGGCAGCCAGGTCGCGCGTGACGACGTCGTCCAGGAAACCCTGTTCCTGGTAGCTCGCGCCATAGGGACGAACCTCGACGGCGATGAGGTGCGCCTCGTCGATGCCGGTCGGGCGCGTCATCTGACTGCGCTGGGCCGAGATCATGTTCAGGCAGTTGAGCACGATCGTCAGGGTGAAGGCGATCTCGAGGACCAACAGGACGACGCGGGTGCCGCTTCTGCGGAGCGCGCGAAAGATCGGACCGATGGGCATGGATGGCTCCTTCTCGTCGCGCGGCGGCAATCAGCCGAGCTTGAGTTGCTGCGCCGGCGCGATCCGGCAGGCGCGCCAGGCCGGGTAGAGGCCCGACAGCAGCCCGGCGACGAGCGACAACACGAGGGCGGTGGCGAGGGCGTAGCGGTCGACGTGGAAGGTCCCCGCGGGCACGATCATGCGCGGCAGGGCGTGGTCGAGCAGGAACAGCGCGATGGCCGCGAGCAGCAGGCCGACCAGGCCACCGAGCAGACCCACCAGCTCGCACTCGAGCAGGCGCTGCACGAAGATCGCCCGTCGCGAGGCTCCGAGCGCGCGGTGAACGCCGAGCTGCGTCGACTTGGCGAAGAAACGCGAGAGCAGGAGCCCGACCAGGTTGAGGCAACAGACGGCCAGGAACAGCAGCGAGATGACGACCATCGCCGACGCCGCTGGCGGCACCACGTTGCGCACCCGCAGCCACTCCATCAGCGGCGTCACCCGGTTGTTGATCGGCCGCGGAAAGCGCCCGGCCGCCTTCTGCTCCTTGGTGTAGGCGTCGACGAAGTCGCGGTAGGCAGCGAGGCGCTCCGGCGGCAGCTCGACCCAGTACTGGATCCAGGTCGCCTCCGACGCCGTGAAGAAGGAATCCGGGTCCTGGCTGAAGTCGCCGTTGCCCCAGTTGTCGCTGTCACCGACGCGGACGAGCCCCAAACCCTGGTCGCGGATGAGGTCGAACGGCAGGAAGAAGTCGCGCGGCAAGCCGTAGGCGTTGTTGATGACGTCGTAGTACTGCGGCATCGGCCGAAAGGGTGCGAGCACGCCGACGACGGTGAACTGCTGTTGGCCCAGGCGCACCGTCTTGCCGACGCTGTTGGCGCCACCGAACAGTTTCTCGTTCGTCGCCTCGCTCAGTACGACGACGTGGTCGAGCGACTGGTCGACCTGTCGACTCCAGCCGGCGCCGTATTTGAACGGCACGTCGAACATCGGAAAGAAATCGGCGTGGCAGAGCTGGAGGATCGCCTGGTAGGGCGGCAGATTGGTGCTCTCGGGAAAGACGTAGATCACCGCCGAGGCGACACCCGTGTGATGCAGCGGCAGGTCGCTCGCCGCCAGGCCCGTCATGTCGCGGTAGGTGACGTGTTTGGGCGGGTCGCCCGGCCGGATGTCGTAGAACTCGCTGCTGGGGTCCCAGCTGTCGACGCGCACGTTGTAGAGCACGTCGCTCTTGCCGGGAATCGGGTTCTGTGCGAAGACGTGGTGCACCGACAGCATCGCCGTCGGCACCGCGATGCCGAGGCCCATCGCCAGCATGGTGATCGCCGTCTGGGTTGGCGTCGCGCGCAGGCTGCGCGCGGCCAGCTTGAGGTAGTAGGCAAACATTTTCGTCGCCTCAGGACGCGCGGCCGGCGGCCGCCGCGCGCAGACTGGTACCGCGCTCTTCGCGCAGGTCGATCAGCCGGCCGTCGAGAATGTGCACCTGGCGAGCGGCGTGGGCGGCGCTCGCCGGATCGTGGGTGACCATGATGATGGTCGTGCCGGCGCGGTTGACCTGGTGGAGAAGGTCCATGATCTCGTGCGCCGTTGCCGAGTCGAGGTTGCCGGTAGGCTCGTCGGCGAGGATCAGGCTGGGCTCACCGGCCAGGGCGCGAGCGATCGCCACGCGTTGCTGTTGGCCGCCCGACAGCTGCGACGGCAGGTGGTGTCGGCGTCCCGCCAGGCCGACGAGGTCGAGACAGCGCTCGATGCGTCGCTTGCGCTCGGCGGCGGCAAGCCCGCGGTAGCGCAGCGGCACGTCGACGTTGTCGAAGACATCGAGGTCGGGGATCAGGTTGAAGCTCTGGAAGATGAACCCGATGTGCTGGTTGCGGATCCGCGACTGCTCACGATCGGAAAGGCGGCTCACGTCCTCGCCACCGATGCGGTAGGTGCCACTCTCGAAGGTATCGAGCAGCCCAGCGACGTTCAGAAACGAGGTCTTGCCCGAGCCCGACGGCCCGCTGACAGCGACGAACTCGCCACTCTCCACACTCAACGAGATGCCGTCGAGCGCCAGGGTCTCGACCAGCTCAGTTCGATATTTCTTGGTGACGTCGATCAATTCGAGGGTCGGCAAGGGATGCCTCCGTTTCAGTCGTGCAGGATCAGAGTTTCGGCGCCGGCGAAGGTCGACAGGTCGGAGAGCACGATCTCCTCCCCAACGGAGAGCCCGGATACCACCTCAACCTCGGTCACGCTCACCGCCCCGAGCTCGACCGCCCGGCGGCGGAGCAGGTTGCCGTCGACGACATAGGCCACGCGGCCACCCGCCGCCTCGACGAACGGGCCGCGCGGCACCTTGAGCGTGTCGGCACGGCGGTCGAGGACGATACGCGTCGACAGCCGCTGGTTCTGGCGCAGCCCCGGCGGCGTGCCATCGACGAAGCGCACGCGGCCCTCGACTTGGCCGTTGCGCACCTCGGGCGCCACCCGCGTCACCGCGCCGCGGTAGGGCTTGCCGTCGAGGGTGAGCTCGGCCTCGATGCCGGCCGTCACCTCGTCGGCGTAGGTCTCCGGAATGTTGATCGCCACCTCGAGCTCGGTGAGATCGACGACGCCGAGGAGCGGCTGGCCGCTCACCACCGCGTCGCGGTCCTCCACCTCGACCGTCGCGACGAGGCCGGTGAACGGTGCCTTCAGCGCCAGCTCGGCCACCCGCCGCTCGACCTCGGACACCACCAGGCGCTGGCGGTCGAACTGTTGGCGCGCGTCGGCCAGCTCGTAGGTCCGCATCTCGGCCTGCAGGCCGACATTCGCCTTGGCCTGCGCGAGCTCGAGGTCCTGGACCTTCACCTCGTCGCGGGCCGCCTCGAGGTCGATGGCGTTCATCAGGCCTTCCTTGGCCAGTCGTTCCGCGCGGTCCAGCCCGCGCCGCGCCGCCTCGACGCGCACGTCGAGGAGCGCCACCTTCTGCTGGTCCTCCAAATTCTGCTGTCGGGTGGCGAGCTCGCGGCGCCCGAGGTCCGAGGTCAGGCCCTGCAGGCTCGCTCGTTCCTGCGCCAGCCGATTCGCGAGCTCGGGGCTCTCGAGCTCGGCAAGCACCTGCCCGGCGGTGACCGCCTCGCCCTCCTTCACCTTCAGCGCGACGATCCCCGCCGACGGCGCGTACAGCGTCGGCCGGGAGGCAGCCACCACCCGCCCCTGCACCGCCACCTCGTAGACCAGCTCACCCCGCGTCACCGTCCCGAAGCGCAGGCGAGCGCGCTCGACCGAGCGATCGGCCGACGACAGGCGCGCCAGCGCCGGCCACACAACGATCGCCACCACCGCGAGGAGCAACGCGCCACCGCCGAGGATCAGCCAGCGCCGTCGTCCCCCGGCCGCCGCCAACGGGCGGTCCATGGACGACGTGTCGCGAATCGAGGTCAGACGGGGCGTCGGCGTGGGCTGGGCTTGGAGTCGCATCGACGAGGGCAACAGCAAGCCCCGCGCCAGCCGCGTGGTTGGCCGCGAACACCGCCCCAAGTGTCAACGGGTCAATGACTTGAGCTCCATTCAGCGGTACGGCGACAGAGGCCGCTGCGACACCTGTCCGGGCGGCGCGGACAGGTGTCCGGGCCGCCCGGACACGGGATAGGCGGTCTTTTGTCAGGCGCCACCCTGCGGGCGGCACCCTAGTTCATGGGGCCAATCTCGGCCCTTGCCGAAAACAGGAGTCGAGTGAGGATGCTCAACGTATCGAGGTCGATCGCCGGGATGAGCTGCCTGGTGACCGCCCTTGCCCTTGAAGAGCCGCACCTGAAGGCTGCCGTGGGGCCGATCCCGGCGGGGCCGCCGGCTGGCGTTCAGCGAGCTTCGGCCGCCCTGCGGTCGAGATGGCAGGGGGGGGTGAGCGCGGTTCACATAGCTGCCGTGCTCCCTGCCGTCCATACACACCTGTCATTTCGAGCGGAGGGTGGCCGCACGGCCGCCCGTAGTCGAGAAATCGAGGCCTCAGTGAGCTCGCCGGGGTCGCTCCGGCGGTCGCGTCTCGGCAGAGCTGGCCAGCTCAGCAGCTGGCGGCCGCTACTGGCTACAGTTCCAGGCCGGTACGAATCTCGATAGCAAAGCAAACACCCTCCCAGCCGCCGTCGGCTTGGTCGACCGTTGGCAGTCGCCACAGGACGCATATCCGTACCCCTGGTCGAAGCTCAGGCAGGTGACCTGATGGCTTACGTCTCGTCGGACGACGACCTGCTGACCGTCAGCGAGGCCGGCGAGGCCAGTCTGAGCGACGAGCGCCAAGCCCTGATCGTCGCCGGCAAACACACCGGAACGTCGATGTGCACCGGTGTCAGTGACGCCAACCCGGCCTGCCCCCACTGAAAGGGCTGGCTCGACAGTCGCATCGTCTCCAGCACCACCAGCCCGCAGGTGATTGCGGTCATCGACAGTGGCTACGACGACGGAACGAACCCCGGCGATCACCACCCCGACCTCGAGAACCGGGACCGCCTGGACGGCTTGGCCGGCTACGATGCGTTCAACAACGACACCGGCGGGCACGGAACCATGGTTGCCGGCATCGTCGCCGGCTACGGCGGCGCCGCCGGCTCGGGCACCAAGGACGCACTCAACTTCGAATACGGCACCGGCGTCAACCCGTCAGCTCGAGTCTACGAGTACGAGGTCCAGAACCACTTTGCCCTGCCGCTCTTTCGCTACGACCAGATCGCGCTGAACTGGAGCCGCATGCGCATCGAGAACGGCACCAACCCACCGCCCTACGCCCGGGCCTACGTCGCGAACGAGAGCTGGAACGAGAACGGCACACCCATTCTCAAGCCAGATGGAAAGTCCTACCCAAGGCCGAAGGCCGAGTACACTCCACTCGCCCAGTTCTTCGATGCCCGTGTCCTCGATGCCAGCGCCCCCGCCGACGCGCAGGACGCCACCGCCGTCGCCGGTGACCAGCCGATGTCCATCGTGTTCTCGGCCGGTAACCATGCATACCTGTGCTACGACGGAACAGTTTCGCCCGACTCGGTCAGCAGCCCCGCCGTCGGCAAGAATGTGATCGTCGTAGGGGCGACCGAGAGCATCCGGCCCGTCTCTGGCGGCCCCCCCATCGCCTGCCGACCCTGCTACAACGCCCTCGGCAACCCAACTGGCCGCCCTCCCGAGCTCGACGCGACAAATGCCAATCGCATCGCCAACTTCAGCGGGCGAGGCAAGACCTTCGCGCCCTAGCCCGCTGGATCGCTTGCACACAACACGCGGATCAAGCCCGACCTGGTCGCTCCCGCTGTTCGTGTCATCTCGACGGTGCCGTACGTGGCGCAGTACGACGGCTACGCCGCGGACGCCGTCAACGGCTGTCAGAAGTACTGGCCAACCACACCGTCAGTTAGCTACCACACCTACGGGACCGGCACGAGCTTTGCCGCGCCGGTGGTGAGCGCGGGAGCGTCGGTGGTGCGGGAGTCGTTCGGCGATCGAGGAGTCGCGTCGCCCCCTCCAAGCCTCCTCAAAGCCGCACTGATCGCAACCGCAGATACTCTCGGTGGCCTCGGCATTGCCGGCCAGGATCATCGCCCGAGCCCGCTCTACGGCTGGGGCCGCATCAACCTGGACCGAGTGACGGACGCGGCCAATCGCCGGTATGTCCTGGCCAGCCCGACCGCGGCCGTAGCGACCGGGCAATGGAAGACCTACAACTGGACCATCGGCGATCCGTCGAAGCCGGTCTATGTCGTCATGGTGTGGGACGATCCGCCATCCGACGTCGTCACTCATTCGCAAGCCCCCTTGAAGAACGATCTGGCCCTCCTGGTTGGTGGCGGGCTCTGGCGGGGCAACGGGTTCAACGAGAACCTCGCCGGGAACGACAATGGCTATTCCTACACGTTCAACGCCGGAGCCTCTTTCAACGACACCATCAACAACGTCGAAGCCGTCTTCATCCCCGCCGGCACCTTCGTGGCCAACCAGGCGGTGGGCGTCAACGTGGTCGGCATCAACGTGCCACAGGGGCTGAGCAATGGCGCTCAGACCTTTTCTCTCTATGGCTACAACGTCCGATGAGGGCCACGCCGGAATTCCCGAAGGGTCGCCAGCCGTGCCCGGAGCAGGACGGGTGGTAACGGTGGCTCGCTGTTGCGCTTTTCTACTCGTTGCGGCGACCAGCACACTCGATGCGTCGAGCATCAAGGTCTTCACGTCGAGCCCCGGCTTCTGGGCTGCCCGCGGTGCCGACGGAGCCGTCTGGCAGACGAACGGCGTCGGGCCAGGGGGCTTCCTCGAGCGCGTGTCGGCGACCGGCAGTAGGCTATTTGTTACGCTTCCATTTGGACCCGAGGACATCTTTCCGGGCGGCGTGACCCTCGGTCCGGACGGGCGGCTCTGGGTTCCTTCGTCAGACCAGAGCCGCATCTACCGCGTCGCCACCACAGGCTCCTACGACTACCTGGTGACACCTCCGACGACCGCGCCGGCAGGGATCGCCAGCGGAGCGGACCGCGTCTGGTTCTCGGGTGGGAGCATCTGGGAGGTCGATCGCGACGGCATCTTCACGGAGCATCCACTGCCGGCAGGCGAGCTGACCGTGGGCTCACTCGCCGTGGCTCCCGACGGCGCTGTCTGGTTCGCGTACTCCGAGGCCGGCAAGATCGGAGTCCTCCGTCCCTCAGGTTCCTTCGAAACCTTCGCCTTGCCCAACGCCGATTCCCGGGTAGGGCTGACAGTCACTCGAACCAATGAGGTTTGGGCTGTCAACTGGCAAATGAACTCGATCCTGAGGCTATCTCCGGCGGGCACATTCGATCAGTTTCCCCTGCCCACCGCCGACGCGGCGCCGGTGGACATCGTCGAGGGACCCGACGGCGCGGTCTGGTTCACGGAGTACCAGGCCGGCAAGATCGGGCGGATCACCGCGTCCGGCGGGCTCACCGAGTACGCAGCGGCGGTGCCGCCGGGCGGAAAGGCCACCGGGCTGGCGTGGGGCGGCGACGGCAACCTCTGGGTGACCTACGGCGGAGCGCCCGCCATCGGTCGCCTGGTGGTCGGCGGTACGACGATCGGCAGCGGGCCCTGTGTGCCGTCCGCCTTGGTGCTGTGCCTCGACGATCAGCCCGGTGATCGTCGCTTCCGGGTCGAGGCGCAGTACGAGTCGTCGCGCAACGGCGGTATCGCCGGGCCGGGTCATGCCCTCTCACTGTCCTCGCTCGAGGTCCGTCGAGGAGGGCTGTTCTGGTTCTTCAACGTCGACAACCCGGAGCTCGTGGTCAAAGTCCTGGACGGCTGCGCAACCAATGACCGGCGCTGGGTCTTCGTGTCCGGCGGCACTGACCTCGCCCTGGTCATCACCATCGAGGACGTGGTCACGGGCGAGGTGCACAGCTACTACAACCTCGACCGCACGCCGTTCGCTCCCATCCAGGACGTCAACGCTCTCGACTGCACGCCGTAAGCGACCCAGCACGCCCGCGCCTGCGGCGCGGGCGTGCCACTCACTCCAGGGTGAACGGCTCCCAGCCCTCGCTGGTCGTGCGTCGCTGCTCTAGCCAGGGGAATAGCCGGGTGGCCGAAGCGTTTGCGAGGCGGGTGGCCAGGTCCCCCGACGGCGGTGCGCTCCGCAGCGCACGCAGCACCGCAACGTCCGCAGGGGACGTCGGCAGCGACGCTTCGAGGTCGATCCGCTCAGGTTTCGCCGGCAAGGTCACGGTAGGCGTCGAGGAGGCCATGGCGACCAAGGTACTCGCGAATCTGCTCGCGGTCCACTCCCGGCAGTCCATGGAGATAACGAATGTCCGTCAGATCCTGGAGGCGACGCTGCGGGTCGTTCTTGATCGCCAGAGCTTTCATCGCCACGAGGTGCTCGGGCGACGCCACGAGCAAGCCGTCCGAGCCAGCGACGGGACGACAGGCCGCGAACAGGCGCACGGCGGTGTCGGCGTCGACGTAGACGAAGTCGAGGCGACCACGAGAGGCGTCGGGATGCAGGTGATTCGAGTAGCCGCTCGAACGGTGGAGCGTGGCGAAACCGAGCGCCTCGAGATGGGCGACCAGTGCGTCCTGAGCCGCCCGCTCCGTCACCAGGTCGAGGTCGAGGGTGCTCCGACCGAGGCCGTAGACAGCCAGCGCGACGCCGCCGATCAGGGCCGAACGAAAGCCCTGCGTCGTCAGGAAACCGCTGACCTCGGACGCCGTCGCGAGGAAGTCCACGCTGCGATCTTAGCGTCGCCCGGCGCGGGACTACGGTACGACCTTGCTCCAGACACCGTCGCCGCCACTCTCGAAGCTGTCGACGAACAGCCCCGCCTGCAGTCGAATCGCCAGGCCGCCGGCGCCGCTGGCGAGCGAGGAGCTGCCGACGATCGCGATCTTGCCGCCCTGGTCCAGGGTCACCGCGGTAGCACTGTCCGAGTTCAGGCCACCGCCGTCGACGGTGACGGTCCGGAGGCCGTCGCCGTCGAAGCCGAGGTCGTAGGGGCCACCGACACCCAGAACCAGCCGCACGACACCGACGTCAGCGGCGCCAAGGAGAATGTCTGCCGCATACGACCCCACCGCCACGAGCTTGCCGTCGCGCTGGCGAACCACGGCTCGGAGCTGATTGTTGTGACTGGTGCTGACGAACGCCACGCCCAGAACACCGCCAAGTCCGAAGCTCGGATCGAGCGAGCCGTCCGACGTCAACAGGACAACGAGGCCGCGGGAGCCGGGAGTAGTGTCGGCCCGCCCGACGGCAACGATCCGGTGGTCGGGCAGCACGGTCACGCCGTAGGCGACGTCCGCCGAAGCGCCGTCGAGGTTGACCGCGACGGGCTTGACACCGTCCGCGCTGAAGGTGGTGTCGAACACTCCGGTGGGCAGCATACGAACAACGATGACGTCGACATCGTTGCCGGCGACCTCATACCGCAAGCCAGCAACCACGATCCGGCCATCGGCGTCGATTGCCAAGGCGTTGAGCTCGACGTCGTCGGTGTTGGGCGGCGCCACGACGACCTGCCCGCCAGTTCCGAAACCGGGGTCGAGACTGCCGTTGGCCAGCAGCCGCGCGACCATCCCCTGGCTCGCGCCGTCCCCGAGCTCGCGCACGCCGGCGACGACGATCTTGCCGTCGGGCTGGACGGCGATCGCGCGCACTTCGCCTGGGAAGCCGAAGTCGAGGAGGACCTTGCCGTCGCCGTCGAAGCCGCTGTCACGGCTGCACGAGACCGACCCCACGCGCTGCACGGTCGGTTGGCGACTGGGATCGCCGGGCATGCCCTCGACCCAACCACCGACCACCAACCAACCGTTGCTCTGCATGGCCGCCGCCAGTGGGCGGTCGTCCCAAGTGAGGCCGACGTTGTCGTAGGCGATCGAGCAGAACGAAGTGATGTTGTCGTCGCGGAGCCCGATCAGCTGGCTGTCGTCCTCACCGCCCTCGTTCTTGTAGCCGATCCCGAGCAGGGTGCCGTCGTAGGCGAGGGCGGTGGCCGTGAAGACCAGTGGGGGGCCGAGGCTCGCGACCCGGATGCCGTCGGGCTGGAATGTCGGGTCGAAGGCGCCGTCGGCCGCCAGCAGACGGCCAGGGATGGCGATCAGCGTCAGCAGGCAGAGCATCTCGAGAGCTTGGCGGGTGCGGGTCATCGGCAATCTCCTCCTCCCTCGAAGCGGCGGCGCGCGCAACTCGGGGCCACCCTCGATGCACCGAGGTTCGCCACGCCGACGCGTGCCAGCGCGGTCCAACTGCTATAGCCTCCCCGACAACGGAGGGCGTCCATCGATGAGCGAGAAGCCCATGTCGTTCGACCTGGCGGTGATCAACAAGCTGTCGGCCCTGCGCGACGAGCAGCGCCAGCTCGGCGAGCGGCTGATCCGGCTCGGCGCCGAGAAGGGCCGGGTGTCGGCGGTCGTCCACGAGCGGGTGCGCGGCGACTACGAACGGCAGCTGGCCGCCCTCGCCGAGCGGGCGCAGCCCCTCGAGGAGGAGGCGCGGCAGCAGGAGGCCGCGGCCAAGGTGAGCTTCGAGAGGGCGCAGGCCGCCTTCGACGCCGCCCGTCTCGACCGCGAGGAAGTCGAGCTGCGTTGGCGACTGGGCGAGTTCCCGGAGGGCGAGTTCAAGGAGCGGGCGGGCAAGCTCGACGCCGTCGTGGCACAGCGCGAGAAGGAGCTCACCGCGATCGGCGACTTCCGCGCCAAGCTCGCCGCCGTCGCCGAGCCGCCGGTTCTCACCGAGCCGCCGGTCATCGAGCCGGTCCCGGAGGCGCCGCTCTCAACCGCA